>Ga0073928_10000569_pt1 | contig 84191 bp, 65 predicted proteins | sample PaiPotPPA55metaG_FD_76969 | JGI IMG/M metagenome (GOLD analysis project Ga0073928, IMG submission 76969) | Iron sulfur acid spring bacterial and archeal communities from Banff, Canada, to study Microbial Dark Matter (Phase II) - Paint Pots PPA... ...
TATACGTCGCGGTCGTAAATCGTGTCGGCTTCGAAGGCAAACCTGCCAATGGCGATCCCGGACTCGAATTCTGGGGAAATTCTTTCGTCGCCGATCCTTTCGGCCAAATCACTGCCGAAGCTTCCAACGATAAAGAGGAAATCCTCGTCGTCGAGTGCGACCCCGCGAAAAGCGAAGACACGCGCCGCAACTGGCCGTTTCTCCGCGATCGCCGCATCGACGCCTATGGACCCATCTTGAACCGCTGGCTGGGCGAATAACCGGCATGCCCGCAGCCGCGAGCGGTTCCACCCCATTCGAACGTGGTCTCTGGATGCCTGCCGAGTGGGAGCATCACGAAGCCACCTGGCTTGGCTGGCCCCACGAAAAAACCGACTGGCCCGGAAAATTTCCTGCCATCCCATGGGCCTACGCAGAAATTGTTCGCCACCTCGCGCGTGTCGAGCGAGTCTATCTCCTCGTACAAAATCGCACCGCTGAATCTGACGCGCGCGACATCCTAAAAAAGTCCGGCGTAAACCTCAGCGCCGTCGACTTTTTCCGCGTCCCCACCGATCGTGGCTGGATGCGCGACTCCGGCCCCATCTGCGTCCGCAGCCATTCCGGCGAAGTTGCCTACACGCACTGGCTCTTCAACGGCTGGGCCAAATACAGCAACCACAAGAAAGACGCCCTCGCCGTCACCAACGTCAATAAAAAGCTGAAGCGAACGACCTGGCAACCCGTTCACAAAGGCCGCCGCGTAGTCCTCGAAGGGGGCAGCATCGACGTCAACGGCCGCGGCTCCCTGCTCACCACCGAAGAATGCCTGCTAAGCAAGCGCCAGCAGCGCAATCACGGATTCACCCGCGAAGATTACGCCCACGTCTTCCGCAGCTATCTCGGCGTCACTCAGGTTCTCTAGTTGAAATCTAGAATCGCCGCAGACGACACGCACGGCCACGTCGACGATCTCGCCCGCTTCGTCAGCCCAACCACTATCGTCACCGTCGTCGAGCAAGATCCGCACGACGCCAACTATGTCCCGCTGCAAGAAAACATCGCCCTACTAAAGTCCATGAAAGATCTGAACAGCCGCCCTTTCCGCATCGAAACTCTTCCTATGCCCGCGCCAATTTATTTCGACAATCAGCGCCTGCCCGCCAGCTACGCCAATTTCTACATCGCCAACAAACTAGTCATCGTTCCGACCTTCAACGATCCAAACGATCGCGTCGCCCTCAACACCCTCGCCGGTCTGTTCCCTGGCCGCGAAGTCGTGGGCATAGCCTGCCGCGATTTAGTCCTCGGCCTCGGCACTCTGCACTGCATGACCCAGCAGCAACCCGCCGGCGCCTGATCGCGACTCATCTTTATTCCATAAGTGCGCTAGAATGCCCGAATCCATGCTCATCTCCGCATCCCTCAAAGGACTTCCCCCAATGCTCACAATGCTGCTGCAAACGCACGTCCGCGTAGTTCAAATCGAAACGCGCTCCCTGATCGGCTGGATCATCCTCGGCCTGATTGCTGGTTGGCTAGCCGGAAAAATTGCACGCGGCCGCGGCTTCGGCTGCATCACGGATATCGTTCTCGGTCTAATCGGCGGCGTGTTGGGCGGCTGGATCTTCACAAAGCTCGGCATAGTGGGCCACGCGGACAGCTTCCTATATAGCCTCGCAGCCGCAACACTAGGCGCCGTAATCATCGTCGCCATCGCCCATCTATTCAGCTCCAGCAGTTAGCGTAACTGTTCGACCGTTAACTCGCTGTTCGCTCACTGTGATACGATTCCCTATTACACTGTGGAGATAAATCCTCGTTGAGCAATCCCGCGCAATCCCTAACCGCCATCCCGCTCGGCGGCCTCGGCGAATTTGGCATGAACATGATGGCCTTGCGGTTCGGCGACGACATCATCGTCATTGACGCCGGCATGATGTTTCCCGAATCCGAACTCCTCGGCGTCGACCTCGTCATTCCGGACATTACCTACCTCAAACAAAACCGCGCTCACGTCCGCGCCATCGTCCTCACTCACGGCCACGAGGATCACATCGGCGCCCTCCCCTACATCCTCCGCGATCTCAATGTTCCCGTGTACGGCACCCGCTTCACGCTCGCGCTCGTAAAGAAACGTCTCGATGAAGCCGGTCTGCTCCAATCCACCACTCTCCGCGAAGTGATTCCCGGCGGCCGCCTCGTCGAAATCGGCCCCTTCGAAATCGAATTCATTCCCGTTACCCACAGCACTATCGACTGCGTAGCCCTCGCCGTGCGTACTCCCCTCGGCGTCATCATCCACACCGGCGACTTCAAGATCGACCAAACTCCCGTTGGCGGCGCTCCCTTCGATCTCCATGCTTTCGCCCGCTACGGCCACGAAGGTGTCCTTGCGCTTTTCTCCGACTCCACCAACGTCGAGCGCCCCGGCTTCACCGGCTCCGAGCGCGGAATCGTTCCGCGCATTGAAGAACTGTGCCGCTCCGCCCCGCGCCGCGTCATCCTTTCTTGCTTCGCCTCCTCCATCCACCGCATCCAGCAAGTGATCGACATTGCCGCCCGCGTCGGCCGCAAAATCGCTTTCGTCGGCCGCAGCATGGTCGACAACGTTGAGATCGCCCACTCCCTCGAATACCTCCGCATTCCAGACGGCATGGTCGTCCGCCCGCAAGACATCCGCGGCTTCGATCCTAAGCGCCTCGTCATTCTCGCCAGCGGCAGCCAGGCCGAGCCCATGTCCTCGCTCTCCCGCATCGCGGTCGACAATCACCGCTTCGTCTCCGTGGACGAAAACGACAGCGTCATCCTCTCCGCCCGCATCATCCCCGGAAACGAAAAAGCCATCTTCCGCATGCTCGACCACATGTTCCGCCGACGCGCGCTCGTCTATTACGACAATGCCGGCGGCACCATTCACGTCTCGGGCCACGCCAGCCAGGAAGAGCAAAAACTCATCCTCCAACTGGTCAAGCCGAAGTACTTCATTCCCGTTCACGGCGAATACCGCCATCTCTTCCGCCACGCCGCGCTTGCTTATCAACTCGGTTGCGTCTCCGGAGAAATCCTGATTCTCGAAGACGGCAACACCCTCGAATTCACAGAAGACGGAGCTTACCGCCGCGATCCCGTCACGGCCGGCCGAGTCCTCGTCGACTCCGGCTCCCTTGAGGAAATCGAAGAGGCCGTCATCCGCGATCGCAAGCATCTCTCCGAAGATGGCGTCGTCGTCCCTATCATTGCGATCGACAAACACACCGGCCGTATGGAATCGAGTCCAGAAATCGTCACCCGCGGCCTCTTCAGCGACAACGGCACCGAATTCCTGGCCGGCGCCCGCGACGTCATCCTAAAAACTGTCGAGCAATCCAACGCCGAAGAAAAATCAGACTGGTCCGTGATAAAAGAAAAAATCCGCATAGACCTAAAACGCTACATCAACAAACAAACCTCCAAGCGCCCCTTAATCCTCCCCGTAATCCTAGAAGTCTAATCGCACCCAGAAGTTGTAGGGGCGTGCTTTAGCGCGTCCCAGCGAGCGAGGCGCTGCGCCAAGCGATTCTTAGATTTTTGTCTACAAAACCTTGCCGACTACGGTTTCCTCTGTCCCCTATTCACGTTCCCCGCTACAATCTCCCCTTCTCTAGGAGCTCGCTCGCCTTGTCTTCCACGGTGCCCCCAACTCCGCAGCCTCAAGCCAGTCGCGCCGCGTTCACGTTCATTCTCGTCACAGTCCTCCTCGATTTCCTGGCCTTCGGCATAATCGCCCCCGTTCTCCCCAACCTCATCATTCAATTCGAAGGCGGCAATATCGCCCGAGCAGCAGCCATAACCGGCTATTTCGGATTTGCCTGGGCACTAATGCAGTTCATCTTCTCTCCCATTCTCGGCGCCTGGTCTGACCGCTTCGGCCGCCGCCCCGTCATCCTCATCTCCTGTTTCGGCCTCGGCCTCGACTACATCTTCATGGCCCTCGCACCCTCCCTAAAATGGCTCCTCGTAGGACGCATCATCTCCGGCATCACCGCCTCCAACATTTCAAGCGCCTTCGCCTACGTCACCGACGTAACTCCGCCGGAAAAGCGCGCCAAGCAGTTTGGCTATCTCGCCGCCTCCTTCGGCATGGGCTTCATCATCGGGCCGGCAGTCGGCGGACTTCTCGGCAACATCAATCTGCGTTTTCCCTTTTGGGCCGCCGCGGCTCTCAGCCTCGCCAACGCCGCGTACGGTTTCTTCGTTCTGCCCGAGTCGTTGCCACCCGAGCGCCGCTCCAAATCCGCGTGGCACATGGCCAATCCGCTCGGATCCCTCGCGTTGCTCCGCTCGCATCCGCAGCTTGCCGGTCTCGCCACGGTAATGACCCTCTTCTATCTCGCCCAGCAATCTCTCCCCGCCGTCTTCGTCCTCTACACGCAATATCGCTACGCCTGGACCGAGCGCGACGTCGGCCTCGCCCTCGCCGTCGTAGGCGTCAGCACCAGCATCGTTTCCGGACTCCTCGTCGGCCCCTTCGTCCGCCGTTTCGGCGAACGCCGCAGCGTCCTTTCCGGCCTAACGTTCGGCACGCTTGGCTTCTTCAGTTTCGCGTTCGCCCCACACGGCTGGGTACTTCTCTGCGCCATTCCCTTCCTCGGTCTCTGGGGCATAGCCGGCCCCTCCGTGCAGTCACTAATGTCCCGTCGCGTCGATCCAACGTCGCAAGGCAAACTCCAAGGCGCCATCAACAGCATTCGTTCCATCAGCGGCATGATCGGCCCGCTCCTATTCACGCAAGTCCTAGCGATCGCCATTTCCCCAACCGCCCCAATCCACTTCCCCGGCGCCCCCTATTTCCTAGCCGGCCTCCTTCTCTTCTCCAGCCTCCTCCTAGCCGCCTACGTAACCCGCGCCGACGCCATGTCCGCAGCTCACACGCCAGCCGTCTCCCCCGGCCCCACCGACTAGTCTCGCAAAGCCGTTTGCGCCGTGGCCTGCGGAGAGCCTTGAGGCGACTCCCAGGTGATGGTAGATTGATGTTTATGAGACGCGAGAGGCTTTGTATCCTGATCGTCCTAGTGTTGACGTTCTGTTTGGTGTGTCCCCTTGTCGAGGTGATGTTGAATTGCGATCGAAGTTTTCTGAACGGGCAGGACACGGAATCGAGTTTGGCTGTGCTCGCTTTGTGCATCGCAACGGGCGTTTCGCTCGCCACGCTTCTGTTTTTGATTTTCGCCCACTTGGTGGCACAGGGTCAGGTTGCTCGAGATCGTCAATCTTCTTGTGTTTCCGTTTGGTCGGCCCTCGCTTTTGGTTTAGCCACTTCCCCGCCGCTGAATCTTCGCATCTAGACCTCCGCTGAAATGTGTCCGTAGCCGGGGCATCTATGTCCCCGCGTTATCTTCCCGGCCGAAACTGCCTTGCGGATCGCTCGTTCATTCCGAGTAGGGCGTTCCGGCGAAGGCGAATATCTGCGGATCCGCGTTTGTTCGGAGGAATTTTATGTACACGATTCGGAAGCTAGTTCTTTATCTTGTTGTAGCCTCGATTTTATCAGGGTGCGCTGTCAGGCGATATCAACCCGCACGTATCATCCCAACCGAGACGGCTTCCACGCTCGAATCGCGGAGTTTCGGTGACCCAGGCCTGCACGCCTTTGAGGAGAAGAACCTTGGTCATGCGGTGACGCCTTGGCCGCCGAAAACTTGCGACGTCTTGACCCTCTCCCTTGCTGCTCTGTATTTCAATCCCTCGTTCGAAGCTGCTCGGGCGCGGGTTGCAGAATCGCAGGCAGCGATTGTGACCGCCGGGGCGCGGCCAAATCCCAGTTTTGGCATTGCACCCGGTGTTCCCAGCCCCTATTTGTTCAATTTGGATTTTTCCGTGCCACTGGAAATGGCTGGGAAGCGCGGGCATCGCATCCAAGCCGCTCGCAGTCTCGACCAAGCTGCCCGATTCGATCTGGCCGACTCCGCCTGGAAGGTTCGCAGCGCTGTTCGCCTTGCATTATTGAATTACCTGCTCGACACCCGAAGCCTGGACTTGCTGCGTTCTGAAGAGAACATTCGCGGGGTCCAAGTAAACATCCTGGAGCAAAGGTTTTCCGTTGGCGAGATACCGAGACCGGAGGCAGACCTTGCGCGCATCGAACTTTCCAAAGCCGGTTTGGCGATCAACACCGTCGAGGGCCAACTCGCCGAAGCCAAAGCAGCCCTGGCAGCTTCGATTGGCATTCCACTGGCGGGGCTGCAGGGGCTCGATTTCGTGTGGACCGACTTGGATTCTCCACCAAGCGCAGAATCGCTGTCGCCACAGGAGATTCAACGGGATGCGGTTCTGAATCGCTCGGATGTTCGACGCTCTCTCGCACAATACGCGGCAGCCGAAGCCGATTTACAGCTTGAGATTTCTAAGCAATATCCCGACCTTCAAATCGGACCGGGGTACACATACGAGGAGCGAAACAATTTCTTTGTAATTGGATTCTCGACTACGCTCCCCCTCTTCAACCGAAACCAGGGCCCCATCGCCGAGGCCGAGGCTCGGCGCAAAGAAGCCGCGGCCTCCTTCCTAGAAAAGCAGGCGCAAGTCATCGCGGCCAGCGAACGGGCGCTCGCCCTATACACAGCGGCGTTAAGGGAATTGGGAGAAGTTGACCAATCTTTGGGCAAGCTCCAAGACAGTCAGCTTCGCATGATGCAGCAGGCAGTCCGGGTGGGTGAGGAAGATCGACTGATCCTCAACGGTGTGCAAATCCAGAGCTCGGTCCTGGCTCGGGCACGGCTCGATGCCCTTGCACGCGCGCAGACCGCCCTCGGGGAACTCGAAGACGCTGTTCAGCGTCCGCTTGATCCTGGCGATGCATTTTCAATTACTCCTGAATCTCCAGCACTGAGCAAACTCTCCCAGGAGTCAAATCGATGAAACCCCATTCGAGACTGTCGAAAAGCGGATCGATTGGCATTTTCATAGTCACTCTGCTAACGCTGACTTTCTTGGGGAGCTGCAAGAATCCCTTCGCTAAGGACGAAGAAGATCGCCAGGCGCAGACGAAGAAAGGCCCTGCCCAGATTTCTACGGAAAACGGTCAGACCGTGCTGACACTTGATTCGCCCACACAAAACCGCTTAGGTCTTGAAGTTGCAACCCTTGCCGCGACGGTGACCCGTGCACAGGCTACGTTCCCTGCTCTTGTTCTTTCTGTTCAAGATCTGACAGCCTCCCGCAACACCTACATTGCGGCGCAAATGCAGGTTGAGAAGGCACATGTTGAAGCAGAGGTCGCCCACAAGGAGTACACGCGGCTGAAGACTCTGTTTGAGGAGAACCAGAACATCTCCGAAAAGTCGCTGCAATCTGCTGAGGCCACACTGAAAGCCAACGAAGCGGATGTGCGCGCCGGAGAACAGCAGCTGACACTGCAGGAGTCCGTTGCCAGTCAGGAGTGGGGCAGCGTCGTTGCGAAGTGGGCGATCGAAGGTTCACCAGAGCTGCAACGCATCCTGGACCAGAGCGAAGTGCTGGTGCAGATGACGGTGCCTTCCGGCACCGCGTACGGTGCGCCCAAGACTATTTCGCTGGAGATCCATGGCGGGACCCGAGCGCAAGCGAGCTTTGTTTCGACATTTCCCCGAGTCGATCCCCGTATTCAGGGCAGGAGCTTTCTTTATCTTGTGCACGGTCTACCCGGTCTCAGCCCTGGCGTGAACCTGCTCGCTCATCTATCAGTCGGCAGTCCAATGCAAGGGCTGATCGTCCCGACCTCGGCGGTTGTTTGGTCTGAGGGCAAATCGTGGGTATACCAGCAAACGACCGCCGACCGTTTTACGCGTCGTGCCATTCCAACTGATATCGCCGTGGAACGAGGATTCTTTGTGGCCAATGGATTCTCGTCCGGGGACAAGCTTGTCATGCGGGGAGCACAAGCCCTTCTCTCGGAGGAATTGCTCTTGCACGGCCAGGGCGGAGGCGAGGCAGATGTGGACTGAAACCAGGGGCACCGGATGCTGAATGCCATTGTCCGTTTCTCAATCCGCTACCGCGGCATTGTAATCTCGCTGGCGTGCGCGCTTCTCGTCTACGGAATCTTGTCTCTCTCCCACGTGCCTTATGACGTGTTCCCGGAGTTTGCGCCTCCCGAAGTTTCCATTCAAACCGAGGCGCCCGGCCTTTCGCCGGAGCAGGTCGAGGTTCTGGTCACTCAACCGATTGAGAATGCCCTCAACGGCGTTGCCGGGATCGAGTCACTCCGTTCGCGATCGATACAAGGTCTTTCTGTAATCACCGTTGTCTTTCGCCCTGGCACGGATATTTATCGCGACCGTCAAGCCGTGACCGAGCGCCTGTCCACGGTCGCCAGCGAACTCCCCACCGGAGTGCAGCCACCTTTGATGACGCCGCTTACTTCTTCCACGACATGGGTCATGCAGGTAGGTCTCACCTCAGACAAACAATCGCTCATGACTGTGCGAACAATTGCCGACTGGACGGTCAAGCCGCGGTTATTGGCCGTTGGCGGTGTCGCTGGCGTGGAAGTGGTTGGCGGCGACGTCCGCCAGATTCAGTTCCAGTTCGATCCGCAACGGCTCATTCAATATGGATTGAGCGTCGAGGACGTGATCGCCGCAGCTCGACAAGCTACTGGCGTTCGCGGGGCGGGATTTGTCGATACTCCTAATCAGCGAATTGTGCTGCAAACAGAGGGCCAGTCACTAACACCCGCGCAACTCGCACGCACGGTTCTGGTCCATCACAACGGTGCGAACGTGTTGCTCGGTGATGTCGCTCACGTAGTGGATGCGCCCGCGCCGGCCATCGGCGCGGCCACGATCAAAGGAACGCCAGCCGTGATTTTGATCATTGACGGCGCCTACGGTTCGAACACGCTCGAAGTCACACACGGTGTAGACAAAGCAGTTGCCGACCTTCGTGCGAACCTCGAAGCACAGGGAATCTCGCTTCACCCAGAAGTGTTCCGCGCTGCTGACTTCATCGATGTCGCGCTTAACAATGTTCGCGATTCGTTGCTCGTCGGCGCGGTCCTCGTGATCCTAGTTCTCTTTTTATTTCTCTTCAATCTCCGCACTGCCGCGATCTCTTGCGCTGCAATCCCACTTTCTCTGCTGGCGGCCGTCATCGCCCTCGACAAGATGGGGCTAAGCTTGAACACCATGACGCTTGGAGGACTGTCCATCGCCATCGGCGAGGTCGTAGACGATGCAGTGATTGATGTAGAGAACATCTATCGCCGTCTGCGCGACAATCGAGCGTCGCCAAACCCTCGCTCGACGTTTCAAGTCGTGCTCGATGCCTCACTCGAAGTACGGAGCGCCGTCGTCTACGCAACATTCGCTGTGATCCTAGTTTTCTTCCCGGTTCTGAATATGTCCGGTTTGGCCGGAAGGATCTTCGGGCCCCTCGGCATCGCTTACATCTGGGCAATTCTCGCGTCACTTGTTGTTGCCCTGACCGTCACGCCCGCTCTTTGCATTGCGCTACTGGGCGAGCGCGACCTTCCCTCAGAGGAATCGCCCGCTGTCCATTGGCTCAAGAAGGGATATCGCGACCTGCTTATCCGAATTGAGAAAGTGCCCCGGCTCGTGATGGTAGCGGTTTCTCTTCTTGTGGCGGTAGGAGTTGGCACTGTGTTCTTTTTGAGCGAGTCGTTCCTGCCTGAGTTGCGCGAGGGAAACATCACCGTACATATGACCGCGCTCCCCGGAACCTCGCTTCAGGAATCGCTAAGACTCGGGAACCGCATCACCGAAGACCTCCTGAAAATCCCTTCCGTGGAATCCGTCGCCCAAAGAGCGGGAAGAGCCGAACTAGGAACGGATACCATGGGCACGCATGAGAGTGAAATTGACGTGAACTTGAAGGCGCGCAATGGGAATCAAGTGGAGGCGGCACAGGCTGGCATCCGCCAGGTCATTTCTCAGCTACCCGGCCCCATTTTGAGATCGAACAGCTTTCTAACCGAGCGCATCAACGAAACTCTTTCCGGCTACACGACTCCTGTCGTGGTCAATGTCGTCGGCAACAACCTAGACCAGCTTGACCAAGAGGCAGGGGAAGTTGTTCGCGTGCTCGGCGGTGTCCGGGGCGTTGCCCAAGTCCAGATCCAATCCCCACCCGGAATGCCACAGATTGTGGTGCGACTTCGCAAGGACGATCTGGTCCGCTGGGGCTTCGAACCGCTACAGGTTCTCGACGTCGTTAGGACCGCTTATGGTGGCGACATTGTAGGGCAGGTTTACGAGGGAAATCGAGTTTTTGACGTGTCAGTGATTCTTGCCGCCGGCGACCGACCGAGGCTGAGCGACCTGGGTGCGCTTCCGCTTCGAAGTCCGGATGGGAATTACGTCACTTTGAACCAGCTCGCCGATTTGTACGAATCGTCGGCGCGTTACGTCATCTTGCATCAGGGCGCACGCCGCGTGCAAACGATCACTTGCAATGTTCAGGGGCGTGCCGTGGACTCGTTTGTCGATGAAGCGCAGAAGCGCATCTCTCAATTATCCTTGCCCGCCGGCACCTACGTGGAGTTTTCCGGCACTGCCGCTGCGCAGGCTCAATCACGACGCGACTTGCTAGTCGACTCACTGCTGGCCGGGTTGGGAATCGTCCTCCTTCTTTCCGTGGTGATGGGCACTTTTCGCAACTTGTTGCTTGTACTTGCGAATCTACCATTTGCCTTGGTCGGAGGGGTGCTCGCAGCATTGTTCACCGGCGGCAATCTCTCGCTTGGCTCTCTCGTCGGTTTTGTGACGCTTTTCGGAATCACTCTCCGCAATTCCATCATGTTGATTTCGCACTACGAACACCTGGTTGAAGCAGACGGCATGCCGTGGGGATTGGACACGGCCCTTCGAGGCGCCTCCGAAAGGCTTGCACCAATTCTGATGACGGCCTTAGTGACCGGCCTTGGCCTATTGCCATTAGCCATCGGCAGTGGAGACCCAGGCCGTGAAATCGAAGGTCCAATGGCCACCGTGATTCTTGGAGGGCTTGCGACCTCAACTCTGTTAAACCTACTCATCTTGCCCACACTCGCGTTACGTTACGGCAGATTCGAGGCTAAGGAGAAGTCTTGATGTCGCGACAGAGGAGATCCTGAACCGCTGCTCCCGCAATCTTCTCGTGATCCACGGTTTCAGCGCCCCATGACGTTTTGCTCTTCTTCTCTTCCCGTGCGGCCAGACTTGGAGACAATGAGAACTGCGCCTTTCGGGTTGGGAGTGCTTCGACCTTGGCCCGGGAGCCTCGCGGTCCGCACTAAAAACCGCCCGACCCGGCAAGCTCTATTGCCCCTTCTTCTCCCCAGGTATACGATGTCCTCTCGGCAATAAGTTCGTGCCCAGCGGAGTTGACGGGTAGCGCTCCGCACCCACCTTTAGGCGCGAATCAAAATTAGGAGGCTTACTTCATGGCAACGGCAACAACCGCGATCGAACCCAATGTCAAAATCAGCGCCACCAAGCTGCTCATCAACGGCCAATGGGTCAACAGCACGTCCGGCAAAACTTTTCCGACCATCAATCCCGCAACCGGCGAAGTCATCACCCAAGTAGCGGAAGCCGACGCTCCCGACGTTGACAAGGCCGTCAGCGCCGCGCGCGCCGCATTCGAGACCGGGCCTTGGCGCAAAAAGCTCACCGCATCGCAACGCGGCAATCTCATGTACAAGTTAGCGGATCTCATCGAGAAAAATGCCGACGAACTCGCCCAGCTCGAGTCGCTCGATAATGGCAAGCCCTATCATGTCGCACGCGCCGCTGATGTTGCGCTCACCATCGCCTGTTACCGCTACTACGCCGGCTGGGCCGACAAGAATCAGGGCAAGACGATTCCCGTCAATGGCCCGTATTTCACGTACACCAAGCACGAGCCAGTTGGCGTTGCCGGCCAGATCATCCCGTGGAATTTCCCGCTCCTGATGCAAGCGTGGAAACTTGGTCCCGCTCTCGCAGCGGGGTGCACCGTAGTGCTTAAGCCCGCCGAGCAGACGCCATTGAGCGCTTTGCGCGTCGGCGAACTCATTAATGAAGCTGGATTCCCACCAGGCGTCGTCAACATTCTTCCTGGCTATGGTCCAACAGCGGGAGCAGCAATCGCTCGCCACATGGACGTCGACAAAGTCGCCTTTACGGGCTCGACTGAAGTCGGCCATCTCATCATGCGCGCCGCTGCCGATTCCAACCTCAAGCGCGTCACTCTCGAGCTCGGCGGCAAGAGTCCCAACATTGTTTTCGCCGATGCCGATATGGATAAAGCCATCGAAGGCGCGCACTTCGCGCTCTTCTTCAACCAAGGCCAGTGCTGCTGCGCCGGCTCGCGTCTCTTCGTCGAGGAAAAAGCGTATGACGAATTTGTCGAGAGGAGCGCCGCGCGCGCCAAGAAGCGCACGGTCGGCAATCCCTTCGATAAGAACACCGAGCAAGGCCCGCAAGTCGATCAGGATCAGTTTGACAAAATCATGGGCTACATCGACGCCGGCAAAAAAGAAAAAGCCAAGTTAGTCGCCGGCGGCAACCGCGTTGGCGACAAAGGCTACTTCATCGAGCCCACCGTTTTCGCCGACGTGCAAGACAATATGAAGATCGCGCAAGAAGAAATCTTCGGCCCCGTTATGTCCATCCTGAAATTCAAAGACATCAACGAAGTTGTCGAGCGCGCCAATAAATCGCTCTACGGCCTCGCCGCCGCTGTCTGGACCAAAGACATCACCAAAGCACACGCCATTGCCGACGGCGTGCGCGCCGGCACCGTCTGGGTTAATTGCTACGACGTCTTCGACGCGGGCGCTCCGTTCGGCGGCTTCAAGCAATCCGGCATCGGCCGCGAGCTCGGCGAATACGGCCTCTCCAATTACACCGAGGTAAAAACGGTAACCGTCAAGATCTGATGGAACCCCATTCGCGATTCCACAACCGGGCGGGCCTTGTGCCCGCCCGGTTTTTGCTCAGCACGCTTTTTCTGTTCACCATGGCAACTACCTCGCTCATCGCGCAGGATTCCTCACTTGCTCATCGCCGCGCGGCCCATCTTCGTTACGGCATCAATCTCAGCGAATGGTTCGCGCAAGTCCACGACCCGAAGGGCTACACCAAAGAACACTTCGAGACCTGGAACACCGCGCACGATATTGCGCTCATCAAGGCGATGAACTTTGATCACGTTCGGCTCAGCATAAATCCCCAGCCGATGTTCCATCGCAATCAAGCCGACCGCATTCCCGCGGACTACCTCGCCTATCTCGACGCCGCGGTGAAAATGATTCTCGATCAAGGCCTCGCCGTCATTCTCGACATGCATCCGGACAGCGACTTCAAGCAAAAGCTAGTCGCCGACGATTCTTTCGTTGAACAGTTCGAGGATTTCTGGCGCGCTTTCGGTCGCCACTACTCCGGAACAAATCCCGATCTCGTCTTCTTTGAAATTTTGAATGAGCCTGAATTTCGCGACCGCTATCGATGGGAGGGCGTGCAATCCCGCCTCGCCGCCGCCATTCGCGAAGGCGCTCCCGCCCACACAGTCATCGTCGCCGGCGCCAACTGGTCCGCCGACAACGAACTACTTTTCACCGAGCCGCTGCACGATCCCAACATCATCTACAATTTTCATTTCTACGATCCGCACATTTTCACGCACCAGGGCGCCACTTGGACCACCAATTTTCAGCACTACCTCGCCGATCTTCCCTACCCCTCCACTCCGGAAAACGTTCGTGCCGCCGCCAACCTTGTTCCCGACGCAGTGAATCGACTTTCCGTCATCCGCTACGGCCTTGATCGCTGGGACCGCGCCCGCATCGACGCCGAGTTCGACGAAGTTGCCGCGTGGGGCAAGCGGTGGAACATTCCGCTGACTTGCAACGAATTCGGCGTCTACCGCAAAACCGCAGATCCGCAGAGTCGCGCCGCCTGGATCTCCGATGTCCGCTCGTCACTCGAGAAACACAACATCGGCTGGACGATGTGGGATTACAGCGGCGGCTTCGCCGTAGTCGTGAAGCAAAACGGCCAGCCGCAAGTCGACGAGCTCACCTTGAAAGCGCTGGGCCGTACCCTTCCACAAATGTAGCCACGGATTCCGTTGTAGCGGCGCAGCATGCTGCGCCTTCTTCGCATGGAGCTCCTGAAATGTGCGCAACCGGAACTGCTCTTTGCAGCGGTCGCTTCTAGCTACGCCTTGGCTGCCTTGGCGACGGGGCGCTTTTGCTTGGCTTCCCACGCTTTGCGCAGTTCTTCGCGACCGGCTAGCACGTACTCTTTTGCGTGATCAAAACTCTTGTAGACGCGCGTCCCCTTGATCGTGTTGCAGGGACCGCAGCAGGCTACAAGGTTACTCGGATCTTTCTTGCCCTTCTTTGCACGCGGAACAACAAAGTCCACGCGCATGACCAAGGCGTTTTCAAAACTGGCCCGTCCATCGAGCCCGCAATACACGCAGCGGTAATCGTCCCGCTCCAGAATTGCCAGGCTTTCCTTCAAAGTTGTCGGCTTGTCTACGAGGGTGAACGTCGTGATATCGAGCGGCATGAGCAACCTCCCAACCGGAAATCCTTTGGGTAGGCGAAATGGGAACGTGCGGATTCCCGATTGTCTTGGCCTTCGACCATATGGCAAGCGTTCCAACTGTGTCAAGCCCGTGCTCGAGGGGCCGCCGATTCATGGCGTCGTCACCACCGGCAGCTCCACAAAACTTGAGTGGTACACGCGCTGCGTTGCTTTTTTGTAGTCCTCGGGCTTGGCCAAAAAAATATTTGGCACGAATGTTTGGGGGTTGCGGTCGTATAGCGGGAACCAGCTTGATTGGACCTGCACCATGATGCGGTGACCTGGCAGGAATACGTGGTTCGCTGTGGGTAGATTGAATTTGTATAGCAGCGGCTTGTCCGCGGCGATCGGCTTCGGATTTTCCAGGCTTTCGCGATAGCGGCCGCGGAAAATATCGGCGGAAATCATCAATTGATAGCCGCCCATTGCCGGTTGGCCTGCGACCTCGTCGGGATACACGTCAATCAGCTTCACTACCCAATCTGAATCGGTGCCGCTTGTTGATGCGATAAGATTCGCAACCGGCCGCCCGCTAATTTTCATTGGCGCGGTCAGCACTTCCGATGTGAACACCAGAACATCTGTCCGTCCCGACGCTTCACGCTGATCGCTCACCAGCCACGTGCGCCACGTCGCCGCCCCGGCCGTATCATTGGTGTGTACCGGACGCGGCACAAATGGCACAGGCTTCGCCGGATCGGAAATATATTCGTCAAAGGATGCCTGGCCCGCTTTCGATGTACCGAAACTTAGCTTTAGATTCGCGCCCAGATATAGCGGCGTCGCTTTCGGTGTGCAACCGCTGGCGCATCCGGCGGGCCACGCGTTCAGCCGCCGCCACGTGTTTGTTCCTGTCTCAAATGCTGTCACTGGCGCCAGATCCGCTTTCGGTGCGCCATCCTTCAAATATTGCGCCAAAAACGGTGCCAGAATCTCCCGCCGGAAATAAAGCCCCGTGTCGCTGTTGAACTTCACCGCGCCTAGCGTGCTGCCGTCGCCGATTTCCTGCCCGTGATGCCAGGGCCCCATCACCAGAAAAACTTTGCTGTTGTCTGTGTCTTTGGGTTTGATCGCTTTGTAAACTGCAGGCGCCCCATAGATATCCTCTTGGTCCCACAGGCTATGCACCAGCATTACCGGCACTTTTAGCGGTTGCGCCGCCAGAATCTTGTCCATGGCCTGTTCTTGCCAAAACGCGTCGTAACTGGGATGTTCTAAGAGTTTTCTCCAGAAGCCCACCTGTTCGCTTCCGTGCCGCCGCCCCAGTTCCCCCGCTGAGCCCGCTTCCAGGAACTCATCGTACTCGTCAAAATGGCTCGTCCACCAACTCGCCCGGTTACTCCTGGTTGCCTCCTGCTCGTAGATGTAAGACATGCCTTGTTCGCGAAATGCGCCGTTGTGAAACCAGTCGTCGCCCATCCAGCCATCGACCATCGGATTCATGGGCACCGATACTTTCAGCGCGGGATGCGGATTCACTAGCGCCATCAGCGGCAAGAATCCGTCATAGGAAATTCCCAGAATGCCGACTCGGCCGTTGCTCTCTGGAATATTTTTCACCAGCCAATCAATCGTGTCGTACGTGTCCGTGGAATGATCGACTGGCGTCGGATTGAGTGGCCCGTGCAGCGGCCGCGTCATCACGTAATCGCCTTCCGATCCGTATTTCCCGCGCACGTCCTGCACAACGCGAATGTAGCCACCCTCGACGATGACTTCCGTGGCGTTGTCGTAGCCGCTCAGCGTAAGACCGAGGTGCGTGCTTGTAGCATGATTCGTCAGCCCGTCCGCGTCGTACGGCGTGCGCGTCAGTAGAATCGGCGCGTCCTTCGCGCCCTTTGGCACCAGGATCACTGTGTGCAGCTTCACGCCGTCGCGCATCGGAATCATCACTTCGCGCCGAACGTAGTCGAAACTCGAGGTAACCGGCTCAATCCGCGCCGGCATCTCGCTCGGCAACCCCGTCGATTGGCTCTGCGCTCGAGACGACTCGACGCTCAAAAGCCCGGTGACACTAAGCGCCGCGAGAACCAAGGCACGTTCAATAACCCTCATGAACCCTCCCGATAAAGTTGAGCGGCGGGATTATATCGCGGCTTTCTAAGCCGCGCTCGGTCACGACCCATTTTGGGAGCACGCGATCTGAACCACTTACAGCGAGCAGACCGATGTAATAAGGATGGGTTGATGGAGGGGGTACCACCCTCCGTTGCGATAGAAAGAGTGCGTAAGCTATTGAGAACGGGAAAGTTAGCGTGCCGCTGTTGCGCAAAAGAGTGCGTAACCTTATGAAACTGCTGGTCTTGCACGGATGTAATAAGAGCGAAAGAACTTAGGCGAGCAAAATCCTGATTGCCACAGAGACACAGAGGCACCGAGTTCGGAGGGATGCAGTCGACCCACACCCCTGGGGGTTTTGGATGGATGTGAAAAGAAAGGGGTTGGCGAAAAAGGGATTCGTAAGAATATGAAAACAAAGGAGCGGCAAAATGCGATGTGGAGGACGGGTTTGTGCGCGGAAAGGGTGGCTTGGCAGATGAGAGAGGATGGGCGGCGGGGAGCACGAAAAGATTCTTTTTCGCTTCGCGTTCAAATCTCGCGTTGCATTGGGTCGCCTCGAACTGGGCGAGCGGCAGAAGGGCTCATTTCATGGAGTAAGGTACGGCATGGGGTACGCCAGGACAACTGGTCGAAGGAACGGTTTGGGTGCAGGTGGGCGAACTCCTCCGTTGAGCTAGCGGCACGTGTCTCAGAAAGTCCGAAGCTGCTTACTGACCGGTTCCCATCAGTTTTACGAGTTGTGGGCTGGCTCCTCCGTTGTCCGAAAAAGCCAATAATGCAGTACGCGTTCCTATAGCTGTCGGATGGAAGTCCACGCTGACAGTGCAGCCCGCACCTGCGACCAAATCCGGAGGGCAAGAGTCGAACGAGATAAGAAAATCGCCAGCGTTAGTCCCCACAATAGAGACGCTGTTGATATGCAGGGTTGTCTTGCCCTGATTGGTGAGTATTACGGATTGCGGTGCGCTGGTTGTGCCCGTCGTTTGCGACGGGAAGATAATGCTGCTACGAGTTAGAGTGACCATGGTCCCGGTCCCAACCATGGGTGCGGTTTGGGGGCTGGCACCCCCATTGTCGAAGAAGCTCAGTTTGGCACTCTCTGGACTGCTCAACGAGGGGCGGAACTTCACCGTCACGGTGCAGGTTGTGTTGCCTGCCAAACTGCTATTGCATGTCTTCGAAGCTATGACAAAATCACCGGCATTAGTGCCTGTGATCGTAATTCCGCTAAAGTTCAACGTCGCCGTGCTGTGGTTGGCCACGGTTACCGTGCGTCCAGCACTCGTCGTGCCCACGAGTTGTGGCGAAAAATTGAGGGCCGAAGGTGACAGCGTCACGGCATTACCGGTGCCGCCAAGGCTCGCCGAGTGTGGGCTCCCGCTAGCGTTGTCGTTAATGGTGAGGGTGCCGATACGCGACCCTACCGCGGTGGGTCTGAACGCAACGCTGATCGTGCAGCTCGTTTGTGGCACCAGGATGGTGCCGCAGGTCTTTGCCGGAATTATGAAATCTCCTGAGGCTACAATGCTGCTTATGGCCAGCGTCGTGGTTCCAGTATTGCTCAAGACCACGTTCTTGGAAGCACTGGTGGTGCCGAGCGCTTCGATAACAAAGGTCAAGCTGGAAGTTGAGAGGCGGACGATCGGAAATCCCTGACCGGTGCCGGTCAATAACACGTCTTGCGGGCTGGAGCTGGCGTTATCCGCGAGGAGCAACTCACCTGTACGCGCGCCTACCGCAATGGGCTTGAAACTCACGTTAACAGTACAACTCGCTCCTGGCGCAACCCGGGAGGGGCAATTGTTGCTCTGCAGAAAATCACCGGTGACGCTGACGCCAGGAAACAAAGGCATTGTGCCGGTGTTCATCACCACTACCGCTTGAGCCGCGCTCTTCGTCCCGATCAACTGGGTCGAAAATGTAAGACTCGAGGGCTGCAACGAAATGCTGGTTGGGAAGAACTCGTACGCTCCGATGTCAACGATGTTATTTTCAATTCGGGGAAACCCATCCAAATCCTTCGGCGGCAGACTTGGGGAGTTGTTGCCAGCGTCGATGGCCGGAGAACCTGATTGAAGATGGAAATTGTTCGCCGAGGCGCTGACGAATTTCGGAGTCGCCGAGATGTTCCCGTTTGTTCCGGTCGTGACCGTGCAATTGCCACTAATTGCCGCAGCACCTTCCGCAAAAACGTCGTTGTGTACAAACACCGCCGGCGTCGTGTTGCCGTTGTATTGCTGGCAGAAATATGCGCTCTCCCCGGCTTTGCCGATGACCAAATTGTTCTCGATAGTCATGTTGGTATCGAACCCGCCGTCAAAGATGGCCGAGGCACCGCTGGAAGAATTCCCGGTAATCGTGTTGTTCAGCAGTAGAATTCCCGGCGCACTCACAGGAATTAGCCAGTAAATACCTCCTCCTTGGCTGGCAATATTACGAACAAACAGATTTTGAACAATCTGCGGACTCGCATCATTGAACATGACCAGGCCGCCCCCCGACCCGCCACCATCGTTGTCTTGGATGATGTTATTCTCGATGATCGGAGCGCCGGCCGCGAAAAGAGAAATTCCCCCGCCGCCGCTCGGCATGACGTTACTTGCAATCACGTTGTTGATGATACGTGTGTTGCTGGACGCACCACGAACGGAGATGCCGCCGCCGCCGATTCCGCCACCACATCCCGCCTGCGCGTTATTACTGATGACGTTTCCCTGCACCAGCGGGCCACCAAAGCCAACACCTATACCGGCACCGTTGCAAGCTTTATTGGCACGGATCACATTGTTGGTAATTGTGGGAGAAGAACCGCTTATAGAGATACCACCCCCTTCACCGAAGTTCGGGCCCTGGAAGCCTGCAAAACCATTCGTGATCGTGATGCCGTTTAGGACGGAAGCGGGAGTTTCACTCGTCACAAACAGCACCACCGTATTGGCTCCGCCGCCATCAATGGTGGTCTTCGAGGCTCCGTGCACACTTGCCACGGTAATGGCTTTGCCCTTGAAATTGATGTTCTCTTTGTACGTGCCATCCGAGACCAACACCGTATCTCCGTTGTTCGCCGCATCTATCGCTGCCTGAATTGTGAGTTGATCGACCGGAACGTGAATGGTTATCGGCGCCGCGGTTGCTGATATCGACGGGGTCGGCGCCTGGGTATTGATAGCCCCTGAGGAATCGGCTGCGTTCGCGGGGTTTTGTCCCGGATTGGAGGTCTTGCCCCGACTATCGGTAACCGCGAGAAACCGGCCGTTCGAGTCGTAGGCTTGGGTGCTCGTGAACCCCGAGGGATCTGTGTTCGTCTGACTGTTTTGTTGCCCCGCTCTGACAAAAAGGGCAAAGACAAAAACCAGCGCGGAAACTGAAAATAGAGAGACAGAAGCTCGCATAGATCGGCCCTCCAGCAGATGGCACTGCTTACCCAGGACCCCGCGTAATGGCCGGTAAACTCTACGCGGCGTTGCCGGTTATGTCAATTCATCCGGGAATTCACGTCACTAGATGTATAGTTAGCTTGCCGGACATGAGAAGTAACACTTCACTTTTCGTGGTCCTTAGTAGGAAGCCTGCTCGGGCGTAGAATCTTGGCTATGGCGGCGGTGCTTCGTGCTTACGATGCGCGGGACTTTTCTGCGCTTTACCGGCTTGATCAGGCTTGCTTCCCTGCAGGGATTTCGTACTCGAAGACTACGCTTCGTTATTTTCTCTCGCTTCGCTCGGCGGACTGCCTTGTGGCTATGCAGGATGCTCATATTGCAGGATTTATTCTTACGGAGGAGAATCCGCCGCTGGCACACATCATTACGCTCGATGTTGCTGAGAAATTCCGGCGACTGGGATTTGGGTCGGCACTGCTCACTGAGAGCGAGAGAAATTTGGCGCTGCGCGGGGTGCGGCATGTGCTGCTGGAAACGGCAGCAGACAATGAGGCTGGCGTTGCCTTCTGGCAGCACCACGGCTATGGTATTGCGGCGACACTGAAGCGCTACTACTTGGGGCGGCTTGATGCGTATGAAATGCGCAAGATATTGCCGGCTCAGGGCGTGAGAGCTTTGTCTGGGATATAAACCCGCTGGCGCCCCGTTGGGCCTTCTCGGAGCCCGCCCCGTAACACCATTCGGGACGCAAACAGCGCGCTTCAGAAAGCGGGCGCTACATGAACCGGGCACTACGAGAACCCGGTAAACATCATTCTTTAGGCGAGGAGAAACGTTGAGCGATTACTTGGTGTCTGTTCTGCTGGGCATCGTTGAAGGATTGACGGAATTTTTGCCGGTTAGCTCAACGGCGCACCTGCGGCTTAGCGAGGCGCTGCTTCACATTGACCTGGCTAGCGGCTACTGGAAGATGTACACGATTGTTATTCAGCTGGGCGCGATACTTGTGCTGCCGATCTACTTTCGCGAGCGGATCGCGAAATTTCTTTCGACGTTTCCGCGGGGGGAGCGCGGGGACCGTACGGCGCTTACGCATCCGCTGGGGCTGACCATGGTGGCGTTTGTGGTGACTGCGATTCCGTCCTTTCTGCTGACTAAAGTCATCGGCAAGCATCTCGAGAGCTTTTACATCATGGGCACTGCCCTGCTGATTGGCGGAATCGTGATGTGGATCGTGGATGCCATGAACGCAAAAGCGGAAAAGGCGGGCCGCGCCACTCCGGGCACTCGTATTCGCACGTGGCGAATGGAAGACATGAATTTGCTGCAAGCTATCTGGATCGGCGCTTGCCAAATCCTTTCGGCCGTTTTTCCGGGCACGTCGCGGTCGATGTCCACCATTACCGCGGGACAAATCGCGGGAATGTCTCGCGCCGCTGCCTTGGAATTTTCTTTTTTTCTTTCGATGCCAACAATGGCTGCTGCCACGTGCTATGACCTGCTGAAATCAGTAATGGGCAAAGGTGAGAACATTGGTGTCTCGCACATTGATTCGCACGGCTGGATCGTCTTGGCCATCGGCTTTGTTGTGTCCTTTATTGTGGCGTACGCCGCGGTGGCGTGGTTTCTGGCTTGGGTGCGCAAGCATGGCTTCGCGCCGTTCGCCGTGTATCGCATGATCGTGGGGGTGCTGGTCCTCGCTTGGGCATCACACTGGATAGGGTAAGCATCTTTAGATACACGGACTTGGAAACTTGTTGATGGACGCAGAACGTTGTCTGCTATATTTAATCCGTTTGGGTTCCTCCGAAAGGCACGTTCCAGCGCCGGCGAGCTCTTTCGCACTCAGCCTTCCCCAAAAGCTGGGGCCCCAAACCTGAGGATTATTTCGTGCGCTTTCTGACTCCGACCGATAACAAGCGGCTCAACGAGCTGATCGGTTTCCTGTTCATGATTGTGGCAGTGCTGGTGGCACTGTGCCTGATTTCGTATTCCCCGCATGACGTGGCGTTTAATGTGTCCGCGCCACCCGCGGACGGTCCGCTGGCGCATAACTGGATTGGGCCGGTGGGCGCCTACAGCGCGGATTTTCTTTTCCAGGTTTTTGGATTCGCGGCGTTTTTGCTTCCCGTGGCTATCCTTATTCTTGGCTGGAAATGGTTTCGCAGCCGCGCGATCAATTCGCAACTGGCGACCATTTTTGGTTACATGCTGCTGCTGCTTTCTCTTCCTTCCCTGCTTTCGCTTTGGCATTTTCCGGAAGTGCGCGGCCTGCCCCCGGGCGGGATGCTTGGATCGCTTGTCTCCGGCAGCTTGCAAGCCGGATTTAACTTTTGGGGCGCGAGCCTGATTGCTTTCGCGTTCTTCCTGACCTCGCTTTTTATGACTACGAGCTTTTCTTTTGCGGGGACACACGCTTGGGCGAAAAAAGGTCCGCTGGGCGCGGCGGAAAAGCTGGGCTTGCTGCAAAAAGCGCAAGCGCGGTGGCAAAGCTGGCGCGACGGGCGCGAACAACAACGCATGCGACGGCGTCTGGAAGAGACCCGCATCTCCGGGCGCAAACCGGTGAACCAGCTTGGCACCGGCGCCGCGTCAACTGAAACGCAAGGCTCAATTCAGCTTGCGGACGAGAGCGACATTTTTGAGACCGAAGAGAAAGAGGGTAAACCCCGCGACTCGCGCAAACCTCCGATTCTTTTCCTACATGAGGAGAAGAAAGAAAAGGTTAGCGCCAAGAAATTAGCCGAGCCAAAGATCGCAAAGGGCAGCGCGAACTATAAGCTGCCGTCGATTTCGCTGTTGCGCGAGGGCGAGCGCAGCCAGAAGCTCGATGAAGATGAATTGAAGATTCGCGCGCGGGCTATTGAAGACAAGTGCCTGGAATTCGATATTCAAGGGCGCGTTACGCAGATCAATCCTGGGCCGGTTGTCACCACATTTGAGTTCAAGCCGGAGGCCGGCATCAAATACAGCCGGATTATCGGGCTGACCGAAGATCTCTGCCTCGCGCTGCAGGCCGAATCGATTTTGATTGAGCGCATTCCGGGTAAGTCCACCATCGGCATTGAGGTGCCGAACATTAATCGGCAGACGATTGCGTTGCGGGAGATTATCGAATCGCCGGAATTCATTAATTCGCCGAGCAAGCTGACGCTGGCTATGGGGCGCGACCTGCATGGCCGGATGCGCGTTACCGATTTGGCGGCGATGCCGCACTTGCTGATCGCGGGCTCGACCGGAACTGGCAAAAGCGTTTTTATCAATTCGCTGATGATGTCCATTCTTTATAAGGCGAGCCCGGACGACGTGAAGATGGTCCTCGTCGATCCCAAGCGGCTTGAGCTAAATCTTTACGACAACATTCCGCATCTTATCGCGCCCGTCGTTACCGATCCAAAGATCGCGTCTAACGTGCTGCGCAACGCGACGAGGGAGATGGAGAATCGCTTGAAGCTGCTGGCGCAGCGGGGCGTGCGCAATATCGACCAGTACAATCGCACGTTTCAGAAAGCGCAGCCGCTTTCGCTGTTTGACAATGTGGAGGAAAGCGAGCACAAGCCGCTTCCGTATTTAGTGATCGTGATCGACGAATTGGCCGACCTGATGATGGTCGACACCAGTAACGTGGAAGAGTCCATTACGCGCCTGGCGCAGATGGCGCGCGCGGTTGGCATTCACTTGATTTTGGCTACGCAGCGGCCCTCGGTCGACGTCATTACCGGCTTGATCAAAGCTAACTTCCCGGCACGCATTTCTTTCCGCGTGGCCAGCAAAGTTGATTCGCGCACCATTCTGGACTCCAACGGCTCGGAATCGCTGCTTGGCAAGGGCGACATGCTGTATCTGCCTGCCGGCTCCGCGCGCCTGCATCGCATTCACGGCCCGCTGGTCTCCGAAGACGAAATCACCGCGGTTTGCGACTTCTGGCGCGAGCAAGCACAAGCCAAATACAACGAAGAGCTGCTCGTTGCGCCGAAGGATGAAAACGCCACGGCGGGTGAGGACACGGTCGGCGAGGGCGAAGCAGCCGAAGAAGTGGACGACGACCTTTACCAGGACGCCGTTCGCGTGGTTTGCGAAATGGGGCGCGCTTCCACTTCCACTCTGCAGCGTCGCTTGCGCATCGGTTACGGTCGCGCCGCGCGCCTGATCGACCTCATGGAAAAGGACGGCATCGTCGGCCCGCCGGACGGCACCAAGCCGCGCGAAGTGCTGAAAGGCCGCAACTGGATGAAAGAGTTCGACGACACCGCGCAATGACCGAGTGCAACAAACTGTGCGCGAGCGCGCTATTTGACACAATTTGCGCGCACCCCTAAAATTAACAGACTCAAGCGTGCCGGGGTAGCTCACTGGTAGAGCGCCGCCCTGAAAAGGCGGGCGTAGCCAGTTCGATTCTGGCCCCCGGCACCACCATAGCAGCCGCGCGTCCTGGTACTCCGAGCCAATCCCAAACTCCGGTAGCGACATAGGTGCGAAGCACGGGTGTAAGCGTGATTTTCCCGACGTGCTTCGCGATCTCTTCGCGCGCGATCCGTGTATCTCCTTCCCATAGTTCGCTCAAATTCCTGAGCCGGCTTTCTACAAATCGCCTCGTCTCGTGCATCTGAAGCTTGGCTGCGATAGGATCCGTTGCTTTGAGGCGATGGCGAACCGCCGCGAGCTGCTCCTCAAGCCTGGTGATTTCCGATGTGATTGACGCTGAATAGGCGTCGCTGAGTCCGCGGAGCTGGTTTGCGATGCCGCGCTCTAACTCGCTGGCCTGGCGGCGCAGATCCGCGTCACCCTGTCGCCTGGCGCCCAGCGCTTTCCCGAGCTCCTCCTCGAACCTCTTCAGCGCGTAATCGACGACTTGGGGATGTAAGACTCGCTCCTGGAGGCCAGCTAGGAGCTGGCGCTCCAGATCCAGCCGACGAACCAACAGACCGTTTTTGCAAACGCTCTTGCCGCGCTGCGCGTGCATCGAACATCCGTATCGGGAATCCGCCCGCTTGCGGCACCGTCCGGAGACGATCGTGATAGATCCACCACACTCGGAACACGCGAGCAATGATGTGAAGAGATACGGAGACGCGGCGGCGCGGCCGCGGCGCTTCCCTTCCCGCACGCCGTAGAGATCCTGCACAAGTCGCAATCTCTCGTGCGTGCGGTTCCACAACTCCTTGGACACGATGCGTAGCTCCGGGAGTTCCGTGCGGCGCCATTCACTCGCCGGCCGGCGCTGGTAGATTCGCTTTCCCGTTTCAGGGGATCGGACCTTTTTCGTTTTTCCCCAAACAGACACACCGCGATATTTTTCGTTTAGCAAAATGTGGCGCACGGATGATTGCGCCCAGCTCTGAGACCTGCCTTCGCGGGGTTGCGGCGAGGCGATTCCGTCCCGGTTGAGATCGATCGCGATTCGCTTCATGGAGTGGCCGGCGGCGTAGCGCTGAAAAATTCTCCGGATTGTTGGCGCCTGGTTCGGATCGATTTGCAATCGCACGCCATCGATCGCTGGCCGGCCGTAGCTGTCGCGTTTTGTGCTGCTCTCTATCGGTATATGGCGATATCCGAAGACGCGGCCGCCGGTGTGCAGTCCCTGAAGCGCGAGCTGCTCGACGCCGCGGAAAGTTTTCTGTCGCAATTCCTCAAGGTATAAGCCATCGACCAGACCGTGCACCGTGACTAGAGTTTGTGATTGCGGTGCGCTGGAATCGAAGCCCTGAGATACAAAGACCACGCGAATGCCGGCAAACGTCAACCGCTCGATCATACGGAGGGCATCGGGGAGATTGCGGCTCAGCCTACTTGTGTCGTCAACGAGAATCACATTGAACGCCGGCGGTTTTTCCTTACCTCGCGTAAGTAGCTGCTGCAGGCCCGCGCGGTCGTCTGTCGCTCCAGAGATCGCCTGGTCCGTGAAGATAAACTCGTCGAGAACGCGTAGACCGGTGCGGTCCGCGTATTCACGGCACTTACGGATCTGTTGGTCGATAGAAAGAGCGTTCTGCTTTTCAGAACTAAAGCGCGCGTAGATTGCGCAGCGTGCGGGTTCGGTCACGGTCTCACAGTCCTCACTCCGGTGCGGCCGTGTTGCTGCCCAGAGTTTGCGGCATCGGCGTCTTTCTTCGCAAGCTCAATTTCGTCCAGGTATTGCTCCACGAGCGCCGGCACGATCGCGCGATCGATGAAGTCTTTCAGCTCCTGAGTGAGCGGAGACGGAGATTTCTTCGTGGTGTCGATCGCAACGAGTTGGGAAACTCTGGGCATTTTTTTCAGGACTGCCAAATCCCTCGCGCGCGAATACAAAGCAAAAACCCTTCAAAGGGACAGATACCCTATACGTGGGCATGTTGGCTCTCTCTATCTATCTCTCTATAAATAAAGAGACTTAGAGCGCCAACAAGGCGTGTTGGCGGGTTACGCCACTCTGCACAATTTTGGTGCAACCCGCCAACATGCGCCAACATCGCTCTGTGGTACACCTAAGTGATTGATTCGCCGTAGTTAAAGCCCGAAAAGGCTCGGTGTCCACACAACCCCCTCTCTCAAGAAGGAATATCTTCCAAAGAGTCAGCGAGGCGGACTATCACCTGCTGCCCAATCTTTTCGCGTACGAGTGGCCCATCGTCACCGGTGAGGCTATATAGCCGCTTGTTGAAAGTGTCCGCGTCGATCCGCCAAAATTTTTTCTTTAAGTGGCGCTGCCGCATTCCTTCGACTGGTGCCTTCTGTACAGCTTCGATAATTTTGCCGTCGAGTTGCGCCATCGGAGACATGCCAAACCCCGCGAAGAGATACCAGAGGCTGTCGTAGAGAAACTGTGTAAAAGCGTAAGCGGCGTTGAGGTGAGTGCGCTCGATTCGATCTGTGCCGTCTAAAGCAGCAAATATAATTGCGGTCTTAAGACAGTGGTTTTGCAGTCGCTCGCACAGAACCGCGATAAGCGCTTCGTCGTTGCGATGTCCGTACAACTCGCCATAGATTTTTTCCCAGAGAGGCCGAGTTTCGGCCGACAGGCTGAACTTGGTGGAAGTTCCATTCTTACACCATTGATCGATGCGCTCGCGAACGGTAGCGACGAGTTGGTCCCACCGGGACCAGTCGCGCGCCGGCGGATGCGGGATCGCCTCGCCGGGCTCGCCAGGAACCCACGCGATGCGATTCCCGAGCCCTCCCTCCATATCTTCTTCGGAGAGTCCCTCGATCCACCGCTTAGTGGTCGCGGCGAACATTGAGACCGTGGGATTTTCGACCTTGAGAGGATTCTGGCGCGTCTGCACCACGAGTTCGGATGGACAATCGTATGCGTCGCACAATGCGGGGACGATGTTGCGCAGTCCCTCCATGCGTGTCTTGTCGATCAGTGAACGTAACTCTCCGAGACGCACCAAAGCACATACCCCGCCACCAACACGCTTGTTTTTGTTGGCGATTCCCTGCAAGCACTGAATGAACCCTTCGCGTGAATCGATCGTTCGCTCGACGCCGATTTCGGTGTTGATTTGCCCGAGGAAGTGAAGACAGAACTCGAGTGCGGTGCTTTTCCTTGCGCCACCGGACGGACCGACGATGACAGTGAATAGGTTGGGATAGATCATGCCGGCGTGTTGCAGGTACACGCTGCGGCCAAGCGCGGCGCCCACGGCGGTGAGGAAAGCTGCTAGGTGGTAAGTCCTGGACGCTTCTGTCAGCGGCCCAACGATTTCGCCGTATTCGCGGCTTATCCCGTAGTAGGCAGCATCGGGAATTGTTGGGCACTTCTCCGCTGGCGACAATTTGATCGGAGCGGCAGACGCCGGCAGGTGCAGCGGTGGAATGTCATCGATTAGTTTGCGCAGTGCCTCGCGCGTGCCGCCTTGAGCGATCCAATCCGAAAGATCTTTCCCTTGGGGAACAAACACCAGCTTGCGCGAGCGAGCCACATTTCGGAGCGCATCGATGTCGGCCTCGGCGCCGGCCCTGCCTGCATCGTCGCGGTCATAGCAGATCACCACGTCCTTGCCTCGGAGAGCTTCGAGAAAAGGCTCAATGGACCTTTTGGCGCCGTGGGGTTTCGTGGTGCCACAGAAACCGAGGGCGGCAGCGGTGAGCGCATCTTTCTCGCCTTCTAGGAGCAACACTTCGCGCGCGCGCTCCACCTCCGGCAGACGGAAGAGAACTTGAGGCACTCCTCCCGTGCCAAAAACGTATTCGCCTTTCTCAGTGGGGCGCGCCATCCGAAAGTCTTTCGGTTGGTAGCGGACGTTTACGAAGAGCTCGTTCCCCTCGCGATCGGTGTAGCTGTAGATCTCTGCGATCTGTTTGCCACTCAGAGCGAGTGTCTTGAGCCGGGGATCGTCAGCGCGCGCGCTGCGCGTGCTTTCGGTTCGCTGTTTCCCGCGCGGCCTCGAGGCCGGCGCCTCTGTGAGGAGACGCTGCTCGCGAAGATAAGCCGTCACTGCTGGTTTGTCATCGGGGTCACAATGCGCGAAGAATGCAGCGAGTTTCCAAGCATTGCCGCTCGCGCCGCACGGTCCACAGAGAAAACAATCCTTGCGGACGTTTACGAAAAGGCTGGGATCGCGGTCATCGTGATTGGGGCAACGCCAGCGCAGCTCGCTGCCGGATCGCTTCATCGGTTCGCCGAGCACTTTGCGGGCAATCTCTTCGCAGGACAGTTTCACGCGCGTCACCTTTTCTTTGAAACACAGTCTTCAACATCGAACTGCGGACGCGCGTAACAGAGCGTGCCTCCGTCGTTCGAGAACAGCCGTGGAAATTGCATCATGACCGCGCGCCATGCCGCCGTGTTTCGCGGTGATCCGCCGTCGGCAATTCTTCGAAGGTCCATTGCTAGCTGCGACAGAAAAATGCCTTCTTGAGAGTTGCCGTACATGAATTCGAGGCGTGCCAGGTCGCGCAAGTGCAAAGCAGCGATTAGTAGCGGAGTTGAGCCGAGAATGTTCTTCTGGTAGCCTTTGCTTGCCATCGGCCTCTTCTTGCCCGGTTTCGCGATGCGAACGCGAGCCGGGCATTCCTTTTTTTGAGGACAGAGAAGGCGCACAACTTTTCCCCCCTCTGTATTGGGTTCCTAAGTTTCTTCACGTCGTTGTGTCGTGCAAGGAGAAAAGCAGTACAGGGCTAGGTCGCGAATGTTCGCGAGTGATTGAGTGTCAGCGAGTTCTGTGTTGCCTTTGGCCTGAGGTTCTACTGCTCTGGCGGTAGCTTAAAAAGCTCACAAAACAACGCGATTCGACGCAGAAGGCTGTTTATATTGTAATTCGTGGTCCTCATTTTCGCAGACATTGACATTCGTACCGCCTAGCGCTATAAAGCACGCCTCTCCGGTTTACAATATAAACGGAGGCGTACCCTTGACTTCTTTTCGTAAAGAGCGGACACGGCTAGGGCTCTCCCTCAATCAGCTTGGTGTACTGTGGGGGTTGTCAAAGGCGCAACTCTCACTCATCGAGCGCGGTATCAAGCCAACGCCACCCTGGACGAAGTTTGCTTTCCCTGGCTTGAGACGGCACTTTGCACGAAAAGGCAGAGAGGCTGATCTCCCGCCCGCCGGTACGCACAATTGTCCGGAGTGCGGATCACCGATGCGAACGCAAAGCGGGTATTTCGCACACTGGTTCCACGGACGGGTCAACAAGCGAATCACCTGCACTGGAGATCCTGCAGGCGCCCATGCGCCGATAAGTCTAGGGATCCTACCGGACAAAACACAGATGCAAAGGCTTGATCGCACAACAAACCCGCACACGGGGCGGGAGGTGCCGTTAGCCCCCAAGCGTTCGGGGACTTCCTACGAGAAACGGTACGGCTGGGTGTGGTGTGATTCGAGCAGCGGAAGATCGGACGGCTGTGGATGGCTTTGCAACCCGTCCGGGAAGTATGCGTTTCACGCCCGCAGGAAAAGAAAAGGGAAAGTGTTCCAGATATTTAAATGTGGAAACCCTGATTGTAGGTACTACCGAAAGAGACTGAAGGCCCGCGGCGGGAAGGCGTCTGACACCGTACCGAGCCTTGCCCGCAAAACGACACTCCCTAAGGGGGCGCAGCACTGTCCGCACTGTGGTGGCAATACGAATCGCAAGGCCGTTGCAGGGGTGCCGGTCGGCATGATTCAAGTAGTGTGTACGAAGTGCGGGAAAATTTCTTACTTCCACATGCAAGCGAGAAAGTTCGCAAAGCTGCCGTGCCGCGTCAATGCTCCGCGAGCCAGGCGTCGACAAGCCCCTCGACGCGCTTACGGCCGGCAGTCTGGTCCAGCGGGAGCTCCTCAATCAGAGTCGGCCGGATCTCCTGCTTGATTCTCTCAGCGTATTTATTTCGCTCACCTTCGAAATCCCATCCGTCGGCCGCGGCCTCGAGCTCGGTCAGGTAAGCGCTAACTCGGTACAACAGCACGTCCGCGTCGAGATCAAGCTTAGCCTTTGCGGTGGCGGCATCGTGCGCGGTTTTCGCTTCAGCCTCGCGGGTGAGAAATGGCGCGAGAGCAGTATCGCGCGCGGCATCGAATGCAGCCTGGCTCGCGCCGATTGGGAGACGCTCAAATGCTTGGCGAACGGCGTCCTCGGCGGCCGCGCGGTTCTCTGAGCTGCTATGAGCTAAAGATCGCGGCAATAACCGCTTCCGGACGCCCTCTAAGGCCCAGCCAAGTATTTGACTGTGCCGATATTCGGTGTCCGTCTGTTTCACGGCTGTGGTTGCCGCCAAAACCATGCTCTGTTCACTCGCTGCATCCGGAAGCCTAACGATCGCCGCGGCCGCGTTTTCCTTGGCTTGGCCCCGCCACTCGTCGGGAGCAAAAAAATCGAAGCACTTAGAGACGACGCCGGCGGCGATCGCCTCGGCCTGCTTGCTGCGAATCCAGGGGCGGGACAAGCCGGCTGCGATGGCCAAAACGCAACGGTCCACAACGTCCTCGGGAGTGCTTAAGTAGAGCTCGGGGAGTTTTTGACGGACAGCCTGGGTGACTTCAAAAACAATTTTGTTCGGTACATCCTTCGGGAGGCTGCCAACCGCGAGCTCCAACTTCTCGGTTTCCCAGTCCGCGCGGATCCGTGCCTCACGCCGCGCGTTACGTTGCTCCTGTTGGCGCTGTTCTCTCTCGAGGCGTGATTCGTCGTCACGCCGGCGTTCGTCTGCAGCTGCAGCTTCAGCGGCATCCCTCTCTGCCTGCTCGTCGTCTTCGAGTTCTTTAAGTACTTTGCTAGCTCGGCGCTCTGCAATCTCAGCGTTCAATTGTTCGACTCGGGATTTTGCGGCCGAGGCCGCGCTAGGAAAAGAATTCGTCGCGCCCGGTGCCGGCGCGCTGTTTCCTTGGCGGATCGCATCGACGCCCGCAGCGGGAATGCGATATTGGCCGCCGGGTGTCTGGTAGGCTGGCAGCTCACCGGAAGCGATGAAGCGCCGCACGGTGCGCGGATCCGCGCCTAGAAGCCTGGCGGCCTGGGCTACAGTCAGGGGCACACCCCCGGCGATAGGTCCAGATGCCGCTATGTTTGCCGCTACGGTTTGTATCGTTTGCCGCTCAGATGTCCGGCTTTTGCGTCGAGATGTCCGACTTGTCCGACTTTGCGATGTCCGGGTTTGCCTCATTTGTCCGCCTCACTCCGGCGCCATTCTACACCGCTTTCGCTGGACTGCCGTCGCCGCGCTGTCTGATTCGGCAACCTGCTACCACATTGACCTTGCGAAATAAGACACAGTGTCTTATGCTGTTTGTGTGAAGCTGTACACGACGGTCCAGGCAGCAAAGAAACTCGGCATCGCCCGCGATACGATCTACCGGTGGATGCGTGACAAGAAAATTACTGGCGCAAAGCTCACGCGCGAGGGTAAATTCCAGTCGCCGCTCTGGACTGACGAGGATCTCAAGCGGATCCGGAGATATATGAAAGAGAATCCGCGCGAGAATCGGGGAAAGAAACGCTAGTAGAGTAGCGGGACGCGCCGGTGTATCGAGCACCGGCGACGCCCCTGAACATCAAAGGAGGGTTAAGCTCCCATGACGCCTGCACTGCAAGTTATTTCATTCCACGCTGTCCTGCAAGGCTCTCATCCGACACCAACGGCACTCGTCTTACACACGCATCGGTGCGCTGAGTGCGGGAATCTTCGTCCCTGCTACTCCCTTAGATGCGCCCCCGCGGTCGAACCCAGAAGAGCCGTGGATCTGCTCGACCTGCCTTGCTGCCTCTGAGCAGGAGGTCTCCCATGCGTCGTAGACTCTCCGTCACAGACGTGCGCTCCAACGACCAGCAGAGAGTACTCGATGTGCAGGTGAGCCCTTCTCTGCTCGCAAAGTTAGAAAAAATGGCGGTAGCTGATAACTGTCAGCACGCCGATTTTCTGCGGGTGCTGATCGAAAACGAGTGGGAGCGCCGCCGTCCAAAGGAGGATCGCGACAATGCTTGAATTTTCAGGCCTTCGAGTGCCTCGCTCACTTCGACCTTTGCCACTGCAACGCCGGCGCCTGTTTGATAACGAGCAACTGATTCGAAGATTCAATCTCTACCTCGAGGCCACGAACTTCAGTCTCCTCACACGCCGAGGCTACTGCTATTCGGCGAAGCAGTTTAGTGACTTTCTGGGTGGCGCCAGCTTGGTGACCGCGACGAGAGATGACGTTCGAAACTTCCTTGCGGTTCGCCTGGATAAAAAACTTAAAGCCGCGACTCTCGCGAACGATCTGCAGGGACTGCGTAGCTTTTACAAATTCCTCCAGCTCGGTGGCCAGGTGCGGATCTCGCCGCCGCATCAGGTCCCTTGTCGTAAGGTGCCGCGACTGTTGCCCCGAGCGAAGTCGCAGGAGGAGATCGAAAGACTCATCGCCGCGGCTGAATCTCGAAGGGATCGCGCGATCCTGGAATTGCTGTACGCTTCCGGGCTTCGCCTGGGCGAGCTCGCGCGTCTGCGTGTCGAGGATGTAAACCTCCGAGCCCGCAGCCTGGTCGTTCATCAGGGTAAGTTCAACAAGGACCGCATCGGACTCTTTGGCCGGCAGGCGGCAAAAGCACTGACGGCCTACTTAGGCAACCGAATTACAGGCCCGCTGTTTCTCCCCGATCGCCAACAGCGCGGGAGTGTGTGGAAGGACCGTCATGGAACATGGTTCGGCCAGTGGCGTGAGAAGATCCCGAATAGCAAACCGGTGATGCGCACTATTCGCTTGGGGGATTACGAGCTTCCGACCAAAGAGAGCGCGCGCCTGGCGCTAGATGCCTTTCTGAAGAAACGGCTTCGGCGCGTGGAGCCTGAAACTCCTCCCGATCGCGGACTCGTACCCCGCTCTATCTACAGGGTCGTCGTGAGCGCAGCGAAGCGTGCAGGAGTGAAGGGAGTTCACCCACACACCTTGCGACACAGTTTCGCGTCGCATTTACTGGATGCGGGAATGGATCTCCGAGTGATTCAAGAATTGCTTGGCCACACGAGCCTGCAGGGCACTCAGAAATATCTGTGGGCTTCGCCGAAGCGCCTCATGGAAGTCCACGCGCGCACGTTCGGAAGTGTAAAATGAGCGGCCGCGCAGTTAGGTTGGTCGATGGCGTTAAGGTGGCGACCGTTGAATCGCCAATCCGCGCGATCGAGGACCTGCTCATTTTTGACGCTAGAGCCCTCGACAAGCCCACACAGCAAGACTTGCTCCGCATCGTGCCGGAATTGATTCACATCCGGCGCGCATGGCGAGCACACTACGTTGCGAAGGGATGCCTCAGCTGTCGCAAAGGAACAGATCCGACCGTGGCGATCGCGGCAAGGCTGCGCCGCCGAGGGTTGACCTGGAAGGAGATCTACGAAATTGTCGGCACAAAAGCCGCCAATCGTGTCCAGCGTCAGCGGTTCGAGAACGCCGTTCGCTGGAAACTCGAGCATCTCAATTCGCGAGAGCGAAAACCATCGTTCCGCTACGGCGCCGGCGGATTCTGCGACAGGTGTTACGTCCGCATCTTGAATGCAATGCGGCGACGGTACCGAAAACTCACCGCCGGGCGCGACTTCACCGCGGATCTGGAGGCCTTCACGGAAGCTCTCACCCTGAAATTTAACCACGCACAACGGCTACTGAATGGACCCGACATAGCGAATATTCCCAATCAGCGGCGAGCGGAGATAGACTGCAACCCGCGAAGGCGTCTAGACGTGGAGCTGGAATTTGAAGGACCGCCGCAAAGGAGGATCACCGAAAAATGCCAGAGATCAAAAACGAACTGACCCAAGAGCAGGCAACAGGTCTCCTCATTGGTTTCCTGATGGGCTTGCTTCAGGTCACCAACCCGGAGGACCTCCGGAGCGCTCTTAAATCGTGCATGGAAAATTACGACAAAATGATCGCAGTGGCCCCTCTCGCGGTCGGAGCTGCGGTCGATGCGGGGCTAAAACTCGCGGCGAAAAATCGCGAGCGGGAAAAGAAGGCAGCAACAGACGCCCCTCCGGACGATCTGCCGAAGAAAGTGAACTAGACTTTAGCGGCGTCGGCCGCCGAAGATTCCGCCGGCAATCGGGCCCGCCACGACAACGGCGCCTAATCCTAGGGCGAGCCACTGCCAGTTCGACTCGAACCACTGGGTAAAATTCGGAGCACCTCCTGGAGGATTAAGGAGGCCGGGGCCCGTGGCGTTCTGCATCGTGACGCCGATCTGCGAGGCCACGACTGAGCGGCCGGCATTTGTCACGACACCGTCGATGATGTGCTGGATATCCGAAGCTTGGCCGTAGTCGCGCGTCGTGTGTACCTGGAGAGTGAAGCCCGGGCTGCTGGTGTAGAAAAAGCCGGCGCCATCGGATTCGCCGTCGATTTCAATGCCCCAGGTGCTCGATAGAATCGGCTTTATTTTTGACGCGATGGTTGCAGGGCTGTCGATTACAGCTCCGCCCGCCCACTGCGCGATGTAGGTCAAGCGCGTTCCGGCCGCAAGGAAAGGCGCCGGCGCTCTATTCGCGGGCTGCGTTGCCGCGGGTTGCGGCGCTGGCGCTGGACCATGTGAAACCCGTACTGCCTGCTTCGTGCTCGTGAGCTCCGCCATCAGAGCTGAAAAGGCTGCGCTCATTTCATCGAGGCTCGCGGGATAGGGTAGAGCTAGCAGTTGTTCGTCCGACGCACCCATCGCCACCAAAGTCTGGACTTCACCAGAGTCCCACCCGTTGGCTTCCAGTTCTGCCACGGTGTTTTGGTCCGGAACGTTGCCTAGTCCCTGCAATGTCCCCGCGGCCGCGCTTGCGTTGTTCACAAGCGTTCGCGATGTGATCGTGTCGCCGCGGCCGGCCGCTTGTCGTGCGCGCTCCACCAGGGCCGCGATCTCATCTCTCACGTGATCGATCTCATCCTTCAACGAGACTCCTTGCAGTGCCCACACCGATCCATCCACCCCGCCTAAAAGAATCGTGCCACCGCCGGGGTTGTTTCCTCCCGCCTGCAGACGCTGACTGGAAGCTGTGGGAACCGCGAACCGACTTGGGGCGTAGAGGTCGAGGCCATGAAGCGTTGGGTCCGTCTCTGAGTAGAGCTCCCAGCCTGAAGCATCGAACGGCCGATTGTAAAAATAACGCCCCAAGCCCGCCTCGGTAGGCTCGGTGGGGAGGCCCTGCAGCCGCCAGGGCGGCACAGGCTGCAGCGTCCACGCTTCCTCCATGAAAGGATTCTGCGGTCGGCCGAGGCCGCTGCCATAGCCAGAAAGATGTGCGGCGCCAAACGGATCGGTTTGGTAATACGGCCGGAAGCCGACTTTTGCGCGCGTGTCTACGTTTCTCATGTACGCCACTTGAGCCTCCTTCAATAAGCAGATATCCCGCGAAGAGCACCGCCGCGATCGGCAGCCGCGCCTTTTCGCAGCCAAGTTTCGATTCTTTAACGCGCTCTCACTTTTTTCCCAGTCACGGAGTAGTGATAACCCCACTTGCGGTCCATCGCCTTGCGGTGTGATGGCGATGCATGCACAGCTATGGCGTCGAACCTCTCGGAACTCCAAACCATGTCGCCAAGGAGCCACACTGCAGCAAGCCCCAGAGCCAAAGTGACGACGTTCGGCACACCACCTACAACTTGCTGGTCCGGATTCGGATTAAGAAGCCACTGTGTCGGATCCATTTTATTTCCCCTTTCCGTTCAACAACAGATATCCCGCGAAGAGCACCGCCGCGATCGGCAGCCAACTCGGCAAGGGCGTCGATCTGGCTGCGGCTTGCGCCGCGTAGAATTCAGGCACCACCCGGGCTGGGAATCGATTCATTACTGCTGCGAGCCCGGCCGGCATGTCTTTGAGCTCGAGATCGAGGAGCGGAAGGAGATCGCCGCTAGAGGCTCCCCGCGCGATCAGGCTCGCGATTACAGCGCCGTTGTAGCCGTGCGCAACAAGCGCATCGGTTAGTCCGGATTCGCCCGGCATGTACGCGATGGCTAGATCTCCTGAGAAGCGCCCGCTTCTTAACGGTGCCCTCGCAAACCGAATTTGCGTCGCCGACGCCGCCAGATTTCGACGGCAAAGGCTGAACGCCGCGCCGCCGGCGTAGCGTGAACCATCGCGATCGCTGAGGCCGGATCCATGTTCGATTCGCCCCTCATGCCCTGGACCGCGGTAATCCATTGGCCGAGAGACTGTGCGCCTGCCGTCGGATTGAACTGGCGCGTGAGCCGTCCGATGCCGGCGACACGCAAAACGAGTCCGACTCTGACGTTGCAACTGCGACAAGCCCAGAGGAGGTTCTCCGGATCCGTGTTGCTCTCGTCACCGTCGAGATGATGCACTTCCACATTGCGCCTGCTTCCGCAAAGCGCGCAGAGTCGGCGACCAGGCGGCCGGCAATCGGGGTGCGTGGCTCGGTAGCGCGCGGCGCGGTCCGTGATTGACCGCGCCGATTTGCGCCAGAGTCGTCCACACTCGCCGTGCCGGCTTAGTCTTCCCCCTCGCCGTCGTCCTCCGGGAAGACTTCCTCGATCGCCGCCAGTTTGTCGCTGGCCTTGTAGTCGGGGTCGTCGTCGTCGAGGATGTCGACGATCGAGTCGAGCAGTTTGTCGCGATCCGCCACTTCGTCCTCCAACTCGCGGACGCGGGCCTGCAATTTGTTTTGCTGGTCCAGCGCCTTGGTTGCAGTCTGAAGTGCGGCTACAGCCGGATTTTCTCTCGACTCTCCGGTACCCGCATGGCTCGGACGTGCTCCGTTCTTCTTCCGTGTAATCATGCTGTCTCCTTGTTGTACCAACTCGACTCCTCGGTCAGCGGCGTAGTCCTCGAGGGACATCTCCGCGAGCTCGTCGGCGCGATCATCGTCTTCGAGAACTTCGCGCGTGAATCTTTCGGCCTGGGCTTTCTTTGACTCCGCTTGCTCATACGTCCAACTTTTTCTCTTCCGCGGATTAGAGCGACGCACGCTAGTTACTACCGGCACTCCCATCTGACCGCCCCTCAGAGCAAAAAGATCTGAACGGGTGCCCAATGTTCGGTGTGTTCAGGACTGATGGCGGGGAGGCACCCGTCAGATTTCGCCTATCGAATGCATGGTATGGAGTCGCGGGAAGCCCACTCAAGAGGAACAATTCGACGGGATTTCTACTCGCATTGCGCTACGCAGGGTTCGAGCGGCCGCCACTCGGCGATGTCGCACTGCGCTGCGGAGGACGGCTTGTTTTTCAGGTGTGTCCGCTCCGCATGCGCGATAGATCGGAGGCCAAAACATCTTCTTCCTTACTCTCATGTCATACGCCAGGGTTACTATGGGGTCCTTGCAGCGTCCAGGGCGACCAGCTCTGAACGTTCGTCGCGCCACATCGGCGAGGATCCGCTCGACCATCGCACAATCGTCCAGCAGCTCTTTAGAGAACACATCGCGAAGCAGGTGGACCTGGAACCTTCGAAACTCCGCATGTGCCCTGCCTCGCAACCGGCGATCCGCTAGGATGGCACGTCGCCAAGCCTGTGGCGACGTGGTCATGCTGCAAGCTCTATTTGGAATGGAATCCGAAGGGCGACCAGGTCACTGCTATGTGCAAGCCGCGCCCCCGGCACCATCCTAACGGCCGCACCATCGTAGCTGCCACCGAAAGTCTCCCAAGCAATTCCAACACTTGACGCGAAATTGCAAGTTCCTTCTGTACAAGGAAATGACGCGCGATGTATTGTGTCGGGTGAAAAAAATAATCTTATTCAGCTATTTGGGATTTCTACATGATTTCTTCGCTTGTTTATGGTGTGCGCGTAAGAGGGAGACACGGGCTGGCGCTGCTCGTCTTCACCGCTGCTCTGTGTTACGCACAGGACAGTAAAGGGCAAGAGTCGGCTGCCGCCAAACCTGTTGCTGAATCCCCGGCCGCCGTCGAACAAATACAAGCTGGTAAAGCTTTGTTCGCCTCGCAATGTAGCTTCTGCCACGGACGCGATGCTGCTGGTGGCGAGAGCGGGCCGGACCTGACGGCGTCGCCGCTTGTTGAGCAAGACGTGCACGGAGAAAAAATCGCGGCGGTGGTGCGGAATGGGCGGCTTGCCAAGGGAATGCCGGCATTAGGCAATGTCGACGATCAACAACTCGCGGCATTGGTTGCATTCATCCATGACCGGAAGGCAAACGCAAAGGAAGGGCGGCGACGCACCGTTGATGTTGCCGACCTCCAGACCGGAAACGCCGAGGCTGGGATGCGTTATTTCAAAGGCGCTGGCGGATGCGCTAAATGTCACTCTGCTAGCGGCGATCTTGCGGGCATTGGCGGCAAGCTCCAAGGGTTAGAGCTTTTGAAGCGCATGCTCTACCGGGAGAGCGAACGCGCAACGGAACCTACCAAGACGACTTCAACTGCTACCGTAAGGCTTGACTCTGGACAAACCGTGAGTGGGAAATTGGCATACCGCGATGAATTCACGATTGGACTGATTGATCCATCTGGATGGTATCGGTCCTGGCCTGTCACTCAGGTGAAATTCACAGTGACGAATCCGCTCGAAGCGCACATCGAGCAATTAGGGAAGTATACGGACGAAGATATGCACGATGTTTTGGCGTATCTCCAAACATTGCGCTAGAGCAACTTAGCTTATAGAAACTTGCGAGGCGTTGCTGCGGGACGCTTCTCTGATGAGGTGGCGCAAGAATGAAGCTTGTGAAGCTTTTTGCTCTCGCCGTGGTCCTGGTTCTGACGTCCGCGTTCTGCAGTCTGGCTTCTGCTCAAGGACTCGATCCCGCCACACTCTTGAAGCCGACACCGGATAGTTGGCCCCTGTACCATGGCGATTACTCGGGACAGCGTCACAGCCACTTGAGTCAGATTACTCCGGCGAACGTTCGCGAGCTCACACTCGCATGGGCCTTTCAAACGGGGCAGGCAGCCGAAATCAAATCTTCTCCCATTGTCGCTAACGGGATTTTGTACGTCTCGATACCTGATCACGTTTGGGCGGTGGATGCGCGAACGGGCGCGCAGGTTTGGCACTATACCTATCCGCCCAACGAAGGCTTGCACATCGGTCATCGCGGCATCGCCTTGTACAAAGATTCTGTGTATCTCACTACTCCCGACGATCACCTGGTCTGCCTCAATGCGAGAGATGGCACGGCCCGATGGAACGTCGTTCTAGCAGACGTGAAAACGGGATATTGGACATCGGTCGCTCCGCTGATTGTGCGCGATCACGTGCTCGTGGGACTTTCCGGGGATTTCGACAATCTTCCGGGAATGCTGAAATCGCTCGATGCGGAAACGGGTCAGACGCAATGGACGTTTTACAGCACGGCTCAGCCTGGCACTCCGGGAAACCCAAGTGGCGGTGCGACCGGGGGCAACATGTGGATCACGGGAACGTACGACCCAGAGCTGAATCTGGTGTTCGTGGGAACAGGAAATCCTACGCCGGTACTGGCAGCACAGACGCGCCCCGGCGACAATCCTTGGACCTGCAGCATCGTCGCATTGAACCCAGACACCGGGAATTTCGTTTGGGGATTTCAAGCCACACCCCATGACACGCATGACTGGGATGCCGTGGAGGTTCCCGTTCTCGTGGATGGAACCTTCAAGGGTTCTCCTAGAAAGATGGTATTGCAAGCTTCGCGCAATGGTTATTTCTTCGTGCTCGATCGCACGAACGGCAAGAGTCTATTGACGAGCACTTTCGCCGCGGTGAACTGGTCCAAGGGCGTGGATAAGGATGGCCGGCCCATTCACAATCCCGAAAAGGACCCTGCGCGGGATGGTCGCTTGGTCGCGCCGGACGAGGGCGGCGCGACGAATTATCGTTCGCCTAGTTTCGATGCCAAGACGGGTTTGCTGGTGGTTAGCTCGCGGGACGCCTATGGTATTTATTTTTCAAAGGCAGAGCACGGGACGGTTGGCTGGGCCGGCGCAGATTACGGGGTCTACGGAAAAGCGGTGCTGCGAGCGATCGACTATCAAACCGGGAAAATCCGCTGGAACCACGATCTGGGTGGTGGTTGGGCATCGGCGGGAGTTCTTACGACCGATTCGGGTTTAAGCTTCACCGGCGATTCCGTCCGCAATGTTATAGCGCTGCGAACCAGCGACGGTGCGACACTCTGGCATTCCGCTATCGGACACGTGGGAAACTCTCCGATCACGTATCAGATGGACGGCAGGCAGTACGTAATTGTCGCAAGCGGGGGAGATCTGTTCGCTTGGGCGCTGCCCGAGAAATCTGTGGAGCAAACTAGATTCGGCTCGCATAGGTAATGAACCCGCAGACCGATAAACTGTTCAGCTATGAAAGCGGAATCTGTTTTCGCGAGATCGACGCACGCAGGGACGTAGATTGGCCTGTTTCACGACACTGCGGCGGCTCAAACTAACGATGTCAGGAGATTGGACAAGGTAATTGGGCTTGTCGAGGCCGTGCCGCGAGGCGTGGCTGGCCCTATCACTAAGGCTTGGGTGTTGCCTTCGAACCAGACCAGGAAGGAGGACTGGTTTGCGCCTGGGAGGCGCTGCTGATTCAGCCAGTTGTAGTAAGCGGCCATGTCGGCGTCTACGAGGGAGCCGACGGGATCGAGTTCGGTCGCCTCTACTGTTGCGGTTAGTAATTCATTCATTGGCTTTTGGCGCTGGCGCGGAGCGAAACGCACCAATAAGGTTAGCGGCTGCGCGCGGCGCAATGCTTCGCGAGCAGTCCACTGCCCAAATGTAGTGCTGAAAACTTGGGTGCCGGAACCCTCGGTGAGCATTTTGATGCGGAAGCGGTCGAGCACTTCGTCGCCTTCGCTGAAGGCGAGATCGGCGGGGCGCAACTGCGCCAGTCGTGTGCGCAGCGCTTCGGGACCCATGCCTGGGCGATCGATCTCCGCACGCATTTTGCTGAGCAACACGGCGCGCGCTGGTTCCACGGCGGCGTAGGAGACAGTGGTCAACTCGGCGTCGTGCTCGGCTTGCTTTCCGCCGTCGATGTACCAGTGGGCGTACGGGGCGGGATGCGCTTTGGCTCTGACGGCGACAGCATCGAGGAGCACACGTAGACCATTTTCCGGATTGATGTGGCTGTAGTACGCGCCATGGGCACGCAGTTTGCGAAAGAGCGGCTCGTCGTAGGAGGCAACGCCTTGGCCGATGACAGTGATGCCGAGGCGGGGCGCGGACGGCGGCTCCGGCGGGACCGCCGCGTGCAAGCGGTCGGCGTACGCCATCGCTGCAGCGCGAAACGCGTCGAGCTGATGCGTAGTCCAGAGATAGGAAGAAAGCTGCTCGACGAATTGAGCGGGGGCGTTGATCCAGTCGAAATTTTCGAGCGCGGCGGAAAGATGGATCTGCGCGAAACCCTTCAGCCACTCTTGCAATTGCTCGGCCGACAAAGAATTCAGATTGGCCAGTTCCGTTTCCAAGGCTTTGCGCTCGACCGGAAACTTGTAGTCGTACTCGATGCTCTCGCGCAGTAGGCTGGGCAGAAAGCTGAGTGGCAAGCGCTGTAGCGCGGCGATGTAATTCGTGACGAGCTTTCTTGCTTCGGGCGGGTAGCCGCTGAACTGCTCCGGTCTGAGGTCGCGCGGGAGCATCGGGTTTACAAAAGCTCCGCGATGGGTTTGCCTTGTGCGAGCGACGGGGAGAAGCCAAGGACGGAGCCGAGCGTCGGGACCAAATCGGTCGACTGCATCGGACGATCGTAAACCACGCCTTCGCGAATGCCGGGGCCGAGCGCCATCATCCATGTGGTGCGAGAGAGCGCATCGCCGGTGCGATGGTGCTGGAAGCCGTTGCCGCCGGAGTCGTCGTCGGAGTCGCGGCCAAAGTCGGGCAGGATGAAGAGCGTGGTGTTGCCCGCGTATTCGGGTTCGCTTTGGATGGCCCTCCACATCTCGGCGCAAAGCCGGTCCGTGCGGCGAATGCCATCAATGTAGAGGGAGTACGCGCCGGCGTGCGCGATGTCGATATCGTGCATGGTGATCCAGAGCAGGCTGGGGGCGAGCTGGCGCATCAAGCGTCGGGCGATGTAGACGGAGAGTTCGTCGGGGCTGGACAGCGTCAAAGCGTGCGCTTTGAAGTCGTCGACCGAAAGCTTGAGCATCATCTGCAGTTGCTGCAACTGAAATTCGTTGCCGCCGAGGTCTGGCGCGTATAACGGAGTTTCGTAATTGTCGCGCAGCAGGTGTTCGTAATCTGTGGCCCGGCCGGACATTGCCGCCGTCAGCAGATGCTTGGGGAGAATGACGCTGGCGCCGAGGCCGGGACCGTAGGCGCGATTGTTGCTTTCTCCGATGCGGTTGAAGCCGTTGCTGGGCGCGACTACCCAGGCGTCCGTGGAGGGGCGCTTCAGATCTTTGCGGAAATACTCGAAAACGGTAGGGTGCTCGGGAGGAAGCGACGCGAAATTGTTGATGGTCTCGTAGACGCCGGTGGCCAGACTTGCCGTTGCCACATAATGGCCCAAGATTCCGCGATTCACCACCTGCGTGAAGAAAGTGGATTGCGGAATTAGCTCGCGCATCAGGTGCGGGATATTTTCCTGTCCCTCGGGGGCAAACGTCTCCTGATCGCGCGCGCCGCCGCCAAACGTGATGACGACAACTTTTCTCTTCTTGGTGGGAATGCCCGCCAGAGCGACTGGGTTTCGCAACAGCGTGCTTCCCAGGGCCATCGCCGCACCCGTGCGCAAGAACTCGCGCCGCGTCCAGGCGAGCTGGCGAGCAAGCTTCTGGTTGGTCGCTGAAAAGTGGGAACTCATTTAGAAAGCCGCGTGAACGTAAAAGTACGATGCGGGGTTGGCGAAGTCAAGACTTTGCAGCCCCATGCGGATTACTGCCGCCCTGGCTGGGCGTCTTTGGCGGCGTAGACGAACTGGCGGACTTCCGCGCGCTGTTTGTCTAAGTCCGCGAGGTGCTGCTCGCGCAATTTTTGGTAGACCTGTAGCTGTTCCTGGGCTTTATCCTTTTCGCCGATGTGCACGTAGGCTTGGCCAAGGCGGTAATGCGCGTCGGCCAAGTCCGAGTTCAATTCGAGCGCACGCTGGTATTCTGGAATCGCATCGGCGTACTTTTGTTGGTCAGAGTGGAGGTTGCCTAACTGCAGGTGCGCTTCGGCGAGGGACAGATCGAGGGCGATGGCTTTTTTCAGCAGCGCGCCGATTTGGGCTAGGTCGAGACTGGAATCCTGTGCACGCTTCCCTTTCCAGAGGCTCATGGCGTAGTAGTACTGCGCGCGGCCGTTGTTGGGCTGCTGTTCCGCGAAGCGGCGAAAGCGCGCGATGACGTCGTCGGCCTGGCTGGGCGAACTGTCGTATGCTCGCGAAAGGAAAGGATAGACGCGCGGGTCAGCAGGGGTGAGGTCCGCAGCGTGCAGCAGAGATTTCACGGCATTGTCATAGTTGCCGCGCGAATAGTATGCGATGCCCAAGCCGATAGCCATGCGCGGCGAATTGGGGTAGCGCTCGGCGGCTTTCTCGAAAATGGTGATCGCCGGGTCAAGCGTGCGGTGCAGGAGCAGTTCACTGCCCCAATCGAAAAGATTGCCTTCGCTGGGATCGAGGTGCGCGGCGAGCTCGTATTGGTTGGCCGCAGCGACGAATTTGCCGTCCTTTTCTTCCACCTCGGCGAGCAGGTTATGCAGCTCGGCGGAATCTTTTTGCTTCAGAAGAGTGAGCAAAAGCTGGCGGGCGTCCGCCAGGCGATTCGTGACGATGTAGGCCAAGGCGAGGTCGTAGCCGTTGTCGTAGGCGGCGGGATTGATGCGCTGGGCTTGCTCAAGATACGGCATGGCAGAAGGAACTTTTCCCGCGCGAACATACAGCTCGCCAAGATTGTGATTGGCATCGTAGTTCTGCGGTTCGAGCTCGAGAGCTTTCTTGAACTCCGCTTCCGCCGATTGCAATTTTCCGAGCTGCACGAGGTTAATCGCGAGGTTCATTCGCGCGCTGGCTGAATCCGGCTTCAGACGCACCGCTTTTTCGAGGTGTGCCGAAGCTTTAGCGTCCTGAGACTGCGCCGAGTACACCAGCCCGAGCAATTCATGCACCTCGAAACTTTCCGGAACCTCGCGGACAAGCGCTTCCAGAGCCACCGCAGCCTCAGGCAAGCGCCCGGATTCGTATTGAGACACTGCAGCTTGGAATTGCCGGTCCAGGCGCTCCGTAGCGCTTGGGGCGGCCTCCTGCGCGCGCGCGCAGCATGCTAGAGCCAGAAGCACAAAACAAAACAACTTTAGTCTAGACGTCACGATTCTTGAATTTTAGCACTGGGACTTGGAGTCCCGGAGCTTGGACTGCAAAAGAAAAAGGCGTTCCGGCGCGAGCCGGAACGCCTTTGGCCAATATTACCCGAACTTAGTAATACAGCTTCAAAGCGAACTGGATCTGTCGCGGATCGTACGGAGCATCGCGGGTGGACCCAATCTCACCGAAGGTCGAGCTGTTGTAGTTAAGCGAGTTGGATATGGCGACAACTCCGTTGCCGCCGAACCCAGGTGCGTTGAAGTTTGGATGATTAAAGATATTGAAGATCTCGGTTCGGAACTGAAGCTTGAAGCGTTCCGTAAGTGCTATGTTCTTAAAGAGCGAGAAATCGAGCCTATCGAAGCCGGGTCCGGGTACCCGCGTTACGCCACCCAATGCCGCAGCGCCGGTCAAGGCCGTGCACCCTGCGGGAGTTGGTGTACTGGCACCAAGCACACAGGGCTGTACAAACGCCGCCGGATTGCCGAACCAATTTAATACACCGCTCGCGTCGGTATGTAGGCCCAATTTCAATGGTTGACCAGTGTAGAGAGCGCCGCAGCCGAGGTTTGATGCCGTACGGCTGGGACACGGAATCGAGATGGGTTGGCCACCTTGCAGCGTGGTGCTCCAGATGATGCTCCAACCTCCGATGGCCTTGTCCGCAAATCCGCTCGCACCCGACATGAAGCGCTTGCCCTTGCCGAACGGCAGCTCGTACCCGCCGCTGAAGTGAAATACGTTGCGCACGTCGAAGTCCGCCAAGCCATAGTCGAACGCCATTCCGAGACCAGGCACACTGGGCGCGCGGTAACCCGAGACGCTGCCGCCGTTGAGCAAGTCGCCGGCGTCGGTCATCGTCTTGGCATAGGTATAGGTGAAGAGGAAGTTCAAGCCGTTGGCAAACTGCTTTTCGACTTTAGTCTGCAGCGCATGATAAGCACTCATGCCCGCAGTCGCCGCATAACTGGAGCCGAATCCGAAATCCGGAAACGGCACGAGAGTTTTTTCAGCGGTGCCCGCCGGAGCGATCGATGTTGGGTTGTTGGAATTTGGAAATGATTCCAAATGCCGCGCCAGCGAAGTCACATAACCCGCTTGCACGGACATCGAAGGCGTCAATTGGTATTGCAGGGTGAGGTTGGCACCCATGGTGTATGGAGTGATGTAGTCAAACTGAATTCCACGCAGTCCTAAGCCGGTGGCATTGGTGACCAAGAGAGGGCTCAGGGGTGTGCACGAGAATCCGGCCTCAAAGGTGGCAGTTCCACCGAATGGGGCGGCCGTTGAGCATGTTGCAAAAGGAGTGCCGGCACTTATTGGGGTCACATCATTAGGCGAAGAGAATGAAAAATTGAACTGGAAGGGATAGTTCTCACCAAGGTTAGGCGAAAACCCTCGATTCTCAAATCCATTGTAGAAGAGGCCAAAACCAGCTCGCGCGACGAGCTTCGGGGTGACCTGGTACGCAAGACCTATGCGCGGCGCGAAATTGGTTTTCTGAGAATGCCCAAGCCCCTGCCCGTATTGATTGGTCACGGCAAGTCCAATCCCATCCTTGGCTAACAAATCCGTGAAGCAAGTCGGGCAGCCCGAAGACAAGTTACCGGCGCTCTTCCCGGGAGGGATTAAATAAACGGGCGCTCCGCTTGGTGGCGGCACGGGGACGAAATTGGCCTGGTTTTCATGATGCTCTCCAACCAAGCCGAAGAAATCCCAACGCAAACCCAAATTAACCGTGAGCTTGGGAGTCAGTTTCCAGTCATCGTTGATGAAAGCGCCGTAATAGTCTTTGCCGTTATCGGTAAGGGAGATGTTGGAGACGAATATCTCGTTGGAACCGCCAACAAAATTAGGCCCGCCGACGGTCGATGCGATTGGTGTCAGGAGGAAGTCCGCGCGGCCCGTGCTTCCGCCGCCCACGTTCGGAATATCCGTATAGTTGCCGTTATAGTCGAATTCTCCACGCGACCAAGGCGGCTGCAGGGTGGAGAATTTCACGTGTTGCCACTCAAAACCCATTTTGAAGGTGTGCTTGGCGTAGATTTTGGTAACGGTATCCGTGATCTGGAATGTTGAGCTAACCTCATCGGAAGGCAAGAAGGCATTGCTGCCCAAAGTCTGTAGTCCATTGATTCCGAACGCCGGCAAACCACCGTTTTCCTGAAGCTGGGGTATTCCCTGGATACCAAACTGCGATGGGATATCGGTCAGGTCGTTGGCGGAAGGTGAAACTCGCGTCGTGTGCAGGTAATTCAGTCCCGCACGGATTTCGTTGATGAAAGTTGGCGAGAACGTGTGGGTGTAACCGATCGCGCTCTGCTGAGCGTTCGCGGTCTGAGTGCCCTGCTGGAAACCACCGCCGTCCGCCACGCCTCCGAAAATGCCCGGGATGAATTGTGGGTCGTCCACCAAGCTGAACCGGAAGAATAGCTGGTTTTTGTCGTTGAAATTGACGTCCAGCCGAGAGTCAAAGGAGTTGCGATGCTCAAACAAATGCGGTGAATTGGCAAAATTCGAGAAGAGCTTGCCATTCGTGGGTGTCGGATAGAGATTCAACAGCTTGACGGCGTTAGGATCTAGCCTTCCAGCAGGAATAATGTTTATCGTGGGGCAGGTGGCGAGACTATAGACGGTCAGGTTCGCGGGGCAACCGAAAGGATCGCGGACAAATCCGCCCGCAACGGCACGAGTGGTCGCGGGATCCAGAACGGTTCCAACCGGAATCAAACGGCCCAACGCATCAGGCCTGGCAGCAGCCGAGGATTGACCGGTGATCAAATCCTGGAAATTCGTGTAACCACTGGCGCGCTCTGCGGCAGTAGGAACTGAACCCGTGAGAATCGTTCCCTGAACCCTGCGGAACCCTTCGTAGTCGCCAAAGAAGAAAACTTTATTTCTGCCGTTAAATAGTTTCGGTATCACAACCGGTCCACCAGCGGTAAACCCGAACTGATTCTGCCGCAATTCGCCCTTTGGCACACCGCCAGCGTTTTCGAAGAAATCAGCGGCATCGAGTTTGTCATTGCGGAAAAATTCCCAAACAGCGCCGTGCAATTCGTTCGTACCGGACTTAATCGTGGCGTTGAGAACTGCGGCTCCCGAGCGGCCGAATTCCGCGCTGAAATCAGAGGTTTGCACTTTGAACTCTTGGACCGCGTCGACCGGCGGGAGAACAACAAAGTTTGTTCCGTTAAGGAAGTCAACCGTATCAGAGTTATTGTCGATACCGTCGAGCAGGTAATTGTTTTGCGCAGGGCGAAGACCGTTAGCCGAGAAAGCACCGCTTGCAGCGTTCCCGCGAGTATCAGCCTGCGGTGTGTTCACGCCAGCGGCCAATTGGGCTAGAAAGGTAAAATTTCGTCCATTCAGGGGCAGGTTATCGACGTTTCGCGAGTCGATGACTTGGCCCACGGAAGCGTCTTGCGTTTCGAGGACAGGAAGGCTCGAAGCAACCTCGACGGTTTCGCTGACCGAACCCGGCTTTAGCGTGAAATCCACGACCACGTTCTGCTCGACATTTACGGTAACGTCGCGCTGCTCCACAGCCTGAAAGCCTTGCAAAACCGCCTTAAGCCTGTAACTGCCGATTCGCACCGGCGAGAACTTGTAGGATCCGTCAGAGCTGGTGGTGGTGGTAAGAGAGGCGTTGGTCCCTTGGTTGGTGAGAGTGACACTGACACCGTTGATCGTGCCTCCGGAGGCGTCGGTAACGGTTCCAGAGATGCTCCCCGCGTCCACCTGCGCGCGAATGGGCGCTGCGCTGCACAGCAACACGACAAGGCTGGCTAGCATCCATACTGAGACGCGGCCGAACAATGCAGAAAGAGCCTTTCCGTTCATCGCCTTTCCTCCCAGGCCCCCGCGGGCCCATCCACGACAAATCCGGACAGCGACGACTAAGGCGGCAAAGGCCGCCTTAAACGCTCCTCGACTCATTCAAGATTTTGCGAACAGAGATCCTGGCACCCCAAGCCCGGCGAATGCATGTAAACCGCTTAACCCTGATTTACGCACCCAAGCTACTTAACCGCTTAACCTAATGGAAAAGTCTATCTCACAAATCTTTGAATCTTGTCAAGCACTTTTTTTCATCTATACTGCAAACGCTTTTCTCCCGAATCCGGGATACCTTCGCATGCAAGTGTTGTAACGTGAGACTTTGCCTCTATGGGCCTAACCATTCGTGATGTTGCAAAAGCCGCGGGCGTCTCCACCGCAACGGTTTCCAATGTATTGAACAAAACCGGCAAAGTCGGTCCGCGCACGCACACGCTTGTGCTCTCCGCGGTCAAGCGCCTCGGTTATTTTCCGGACGTTCACGCGCGCCACTTGGCTTCCCGCGAGAGCCGCACCCTCGGCATTATCGTTTCCGATATCGAGAATCCGTTCTTCCCCGAGGTAATCAAGAGTTTCGAGACGCGCGCGCGCGAACTTGGGTATGACGCCATTCTCAGCGACACCAACTACGATCCGCGCAGAACGCGCGAAGCCGCCGAGCGAATGATGGAGCACAAAGTGCGCGGCGTAGCCGTCATGACCTCCGAAATAAGCTTGCGCCTGATTCATGAGCTGGCGCGGCGCAAAATTGCCGTAACATTTCTCGATCTCGCTCCCGTGCGCAAGTACGTAAGCAATCTGCGCATCGACTATCATTCCGGCATGCAGCAGATCGTGGAATATCTCTACCAACATGGGCACCGGCGCATTGCATTTGTCGCGGGGCGGCCAGGCCTGAAGTCCAACCTCGTGCGCTTGCAGTCCTATGAAAAGTGCATGAAGGCTCTAGGGCTCGAGCCAGGGCCGGTGCTGCCAGGAGATTTGCGTTTCGAGGGCGGCTTGAGCGCCGGTCTGGCAATCGCGAAGCTCGATCCCCGGCCCACGGCAGTCATGGCGGTGAACGATCTCACAGCAGTGGGGGTCATTAAGGGCCTGATGAAATCCGGCTGCCGGGTACCCCAAGATGTCTCGGTGACCGGTTTCGACAAAACGCGCCTGGCGGAATACAGCAATCCTTCCATTACCACGGTGGACATTCATCGCGACGTGCTCGGCCATATGGCCGCTGACGCGCTGCATGAACTCTCCTGCTCCGCGGATCCTCAGGGACGCGAATATCAGATTACCGCCGAGCTGATTCCGGGCGATTCTTCCGGTCCGGCGCCGCCCCTCTCTCGCTAGCGGGCTTTACCGTTTGGATGAGCCCTGTCGGGGTGCTAGCATGCAAAAGCGGCGGCGGTCGCACGCAGGCACTTCCGGATGGCGCGTCACAAAGACGAAAAACACATTTCGCGTCGAACTTTCCTTCGGGGAATGCGATGGGCTCCCGTTCTCTTCGTTCCCGCTCCGATGCGCGCCTTCCCTTTCGGTGCGAAATACGCTGCTCCTCCTCGCGCCATTCCCTCCTTCCCCTTCGCTGATTATCGACTGACACCTCATTACCCCGCGAAATCTCCTCTCGATGACGTGCTTCGGCTTGTGGCTCCTGGTAGCGACGAGTTCGTCACCGAAAAATACGCGTTTGAAATCGCGCACCGCCTCGACGGCTGGAGCCAAGCTCTGAAAGCAGCTCCGCCTGCGGTCGGCGTGCTCGGCCAATTTATCGACGCTTCGCTGGAAGCGACTCCCCTTGCGCAAAGTCAAGAAACCACTGTGCGTTCGGGCGGCGGTATCCAAGTCACGCGGCGTCGCTCCGCCGCGAATTTCGCGACTGGCAACGAACGATTCCTCGAGGAAATGAAGAACTACCTCGCCTCTTTCGCGCGCATAGAAACCGCTGAGTTTGAGATCGTCAGCATCAAGGAAATCGCCAGCTCTCCGTTGAGCGTGGAAGCCGAGATTCGCTACGACCTCGCCGGGACGCGCACCGACAACGCCCGCGAAGAGCGCATGGGTAATTGGTCAACGCGCTGGACGCGCAAGGACGCTAACGCCTGGCGCGTAGTTCGCTGGCAGGCCACCACGGAAACCGTGACCCGCGCGCGCGATCCGATTTTCGTCGACGTCACAGCACAAGCGCTTGGCCAAACGGAGTCGTACAAGAATCAGATGCTCCATGGCGTGGACCACTGGCGCACGGTTCTCGATGGCGCCTGCGGCATCGATGTCTACGGCAACAACGGCCTTGCCGCAGGCGATATCGACAACGACGACTTCGACGACCTCTACATCTGCCAGCCCGCGGGGCTTCCCAATCGGCTGTATCGCAATCGTGGCGACGGCACGTTCGACGACGTCACCGAAGAATCCGGTGTCGGCGTGCTCGACTTGACCGCTTGCGCCGTGTTCGCCGATTTCCAAAACAAGGGCGTGCAGGATCTTCTGGTCGTTTGCGGCAGCGGCCCGCTTCTCTTTCTTAACGACGGCAGCGGCAAATTTTCGCTCAAGCGCGATGCGTTCCAATTCGCGCAACCTCCGCAAGGCACATTCACGCACGCCGCTGTCGCCGACTACGATAACGACGGCCACCTCGACGTCTACTTTTGCCTTTACAGCTACTATCTGGGCCTCGACCAGTATCACTACCCTGCACCGTACTTCGACGCGCGTAACGGCCCCCCCAATTTTCTGCTGCATAACGAAGGCAACGCCACGTTCCGCGATCGCACTGAAGCCGCGGGACTCAATGTGGACAACGATCGCTACAGTTTTGCGTGCGCCTGGGGCGACTTTGATTCGGATGGCCACGCCGACCTGTACGTCGCCAACGATTTCGGCCGCAGCAATCTGTATCGCAACAATGGCGACGGCACATTCACGTCTGTATCAAGCGAGGCCGGTGTAGAAGATCCCGGGGCGGGCATGAGCGCAAACTGGTTCGATTACGACAATGACGGTCAGCAGGACGTGTATGTATCGAACATGTGGTCGGCCGCTGGCATTCGCGTCTCTGAGCAGGAACGCTTTCACCAAAGCGACTCCGAAAACATTCGCGCTCTTTATCGGCAACACGCGCGCGGCAATTCGCTCTATCGAAATCTCGGCAATGGAAAATTTAAAAACGTCAGCGAGAAAGCCGGTGTCGAGATGGGCCGATGGGCGTGGGCTTCCGATGCCTGGGATTTCGACCACGACGGCTATCCCGACGTGTATATCGCCAACAGCTACATCTCCGGACCGGAATCTTCCCGCGGCATCAACAGCGATATTTCCAGCTTCTTCTGGCGTCATGTCGTGGGCAAGTCTCCACAGAATTCCCTGCCCTCGGCCAACTACGAGCGAGGTTGGAATGCGATCAATGAGCTCATCCGCTCGGACGCGACCTGGAACGGCTACGAACGAAATGTTTTCTACGCCAACAATCGAGACGGCACATTTTCGGATGTCTCTGCCGCAGTCGGATTGGATTTTCCAGACGATAGCCGCGCCTTCGTGCTTGCCGATCTGGACCACAACGGGCGTCTCGAAGTCATTCTTAAGAACCGCAACGCGCCGCAGCTCCGGGTTTTGCGCAACGCTATGAAAGACCTCGGCAACGCTGTCGTGTTTCGGCTGCGCGGCACAAAAAGCAATCGCGACGCAATCGGTGCGTCGATCACCGTAGAAGCTGGAGCGCACCGGCAAACGAAATTTCTCCAGGCTGGCTCAGGATTTCTGTCGCAACACACGAAAGAACTTTTCTTCGGCATCGGCAGCACGGAAGGCGGCCTTCGCGCCACCGTTCGCTGGCCTAGCGGCCTCTCGCAAACATTCGAGCAACTGCCTATTAACAGCCGGATCGACCTTCAAGAAGGGGTGCAGGATTTTACTGTAAAGCCTTTTGCCGCTTCGAATGCGTCTTACGGTCACCCAAGCAAGACCACAACGACCGAGGCTTTATCAGCGTCTTCAGGTACCTGGCTCATCGAACCCTTGCGCGCACCCGATTTTTCGTTGGCAGATCTGGCCGGCAAAGTCACCGGGCTCGAGTCACTGCGCGGCAGTCTCCTGCTTCTCCATTTTTGGGCGGCGGCTTCGCAGCAGTGCAGCGATCAGTTGCGGATTCTGCAGAAGAATCGCGAAGCGTTTACCCAGCGCGGCCTCGGCATCATCGGAATCAATGTCGACGCGTCCAACGAGGCAGCAGCGGCGCGCTCACTCGCAACGAAAGAAAATCTCGCTTTCCCCACACTGCTCGCCACACAAGAAGTCATCGGCATCTACAACATTCTTTATCGCTACCTGTTCGATCGCCGCCGCGATCTCTCCGTCCCAACTTCCTTTTTAGTGGAGCGCGAAGGAATGATCGTCAAAATCTACCAAGGCCTGGTCACACCCGAACGCCTGCTCGAAGATCTCAATTCCCTTCCGCGCACTCCCGAAGAACGAACGCGCAAGGCTCTCCCCTTCCCCGGGACGCTCCACGAAAAAGACGCTTTCCATCGCAACGATTTCACGTACGGCGTCGCGCTTTTCCAACGCGGCTATCTCGATCCAGCAGCCGCATCGTTCCAGCAAGTGATCGCAGCGAAGCCGAATGAGCCGGACGCTTACTACAATCTTGGCACGCTCTATCTTCGCAAGAACGCGTTCGCGGAATCCCGCCAATATCTCGAGCAAGCCGTCAAGCTGCGCCCTAATTACCCAGAAGCCTGGAACAATCTCGGCATGATCGCTGCGCAGCAAGGCCAAGCCGACGACGCCATCCGCAATTTCAACGAATCGCTACGCCAGCGTCCTGACTACGCCATCGCGCTACTGAACCTTGGCAACGTCTACCGTCGCCAGGAAAATTTCGCCGAAGCGGAAAAGCTCCTCAAGCGCGCGCTCGAACTCGAGCCGGAAAATCCCGAAGTCCACTATAACCTCGGGATGCTCTATGCACGGCAAGAACGACTTCAAACCGCGTCAGAATATCTGCAACGTGCGGTGAACCTGCGACCGGATTATCCCGATGCACTCAACAATCTTGGCGTGTTCTTCGTGCGTGAAGAGCGTTACCCGGAAGCCGAAGAAAAATTCACTACGTGCATCCGCGTAGCGCCGAACTTTGACCAGGCTTATCTCAATCTCGCGCGCCTGTTTGTAATTCTCAAAGAGAAAGATAAAGCACGAGAAGTGCTGCAAGCCCTCCTGCAGCAGCAGCCGCAACACAAGATGGCTCAACAAGCGCTGGAAATGCTAAATTGAGTTTTCGCCGATCACTGCGTCCATGGAGATTTGAGTGGGAATGGCTCTTTACGCCGCATTGCGACAAAGCTGCGTGAGCATCGCGATGCGCAACATTCTTGCGATGTTGGGGATTTTATTTTGCGTAACGCCATCCATTGCGCAGCGATCTGCGCTCAACCGGACTCCGCCCGAACAATCCACCAGGCCACTTTCCCCGCTGCTCACCGAAGCCGAAGCGCTGCTCCGCGAAGGCCGCATCACTGACGCCAAAAACAAAATCCAGGAGGAACTCCAGCGCAATCCCGCAAACGCCGAAGCCTATGACCTGCTCGGAGTCGCATGCGTCAACGAAAAGGATTTTCCCAGAGCGCTCGAAGCCTTCCAGCATGCGCTGCAACTCGCGCCCAATTCCACGCGCACGCGTAACAGCATCGCCAATGTATACGTCGCCCAAGGCAAGCTCGACCTCGCCGAGCAGGAATTTCGAAACGTCCTACGCCTCGCACCCGCAAATCGCGACGCGAATTACAATCTCGGTCTAGTGCTTTTGGCGAAAGATGCACCCGCGAAAGCCATTATCCACTTTCAGCGCGTCCGGCCCGCAAATCGCGAGAGCAAATTCAACCTCACACGCGCATACCTTCTAGCCGGCAGAACCGCCGAAGGCCTAAAGTCCGCGACCGAACTCTCCAACGAAAACAAAGACGACGTCCAACTTCATTTCACTCTGGGCGTCCTGCTCGCATCGCAAAGGCAGTATCGCGTCGCACAGCTCGAACTCGAAAAAGCCAACGCGCTTCAGCCGGAAACGTTCGAGATTCTTCACAACCTGGGCCAAACCTATCTTCGTGCCGGCGAAAATCCCAAAGCGGAACTGGCCCTCACTCGCGCGCTAAAGCTGAAACCGGATTCGCCCGAGACGCTTTATCTGCTCGCGCAAGTCTACGCCGACCAGAAAAAGCCGGTCGACGCCCTGGAGCTCCTCGTGCGCGCGCACAAGCTCGCTCCGCAAAATACCGACGTCATCTTTCTCCTCGCCCGCGTCAGCATGACCCAGAATTATTTTGAAGACGCCATCCCGCTGCTCGAATCCGGCCTGCAAATCGCTCCCAAACGCGCCGACCTTCACGCCGCGCTCGGTGAAAGTTATTTCATGTCCGGCAAGACGGAAAAGGCCATTGACGAGTTCAAGAACCTCATCGCGCTCGACCCTTCCCCCCGCTCGTACGCATTTATGGGCCTCTCCTATCGCCATCTCGGCCGTTTCGACGAAGCCAAGAAGTATTTCCAGGAAGGCCTGAAGCTCGAGCCGCGCAACGGTTCCTGCCTTTTCAATATGGGTTACATCGAAGAGCGGCAAGGAAATCATGTCGCCGCCGAAAGCTTTTTCCTGCAAGCGCTCAAATACAGCCCCGATGATTCCGAAGCTATGCTGGAAATGGCAAATCTTCGTATCGCCGGCAAGAAATTCGAGGAAGCCGCGGTACTTCTCCGGCGCTATGTGAAAGTTAGCCGAGACCCTGCTTCCGGCTATTACAAGCTTGCAATGGTCGAGCGCAACCTGCACCAGACCGAAGCGGCGCAGCGCGACCTAAACGTGTTTCAGACCTTGTCCAAGAACTCCTCTACTGGGCCTTACCCTTACCAGCATCTTTTCGATTATCTCGACAACCGCGCAACTCTCAGCGCGCGCGAACGCACGCAGCTCGACCTTACGCAGCTCACCGAGCAAATTCAGAAACACCCCGACCAGCCGCAAGATCTCTACCTGCTCGCGGAAGCATACTTGAAGCTCGGCAAAGCGGAAGAAGCGCGCCAGACGATCGCGCAGCTCGATCAACTCAGCGCCAGGGATTACCGCACCCAAACCGGCGTCGGCGTCCTGCTCGCTCGTTATCGCCTATACGACGAAGCCATCCAGCATTTTCAGTCCGCGTTGCGCGCCAATCCGGTTTCCGACGATGTCAAATTTGATTTGTCCGACGCCTATTTCCGCAAAGGCCTTTACCCCCAGGCGCTCGAAACCGCGCAACAAGTTTCCGCGGCAGGCCAGCAGGATGACACCTATCTCGCCTTGCTAGGTGATATCCAAGCGCATCTAGGCAACACCGCGCGCGCCACCGAAATCTACCGCGATGCCATTCGCCGCAATCCCGATAACGACCAGTATTATTTGTCGCTAACTTTGGTGCAGTTACGCAGCAATGACGTGCGCGGCGCAACCGAGACGTTACAGCAAGGCTTGGCCCGCATCCCCGGCTCCGGAAAAATTCTCTGGGGCCTCGGCCTTATCTCTGTTCTTGAAGGCAATACGCAGCAAGCTGCCCAGCGCCTCGAGCGCGCTGTCGAACTCTTGCCCGAATGGGCTGGCAGTTACTCCACTCTCGGCGTCTTCTACTATCAGACCGGCCAAATTGAGAAAGCTCGCGAAGTCCTAAACCGCTTTAAAGGCAGCAACGCTGCCGGCGACTTAGACGTAAACCGCATAGAACAAGCCCTCTCCCGCGCGCCCGCGCAGTCCGCACCCGCAAGCGAACCAATGCCCCTGGTCGCCCGCCAACAACTCCTGCAGCTCGCCCTCTCTCTCGCTGAGCGCACTCTGTAGTATTTGGCTGGCTTTGGCAGGCCATCGCTGACCGAGCAGGTGCGTCACGCCTGCAGTTTGCGAAGGTAAGGCACGCTGGCTCGCATCATGTCCAGGTTCATTTCGACAAAGTAATTTTTAACGCCGCCCGTTTTCGCCGCGGCAAAGATTCTCTTCCAATCCAAGGTGTCCTGACCCACGGGCATAATTTTCTTCGCGTCCGCCGACCACCCTTGAACGTGCATGGAATTGAAGCGGCCCGGGTACTTGGTGAAATACTCCGCAGCATCGTAGCCTTCACTGATTGTGGAGACCTGGAACTGAAATTTGACCAGCTTCGGATCAAGAAGGCCCAGCAACAAGTCATAGGTCCGCTTGCCATCAACCATCGTCAGCTCGAAATCCTCATTGTGAAGTCCCTGCTGGATACCAGCCTTGGCCGAGCGTTCGCCCATTTTGTTGTATTCATCGGCCGCTCGCTTCACGTCATCCATAGTCGGTTTCTTGGGCCCTTCGAGCGTTGGCACAATCATTTGCGTCAGACCGACGTCTTTCGCCCAGGCAATGCGGCCCTCCTGATCGTCCCTTAGTTCCTTGATGCCGAAGTGAGAACTCGTACATGTCACTCCGGCGTCGCTCAGAATTCTCCGTAGCTCCGTTCCCGAGTACCTAGCAAGGCCCGCGAAGCCCGAGTCCGCGTATCCCACCGGCGAGCACAGCTCAATAGTCTGAAATCCGGCGCCGGCAAGCTGCTTGATCGTGCCCGGAAAATCCTTCGCGATCATGTCCCTCACTGGCCATGTCTGACATCCAATGGGAATGCCGAGCGGATTGGCGCGAAGCTCTGACCCGCCCCCAGAACTAAACCCTGCCGCAGCCGCATACATCGCCGCCGTTTTCGCAAACTCTCTCCTCGACATCGCAGACATACTTCCTCCTTTGGCAATTCCTGACAAGCTACTAGCTAGAGTTCCCACCCACTTCGACGTTCCGGCCGGACGTACTTTTGCAGCGCATCCGCGTTAACGACTTTCATGCTGGCGCTATCCCAATTGAGTTTCTGTGCTGAACGCGTGGCAACATTCCCAAGAAGCAAAGTCTCCGTCACCAGCCCAGAGAATTCAAAATTTCCGCCAGGCTTCACTTTGCTTCCCTTACAAGCATCGAGCCATTCGCGTTCGTTGCCAGGCGACCTCGGCAACGTCTTTGGCGGCTGCTTGTAGCTGGTCATTTTCCCTTCGGGAATAAGCCGCGGACTCATCCCATTGAATCCGCAAAGAACTTTCCCGCGATCTCCGACAAAGAGAAGTCCTTCATCCCCGTCTTCGCCCTCTACCCTGAACGGGCGATTTTCTTCCAATTCCTCCGGCCGCGGCGGCTTTAGACCGCCGTCATACCACGTGAATTTCACGGGCGGCATCTCACCCCGCGCCGGGAAGTTGTAATGGATGATCGAGGCGAGGGGGAACGTCTCTTCGTAACGGTCCGTGCAACTAGCCTCCACACTCAGCGGCGCCTCCAACTTCAACACACGAAAAATTGTGTCGAAACTGTACGAACCCATGTCGCCGAGCGCGCCGCAACCGAAGTCGCCCCACCCTCGCCACACAAACGGCACATAAGCGCGGTTGAACGAACGCTCCGGCGCCGGACCGAGCCACAAATCCCAATCGAACCCATCGGGAACGGGCTCCGTATCTTTAGGACGCTCGATCGCCTGCGGCCAGAAAGGACGGCTAGACCAGTTATGGACCTCGCGCACCGGCCCAATGGCGCCGCCCCCAATCCATTCGCAGAGCAAGCGGGTATCTTCCGATGCTTGGTTCGCGACGGCTATCTGCGTCGCCACACCCGTCTCCCGCGCAATCTCGGCAATGCGCCGCGCCTCATAGATCGTGTGCGTCAAGGGCTTCTGGCAAAAAACGTGTTTGCGCTTCTTCATCGCTGCGGCGGACACCGCTGCATGCAGATTGTCCGTAGTACACACAATCACCGCGTCGAGATCTTTCTGCTTTTCGAGTAATTCGCGGAAGTCGCTGTACGCCGCGCAGCCACGATACTCGCCGGCGCGCTGTTGCGTGCCGTAATAGGCGTCCACGATTTTCTGGCACGGCTCGCGCCCGGCCACGCCGCCAGTCACCCGCAGCGCATGCGTCAGTTGAACCGGTTCGTCCGGGCTGAGCCAATCCCACCCGCTATCGACGCCAAGCAATTTTCGGACGGAGTTGCAAAACTCATGCGTATCCCACTGCGGGTGATTCGCGCTCGACTTATTCGGATCGCATACGGCAACACCCTGAACGTCTGGCTCGCGCAAGAATTTGAGCATCACGCGCAAGCCTTGCGACCCCACGCCGATAAAAGCAATATTGACCTTGTCGCTTGGCGGAACGTATCCCACTCCGCCCAATACTCGCCGGGGAACAATCGAAAGTCCAATCGCCGCCGCGCCAGCTTGCCCGATGAACTTCCGCCGGGACACCGAGCCAGCTAAAGGGCTAGGAGACCGAAGCCTGTTCTTCACTGTGCCTTCCTGACCGCAGCTCACAGGTCCAATTGATCTGGCTGCTGTTCACGTTTTGCCGTGGTTTTTACCACACTTTTGCCCAGCCCGCTACTGTGAGCAAATCAGAGCTCCGCTTGCTCGAACGTTCGTAACCGAACGATGCTGGGAATGACCAGATTGTCAGACTGTTGGGATAGGTGAGAGTAGCCCACAACAGGTCCATTATTGCCTGCTGTTCAGCGTCGAGGCTGGTTAATCGCTTTGCCTCCAAGCCTCCAGTCTCCAGAATGGATAGCGCGACAGCCTGGCAGCTCCGAGAGAGAACATCAACCCGATGAGAACAACTCCAGGTACCACAACCCATCGACCCTCAAGACAATCTATGCCGGCATCCAACAGCTGAATGAATGCGGTCAGCAGCATCAGCGTGCTTAGCATTCCTCGCGCTCGTAAGGTCATCGCCGCGACGAGCATAATGGCCAGGCCTAAGTTGCGCGAACCAAAATAGCCCGCGTAAACGTGAACGGCCCCATTGATCTCATCGTGAGGAGACACCAGCATCACTGGATGCAAGAGCGCTATGAGCGCGCCTGTGGCCAAGAGAATGGCGCCCACTAGAACGATCGTTCGTAGCCACCATGGAAGTGCTCCGCTACTGCTCAACGACGAATGCGTCCTCGATCCAAAATATTCCTTAGTGCCCTCATATTCAGACACGGCTACGCTCCATATCCGCGACACAGAGGTTTCCCGATGCCGGCTAGAAGTCCTGCACAGTGTTCGCTTAAGCCTGCTTGGTGCTGCCTCGAAGATAGATACGCAAGTTAGAAAGTATAAGTAACCTGGAATCGGTTCGGAAACACTGCGGCTGCTGCATACAGGTAAGCCGCCGGGTGGGTCCGCGCGCTCCTGAGAGGATTACGATCCCGCGATTTCCCTCGCATCTTCCACAAGCAGGGCCGCCGCCGGCTTCTTCGCTGGCGTCATCGTGATCACGACCACGCTGATCAGAACAAACAGCGTTCCCAGGATGGTCCGCAGCGCAAGCGCTTCGCCGCCCAGAAAATATCCAACCAGCACAGCGACAACCGGATTCACGTATGCGTAGGTCCCCACTTTCGTCGGCGATTCATGGTGAATCAGCCACACGTAGGCGGTAAACCCGATAATGGAACCAGCGACAATCAGGTAAAGCAACGAGAGCCATGCTGTGCGGGAGACGGTTGATGGATGGAAATTACGAAATTCACCTAGAGCGGCCGCCGTGAGAGTCAGAAACACTCCGCCGGCGAGCATCTGCGCTCCAGAGCTCATGACTTTGGAAGATGGCAGCGACAGCTTGCGCGTGAGCGCCGACGCTACAGACCAGTTCATGGATGCAACGATCAGCGCCACCGCTCCCAGCCTATCGATGGGCGCCCCGCCGAGGTTCAAGGAACGACTCATCAGCACTGCCACGCCAGCAATCCCGATCAAGAGCGCCCCAGCCAAGCGGAGCGTTAGCCTCTGCGTTCTCAGGAAAATGATCTCGGACAGCGCCATAAACGCCGGAATCAAAGCCATCATGACCGCGGCAATGCCCGAAGGCACGCGCTGCTCGGCCCAAAACAATAGTCCGTAGTCGCAAACGAAGATCGGGACCGCCAGCAAAGACGCCGACATCCATTGGCGTCCGCTCGGAGAGCGCTCGCCCCGCGCGATCATCCAGCCACAAAGAACGAGCCCCGCAATCAGGAAGCGCATCGCCGCCAGAAGAAGCGGCGGAACTTCGTGGACGCCGATGCGAATTGCAAGAAACGTAGATCCCCAGACAAAATAAATAATCGCGAAAGCCGACAGGGTCTTCCACGTTGTGCGCTGCGTTTGAGCTTCCATCGAAGATTTCTACCTCAATCCGTCCAATTATAGCTTCCGGATCATCGGTCACTCGCATTTGCGTTCCAGCAGACGACGTTCTTTCTCCCGTTTTCGTTGTGGCATAATATGCCCGAAAGAACTGAAGACTTCGGGAAAATCATGCAGACAGAAGTGACGCCCACGCCAAGGACGCTTCCGCGCCGCTACTACACAGACCCGCAGATTTTCAGCGAGGAGATGGACCGCTTCTATTCGCAGATGTGGGTCTATGCGGGCCGTGAGACCGAGATTCCGCGTCCCGGCGACTACGTTCTTCGCGAGATCGCCGGCGAGAGCATCATTATCACCCGCGATTCCACTGGACGCGTGAACGCCTTTTTTAACGTTTGCCGCCATCGTGGCACTCGCATCTGTCCGACCTCCGAAGGTCACTTCGAAGGCCGCATCCAATGTCCTTACCACGGCTGGACGTACGCGCTCGACGGACGCCTCTTAGGCGCAACGCACATGCAGGAGGCGAATTTTTGCCGCAAGGACTATCCGCTCAATCGCGTCCATGCGGATTTGTGGGACGGCCATCTTTTCTTGAATCTGAGCGCCAACCCTGATCCGCTCGCGGATCAACTGGCCTCCTTGCCGAATAAATTTACCGCCTGGCGCATGCAGGATCTCCGTCTGCAGAAACGCATCGTGTACGACGTCAAAGCCAACTGGAAGCTGATCGTGCTCAATTACAACGAGTGCCTCCATTGCCCTGTGTTGCACCCGTGCCTGAATCGCCTCACGAATTATCTCGGCGCAGATAATGATTCTCCGCACAGCACATACATCGGCGGTTCGATGGGTTTCCGCGATGGCACGCAAACCATGAGCCTCGATGGCAAGCGCCGCCGCGATTATCTCCCTGGCTTGAATGACGAGCAGCGCACGCAAGTCTACTACTACGCGATCTATCCGAATCTGCTTCTGAGCCTCCACCCCGATTACATGATGGTCCATACGCTGTGGCCCAAAGCACCGGACCGTACGGACGTGGTCTGCGAGTGGCACTTCCACCCGACAGAAATGGCTAAACCGGATTTTCAGTGCAACGACGCCATCGAATTTTGGGATCTCACCAACCGCGAGGATTGGGGCATCTCCGACCTGTCGCAAAAAGGAATCAGTTCCCGCGCCTACAAACCCGGCCCGTACTCCACCCGCGAAGCTCTGTTGCACGCCTTCGACGAAATGGTCCTCGAGCGCGAAGCCCAATCAAAACGCAAGTGATCGCTAAAGCTGACGCACGCTTCCCCGAATCAGAAATTCCGTGCGCAGAACCCTCTGGCTGAAGGCCATTTGAGGATGATGCAGACGCTCGAGAAGCATCTTCATACACGTCTCGCCGATCTCTTCCTTATGGACGCGCACCGTCGAAAGCGGCGGATCCATCAACACCGCTTCCTCGCGGTCGTCAAAACCAACCAGACTGATTTCGTCCGGCACCTTGACCTCGCGTCGGCATAACGCTCGCCAAAGTCCGTAAGCAATTTCATCATTCCCGGCCACGACTGCGGTGGGTCGCGACCGCTGGGACAGAATCCTCCCTACGCTCTCTTGACCGAAGTCGCCGAAACTCGGAACATTTCGCGCTGTGATCAAGACCGGTTTTAACTTTTTCTCGCGCATTCCTCGCCGGTAGCCCTCGAATCTCCGTTGAAGCCACGGGTAGGACACATCTCCGGCGAAAACAATCTGCCGATGGCCTTTGCCGATCAAGTAACGCGTGGCTTGCAACGTTCCGTTAAGGTCATCGAATCCTACTTGGTCGAATTGCTGCACGTCGTCCATTCCCATCACGTTATTGCTTAAGGCCACGAACGGCATCTGGATCGTTTCCATTCTGCGAAGCAGGTTCGGATAAATCGTCCCAGCAAGAATGACTCCGTCAATCAAGCCACGCTCTTGAAGAACCGGGGGTAGGTCAATTTTTTCGGAAGGCGTTCTCGGCAAATAATGGAGCGCTGCAAACAAGACGTGCTGTTTCAAGCCGCTGGCGTAGGATTCGACGCCTTGCAGAATGCGAGCATGAAAAGGATGCAGAAAATCGCGGTTGCTCAGCAGAAAGCAAACCATCTCCGCGCGCTTTTTCAGAATCCGGCGAGCCTGCGCATTGGGCCGAAACCCAAGACGGCGGATTGCATCAAGCACCCGCGCGCGCGTTTTCCAGCTTACTTGCGAGCTGGAATTCAGCACGCGCGAAATCGTTCCGATGCCCACACCCGCGGCCCGGGCTACCTCGCGAATCGTGGTTTTTCTTGGAACCGCTTCCATAAGAATCGCGTCTCTTCCGATTTTCGAGTTTTACTGGGCACCGCCGAGGCTCCCTTTCGGTGCGCAAGTCTAGCACACCATCACCACTGACGTAGTAAACAACGCCGCCCACCTGCCTTTGGCAGGAAGCAAGAAAATCGATTGCACGCACTCATTTTTCAAGATTCAATACTTGACAGACCCTTTTGGCTCAGCTACGGTGTGGAACCAGTTCCAGCGCATTTGCGCCTAACCTGTCCTTCTCGAAGTTCTGTGGGGTGTGTAATGAAGAGACTCTTTCGTTCCCTTTCCGGTTCAACGATTGGCTGCCGTACTTCGCCCGCGACGAATCCTTCAGCGCCCGCAGCGCGTAAGGAACGCAGTCCGATCCCCCTGCGGCATTTCTGTACGTTTTTACTGCTCGCAGCAATGCTCGCGGGATCTTCTGCACCAATCATGGGCCAGGCCGTCAATGCAACTTTGCTCGGCACCGTGACGGACTCCTCCGGCGCTCCTGTCGCCAACGCGAAGGTATTGCTCACGGAAACGAACACGGGGATCATCCATAACTCCCAGACGAACGAAAGCGGCAACTATGTGCTTCCTGATCTGCCGCCGGGCACATATTCGGTTACCGCGGAACTGGCGGGATTCAAACGAGCGTCGAGGGTGGGCATCGATGTGATCGTAAACACGACGCAGCGCGTCGATCTGGTCCTTCAGCCTGGAAACGTTTCGGAAACCGTCACCGTCGAGGCGGAAACTGCCATCCTCCAGACCGAGCGAGCGGACACCGGGCGCAAGCTGGAAACCGTGCTAACCGAGAATTTGCCACTAGGCACCAATCGCAATTACCAAAACCTTTTGAACATAGTGCCCGGCACGACCCGCGCCACTTTCCAGCACTCGCAATTCTTTAACGCGAGCAGCTCCTTGCAGACCGAAGTCAACGGCCAATTACGCATGGGCAATAACTATCAGATCGAGGGCATCGACGACAACGAGCGCACCGGCCTCCTCCAGATCCTCGTACCCCCACTCGAAGCCATCCAGACGGTAGATGTGTCCACCAGTAACTATGACGCCGAATTGGGCCGGGCAAGCGGCGCCGTTACCAACGTTATCCTGAAGTCAGGCACCAACAGCTACCACGGCGCTGCCTACGAGTTCGCCAGAAACAGCTACTTCAACGCCCGCAATTTCTTCGATCCATCGGTGGGGCATCTCGCTTACAACTACTTTGGCGGCAATATCGGCGGTCCGATCAAGAAGAATAAGCTCTTCTTCTTTGCCGACTATCTGAAGGTCTATGACCACGAGGCAAACACAAACCAGATCAGTATCCCTAGCATGGCCTTGCGCTCGGGTGATTTGAATTCAGCGTCAGCAACGCCGACGACTATCTACAATCCTTTTAGCGGTAATCCGAACGGTAGGGGCCGTCAGGCGTTGGTCGCTACGAACGCTCCAGGCAAAGCCACGGTGCCAGGCCGTAACGGCCCGGTCGATGCTTTCAACCCCGCTTGCACCAATGTTGCCGGTTGTCCTAACGTCATTCCGCTCGCGATGATCGATCCCATATCCGCTAAGCTCATGAACCTCTTGCCAACCCCCACTGCCCCGGGCAACGCGAACAATTACTTCGCCCTGCTGGCTTTCCACAAAGATACGGATTTTGTTGATGCTAAAATCGATGCCAACCTCACCGACAGAGATCGCCTGAGTGCTCGATTCAGCTACCAGCGTCCATCCATTTTCCAAGCGCCTATCTTCGGTGCAGCAGGCGGACCAGCACAGGGCAATTTCGAGGGCACCGGCCTCCAGAACACCTATAGTATTGGTCTCAACTACAATCGCTTTTTCTCGAATTCACTCGTTGCCGAGTTCCGCGTTGGTGTGGCCTGGTACCATAACGAAGCTCTCAACAGTGATTTCGGTTCGACAGCCTCCAAAGATCTCGGCATTCCCGGCGTTAACCTCGACCCGATAACCAGCGGAATTGTGGGCATCACCATCGCCAACAACAGAGGCTTCTCCAATCCCTTGATTGGCTATTCCGCCAGCCTCCCATGGATTCGATCTGAAACGAACATTGACTTTGCCAACACATGGACCAAGATTGTCGGCAATCACACGGTCAAATTCGGCGTCGACCTCCGCCGCGTTCGCGATGCTTTGCTGCAGGAGCAGACTTTCAGCCCGCGCGGTCTTTACACTTTCGCCGACGGCCAGACGGCGCTCAACACTGGTACCGGCACATCCAAAACCAGTTTTACAAACGACTTCGCTAGTTTTTTGCTCGATGTCCCGAACCAAGCGGGTCGCGACTTAGCAACCTTTTTCCCGAACTATCGAGCATGGCAATTTTTCACTTTCGTGCAGGATAAATGGCTCGTGACTCCCAAACTCTCCGCCGACATTGGAGTCCGCTGGGAGTTCTACCCGCCGGCCACGCCCGTGGTCCCGGCCGGCTTTTCAAATTACAATCCCGCCAACAACACGCTCGTCCTAAGCGGCCTGGGAAGTAATCCGAATGATCTGGGGATTGCGACGCATTACAAAAACTTCGCGCCTCGCCTAGGCCTGGCTTACCGTCTGAAGGAATCGACAGTCTTCCGCGTTGGATTCGGCATCAGCTACACGCCATTCCCAGACAACAGCTACGCCTACAATTTTCCCGTGCGCGCCAATGTCGCTCTAAATCCGTCAGTTGTGACCTATGGTCCGGCAGTCCTTCCTGATGGAGTGACTCCGGCGACTTTCGAAAATGGCTTCCCTACTCTCGCTCTGCCCCCGATTCCATCCAACGGAATCATTACCAACCCGGCCGTAAGTTCGAACTACTTTGTCGTCAATCAGAACTTCAAGAATCCGTACGTGGAATCGTGGAATGCTGCCATCCAACAGTCGCTGCCTTGGCACTTCGTTCTCGATTTGGCGTACGTCGGCAACCACGGCGTGGACTCTGTCATCAATTACAACCTCAACGCGGCTACGGCAGTAGGTCTCGGGAAGCAGGGACAACCCGAGTTCAATTCCTTCGGGCGAACTGCCTCTACCAACCTCCTCTTCGCGGGATATTCCTCCAGCTACCATGCCTTGCAAGTGAAGTTTGACCGCCGTTTCTCGAACGGCATTGCCACCACAACGGCTTACACCTTCGGCAAAGGCATGGGCTATGTAACGGGCGACGACGGTGGGCTCGCCTTCTACATCAACCAGCGCCGCAATTACGCTCGCAACGATTTCGATCGGACGCATACCTTTGTACAAAGCGTCGTCTACGATCTGCCGTTCGGAAGGGGCAAGCCCCTTCTCTCCTCCGGAATCGCCTCCGCGGTTCTCGGCGGCTGGCGCGTGTCCAGCTTTCTCACACTTATGACCGGTCTCCCCCTCTACTTTACTGCCAGTTCCTCGTCGCTTCTTGCACCGGGCAATACGCAAACGCCGAATTTAGTTGCCCCCGTACAAATCCTTCACGGCGTCGGCCTGGGCAATCCCTGGTTCAGCACGTCGAGCTTCGCTGCCCCCACAGGCACTGCATTTGGCAACGTAGGGCGGAACTTTCTTAGCGGACCCAACTTTTTCAACCTGGATGCTTCGCTGGCCAAATCGATCCGATTCACGGAACGCCTCAATCTGGAGGTGCGCCTGGAGGCATTTGGCGCGACCAACACGCCGCAATTCTTCTTCGGCAGCGGCAATGGCACAGTGGCAGGCGTCACGCTAGGCAGCTCCAGCTTCGGCCAGATCACCAATGCCACCGGCGGCCGCCAACTCGAACTCGGCGCAAAACTAACGTTTTAACTCCGAAATCGCCGAGTCCATCAGCTCTAGCGCTCGGGTTCTGGCCCAATATCAGCCTTCAACCCGAGCGCTCTTAAATATCCCTCGTTCACCCGACACTTCTGCACACGCACGCTCTCCAGCAACTCCGCGAAAGCACGTGTGATCGTCTCCTGTTCAGGCCGCGCCTTCAGCCGTTCTTCCGCGTGCGCAGTCCCAGGCGGCAGCTTCGCGAACGCCACGATCTTTCCCCACTCGGCAGGTGGAATAATGCTGACCACCGCCGACGACTTTTCCATCTTCTTGTACGGCCAAAAAGCCCATCCGATATTATTTTTCTCAAGTGATTTAGCAAATTGCGCGATCCACTGATCCGTATTCTCCCCGGACTCCCCCATCCAGATCGGCACATCATAACGTTCGCGAAAATCAATGTATTGGCGAATCACGCTTTCATCCGGCGCCGTCCAATACTTGTGGAACGTGTAAGCGACGTTCGCATCGAAAGGTTTGCCGAAGACCGAAAAGTTCCCGTCCCACTGCGCGCCACCCAAAAACAAAATATGGTGAGCATCCACCTTTCGTATCTCGCCCGACACCTTCCTGTACAGCGGTTCAAGCGCAGGATTCAAGGCCGCTAGCTTGGGAAAATGCGGAATCGGCTCATTCAGCAGGTCATAACCGAGCACAACCGGCTCATCGCGATAGTGCGTCGCCAGCCGCCGCCAAATGGCGATCAGATGCTCTTGTGCTTGTGGGCTCTGGTAAAGCCAGGGATATCCGTCGCTGTCATCGATGTTCGTGCCCGTCTGCCCCCCCGGTGCGGCATGCAGATCAAGCACCACATATACATTTTCGGCGCGGCTCCAGCCGATTAACCGGTCCAGCAGCTTGAAACCTTCCGCGTCGTCGCTCTCAAACAGGCTGTAATGCAAAGGAACTCGAATCGCGTTGAACCCCGCCCGACGCAGGAGCGCGATGTCCTCACGCGTGATGTAATTCTCGCGATACTTCTGCCAGAATGCGGCCGACCCTTCAGGTCCAAGCAGTTCCAACACCAACGCGCGAATCTCACTAGGAGATTGCGGACCACCTTCGAACCGCCACATGTAGCCCTCTGGCACCAGCCAATTGCCCAGATTTGTTGCGCGAATAAGGAGCGGTTTACCAGCGCCATCGACAATCTGCTTGTGGTCCGTGCGTGCGAACTGCGCATTTGCTTGCGAAGGCACCGCCAGAACAAGAAGCGCCAACTGCAGAACTCTGAATCTGAACATGATCCTCCCGTGGAAAGCCTACGTCGAGCATTGGCACAAAATCGCGAGCGCCCGCTTAAAGAGTTCTCACCGCAATGACGCTCACGTTCGGATCGGGCGGCTGCTGTGGCAGGTCAATCTGCAACCGACCCTCTGTCTGTCGAAATTTCAATGATTGCCCTCCAGCCACCAAGTGCGCCGACATCACCTTCGTCTCCAGCCCAGTTATCTCCAGTGGCGACGACGGCCAATCGAAGATATGCAGGAAGACCCTCCCGCGTTTTGCCGTCGTTCGAAGAGACTTCATGTTTTGTACTGGTCCATACGTCGTCCCGTAGATCGATTCGCCGTTAACCGCCAGCCAATCGCCGATGGCGCCGAGACGCTGTTGAAATTCCGGCTGAATCAATCCATCGGGTTGCGGTCCAACGTTCAGCAGGAAGTTGCCGCCACGGCTCGCCACTTCCACCAGGCTATGAATGAGAAACTCCGCCGACTTATATTCACGATCATTCGCGTTATACGCCCACGTCTTGTTGATGGTCATGCAGGTTTCCCATAACTGAAAATCTTCTGGCGCCGGGATTTCTGTCTTCGATTCTTTCCGAACGTGCGTATCCGTCGCCGCAAAACGCACGCCCTTCGTCGGGATTGCATTGGGGATGAACTGCTCCGGCGTTTGATAATCTCCCGGCACGCCAATTCGATCGTTCACCAAAGTTGCCGGCTGCAGTTTCTGGATCAGCTCAACGAATCGATTGCCATCGTATTTCTCCTGGTGATGCAAACCGTCGAACCAGATCAAAGCCACCGGGCCGTATTTTGTCAGCAGTTCAGTCAACTGGAGCCGCATATACTCGAGGTACATAGGCCACTCGGGGCGTGCCGGCTCGCCGTTCCAATTTTCTTTCGCTAATTTCGTAGTGTCGCGAAAGGCTGTGTGGTGCATATCAGGCGGGGAGTAGTAAAACCCCAGTGGCATACCTCTTCGTTCGCAAGCGTCCGCCAGTTGCCTGACGATGTCCTTCCCATAAGGCGTATTCGTGATCTTGTAGTCCGTATAGGAAGAGTCGAACATGCAAAAACCATCGTGGTGTTTAGTCGTGAACACGATGTATTCCTGGCCTGCGGCTCTTGCTAAATCAACGAAAGTATTCGGGTCGAACTTGGATGGATTAAACCGCTTGGGCAGCTCGCGATAGTCCGCCTCGCTAATGCCCCCTGGTGTCGGTGTCATTATCGGCCAAGAGGCCTCCACGCTCGCCAGCGAGTAAGGTCCCCAGTGGATGAACATGCCAAATTTCGCATCGCGGAACCAGCGTGTCCGCTCGTTGGCCAAGCTAAAGGCCAATCCCACATCACCCATTAATGGAAGTGACGACGCTGCAAGCGAAAGTCTTATGAAGTCGCGTCGAGAAGACGAACAGGCACGCACAAGGGCTGAGATGCTATCACGACACCTGTTCGACACCGCCGTGGATTTATCTTACTCATACCAACGCCCGCGATAACGAATCTCACCTTGCGTCAACAACCGCCAGCGCCGGTTCTCCATGCGACTCCACATAGAGCCGCCCACTATTCGGGTCGACCGCAAGCGCGTAAGGATTTCTTCCGGCATGGAGCGTCTTGAGAACACTGTTTCGAGCAGCGTCGATCACCGTAACGTCGTCGCTATGCGTGTTGGCCACATACACGCGATTCGTTTTCGGATCCACCGCGACCGCCTGAGGACTCTGTCCCACCTTCACCGTCGCGATCACCGCGCGTCTTGCGCCATCAATCACGGTCACCGTGTCATCGCCGTGATTCGCGACGTAAACCGTGTTGGTCACGGGATTGACAGCAACGGCACAAGGGATCGAACCCGTCGGAACCGTCGTAACAACGCCAGAGACTTCATCCACGATAACCAGCTCCGAGCTTCCAACGCGCGTCACGTAAAGTGTGGCGGTCGTCTCACTCACTGCCATACTCCAAGCATGTATGCCCACTGGAATCTTGCCGACAACGGAAGGCGTCCTGTTCAGCACAATCAGGTTCGTGTCCTCGTAGCCTAGCAGGTAGACCTTGTCCAGCCTTGCATCTACGGCGATTGCATCCGCGGAGCCGGCTTTCACTATCGTCATAGAATTTGTCGCGCCGTCGATCAGCGTGACCACGTTGCTAAATGTATTCGACACATAAATTCTGTTTGTGGCCGGATTAACCGCTACAACATAAGGACGCGGTCCCACACTCAGCGTGGCAAGCACCGAATCGTTCTTGCCATCGATCACACTTACGGAGCCACCTTCGGAATCGGCAACATAAACTCTGTTTGTTGCCGCATTCACGGCGATTGCGAGCGGCCCCGCCCCGACGCGCACGCTCGACATGGATTGTGTTCGTGGATCAAAGACCGACACAACGCTGTGGCTTGTGTCGACCGCATAGACCTTTCCCGTTTCTGGATTCAATGCCACAGCTCTGCTGCTGATCAGCGCGGTCAAAGGCTCTTCTGTCTGCGCGTGCGCCACGCTCGTAAAATCGACGCAAGCGAAAAGCACTAGGATCACGCCCATGCATTCTGCGGGCAACCGTCTCGGGCGTCGCGAGATCCATCGAGAAAAGGAAGCGGCACGCAAGAAGTTTTGGTTTGTTCTATCCACAGCGTGTCGGAACCTCCGGAAGCACTATACGACGATGTTTGTCTAGCACCCTCTCTCGATGGCATCATTTTCCCCGTTAGAAGACCTGGACACCTGCTGAGTTCCGTCGGAAGAGGAGAATAATGCCGTCGTCGCGCCGCGAAAGTCTCTCACATAGATGGATTTGTAGTCGTCCCGCTCTTTTGATTTTGTTCCTGCTCTGCGGAAGCACGCTGCTGGCGCAAAGCCAGCAGCCGAAGTTCCGAGTCATCGCCCTCGCCGAAGAGAACAGCATTCACAGACCCTTTGTAGACGCAGCCAAAGTCTGGCTCGATAAAGAAGCGATCGCCGGCAACTTCTCGATCGACTACATCCACAACACAGAAAAGATCGACGACGCATTTCTTTCTCGCTACCACCTCTTCATTCAACTGGACTATCCGCCGTACGCTTGGACACCAACCGCTGCGTCTGCGTTCCAGAAGTGCATTGAGCAAGGCAAGGAAGGCTGGATTGGATTTCATCACGCGACGTTGCTGGGAGAGTTTGATGGATACCCGATGTGGAGATGGTTCTCCGATTTCATGGGCGGCATTCGCTTCAAGAACTACATCGCTTCCTTCGCGACCGCCAAGGTCAACGCAGAAGATCAAAAACACCCGGTGATGCAGGGCCTCGGCAGCTCCTTCGCAATCGAACGCGAAGAGTGGTACACCTACGACAAATCGCCTCGGCCAAACGTCCACGTTTTGGCCACTGTGGATGAAAACAGCTACACGCCAGACAGCCCCCTGAAAATGGGTGACCATCCTGTCGTCTGGAGCAATGAACATGTGAAGGCCAGAAACGTCTACATCTTCATGGGACATCGCGCCGAACATTTTCAAAATCAAGCTTTCACAACCCTCTTCCGCAATTCCATCTTTTGGGCCGCCCATCAATGATCCGTTTTCTTCTCACTCTTCTCTTCGGCGCGGCGGCCGTTCTCTTCCCGTCTGCGACCGTCGCACAACAGCCTTCCTTCCGAGTCCTGGCCTTCTACACCGCAAAGGGCGAACCGGACCACATAGCGTTTGCGGAGCAAGCCCTGCCCTTCTTCGCCGAACTCGCCAAGAAACACAATTTCTATTTCGAATCGACCACACGATGGGAAGACTTGAACGCCCAAAAATTAAAGGGCTTCCAGTTGGTTCTGTGGATCAATGATTTTCCGATAAATGCAGAGCAGCGCGCGGCCTTCCAGGACTACATGACGCACGGCGGCGCCTGGCTGGGCTTTCATGTCTCTGCCTACAATGATGAGAGCACCCGCTGGCCGTGGTTCCTTGATTTTATCGGCGGCGGCGTTTTCTACGGCAACAATTGGCCTCCGCTTCCCGCAAAGCTAATCGTAGACGACCGCTCCCACCCGGTGACACATCATCTACCTGACACATTCACGTCGCCGGCAAACGAGTGGTACATCTGGAAGCCCAGCCCTCGCTCCAACAAGCACGTAAAAGTGCTGCTCACGCTCGATCCAAAGAATTATCCGATCGGACTCAAAGACACCATCACCGCAGGGGATCTGCCCGTAGTGTGGACAAATACGGCCTACCGAATGATCTACATGAACATGGGCCATGGCGACAAAATCTTCGCCAGCCCCGAGCAGAACAAACTATTCGAAGACGCCATTCTCTGGCTCGGAACGCACAAATAACCCTCTGCGCAGAAAGCTCCAGTTGAGCACCCGTTGCTGCTGCTAGGACTTGGCAGTGCACTGAACATTACATTGAAAGATCGATGAGTCGCGTTTAGGCACCTTTGGTGCAGTACCCGTCGTGGTCCGCCAACGATGCACAAACCCGAGAAAGCCGCTACGCTTCTTCGACTAGAGTCGCTTGGCGCCGACGAGATTGACCTCGTATCTTCCCTTGCAGTAGTGTCAGCCACGAGGAACTCGAGATGTCTACGCCGTCGCCGAACAAGGTACTGACGAGCCTTTCCGTCCGCGCCATGAGAGAGGCCGATTTGGCCGAAGCACGCAGGATATTCCGCATCGCTTTCGGCACCTTCGTCGGCGCACCTGATCCAGAATCGTTCTGGGCGGACCGAGAATATGTTTTCACGCGGTGGCGTGCCGATCCCGGAGGGTCACTCGTTACGGAAGCAAACAGCTAGTCTGGCAGGTTCGAATTTTGCGACGAACTGGGGAAGTTTTGGGTTCTTCGGTCCTTTGACGATCCGCCTCGACTTGTGGGATCACCATATTGCACAGAGACTGCTAGTTCCCACCATGGATCGGTTTGAGAAATGGGGAGTGCGAGAAGCCGGTCTCTTCACCTTAGCTCACAGTCCGAAACACATCGGCCTCTACCAGAAGTTCGGATTCTGGCCACGGTTCCTTACCGCCATCATGTCGAAGCACGCGAACAAACACGAGGCTTCGTGGACAAAGTATTCTGCTCTCAGCGAAGTCGATCGAGCCGAAGTTCTAACCGCTTGCCGGAACCTCACGGATTCTATCTTTGAAGGTCTGGACGTCACGTCTGAAATACGATCCGTACAGGATCAGAGTCTGGGCGAAACGATCCTGCTATGGGGCGGCAGCTCGATGGCTTTGCCGTTTGCCATTGCGGCGAGGGAACGGAAGCCGGAAAAGACACATGTTATGTCAAATTTGCGGCAGTACGTCCGGCACCCGGAGCAGAGAGCAATTTCGACCGCCTACTAGACTCGTGCGAGCGCTCGCTGCAGAGCGCGGTTTGCAGCGCTTAGAAGCAGGTGTGAACCTCAGTCGTAGCGGGGCTTATCGTCGTATGCTCCAGCGCGGGTTTCGTACCGATATACAGGGTGTCGCCATGCACCGGCCAGGTTCGACCGCCTTCAACCGGCCCGACGTTTTTCTTGTCGATGACTGGCGATAAGGGCTGCAGGCCCAAATCCGGAATCAGTTACAAAGACTTCTCGAAGATGCTGGCCAGATAAAAGGGACGCCAGCTTTCGTGAATGGTTCTGAGCTCGCGCGCAGAGCGAAAGACTCGATGGATTTTCGGAGTCCACCGGCTTCCGGGATCCAAATTGACAGTGAAGTGATTCACCAGCAACAGGATTCCGCCGGGCACAAGCAACTGGGCCACTCGCTCGCTAACAACGTGTAACACCTCGTCTGAAAGTGGCGAGAGGTAGTAGAGGGTGTCTGCGATCACGACCAGATCAAAACTGTTATCCAGCTCGCGGCTCAGATTGAGCGCGTCCCCTTGTTGGAATTGCAGGTTGCACTGCTCCGTCGTTTCTCGCGTGGCCTGTGCGACGGCGACGTGAGACACGTCGATTCCCAAAACCTTGTCAGCGTGGTTGCCTAAGCGGCGTGTAAGAGTGCCCAAACCGCAACCGAGGTCGAGTGCTCGTTTGTAACGACGGCTCGGGAGCAGGGACAGAATCGTCGAGTATTTGATTTGCTGGTACCGAAAGTGGGGGGAACCCAAGCCCCAAGGGTCTTTTCGCTCTTGATAGAGCAGGTTCAGGCTCTGGGCGTTATCGTGCTCGCTACGCAAACGCTGGAGTTGTGCATCGCTCCGGGCGCTCCGGATCCAAAACCGGATGTCGAAGACACAAATGAAAAGCTCCCAAATCATCGTAGGTCGGAGGTTCCTCAGTCCGTTTCCGCCAGGCAGGCCAAAACTTTTCGTTGAGCACCGTCAAGTGCGGCACTAGAATGCGTAGCACTTTTCAGAATACTATAGATTCTGTGAGCCTAAATGCTCGTATGAAGGAATGTCCGCTACACATTCCGGAGGAATGGGCGCAAATTGCAAATAGTTAAACGACCCATCCTTAGCCTCCGGATCAAAATCGGCGCAATTCTAGCGCTCACCACAATAATCGGCACCCCTACCCATTTGCTCCTCTTCGCGGGCCAAGCTCCCAAATCGCAGCAACCTGCCATTCCTGTCCGTTATACCGACGTTCGCAAAGAAGCGGGAATCACTTTTCTGCAGGATGCCACACAAACCGAAGAAAAGTATTATCTGGAGACCATGGGCACTGGCGTGGCCTGGCTCGATTACGACCAGGACGGCTTGATGGATCTTTTCTTCGTGCAATCGGCTGCCACCGATATTTACAAGCCGCCGCATCCCCTGCGCTCCGCGCTGTACCACAACAATGGCGACGGCACATTCACCGATGTCACCGAAAAATCTGGAGTCGCTGGCGAAGGACACTACGGCCAAGGCGTCGCCGTCGGGGACTTCGACAACGACGGCTATCCTGACATCTACGTCACCGGATACGGCCGCGGCATCCTCTATCACAACAATCGCGACGGCACTTTCACCGACGTCACGGCCAAAGCCGGTGTCGCCGACGAAGGTGGCTGGTCCACCAGCGCCGGATGGTTTGACTACGACAAAGACGGCTGGCTCGATCTCGTAGTCACCAATTACATCGAATGGTCACCCAAAAATAATGTCTATTGCGGCGAACACCGCCCCGGGTATCGCTCCTACTGTCATCCCGGAAATTACAAAGGCCAGAAAACCAAGCTCTATCACAACAATCACGACGGCACGTTCACCGACGTGAGTGATGCCTCAGGAGTTGGCAAGCCGGAATCGAAAGGCATGGGCGTCGTTCTCGCCGACTTCAACAACGACGGCTGGACCGACATCGCCATCGCCAATGATTCGTGGCCCAATTTTCTTTTTTTAAATAAGCACGACGGCACGTTTCAAGACGTCTCGCTCGTCTCCGGCATGGCCGCCAGCGAGGATGGCCGCTACGAAGCCGGCATGGGCATCGACGCTGCGGACGTGGACGGCGACGGCTGGCAAGACGTCTACATCACGCATCTCGATTTCGAATTGAATCGCCTGTACCACAACAATCACGATAGTACTTTCAATGACGACACCTATCGCTCCGCCATCGGCAACAAAGCCATTCTCCTGAGCGGCGTCTCCATGAAATTTCTCGACTACGATAACGATGGCTGGCCCGACATTCTGCAACTGAACGGCGCGATGCTCGACAACGTGCACCTCTATCACGGCGAAGTTTCTTACAAGGAGCCATTGCTGATGTTCCGCAATTTAGGCAAAGGCCAATTCGACAAAGTCTCCGACTCACTCGGCCCAGATTTCATGCGCCCCATCGCCGGCCGCGGCTTGGCCACTGCCGATTACGACAACGACGGCGACATAGACATCGTCACCAATAATCGCGGAGACTATCCTTCCCTGCTGCGCAACGATGGCGGCAACGCCAATCACTGGCTGGAGATTCTGCTCATCGGAACAAAGTCGAATCGTGACGGCATCGGTGCCTCACTCAAACTAACCTCCGAGGGAATCTCGCATGTCGAGCAAGCCAAAGGCGGCATGAGCTACATGTCCGCAAACGATCCGCGCATTTTCTTCGGGCTCGGCAAGCGCACCAAAATCGACTCGCTCGAAATCACCTGGCCCTGCGGCCTCGTGGAAAAACTGACAAACGTACCCATCGATAAAATCATCGCCATAAAAGAAGGCGCCGGAATCGTGCCACGCAACTTTCCCAAGATCGTGCCAAAGACAGCGAGCCGATGAAAATACTCCGTCGCAGTTTTCTCGGCTCTTCCGCTGTAATGCTCGGCAGCACCCTGCTGGATGCGCTCGCCACTCCGCTCTGGAAATGGAAGCACACCGCCCTCCTCGAAGCAGCCACGCTGCAGAGAAGCGCAGCGGCGGGCTTAAGCCCGGCGCATCCCGGCGCCGCGCAAGCGCCATCGCCCGTCACTTTCGTCGACGTGGCGAAAGAGGCCGGACTAAATTCTCCCAATGTTTGGGGCGGCGTCGAACACAAACGCTACATCATCGAAGCAAAAGGCAGCGGCCTCGCTTTCTTCGACTATGACCGGGACGGTTGGCTCGATATTTATCTCACCAACGGAACGCGCCTCGATGCCAAATGGCCGGACGGAAAAGCGCCGACCTCCCATCTGTACAAAAATAATCGCGACGGCACTTTTACCGACGTGACCGAGAAATCCGGGCTCGCGCGTACCGGCTGGCAAACCGGCGTCTGCGTCGGCGATTACGACAATGACTGCTGGGACGATCTCTTCTGCTGCTTCTGGGGCCACAACATTTTATTTCACAACAATGGCGACGGCACCTTCACCGATGTCACCAAGAAAGCCGGCGTGTACGATGAAAAATATCGCTGGGGCGCGGGCTGCACATTTTTAGATTACGATCGCGACGGCCATCTCGACCTTTTCATCTGCAATTACATTCGCCTCGATCCGGAAAAAGCGCCGTCGCCCACGGATCCGCTGTGCCAGTGGAAAGGAATTCCGGTGATGTGCGGGCCGCGCGGAATGCCCGGAGATACGAATGTTTTGTTTCACAACAATGGCGACGGAACGTTCACCGACGTTTCCGAAAAGTCCGGAATCTTGAAACCGGGACCGAAATATTCCATCACCGCTGTTTCCTACGATTTTGACAATGACGGATGGCCGGATATTTATGTTGCGGTGGATTCGCAGCCTAGCATTTTATTTCGCAACAATCATGATGGCACGTTCACCGATGTTGCGGTGATTGCGGGGGTGGCTTATAGCGAAAATGGCCACGAGCAAGCGGGTATGGGCATCGGCGTTGCCGATTACGATTGCGACGGATGGTTCGACATTTTCAAAACTAATTTTGCAGACGACACTTGTAATCTCTACCACAACAACGGCGACGGAACTTTCAGCGACGTGACGTTTGCGTCCGGCATCGGAATCAATAATCAATACGTCGCATGGGGCTGCTCGTTTCTCGATTACGACAACGACGGCTGGCCGGACATTATGCAAATCAACGGTCACGTTTATCCCGAAATTGACGGGCAAAATATCGGGCAAACATTTAAGAATCCGCGGCTCGTTTACAGAAACCTCGGCAAGGGCCAGTTCAAAGATGTTTCCGCGGAGATGGGCCCCGGAATCTCGGAGCGATTTTCCAGCCGCGGCGCCGCATTCGGCGATTACGACAATGACGGCGACATTGATGCGCTGATTTTAAATATGAACGACATTCCTTCCCTGCTGCGGAATGACGGCGGGAATTTGCAGAACTGGATCAAACTTAAATTGATTGGCACGAAATGCAATCGCACGGCGATCGGCGCGCGGGTGCGCGTGGTTACCGGCACTCACGCGCAGATGGATGAAGTGCATAGCGGTTCGAGCGTTATGTCGCAGAGCGATTTGCGGCTGCATTTCGGCGTCGGAAAAGCGCAGACGATCGATCTGATTGAAGTGAAATGGCCGACCACTCAAAAAGTTGAGCGATTCACTGCGGTTAGGGTCAATCAGATTTTGACGATCCGCGAGGGCAGCGGAATTGTTGCGAAGATTGTGTCCGTGACGCCCAAGCCGAAGTAAGCTCTTACAGATTTGGACGGCTCTCATCTTTGCTTCTCCGGCTGCGGCGCGGAGGCTTGCGGCTGATCCTTCAGGATGATCAGGAATTGACGGATTTCGCGGCGCTGCTGCTCGATTGCGGCGGTCTCTGTTTTGTCGGCTTGTTTGTAGAGTTGCAGTTCCTGCTCTGACTTTTCTTCTTCGCCTACGCGTTTATACGCTTGCGACAAGCGGTAGTGCGCTTCAGTGGATTGCGGATTTATTTGGACGGCTTTTTTGTATGTCTCGATAGCTTGCGCGAAATTGGCTCGCGCGGCGTATACCATTCCTAAGTACACATAAGCGGAATCCAGCTTGGGATCGGCGGCAATGGCGGCTTGCAGCAGTAATTCACATTTCCGCAGGTATTGAGGATTCTCATTCCGTTGCGCACGCTTCCAAACCGATACGGCAAAGTAATAATTCGCGAGCGCGTTTGTGGGCTGGTCGTGGGCGAATCGCGCGAGCTTCTCCGCTGCACAGGGCAGCGGATCGGGCGCGGCCTTTTCCATTTTGCCGAGAAAAAGATATGCAGTGGGATCTGCCGGTTGCAAATCCGAGGCTGCACAGAGTCGGCGCGCCGCGTCGTCATAGGAGCCGCTGGCGTAGAGAGCGGCGCCGAGACCGGCGAGCATTCGGGCGGATTTGGGATGCGCCGTAGTTCCCTTCTCGAAAACTTGGGCGGCGGGCTTGATGGCTCGGTGGAGGAGCAGCTCCGTGCCCCAAGCGAAGTAGTTTTCTTCGCTCGGATTCAAGCGGACCGCTTGTTCGTATTCGCGGACGGCGGCGAGAGGATCGCTGGAACGTTCGGCGCGATCGCCGGCCAGACGATGCGAATCGGCGGCTCGCGCTGTGTCTGTCGCGCTTGCGGGTCCGTCAGTCGGCTCGCCGGGTTTCAGTGCGCGAGTTTCGCGGGCGAGCGATTCGCTAGTGCGCAGCTTCGTGTCCGAACCATGTCCGCCGACGTTGGTCCAGTCCGTGACGCCGGCCACGGTGAAATTGGGCTTATCGTCAAATTGCATTGCGGCGGCGGAAGAATCAGTTTTGGACGCGCCGGAAGACGCTGCGGGGACTTGTCTCGCGGGCTCGAGCAGGAGATTGATTTGTTTTTTGTCGCCGAGCGATAAGAGAAGCGAAGCGGTAGCCGGAGTACTTCCTGCTTTCTCAGCTCGAACGGTGTAGCTGCCAGGGCGAAGAGTGAGGAAGGAAAATGAGCCATCAGGCTTTGTCTTGGTCTCGAGAGCCGCCGCAGTGGCCTTCTCTTCAAAAAAGACTAAGGCATCGGCGACGGGTTCCCCGGTGGAGTTGCGCACTGAGCCAGAGACAATGATCGCAGGGCGAGGCTCGGCGGCGGGGATCTGCGCGAAGGTAGATCGCGATGCCGCAGACAAGCTCAGCAAGGACACAGCCGCAGCGCAAAACCGCAGAATGGTCCCGACGTCGATTCGCAGGTAGCTCATTGCTGCCATTTTACTCACGAGAGCACGTCTTGCAAGGCGTTTGGACGTGACACTCGGGCGTTTCGTATGGATTTGAAAACAAAGAGCTTGCCCGTAAAAGGTGTAGGTTGTGAAAACAAAGGAACAACCAGGACCATGCCGTCGTATGGGGTGTTTGTTGACATTTGAAGGCGAAGGGGGGTACCACCCCCGTGACGATAGAAAGAGTGCGCAATCTATTGAGAACACAAGAGATAGCGCGCTGCCGTTGCGCAAAAGAGTGCGTAATCCACTGATAATGCAAGGCTTGCACGGATGTAATAGGAAGGAAAGGACTTGAGGCGCTTGCTCGGGCTAACATAACGGAGTATATAACGACTTTCGGTATTTAGCAATAGTAAACTCAGGTTTTACCATCAAAGCACACATAGCTAACGGTTCATTACTTCAAATGGGAGTTACGGTAAAATCGCGGACGATGAGCAATGCCCTTCAGGAATTTCTAAGCACTGCTAAGAGCCAAGGGAGCAGCGATGAATCATTGGTCGCCCTCTTGCGTGGACGCGGGTGGCCCGAGGACGACGTTTATCGGGCGCTTGCGGACCACTACGAGAATCATAGCGGCGTCCGGGTGCCCGAGTACAAGCGCTCGGGTTCGGCGAAAGACGCTTTTCTGTACCTGCTGAGCTTTTCCATGCTGGCGACGTGGACCATCGGGCTGGGATCGGTAATGTTCACACTCATCGACCGCTGGATAAGGGATCCGCTTAGCCCGGCCAATACTTACTACGCGGGCGGCTATTATCAAATGGCCGATTCGCTGGCATGCATGATTGTCGCCTTTCCTTTATATCTTTTCACAACGCGCTACATTTTGCGGGAGGTGCGGCTCCATGCGGAGAAACTGGAGTCTCCGGTACGAAAATGGCTGACGTATATCGCTCTGCTGATTGCGGCGGGCGTGGTGGTCGGGGACTTGATTACGTTTTTGACGTACTTCTTGCGCGGTGAACTGACCGGACGTTTTGTAGCGAAGACTTCCGTGGTGCTGGCGATCGCGGGCGGCGTTTTTTGGTATTACCTGGGATCGCTGCAGAAAGGCGATGAGGCAACGAGGAAAGCGGATGAGTAGAGACCGGTGGGCAGCCATCGCCGCTAGCGCAGCGGTGGTGGTGGTCGTCATACTGGGATTTCGCGTGCTGGGCAGCCCGGCAAATCAGCGGCTCGTGCAGGCGGACCTGCGTAGGGTGCACATGCTTGCTGACCTGGCGCAACAGATCCATCAGAGATGGGCGAGTGGAAGCAGACCGCTGCCCGCCGATCTGGAAACGTTCCCGCGAGAGGGGAAACAAGATCCGGTCAGCGGCAAGGCATTTGTTTATCACGCGAAATCGAATGACGAATACGAACTGTGCGCGAGTTTTGCCACGGATAACCGAGACGCTCCCGTGGTTAATACCGCCGATCCGTGGATTCATCCCCGAGGCGAGTACTGCTTTCCGTTCCATGCCGCCGGGCAAGTCCCGGGAATCCCGTACAGGTTTTGAAGGCGCTAGAAAATTGATTTGATTTTTCTTGGGGCTCTTTCCCGTTCTGCGCCATAATGCCCCACACTCGGTAATTCCTCCTGCAGGCCACCGAATTCAGGTCTGTTTCTTAAGATTTGGAGGGCCACATGGTTTCCGAACCTGCCATTCAAAAATTCAGGGAAAACTTACGGGGTGCGACATTCCGTCCGGGCGAACAGGGCTACGACGCTGCGCGAACGGTGCCCAATGCAATGATTGACAGACGACCAGCAATCATTGCGCGGTGTGCCGGTGCTGCTGACGTGGTCGCGTGCGTGCGTTTCGCCCGCGAGTACGAAATGCTTGTGGCGGTGCGCGGCGGAGGTCACAGCGTCGCCGGGAAGTCCGTTTGCGATGGCGGACTGATGATCGATCTTTCGGGTATGAAGGGGATACGAGTCGATCCCGCACGAAAAACAGTTCGCGCCGAAGCGGGACTGACGTTGGGCGAGTTTGATCGAGAAACGCAAGCGTTCGGCCTGGCCACGACGATGGGAACGGTTTCAAAGACTGGTATTTCCGGCCTCACCCTCGGCGCAGGGTGGGGACACTTACACGGGAAATACGGCCTGGCGCTAGACAACGTAATCGGCCTCGACGTGGTCACCGCCGATGGACATCTGCTGACTGCGAATGCTTCCGAAAACGAAGATCTGTTCTGGGGCGTCCGGGGCAGCGGCGGCAACCTCGGAATCGTCACATCGCTGGAATACCGCCTTTACGAGGTGGGACGTGTACTGGGCGGCGCTGTATTTTATCCACCCGCAAAGGCTAAGGAGGTCTTACGCTTCTTCCGGGAGTTTGCGGAGACTATTCCCGACGAATTGGTCATCCAGGCCGCCGCGTTGACCTTACCTGACGCTGGTCCGGTCTACGCGGTAGCGGGATGCTTTTGCGGTAACGCGTCAGCTGGTGAGAGGGTGCTGAAGCCGTTGCGAACGTTTGGCTCACCCGTAGCAGATATTTTTGACGTCATCGACTATATACAGATGCAGAGTTTATTTGATCCGTTCTTCCCGCCTGGGCGGCAGACTTACGTGAAATCAAACTTCGTCCGCACGTTGAGCGACGAAGCGATAGAAATAATTGGCGAGTATGCAGGCAAGAGCCCCTCTCCCTATAGTTTCGCTCCGGCCCTGGAACATTGGCATGGCGGCGCGACTCGGGTGGGGGCATCAGACACAGCTTTTCCGCATCGACAGTACTCCTACAACTTCATGGTCTGGTCGAACTGGGCGAACGCGAGCGAATCCGAGAAGAACATTCAATGGACGCGCGAGTGCTGGAGGGCAATGCAGCCGTTTCTAGTGGCAAGCTCGTATGGAAACTACGTTTCCGATGAGGGAGATTCCTTCGCGCGTGAAGCCTACGGGCCAAACCACAATCGGCTGGTTGCTTTGAAAAACAAGTACGACCCAACGAATCTCTTCCGCATGAACCACAACATCAAACCTACTCATACGGCGCCGGCAGCCGTCGGCGCATAGCATCGGTTATAAAGGGGCACGCAGGTGCGTATCCCTTGTAGGGGAATGCGTGTTATGACGCCTAATCGGGCGGTTATGCGATTCGTGTGGGCCGGGGTGATTTTTCTGGCGTTTATTGGGATTGCGATGGCTGCGCGGCGAAGTATTGTGCTTTTGAAACCGGGGGCACTGAGCGGGAGGAATAATCCGGCAGCGGAGTTGGATGGCGCGTTCGCGGATCGGCGAACGCTGACGTTCGCGCACATCCTGCCCGCGGTGCTCTTCATGATGTTGGGGCCGCTGCAATTTGTGCGGGGCTTACGCACGAAATATCCGCGGTTGCATCGCTGGTCCGGACGAATTTTTCTGACGGCTAGCTTGGTTGTTGGAGTTACCGGGCTGGCCCTGGCATTCGGAAAAACAATTGGCGGTGTGGATGAAAGGGCGGCTATCACACTCTTCGGAGGTTTCTTCCTGATCGCGCTGTCAAAAGGATTGTGGCATGCGGTGCGGGGAGAGTTCGCGCAGCATCGCGAGTGGATGATTCGGGGCTACGCGATTGGACTGGCGGTGGCGACGATACGACCGATCATGGCGACGTTCTTTGCTGTTGCGCTGCTGCGCGGGCATAGACCGGTCCCACACGAATTCTTCGGCACGGCATTCTGGATCGGATTCACGCTGCAGATGATGGCGGCAGAAATTTGGATCAATTATACGAGGGGACCGCGCATGACAATGCCTCACGATGCGGAGACCGTTGCGCCTTAGCGAGAAGCGACTTACTATCGGTCGCCCAAATGTCAGAACTCCATGCAGTAGTTTTCGAGCGAGAATCCTTCGTTAAACGGCACCCGGTCCTGAGCTATTTTGCGCTGACTTACGCGATCTCTTGGACTGGAGCGCTGTTAGTGGTGTTGCCACACTTGGTGCGCCGCGAAGTTGTGCCGAAGCTTGGTGGCGTGCTGATGTTCCCGGCGATGCTGCTGGGGCCGAGCGTGACGGCGCTCATCTTGACGAGGCTGCTGGACGGCCGCGCGGGTGTTGCTGATCTTTTCGCGCGCATGCGCGAGATTTCGTTCGGCGTTCGGTGGTATGGAATGCTGCTGGTTCCACCCGCGCTGGTTTTCACGGTTCTGCTCTGCTTGAAAACTTTTGTATCTTCAACGTATGCGCCCAATCATTTTCTGCCGGGATTGGGGTTTGGGTTGCTGGCGGGATTTTTCGAGGAAATCGGTTGGATGGGTTTTGCGTTCCCGAGAATGCTTCGCTATTGGGGCCCGTTTGCATCGGCCGCGTTGCTGGGTGTGCTGTGGGGAGCCTGGCACCTGCCGGTTATTGATTTTTTGGGGGCGGCGACTCCGCACGGCGCGTTCTTGGTTCCTTTCTTCCTGGCCTTCACCGCGGCGATGACGGCGATGCGCGAATTGATTGCGTTTGTTTACACGCGAACGAAGAGCGTGCTGTTGGCGCAACTGATGCACGCGAGTTCGACTAGCGCGCTAGCGGTGCTGAGTCCACCGGGTGTGTCCCCCGCGCAGGAAGTCGTGTGGTATGTGGCTTATGGCGCGGCGCTGTGGGTTGTCGTCGCAGCCGTCCTAGAACGGGGATTTGGGGAGTAGAACAGTCGCGGGGTTTGCCAGCTCTCCGACACTCAGGAGTGGTACATAGTCCTTCGCATTGACAGAAATGTTAGACCATCTTAGGTTACGTGCGAACCCGCAAGCGTGCGGCTTCA
>Ga0073928_10000577_pt1 | contig 83539 bp, 71 predicted proteins | sample PaiPotPPA55metaG_FD_76969 | JGI IMG/M metagenome (GOLD analysis project Ga0073928, IMG submission 76969) | Iron sulfur acid spring bacterial and archeal communities from Banff, Canada, to study Microbial Dark Matter (Phase II) - Paint Pots PPA... ...
CAGCGGGGGATGCGGCGGTTCCGCCGACGCGGGCTGGAAAAAGTTGCGGTGGAGTGGGCGCTGACAACCACCGCGTTTAACTTGACGCGAATGTGGCGCGCCAACTAAGCGCCCTGCAGCCAGGACTTTAACGAAGTAGTCAGGAGTCATCGTCCTAGGCTCGTATTCGTGGTTCAAAATCAACGGGCCGCTGAGTCTTCACACAGACTCTAAAGCCCGATTTAGCGTGTCTTTAAATGTCGGAGCTCCCCTCGTGCCTCAGGGCAAGAAAGCTCCGACCCCCTGAGATGCATTTATGAGAGGACTTCGAGAGATGGATCAGTCGAAGAGCCATTCCAGGAAAGATTTGCGCCGTGGAGGCTGGGGGCTTCGGGGGCGGCGGGCGGGACGAGGGGGTGGGGCGGAGACGCGACACTCTTGCGGGCGTTCTTCTTCTCGCGGGGCGTTTGTCGGGGCAAACAGGGAAGGCTGGCGGATGGATTGCGCATAGGCGGGGCCGGGTTGCCAGTAGCCGTAGACGCAGCGGGTGCCGCGGCGGGAGCAGTCGTGAGTGTCGTGGATCACGCCGTCGATTACGGCGGTGAGATGCTTTGAGACGCTGACGACCAGGCGGCCGGGTGGGAGCTCGTCCGGGCGAAGGTGGACCGTGCAGCCGGAGCCGATTTGCATGGTGGGAGTCCAGACCCAGCCGAGAGAATTCATTACGCGCTTGATGGTGGATTTGTAGACGCCGGTGCGGGCGTTGCTCTTGCCGCGTTTTCGGGTGCCGGTGCGTTCGTGGACGGAGGAGCGGTTCACGAGATCGTAGATGTGCTGGTAGGGGAGGCCCGTGGCGATGGCGATGGAGCGGACTACGCAGTCGCCGGTTGTGCCGCGGTAGCCGGCTGCAGTGCGGCCGCCGTCATGGAATCGGAAATGCTGTTTGGGCATGCGCGGTCGAGTGCTGCGAAGTCGGCTGGGAGGCGACCGGTGCGTCCCGTCAGGCGCTGGCCTCGGCTGCGGCTTCAGGCTCGGCGGGCTTGTCGGTGGTGACGCGGAGGGCTTCGATCTTCAGGCCTTTATTCAAGTCGAAGCGCTGCTTGCGGTCGAGGCTTTTGACGAATTCGCGGGTGGCTTTGCCGATGGCGCCGGCGATGCTAGAGGCGTCGATCTTGATGGTGCGGCCCTCGGAGCCGACTTTGCGGTCTTCATACTTCAGGGTGACGTTGTAGGTGTTCATTCTTGGCCTCTTTCTTTTGTCGCACCTTCAGTTTACTCACTTTCGGGGGTGCCCTGTCCAGTCGGGCTACCAGGAACCATCCCTAACAACCAATGGCGGGCAATGGCGGCGAACTCAAGGGCGGAGATTCAAGAGTGAGTTAGGTGCGGCGGACGACCATGCAGGTGATGTCGTCGTGCTGGGGGGCGGCGCCGACGAATTGATCGAGGGAGCGCATGATATTGGCGAGGGTCAGGGCGGAGCGTTCCTGACCCGCGAGTTGGATCATGGAAAGGAGGCGGGATTCGCCGAATTCGTTGCGGCGCTCGTCCCGGGCTTCGGTGACGCCGTCGGTGTAAATTACGAGTAGGTCGTGGGGCTCGATGCGGGTGACCCCCGTTTTGTAATTTTCCTTTAGCTCGATGCCCAGGGGGATGTTGTCGGATTTCAGGCGCTCGATGCTGCCGTCTTCGCGTTTGAGGATGGGTGGGTTGTGGCCGGCGCAGAGGTAGCTAAGATCGCCGGTGGCGGGATTCAGCTCGGCGAGGAATGCGGTGGTGAAGCGGCCTGCGTGGCTATTGGCGCAGACCTGGCGGTTGAGACCGCCGACGAGTTCGGAGAGCGTGCCGCTGGCGCTGGCCAAGGCGTGAAGGCTGGCCTGGAAGGTGGCCATCAGCATAGCCGCGGGGACGCTTTTGCCGGCGACGTCGGCGACCGCGATCAGGAGCGGGCCATCGCCGGAGCGAAGGAAGGCGTCGTAGTAGTCGCCGCCGATGGTCTTGGCGGGGCGCATTGCAAAGGCTACATCGATGCCGGGAACATCGGGGGCTCTGCGGGGGACGAGCCACCGCTGGATTTCGCGGGCGATCTCGATATCGCGCTTCATGGAGATGTGATCGCCGAGGACCAAGGCGAGGAGGATCAGCAGACCGACGAAGGCAAGAAGGAATTCGATTTCCTGGGTGAAGAAGAGGAAGTGAAAATTGACTACGGCCAGGAAGGCCAGGACGATGGTGAGAAGTAAGAACAAACGGCGTGCGGGGGAGAGTTTGGCGAGGACGCTGGTAACGAGATAGCCGAAAATTCTAAAAGGGCGCTTCCAGGAACGCTCAAAGCGGCTTGCGTGTTGGCTCATGTCTTGTTTGTAGAGGCGGGAACTCTCGCCGGCTTCGACTTTGAACTGGGTCCAAAGCTCGTCGATTTCCATGCCGGCAGTGAGCCGCTGCCATCCGGCTTTGGAATGTATGAAAGCCCGGCGGATGGCGAGACTTGCGCTATCAAACCAGGTTTTGGTCTTGGTGCGGGTGGAGTCTAGGGCTGTTCGCAGCTGTTGAAGCAGGGGAGATACCTCATACCGCAGTGTACGCCTCTGCGTTGGAGCACGGCGTCGGGTTTACTGGGTAGTGCTTAGGCCAGCGCTAGATTGCCGGTATGGGACAAACCCGGAAAAAAGAGCGGCAAAGAGTATTGAATCGGTTTAATATTGCGCGGCTGCAACCCGGTCGGGGGTTGCGGCGCTAGTATCGCTTCCACTTTTCTGCGTTCTGAGGAGTCTTATGCCGCGTCTGGGTTTGGTTGGTTTTGCGGTTTTGGGTCTTGGGATCTTGCTGGGATTGGCAGGGATGCTGGCGACGCCTGCGCTGGCCGATGCGGGGGCGAAGGTCTACCTGCACAAGGACTGGCAGTTGCAGTCGTCTTGCGAGGTGAAGGCCGGGGGCGAGCAGGTGTCGGTTGTGGGATTTGACGCGAGCAAGTGGCATCGGACGGATTTGCCGAACACCGTCGTCGGGGCGCTGGTCGATGACAGGACTTATCCAGATCCGACTTATGGGATGAATTTGAAGTCGCTTCCAGGGATGGACTATTCGTCGAAGACATTTTTTGCGCTGCAGGACATGCCGAAGGACAGCCCGTTCCGGTGTTCGTGGTGGTTTCGAACGGAGTTTACCGTGCCTGCGGAGTTTGAAGGCAAGGCGCAATGGCTGGACTTCCTGGGGATCAACTACCGGGCGAATGTGTGGATCAATGGCAAGAAAGTGGCGGATGAGAAGGATGTGGCCGGGACGTATGTGACGTTCGAATTTAATGTGAACAAGTTTCTAGTTGCGGGAAAGCCGAACGCATTGGCGGTGGAGATTTTCGCGCCGCAGAAGAATGATTTGGGGATTACGTGGGTGGACTGGAATCCGACGCCTGCGGACAAGGACATGGGGATTTGGAAGGAAGTTTTTTTGACGGCCACCGGCGGCGTATCGTTGCGAAGCCCATTTGTAAGTAGCAAGCTGGATTCCGAGTACAAAACGGCGGCGCTTACGGTCAGCGCGGATTTGCGGAACAGCTCGGAGCACGAAGTGAGCGGAACACTGCGCACGGACATTGATGGCGTGCAGGTACGGCAAGCTGTGAAGCTGGCGGCAGGAGAAGGGAAGACGGTGGCGTTTTCTCCGGAGACTTATTCGGAGTTGAAGTTAGCGCATCCGCGATTGTGGTGGCCCTATCAGATGGGCAAGCCGAATCTGTACACGGCGAAGCTGGACTTCGAGGTCGACGGGCACGTGTCCGACGCGGCGGAGGTGACCTTTGGGATTCGCGAAGCTACCTCCGAGCTGACCGACAAGGGTTATCGCTTGTTCAAGATCAACGGGCGCAAGGTGCTGATTCGCGGGGCGGCGTGGGCGCCGGACATGTTCTTGCGATGGTCGCCGGAGCGCGTGGACGCCGATTTGGCTTACGTCCGCGACATGGGGTTGAACACCGTGCGTCTTGAGGGGCGGATCGATCACGAGGAATTCTTTGCAAAGGCTGACCGCTTGGGAATTCTGGTGATGCCGGGGTGGACTTGCTGCGACGCGTGGGAGAGATGGAAGAACTGGAAAGACGAGCAGCACAAAATCGCCGGGGATTCATTGCGGAGCCAGATTCGAATCCTGCGTAACCACCCGAGCGTGTTCGTGTGGCTGTATGGCAGCGATGGTCCGCCGCCGGCTGACGTGGAGAAAATGTATCTGGGAATTCTGAAGGAATTGCAGTGGCCGAATCCTTCGGTGTCATCGGCTGCGGAAGTGCCGACTACCGTTACGGGCAAGTCGGGCGTGAAAATGACCGGCCCTTACGAGTATGTTCCGCCGGTCTATTGGCTTGCGGACACGAAGGCTGGCGGCGCTTATGGCTACAACACGGAAACGAGTCCGGGACCAGCCATTCCGCCGAAGGAGTCGCTGGAGCGATTTATTCCGAAGGAACATTTGTGGCCGATCGATGAAGTCTGGAACTATCACTCCGGCGGTGAGCGCTTCACCACGGTGAACGTTTTTACCGACGGTTTGAACCGACGGTATGGCACGGCGACTTCGCTGGACGACTACGAGCGCAAGTCCCAGGCCATGACCTACGACGGGCAGCGCGCGATGTTCGAAGCGTATGCGCGGAACAAGTACACATCGACCGGGGTGATTCAATGGATGCTGGACAATGCGTGGCCGTCGCTGATCTGGCATCTCTACGACTACTACATGGTGCCTGCGGGCGGATATTTTGGGACGAAGAAGGCGACCGAGATCCTGCACGTGCAGTACTCGTACGACGACAATTCGGTCGCGGTGATCAACGGAACGTACGAGGCAGTAAAAGGAGTCAAGGTCACCGCGAAGCTGTACAACATCGACGCGAAAGAGAAGGGAGCGCGCGAGGCGACGCTGGACCTGGCGCCAGATAGCGCCACGAAAGCCTTCGATCTGCCTAAAGTCGACGATTTGACGAAGACCTATTTCTTGCGGCTGGAACTGCATGACGTGGCGGGAAAGCGGCTGAGCGACAATTTTTACTGGTTGTCGACTAAACCGGACACCATGGATTGGAAGCACAGGAAGGACACGGTATACACGCCGCAAGCGGAGTTTGGGGATTTGACGGGCCTGAACGGCCTGCCTCCGGCAAAGCTTGTCGTTTCCGAGCAGGTCCTCGGAAAACGTGGACGATACAACTGGATGACGTTGACAGTCGAGAACAAGGGAGAGGGCGTTGCGTTCATGATTCACCCGCGGGTAACGCGAGGAAAAGAGGGCGAAGATGTCACGCCGATCTTTTGGACCGACAACTATTTTTCACTGCTCCCGGGCGAGAAGTTGAGCGTAGGAGCGCGCTATGACGACGCGGCGCTTGCAGGGAAGGAACCGGTGTTGGAGATCGAGGGATACAATGTGGTTGCTGGTAGCGTCCCGGTGGGGGCGTTTACGGCTGTGGGCGGTCGTGACCAGTGAGGGACCGCGATTAACGGATGCTCGATCTCTTTAAGTCGCGCTGCGATGGCTGCATCTGAACCCCGCCCTCTCGGAGAGGGCGGCTACAGGGGATCGGGTCCACATTAGCTGACGAGTTTGAGGAGCAGCTTTGTCGCGTGGCGTTTTGCTAGTGGTTTTGTTTATCGCGGCTGTGTTGAGCCTGGGATTCTGGGCGCAGGAACATTACCTGTTGACCGCCATCTCGCCCACCGCGGGTCCCTTGGCGCAAGCCTCCCCGCTTGATTCCAAGACCGCGGCCAGCATTCAGCAACGAATCCAGAAGAGCGGGGCTGACGTTGGCGTCGCTTTCCGGACGTTGGACGGGCGTACCGCCTGGTCGTTCCACGCCGAGGATACCTTCCACGCGGCCAGCACGATGAAAATCCCGGTGATGATCGAGTTATTTCACCAGGTCCAGCAGGGCAAGCTGAAATTGGACGACAGCCTGCCCATCAAGAACGAATTTCACAGCCTTGCGGATGGATCGATATTTGCTCTCGATCCTAAGGACGACTCCGAGACGGACCTCTATCAAGCGGTGGGCCAGACGCGGACCCTGTCACAGCTTTGCGAGTTGATGATTACGGTCAGCAGCAACTTCGCGACGAACCTGTTGATCCAGAAGGTGGGCGTGGAAAATATCCGCGCGACGATTCATTCTTTGCACGCGGATGGAATGAGCGTACTGCGCGGCGTCGAGGACAACAAAGCATTTGCAAAAGGCTTGAACAATACCACGACCGCGCAGGGGCTCGCGGTGCTGCTTGAAGCCATAGCTAAGGGCGAGGCCATGGACGCGGAGGCTTCGCATGAGATGGTCGAGATTCTGGAACGTCAGAAGTTCAACGAAGGAATCCCTGCGGGTCTCCCAGCGGGGACGCAAGTGGCACATAAAACCGGCGAGCTGACTAAGCTGCACCATGACGCGGCGATCGTCTACGCAAGAAGGCCGTTCGTGCTGGTCATCCTGGTGCGAGGATTGGCCGATATCAAGGACAGCTCCGCGCTGATGGCGGACATCTCCCGGCAGGTCTACGCGGCGACCCAATGAATACATCCTTGGGCCGAGGTTTCATCATCAAATACAACAGTAAGGTTTCGCTGGAGCGCGGCCGTTCGGGTCCGCGTTACAATCGGGAGGAGGAGAGTAAGCGACCGGGTATTTGGCCCGAACTCCTGAATTAATCGTCGAGAGGGGAATTACGATGACTGGCTTCGCACGTTCAATTGCCGCCGCAGCTTTGGGGCTGTTATTTGCGGGTGGCGCGGTTGCCGACACGCTGGAACTGAAGGATGGCCGCGTGTTGCAGGGCAGGTTTCTGGGAGGCACGCAGGCCTTGATGCGTTTCTCTGTGAATGGTGAAGTGCAGACTTTTAACGTAACCGAGATCGTCGCCCTGACATTCACAAACAACTATGCCAGTGCTGACGGTGGTCCCGCACCAGCTCCTGGGGCGCAAGCCGTCGCCCCCGCGCCAGCTCCACTGCCCGCGGGCAGCCCCATAACCGTTCCAGCTGGGCAACCATTGCTGGTGAGAATGATCGACGGCGTGGATTCCAAGAAAAATAACGTGGGTGACATTTTTCACGCTAGCCTGGAGACCGACCTGAACGTCAACGGATCGTTGGTGGCGCGCAAGGGAACGGACGTCTATGGCCGCCTGGCGGAAGCGAAGGAGGCGGGGCACCTTTCGGGGAGTTCCGAACTGCAGCTGGAGCTGACGCGCATGGTTATCAGCGGGCAGGATTATCCGGTGGTGAGCAGCGACTACACTTTGAAAGGGAAGGGCCGCGGCGCGAATACGGCCGAGAAGGTGGGCGGCGGAGCGGTGCTGGGGGCGATCATTGGAGGTATTGCTGGAGGAGGTAAAGGGGCTGCGATTGGGGCTGGAGCGGGCTCGGCGGCAGGCGCTGGGGTGCAGGTCTTGACACGCGGCCAGCAAGTGAAGGTGCCGAGCGAGACGCTGTTGGAATTCCGGCTGCAGCAACCGGTGACCATTAGCGCGCAGGGGTAAGCACGGCGCGCTTGTGATCTAGCTTGGAAAAGGCGGACTTTTTGCCCGCCTTTTTGATTTTTTTGACGCGCTTAGCCCCCATTGCCGACTTCGCCGCATCGGCCTCAAAAACTGGCTTGCGGCTTTTACTGTTAGTGATTAAGCTACCCCCGTAGATTGGGGGTCAACATCGTGCCGAAAGAGAAGCCACGAGTAAACATCGGAGAAGTGATCAAGACGTATCGCAGCCAGCGGGGACTATCGCAGGGCGATATCGAACGCCGCACCGGGCTGCTGCGCTGCTATTTGTCCCGCGTGGAGAACGGCCACACCGTGCCATCACTGGAAACGCTGGCCAAGATTGCGGAAGCCATGGACATCTCGCTCGCGGACTTTTTCCCGGGCACGGAGACGCCGCGCGACCGCGAGTCCCAGAAAATGCTGGGCGAGCTTTCGCAGGACGAAATCCGCTTCCTGGCGGAGATCAAGAGATTCAGCACCACGCTGTCGGACGGTGATAAGCGCCTGGTGCTGGCGATGATCCGCAAGATGGCAAGCCTTATCCCGCCGCCGGTGGCGAAGAAGCCCGTCGTGCGACGACCCGCGACGGTGTAAAACCACGCGTCAACAAGCCCATGCTGCCCGCGAGTCCGTGGGCGTAAGACATGAAAGATGATGAAAGCGCCATAGACACCCCGAAGTCTCCGACGTGATGGCGTCCGAGCGCCAGCTGGGTCGCGGAAAAGGACCCATCGACCCAGCGAGAAAACGGAAAGAGAAGGCTTTAGCCGCAGAATTACTCAAATCGAAAGAAGCGGGAGACGAACGAGGCTTTAGCGACGCTTTGAGGCGCGCTGGGATTCGCGAGGGCTCTGAAGTCTGGAAGAACGCCTGGAAGGCGTTCCGGTCTTAGCTCTACTATTTTTCAAAATTCGGTGGATGTCTTCAAGTCGTTCGTCTTGCTCTTTTTCAGGAAATTGCTGCAAGGATTCCAACATCAGCTTAGCTATGTACGCTGTAGCCTTCCGGTTTTTGCCATTCTTTGTTTTTGGCGCCACGATTGGATCGTCTCACGGCTTGTTTTGTCATTCAAGCCGCAAACTCTTTTTGCGGTCCCGGCCGCCAATACCGCAGGACGGCCCAAAGGTTTGCCGTTCGCGGCTATTGGCCTCGAATCAAGCGAATGGCATCGGGTAGAGCCGCATCGTTGCTTCCGGGCGTGCCCGACGCCACCTTTTCTCCGTTTAGATCAATGGGCTCCGAGTCGCCTTCGCCGGGCGCGAGGAACAAGTTTGCCTGAACGGCGTGCTGCTTGGTGTAGAGGTCGTAGTAGCGGCCGCCCGCGGCGTAGAGCGACTCGTGCGTGCCACGCTCGATGATACGGCCAGCTTCGACGACCAGGATCTGGTCGGCGCGGCGGATGGTGGAGAGACGGTGCGCGATCACAAAGGTGGTGCGGCCGCGCATCAGGTAACGCAGGCCTTCCTGGATGAGGGCTTCCGACTCTGAGTCGAGACTCGAAGTCGCTTCGTCGAGAATCAGGATGCGTGGATCGGCCAGGATGGCGCGGGCGATGGAGACGCGCTGCTTCTGGCCGCCGGAGAGTTTGACGCCGCGCTCGCCGACGATGGTGTCGTACTGTTTCTCGAAGTTCTCCGCAAATTCATCGACGCGGGCGATGTGGCAGGCCGCGAGTATTTCATCCTCGGTGGCGTCGGGCCGGGCAAAAGCCACATTTTCGCGAATCGTGCCGTCAAACAGGAACGTTTCCTGCAACACCACGCCGAGTTGCGTGCGGTAGGAGTTCAGCTTCACGGTGGCGAGATCGACGCCGTCCACGAGAACGCGACCACTTGCGGGAACGTAGAACGCAGCAATCAACCCGATGATTGTTGACTTGCCCGCGCCTGACGGACCCACCAACGCCGTCACCGTGCCCGGCTCGGACTTGAAACTTACATCACGAAGAACCTCTTTGCGCGTATCGTACGCAAAACTGACGTCCTCCATCGTTACTTGGCCGGTGATGCGGCCCAGGCTGACGGTTCGGCCTGCGGCTTCGTCCTCTTTTTCTTCGTTGAGGATTTCGCGGGTGCGCTCCAGGCCGGTGATCGCTTCGGTAATCTGTGTGCCGATGGCGACGATCTGAAAGACGGGAGCAATGAGCAGCACCAGGAAGGCGTTGAACGCGAGCCATCCGCCCGGGGTCATTTGGCCGGAAAGAATGGCGCGGCCACCAAACTCGTACATGAGCGCGCCCACGATGCCCATGAGCGTGGCGCCGGAAAGACTCATGAGCGAAGTGGCGGTCAGTGTCTTGAGTACGTTGTCGAGCAGGCGCTGCACGCCGCCAGCGAAGATCTTCTCTTCGCGATCCTCCGCGTGGTAACCCTTCACTACCCGCACGCCCCCGAGCGATTCAGTTAAGCGGCCGGTTACTTCGGCAGTGATCTTGGGCCGGGCGCGGAAAATGGGCCGGATAGTTTTGAATGCTTTGCTGATCGCCAATCCGAAAACCAGGATGATCGCGAACGCCAGCAGCGTCATGGTGGCATTGGAACGCAGCAAGTAGATCAGCGCAAAGACCGCGGTCATCAGGCCGCCCACGAATTCGACTAGGCCAGTCCCGATGAGATTGCGGACGCCTTCGACGTCGCTCATGATGCGCGACACCAGCACGCCGGTCTTGTTAGCGTCATAGAAGGACACCGGAAGACGTCCAATGTGGGCTTGGACCTGTTTCCGCAGGTCGGTGATCATGCGCTGCGCGGATTTCGATAGAAGCTGGGTCAACGTGAATGACGTGAGGCCCTGGATCAAGGTGGCGGCCAGGATGGCCAGAACGATGGGGGTGAGCAGATGGACCTGCTTCTTGCCAATTACACCATCGAGGAAATACTTGGACGACGCGGGCAAGACCAACCCGGAGATCCGGTTGATGGCCATCAACAGGAATCCGAGCACCAGCAGGCCGCGCCGCGGATGGATGAGCCGCCATACCTCTGGCAGCGCTTTCCACACGTCGGTCTTCTTTTTGCCCTTGGCGGTTAGGTCTGGGTCCATGCTCGAGTTATACCGGGGGTGATCTGCCCTCATAGTTCGATGCCTGGCGCGTTCCGTAGTCTACACGTAGCGTAGCGCTGGAGAGCTCCGTCGCGGGGCTGGAGATGCGACCGAGACTTAGTCGGACCCGGAGCTCCCACGCGGGACACTGACGGCCGCGGGGCGCTCAACGTTCAACACGTTTGCGACAAAGTCGCTTACGGTGATTCCCAAATGGCCCCAGAGGCGCCGCTTCAGGCTCGTGTAGTCCTGCGTGCCGCTGAAGATATCGCCCATCAGTTGCCGGAAGACCGCGCTGCGCCGCATGAGTTGCACCATGCGGGTGGTCACCGTCGTGCCCAAGAACGATCCGCGGTAGAAACGCCGGACAATCCGCGCGGCGAGTTCCAGTTCCGCCGAGAACGCGGCCTTGACCCACACCGGATATTTTTCCGGGCAGCCTTCGGCGAGCGACTTACCCAGTAGTTCGCCAGATTTCATGGCGTAAAAGAGCCCTTCGCCTGTCAGCGGATCGACCCACGCCGCGGCGTCACCCACTAGTGCCCAGTTCTTGCCCATGACGGTGCGCTCAGAAAGCGTGCGCTCCTGGGGAGACGGCAGCACGTGACTGTAGAATTGCGCGCCCTCGGTGGAAATCTTCTGCTTGCCTACGAAGGCGTGCAGGTGGGTTTTCAGCTCCGCGCTGGTGTGGACGGCCATGCTGCCGCAGATTCCAACGGAGAGATGGTCGCAGCGCGGAAAAGACCAGATGTAGCCCTCGAAGTTTCGCAGGAACTTAACAGTAATGGCGTCCGCGGTTTGTGGGACGAAGTATCCCTGGGTGATTTCCAGTTCGTCGCGCTGGAGCGGACGCGTTTCTGGCAGCAGTTGATTGCGCGCACCCGCGGCCAGCACCAGAAAATCCGCGGTCTTCCATTCGCCTTCCACGCAGTAGCGTGGTTTCGCGGTCGAAGTGTCCACTCCGAACACGTGGGATCGGCGAATCTTGCAACCGGCCTCGGCCGCGCGATTCAGCAGCATGCCGTTCAAAACCGTGCGCGAGTAAATCACGATCGGATGGGACATATCGAGCGTGGCGCGTTGATCGTTACTGCTGATCAGCTCGACGGAATGAACTAATTTCTTAGGATAGGGATTGTCCAGCAGGAACGGATAGCACTTGACGGCCTTGTGCGTGAGCCCGCCACCACAAGGCTTCTCCCAGGCAAGATGCTCGTCAAAAAGCTCAACCGCGTGACCCGCACGGGCCAGCTGCTCGCCGCACATCGCGCCGGAAGGTCCGCCACCGACGATCGCAATGTCTGCCATCTAGGTATCTTTCTGACTGACAGTCTGCAATTCCGTCGCCGGGTCGCTCAACAACATCGCGGAACCCGCCAAGCGGCTAGGCCCGGTTTTACAGGCCATTTTATGTGATCGGGAAGACAACCACAGAAAATCCAGCGAGGAGTATAGCACCGAAAAGAGCCGCCGCCAGCGGCGACCCGGTACTCTTTCGGACAACATCCATACCTGTACGTTGGAACAGGCAGAACATCGCTAGATAGGGGGCAAGCAGCACCAGCAGGATCTCGCCGTTGTGCAAAACGAGCACACCCAAAACCAACGCTATCCACGCAGCGAAGCGAATCGCCAGGGCTAGGACGAAACGCGCCCGGCCTGCGCGCGCCCGCGGAGGGCCCAGCAGCAATTCTTCGGCCGCGTGGAAGGGAAGCACTGCGAGGCATAGCGCGGGCATTCGCAACCATCGCGCGGACGTAAGCCATGCCTCGCTTGCGGTGAGATCGAGCCAAGAATAAATCAGCAGCGGCAAGACTAAGGCCGCGAAAGCCGCAGCCAGAAGTGTGGTGGCCTTCCACTCCCGGAATATGCCAACCTGCTTCCAATGCAGGAGCAATAGAATGCTCCCAAGAATCAGCAAGAAACCCCCGAGGTAGTCGCCTTCGAACACATGGAAGAACGCGAACGGGTTCCATGCGTGAGGGAAAGCCCGCAGAAGAGCGGCGATGACAATCGAAGCCGCCGCCACCTCGAGTAGAACGTGACCAAACGACGCCGCGATGATAGGAGATCCGGGTTCGGCGAAGCCGGTCGTGTTTGTCTGTATAGCAACGTTTGCCTCATCGCGTACTCGAATTGTGGTGATTCCTAGGGTTTCGCGGAGGAAAGGTCCCGCCAGGAGAAAGATCCCTACCAACCCTGCGAAGGCCCCGGCGAGCGGCATTCGCGACGGGAGCACGGGCGTAGCCTTCAGGTTCAAGACCTGCGCGGCCCATGCTTGCGAGGCTCGTACCACTGCTGGATCGAAGAGCAAGCTCACATGGGTCGAGCGAGGAATCACCATGTATTTGCTGGTGGCCGCGCCACTTCCCGCGATCAAGTTGCGGGCGGTGTCGCGGACGCTGCGCGCTATCAATGATTCGCTCAGGACCAGCGTATTGGCCGGCGCGGGCTGGGGATCGTTGAACAGCAATGCGGAAGCGGGGACGCCGTAGGTTGTGACCATCGGTGCCGGGGAGATGGCGATCGTACCCGCAACAGGTATGCGCGCGCCAAGCCGGACAGCGATAGCTCCGCCCATCGAGTGGCCTGCCAAAATCGTGCGTGACGGGTCGATTGCGCCCCGCGTGATCAACTGCCGCACGAACGAGTCGCTGCAGGAGTCGGCGCGCGCGTAGGAAAGTGGGCCGAGCGTCCGGCCGTGCCCAGGCATATCGGGCACGAAAACGCGCAAGTTCAGCAGCGCAAATCCACGCGCCAGATAGGACATGATTTTCTTGTTTGCGGCAAGGCCGTGTAACAGGACTACGGATCCCTGTGTTTCATCCTCGCCGGCGTCGACGATATCGGTGACCATCCGGCAACCATCGGCATCCACGATGACCGTCGCTTCGCGAAACGGTGTTGCGCGCGCCAGCACAAATCCGATCACGCACAGCAGGACGCCGGAGACCGCCCTGACCGCGCCCCGCGCTTTTCCCGGCGATTTCATCGACAACGGCGCGCCCGCAGGCGCCACCGCGTATTCGCGTGATAAACTATATTTTCAGGAAGCGTCATCTTCTTTCGCCGCTGTGCCTGCACGGAGATCCCTTGAATCGTTCGGCGGTTCTCACTTTGGACGAAGCGATTCTGCGGTTTGGCCGCGAGAAACGCAACGGAAGCCGCGTGGTGTTCACCAACGGCTGCTTCGATATCCTGCATCCGGGCCACATCCATATATTGGAGCGAGCGCGTGAACTCGGGGATACGTTGATCGTCGGCCTGAACAGCGACGCCACAGTCAAAGATCTGAAGGGTGCAGATCGACCGGCGAACAAGGAAGATGAACGAGCCGAAATCCTGGCCGCTTTGGAATGCGTGGACGCCGTGGTTGTTTTCAACGAGCCCACACCTCGCGAGATCATCGTTAGATTGCTTCCCGACATACTGGTTAAAGGTGGAGATTGGCCAATAGACCAGATTGTTGGCCGTGAAGAAGTCGAAGCCGCGGGTGGGCGCGTTGTTAGAGTTCCCGTGTTGACCGACCATTCGACCACCAATATTTTACGAAAGATTCGCAAGGGCGCGCCGGTCACTCGCGTCGATTCCTGATACCCCACGAATGATTCTTCCCGCAGTCCGAGAACGATTGGAAAGTGTGCTGCGCCATCCTTCGATGGATGGCGCACTCGCGGCCCTGCGCTCGGGCGGCAATCACATTTCCATAGCGGGTCTGCACGACGTGGCCAAAGCGCTCGTAGCGGCCTATGTCGCGCACGAACTGCGCCGCCCCGCATTCTTTGTCACAGAATCGAACCGCCGCGCGGAATCACTGGCCGAGACGGTTCGTTTTTTCTCCGCCATTTTTCCCGGCGCGTTGGGAGGCGTTACCATGCTCCCTGCCTTTGACACCCTGCCGTGGCAATCCCAGAGTCCGCATCCGGACATTCTGGAGCGCCGCGCCGCCACGCTATTTCGGTTGGCGGACGGCCAGATCTCGCTAGTAATCGCTCCGGTTACTGCCGCTCTCTGGCGTTACCAGGACCCCTACGTCTACCTTTCGTTGGCGCGTACGCTCGCAAGGGACACCGAAGTGCCGCTGGAAGATTTGCTGTTGCATCTCGGCTCCGTCGGCTACGCGCGAACGGAGATGGTCGAGCTGCCCGGCCAGTTTGCCGTACGCGGCGGCATCATCGACGTTTTTTCTCCAGAATCGCAGCGCCCGGTCCGCATCGAGCTCCTGGGCGATACCGTCGAATCTGTGCGGGAATTCGATCCGCGCACGCAACGATCGATCGCTCCGGTGGTGCGCACGACGCTGCTTCCACTCACCGAATGGTCCATCCCGCCACCAGAACGCTCCCAGGGCGGCGAGGAAGCCGCCTGGGAAAACCCATCCTTTTTCGGGCCGCCAAGCGAAGCGGGGCAGAGCGCGTTGTTCGAGCTTTCCGAGAGTTCGCTTCGCCCACTCGTATTTCTGGACGAACCGGCGGCACTACGCGAGGCCGCAACAAAGCATCTCGCCCAGGCGATCGGAAACTACGAGCGCCACGCTCACGCCAACGCGCCCACCGCCGAACATTATTTCTGGACCGAAGCGCAGTTCGCAACGGCGCTGGAGAAGACCTCCCAGATCAATCTCGAGCAACTTGCGCTCAGCATCGGCTCGATTCCGCAATTTGAGTTACCGTCACGGCCAAGCTCGCGCTTCCACGGCGACGTCGTTGCGTGCATGAGCGAGGTCAAATCGCAGCTCGCCGATGGCGGCAAGGTCCTGCTGACCGCAGCCAGCACAGGCGAGCTGGAACGCCTGGCGGACATCTGCCGGGAGTACGAGACGCCCTACGTCCTGGGCGAATCCGAAGACGCGGCTGCGGGCTTCACCTCGGAGCGCGCCCATGAATCGGCCGCGTTACTCTTGATCCGCGCGCCCTTCGCCGACGGCGTGGCGTTCCCAGAATCGAAACTCACGCTATTCGGCAATTCGGACCTCTTCGAAGTCACGCCGTCGCTGGACCGCCCCAGCCGCAAGATCCGCACCTCCGGCTTCTTCAGCGATTTCGCCGAACTCAAGCCTGGCGACTTTGTCGTCCACGTGGACCACGGTATCGGCCAGTTCGAGGGTCTCCGCCAGATCGAGTCGGACGGACGCCGAGGCGAATTCATGCTGCTGCGGTACGCCGAGGATTCGCGCCTCTACGTTCCGCTCGAGCGCATGGACCTGGTGCAAAGCTATCGTGTCGTCGAGGGCGCTCATCCGCCGCTCGACAAACTCGGCGGCACTGGGTGGAACACGCGCAAGACCCGCGTCCGCAAATCTCTCGAAGACATGGCGGAACAACTCCTGACGTTATACGCAGCCAGGAAAACCGCGCCCGGCTTGGCATTTTCGCCGGACGGCAACTTCCAGCGCGAATTTGAAGACGCTTTTGAATTCGAAGAAACTCCCGATCAGAATTTCGCCATCGCCGACATCAAGCGCGACATGGAGAGCGCCACGCCGATGGATCGCCTGCTGTGCGGCGATGTGGGCTACGGCAAAACCGAAGTGGCCATGCGTGCCGCGTTCAAAGCGATCGCCGACTCCAAGCAAGTCGCCATTCTTGCGCCCACCACGGTACTCGCCTTTCAGCACTTCGAGACCTTTAAGCGGCGCTTCGCGGCTTTTCCAGCACGCATCGAAATGCTGAGCAGGTTCCGCACGACGGCGCAGCAAAAGGAAAGCTTGGCAGCCCTCGAAGCCGGAAAGGCGGACATCGTGATTGGCACGCATCGCTTGCTGTCCAAAGACGTAAAATTTCACGACTTGGGCCTACTGATCGTCGATGAGGAACAGCGCTTCGGCGTGGCGCATAAGGAACGCCTGAAGGAGATGCGCAAGAATGTGGACGCCTTGGCCCTCTCGGCCACTCCCATTCCGCGCACGCTGCATATGTCGCTGGTGGGCCTCAGAGATATGTCGCTGATCGAGACGCCGCCAAGAGATCGACTCGCCATTCAGACCGTGGTCGCCCCATTTGAAGAAGAACTGGTGAGGCGCGCGATCGAAAACGAAATGGCCCGCGACGGGCAGGTCTATTTCATCCACAACCGCGTCGAGTCCATTTATTCGCTCGCGGCGCTGGTCACCAAGTTGGTCCCGAAAGCGCGCGTGGTCGTCGGCCACGGACAAATGGGTGAAAAAGAGCTCGAAAGCGTGATGCTGAAGTTTATTCGCGACGAAGCCGACGTGCTGGTCGCCACTACCATCGTGGAAAATGGACTCGACATCCCGAGAGCAAATACCATCCTGATCAACCGCGCCGATCGTCTCGGCCTGGCGGAGCTATATCAGTTGCGTGGCCGTGTAGGCCGGGCGTCGCAACGCGCCTACGCCTACCTGCTGGTTCCACCCGAAACCACGCTCTCCGATATCGCCCGCAAGCGCCTGTCCGCCATGAAGGAATTCAGCGAGCTTGGAGCGGGCTTCCGCATCGCCGCGCTCGACCTGGAACTCCGCGGCGCCGGCAACATGCTTGGCCGCCAACAGCACGGCCACATCGAGTCCATCGGCTTCGACCTCTACTGCCAGATGCTGGAACGCGCCGTCTCCAAGCTAAAGGGAGAAGAAGCCGCTCCTGAGCTGCGCACCACGCTCAGCCTCGGCTTCGACGTGCGCATCCCGGAAAACTACATTCCCAGTGAAAACCTGCGTCTCCGCACGTACAAGCGCATCTCTTCCATCGCCTCGGACGAAGAGAAGCAGGACGTCCGCAAAGAACTGGAAGATCGCTTTGGCACACCTCCTGGCACGGTGGATAACCTTTTGGAGTATGCCGTCCTTAAATCCATGTGCGAGCGCCTGCGCATCTCGGCGGTGGAGCGGCAAGGCAGCCGCATCGCCATCCGTTTTCATCCAGAAACGACAATTGACCCGGCTGCGCTGGTGAACGTCGTGCGCTCTCGAAAAGGCATCAAGCTCGATCCCAGCGGCGTTTTGTGGATGGAAGTGACCCGCGGGGAACCGGTGCCTGCGGCGGTGAGAAACGTATTGCTCAGCCTTCGCGGGCAGGACTAAACTCTTTAGATATGAGGAAAGTAATGCGAAACCAGTTGACTCTCGCGGCGACCTGCCTGATGGCAGTGTGTATGGCCGCTTGCATGACATTCTGCTCTGCCACTCCGCTTGCGGCCCAGGACCAACCGCCTGCGCCCGCGCCCCAGGATCAGGACAAGAAGCCCTCGGCCCCCGGTCCGGCGCCATCTCAAACGCCGACCCTGGAAAAGCCTGGTACGGCTCCTGCCACCGAAGACCAGCCCCCGGCCAAGCAGCCGGTGAAGACACCAGCGAAGACGCCAGCTAAGAAGCCGGTGGACAAGGTGGCTGAGCCCGTCGAAGGTGCGAATTCCAAAACCGTCGAAGAGATCATCGCTCGCGTGAACAATGAAATCATCACCCGCTCCGAACTCGATAAAGCGCGCGCCACCGCCCAAGAGGACGCCGAGCAAGAGTGCAAAGGAAGATGCACGGCCGAGGAATTGAGGATCCAGGTCGAGGACCGGCAGAAGAACGCATTGAAGGACCTGATCGATCAGTCCCTACTAGTGCAGCGCGGTAAAGATATGGGCATCAGCGTCGAGACTGAAGTCATCAAGCGACTCGACCAGATTCGCATCCAGAACAATCTCAACAGCATGGAGGATCTGGAGAAGGCCGTCTCCGCCCAAGGCCTCAACTGGGAAGATTTCAAAGACAACATCCGCAAGGGGCTGCTGACACAGCGCGTGATCAGCCAGGAAGTCGGCTCGCACATCACCGTCGGAAAAGAAGAAATCGCCAAGTATTACGAAGACCACAAACAGGAATATATGCGGCCAGAACAGGTGGCGCTTCGCGAGATCGTGGTCAGCACCGATGGCAAGAAAGACAGTGAGCTTCCGGACTTGAAGAAGAAGGCGGAGACGGCGCTCAAGCGTGTGAAAGACGGCGAAGAATTCACCGAAATCGCCAAGCGCTTTTCGGACGGCAGCACTGCCAAGCAGGGCGGCTTCCTGGGCGTCTACAAGCGCGGCGAGCTCTCAAAGGAACTGGAAGACACCGTTTTCAAGATGAAAAAGAACGACCTTACGGACGTGCTGGACACCAAGCAGGGCTACCTGATCTTGCAAGTCCTGGAACACTACGACGAAGGGTTGCAGTCCCTCAGTAAGGTCGAGGGCGAGATCACGGACAAAATCTACTCCGAACGGATGGAACCCAAGCTGCATGAATATCTGAAAACGCTTCGCGAACAAAGTTATGTCGTGATCAAGCCCGGCTATCAAGACATGGCGGGCGGCGGCAACTCCGAGATTCAGGAAGTGAGTGCGACTCCCGAAGCCAGCAAGGGACCCAAGAAGGGCCGCAAGAAATACCTGCTATTTGGAAAGAGGTCCGGGACGGCTTCAGGCGCATGAAGACTGGTTTTGTCACCGAACTGCTTTCCGAACAAACCATCACGAGTTTTTTCCTCGTTCACGAAAAAGAGGTCCGCAACACTCGCGAAGGCCGCGCGTATCTGCGACTGGAGCTCGGCGACCGCAGCGGCACGATCGAAGCGCGCATGTGGGAACAGTTTGAAATCGCCGCGAAGGACATCAATCGCGACGATTTCGTCAAGGTCCAGGCGCGCGTCGAGGTTTACCGCAACAGGCCGCAACTCGCCCTCGTTCAGGTACGCCTCGCCAAGCCCGAAGAGATCGATCTCGCGGACTATCTGCCGCACACCGCCGCCGACGTCGAAAAAATGTGGGTGGAGTTGCTCGCATATGCCGAGTCCATTCGCAATCCCTGGCTAAAAAAGCTGGTACTGGAAATCGTCACCGATCCTGGCACCGCCAGGTGCTACAAGCGCGCCTCCGCCGCCAAAGTGATGCACCACGCGTATCTTGGTGGATTGCTGGAGCACGTCATCGGTCTTTGCGGCATGGCCAGCCACGTTGCGGAACATTATCCGGAACTCAATCTCGATCTCCTGCTCACCGCCGCGCTGCTGCACGACGTCGGCAAGCTCGAAGAGCTGTGCTACGAGCGCGCCATCGGATACACCACGCCGGGCCAGCTCCTCGGTCACATCGTCATGGAGCTTGAAACCGTGACCCGCGCCATGGACAAGATCGAGGGTTTTCCCGCGGCGCTGAAAACCGTGGTTCAACATCTGCTGATCAGCCATCACGGCCAATACGAATTTGGCTCGCCCAAGCTTCCGATGATTCGCGAAGCCATGGTGTTCCACTACCTCGACGATCTGGACTCTAAGATGGCCGCCGTCCGCGTGGCCCTCGCCAGCGGCGCCGGTGACGAAGAATGGTCCGCCTACAGCGGCGCCCTCGGCCGCAAATTTCTGAAGCTCGACGCGTTTCTGAAAACCAGCGAAGTCGCACCGCGTCAGCCCGAGCAGCTCCCCCTGCAGCCCGCAAGCGAACAAAAATGATTCCGGCGTCGTACAAAATTCGCGACTTGACGGTCCGGCCCGCGACCATCCTCGCCCCCATGGCTGGCGTCACCGACACGCTGTTTCGTCGCGTGATTCGCGGCCTCGGCGGCTGTGGCCTGCTGATGACCGAGTTCACGAGCTCGGAAGGCATCACCCGCAGCGCGAAAAAGACGCTGCGGTATCTCTACTTCCAGGAAGACGAACACCCCATCACCGCGCAACTTTTCGGCGCCAATCCTGAGGTGATGGCTGATGCCGCCCGAATGGTCGAAGACCTGGGCTACGACGCCGTCGACATTAATCTAGGCTGCCCCGCGAAAAAAGTGGTGAAGTGCGGCGGCTCAGGCCTGCTCCGCGACCTGCCGCTGCTGGGCGAAATCTTCCGCTCCGTGCGCGCCGCGGTCAAAATTCCCCTCACCATCAAACTCCGCGCTGGCTGGGACGAAAACTCCGTCGTCGCGGTCGACGTAGCGAAAATGGCCGAAGACTCCGGAGTCGAGGGCGTCGCCGTCCACCCGCGAACCCGCACGCAAGGCTACAGCGGAAGTGCCGACTGGAATCTGATCGCCGCGGTCAAACGCGCCGTCCGCATCCCGGTGATTGGCAACGGTGACGTGAACTCCCCCGAAGACGCCGAACGCATCGTGAGCGTCACTGGCTGCGACGCGGTCATGATCGGCCGCGCTGCCGCCACCAATCCCTGGATCTTCCGCCAGATGGCCCAATACGCCGTCACCGGGCGTTATGACACGCCCACCGACGCCGACCGCCACCGGTTACTTTCTGGCTACTACCAGGAAATTACCGCTGCCAACCTCCCCGACGGTGTTGGCAAAATGAAACAGTTCGCTTGCTGGTTCACGCATGGCGTGGGGAACGGCAGCGAACTGCGTCGCACCGTGCATGAAGCGCGAACTCAGCAGGAGGTGCTGGACTGTGTGGAACGATTCTTCGAGCAGCACGTCGGTGCAGGGGCAGGCGAGACCCCAGCGCACGATGCAGGAAACCAGCACCCCGTCCAGCTCGAAACCTCGCGCGGAACGTAGGATTTCCGTCCGCCTGCCGCTCAAAGTGAAAGGTCGCGACTCTCGCGGCATCAATTTTGAAGAAGAAACTTCCAGCGAAAATCTATGCAGGGGCGGCGCGGCGTTCATCACCCGCTTTGACGTCGCCATCGGTTCCGACCTAGAAATTTGCATTCCACAGTCGCAGTTCGGCGCCCGCCGCAAAGAAAAAGAAGCCGACTTCGCCACGCAAGGCCGCGTCGTGCACATCCGCGACGCCGAAACCGGCGAACGCCTGGTCGGCGTCCAGTTCACGGGCCCGCGCTTCCGCCGCCTCTTCCAACCCGAAACTGCCGCCTAAATTGTTCTGCAGTCGGAGCGCAATGTCCGAGGCAACCTGAGTTGCGTGCCGAAGAAAAGCTATTCACACCTATCAACTCGCAGCAAAACTCCGCTTCCGCCTCGTATCTTCACCGGACCGCGCTTTGACTCTAGAACGATCTCGCCCAATGGTTCGGTCCGCCCGACGTGGCGGATCTCGAGATTGGGGAAGCCATAAAGGCCGCATGCGTCGGCGGAGAATACCCACAAAGCCTGTGGCCAGTCGTTTCCATCGACGCTGCCCCGGCAACGTCCGTCGGCGCTGGCGAGCGTCCGAACGAACACGCCATCATAGGTGCTCTCACCCAGAACCCGAGTGCCGCGTTCGACCGGGCCTTGCTTACCGTAAACCACGTCGCCGCCAACCTGCACAGTGGTAAGCCAATCGTACACGTCGCTCTCGCCGGGACCCGACGTAGGAATCTGCGCCTGTTCGATCGCCACCGTCGTTGCCATCGCCCTTAAATGTGTTCGGATAGTCGTCGATTCTCCTCGTTGAACGAGCCTGTCAAACTTGATCGTCAGCGTTGCTCCGCTCCCCGCACCACCGCTTCCGATGTCCACCACGCTGCCAAACACGTTTGTGCCCCCTCGAATCCTCTTCCCGCCTTGCAGCCGAACGTCTTGCGCGAGTCTGCCCCTGATCTGGTCTCCTTTCTTAAGGCTTTTCGATGAGAGTGAGGGCAAGACGACGGGGAGAATCGTGCCGGCTGGAATCGCGTCATCACACGTGGTTTTCGAGCGTTCAGCCGATCTCGGATCAGTAGCCTGATGCTCGTCGGACGCGGCACCCGGGATTCGATTCGCGGCGCGGTCAGCAGACGAGAACCCGGCTAGCAAAAGAAAAATCATGCAGAAAACGGCGGGATAACGAGAACGGAAAATCCTTCTCTGGGCGATCCAATGCATAAGCTTCCCGCGCATCGTGGGCCATCATGAGGATGGGTCACGACGGCGCCCCTACGAACGTCACTATAATAGGATGCAATATGCTTCAAACGGTGTTGCAGCCAAAGTGTAGGGGAGTTTTTTCTCTTAATTGCTAGTGGCGCTCTTCAACGATTCGGTCGTACGCAGCGCGCCTCGTCAATCCGCGTTCCTTCGCCGCCAATTTCAACGCATCCTTGCGATCCAGTTTCGCTTGACGCATCAACTCCTCCACCCTCTCGGAAAGGCTCTGCGCCGAATCAAGATGCGCACCAGCCTCGCCAGGGATCGCCGCGCCGATCAACAGCGTAATCTCCCCCCGAGCCGGCCGCTCCTCCAGCGAACTAGCGATCACCGACAGCTTCCCCCGCCGGAATTCCTCATGCAGCTTGGTCACTTCGCGCGCCAAACACGCCGGGCGATCTCCCAAAATTTCTCTCGCGTCCGCGACGCATTCCGCGATCCGATGAGGCGCCTCGTAAAAAATAATAGTGCGATCCTCAATGCGCAACCGCTCCAGCGCCCGCCGCCGCTCTCCGCTGCGCTGCGGCAGAAATCCCACAAACAGAAACTCCTCGTTGGGTAATCCCGAAGCCGAAAGCGCCGCCAGCAGCGCCGAGGGTCCCGGCACAGGCACTACGGGGATTTGGTGGCGCAAGCAAAGCGTCACAAGACGATGGCCAGGATCCGACACCAGCGGCATCCCGGCATCGCTAACCAACGCGATCTTCGCGCCCTGTTCCAATGCGATCAGCAACTCCGGCGCGCGCGTCATCTCATTGTGTTCGTGATAACTGACTAGCGGCCGCGCAATTTCATAGTGCTGCAAGAGCTTCTGCGTATGCCGCGTATCCTCTGCCGCAATCTGGTCGGCTTCTCGCAAAATCCGCAGCGCACGTAGCGTGATGTCTTCCAGGTTGCCGATCGGCGTGCCCACCAGATAGAGACACCCGGTCGGCGCGGTTGCCAACGTTGCGGCTCCCTCCAACTCCAATTCTTCTGACTCTTCCGCTGAACGCCCGCAGGTCATAAACGCTTCCCCGTCATGCGTTAGAGTCTAGCACGCGCTCCGAAGCCGAAAACGACCGCATGGTATACTGACCAGTTCAAACCCCTGAAGGAGGGTGTCTGTGCCCCTGTACGAGTACAAATGCCTCAAGTGCGGCCGTCTCACCGAAAAAATCGAACCGGTCTCCGGGCCGCATCTTAAAAAATGCCCGCACTGCGCAGGCAAAGTCGAAGCCCTGATTTCGGCGCCATCCATCCAGTTCAAGGGCTCCGGGTGGTACGTAACCGACTACGCAGGCAAAAAATCCGCAGGTGGCGACAGCGGCAAAGACGACAGACCCGCCTCCGACAAAAAAGACGAAGCCCCGAAAGATTCAGCTAAAGACACGGCGAAAGATTCGGGAAAAGACTCCGGAAACAAAGATACGTCCGCGAAGGACACCAAGGAAAAGAGAGATACAAAAGAAAAGAAATCCGAAAAATCCTCCAGCAAGAAATAGAGAAAATGGCAGGCCAGCTGAGATCCTGTAGCCGCCCTCTCTTACCCTGAGCTTCGAAGGGCCGAGAGGGCGGGGTTTAGGTGCAAAATTCACCCATCTGCCGCCGTCGACGCCGAAACAAATGACCTCTAACGGCAAGTATTAGATCTATCGCGCTCGCAATCCTAACGCGTCGCTACAGCTTCAAAGTTTTCAAGTACTCCCGAAAATCCGCCCCAAGCTCGGCATTCTGCAAAGCCAACTCCACGGTAGCCTTCAAAAATCCAAGCTTATCCCCCGCATCATACGACACGCCCTCGTAAATGTAAGCCCAAAGCCCCTGCTCCTGGGCCAGCAGCCGCAATCCATCGGTCAACTGAATCTCGCCGCCCGCCCCAGGTTTGGTCCGCGCCAAACACTCGAATATTGCGGGAGGCAAAACGTATCGCCCGGTAATCGCTAGATTCGAGGGGGCATCCGCGGGCTTCGGCTTTTCCACCAGATCCCGTATACGCAATATCCGCGCCCCAAACGGCGGCAGCGGCGCCGGCTCTCCCTCCACGATCCCGTACAAATGCGTCCGATCCTTGGGCACTTCCTCGACAGCAATCGCGCCCACCCCAGTAGCCTCGTATACATCGATGAGCTGCTTCGTAGCCGGATTCTCCCCCGGAATCAACACGTCGCCCAGCAACACCGCAAACGGCTCGTCGCCCACCAAATCTCGCGCCACCAGCACCGCGTGCCCCAGACCTAGCGGCTCCTTCTGCCGTGTGTAACTCACCTGCACCAAGTTACTGATATCCCGAACCATCTCCGCCTGATGGTTCTTGCCCTTCGACTCCAGGAAACTTTCCAGCATCGGCGACGAATCGAAATGGTCCTCGATCGAATTCTTCCCCTTGCCCGTCACAATGATGACGTGCTCGATTCCCGACGCGACGCACTCCTCCACCACATATTGAATCTGCGGCTTGTCGACAACCGTCAGCATCTCCTTCGGCTGAGCCTTGGTCGCAGGCAGGAACCTCGTCCCCAATCCAGCCGCCGGCAAAACAGCTTTGCGCACCTTCTTGACAGGAGCACGGTTCTGCGAAGACGCCATATCGTGAGCAGTCATAAATTTAGGTGTGATCTCGATCCAAAAGGATTCCGCTACTTGTCCCTCCGCACAGTAGCGGCCCCGCCCAGCCTTTGTCAATCACGCCCCCGCCCTACTGTGCCCTACAACTTCCCATCCATCCGGCCGCCTATCCCTCCACTAATAACCGCCTATCTTCCCGCCTCCGACTGCCTTGCTCCCCCGACAATCTTTGTTCCTCCCACGGTCTTGCTCTCGACTCTCTTTGTGGGGGCGGGGCTTGCCCCGCCCGCCGCCAACACCGTCGCAATGTCGCCGCGACGCACCGACTCTCTCAGCGCCACTAACGTGCCGCCGTGATTCACATCGGCTATAATTTATGATTAGCAATGGTGAAAAGAACTCCGATGACCACCCGCATCCTAGGCATCGAATCCTCATGCGACGAAACCGCCGCTGCCGTAGTCGCTGATGGCCGCGAAATCCTCTCCAGTATCGTGGCCTCCCAAATCGACATCCACCGCCAATACGGCGGCGTAGTCCCGGAACTGGCCTCTCGCGAACATCTCCGCCAAATCGTCCCAGTAGTCCGGGAAGCCATGCAGCAAGCAGGCCTGAAACTTTCCGACCTGGACGCTATAGGCGTGACGCATGGCCCCGGCTTGGTGGGCGCACTGCTGGTCGGAATCACCTACGCTAAAACGCTAGCCCAGGCATTAGGGAAGCCGCTAATCCCGGTCAACCACCTGGAAGGCCACGTCCACGCGGTATTTCTGGAGGCGCACAAAGCAGGGAAGTCCCCGAAGCTTCCAGCGGTCTGCCTGATCGTCTCCGGAGGCCACACCGTCCTCTACGAAGTAATCCACGACCCTGCCAGTCCGACGCTCCGCTACAAAAAAATCAGCCAAACTCGCGACGACGCCGCAGGCGAAGCCTACGATAAAGTGGCTAAACTCCTGGCCCTAGGCTACCCGGGCGGACCTATCCTCGATCGCCTCGCCGCCGCCGCAAACGGCGCCCCGGCCCCAATAAAATTTGGCCCCACGAAAACTCGCGGCAACCCGCTCGACTTCAGTTTCAGCGGCCTGAAAACCGCCGTGCTCTACCACGTCCGCGAACACTGCGAATACGGCGCCGAAATCCTGGCCAGACAAGCAGCCCTGTCCCGCGGCGAACGCAAATTCGACCAGCTCCTCCCACTTTGCACTCCGCAAACCCTAGCTCTGGTCCGCGAATTCCAGAACGCCGTAGTCCGCGACCTGGTCGACCGCACCATGCTCGCCGCCGAACAGCTCCACGCCGAAAGCATTCTGGTCTCCGGCGGCGTAGCCGCAAACTCCCAACTCCGCTCCACCTTTGAGCAGCGCAGCCAATCCGCCGGCATCGAAGTATTCTTCCCCAGCCGCGCCCTCTCCACAGACAACGCCGCCATGATTGCCGCCGCCGCCTACCACCAGTTCCGCGCCAACCACTTCGCCGACACTACTCTCAATGCCGATCCTAGCTTGAAATTGGCGTAGCGCACCCCCCGACCTGAAGGTCACGCCAGCCTTCGACCGGCTGCCCACACGAAATCTCGCCTCATGCGTCTAGCAACACAGCGCATCAAACGCACCAAATTCGCGAACCAATTTCAGCACACGTCGATTTTACCTTTCTCCCTGCATCCGTTTCTTCGTACATCACATCAATGGCTTCGAGGGCAGGAAGTCTCTTCTCGCAGTTGCTCCGAACTCCATCCGCCCCAAGCCGCCGGTTCTGTGCGGCCCCGGAAAGGATCAGTCCATGTCAGCAAAAGTCGCAGATCTTTTGTGGGAGATGCTCGCCAACGCTGGAGTCAAGCGCTGCTACGGAATTGTTGGCGACGCCCTGAACCCCGTCATCGACGCACTCCGCCGCAACGGCAAGATCGAGTTCATCCACGTCCGCCATGAAGAATACGGCGTGTTCGCCGCTGTCGCCGAGGCCTACCTGACCGGCGACCCGGTTGCCGTGTGTGGCACGGCCGGCCCGGGTGTCACCCATCTGTTCAACGGGCTAATGGATGCCCGCAAAGAGGGCGCTCCGGTGATCGCCATTGCGGGCGATGTGGAGACCTCCCTCATCGACACCTCGGCGCTCGAGGAACTCAATCCTTACAAGTTTTTCGAGGCCGCGTCCCTCTACACAGCTCGTCTCATCAACCCCGAGCAAGCCCGCCCCATCATCACCTCCGCCATTCTCACCGCCGTCATGGAACGCGGACCCGTAGTCATCTCGCTCCCGGGAGACATCGCAGCGGCGGATGCCGTCAACTATTCCGCCGAGATCACTATTCCGAACCCGCCCATCTCTCGCCCTTCCGAACCCGACATCAACCAGCTTGCAGCCATGATCAACGACGCAGAAACGGTAGCGATCTTTGGCGGCGACGGCTGCCGCGATGGCCGCGACGAAGTTGTCCAACTCGCGAATAGGCTGAAGGCTCCGGTCGGCTATTCCTTCCGTGGCAAGCAATGGCTGGAACACGACAATCCCAACGCGGTCGGAATGACGGGCCTGCTCGGCTACGGCGGAGCCTACAAAGCCATCCATGAAGCTGACCTGTTGCTGTTGCTCGGCACCGACTTCCCGTTCTCCGAATTTCTTCCCGGCGAGAGCGTGAAAAAAGTACAGATCGACAAAAATCCCAAACACATCGGCCGTCGCACCGCCGTTGATCTAGGCCTGGTCGGCGACATCAAGTCCACCGTCACAGCTCTGCTAGCACGCGTGCAAGACAAGACCGACCGCCGCTTTCTCGACAAGCAACTCGAAGGTACCCAATCGTTCCACGATCTTTTGCAGCACTACGTCGACAAGGGCCCTGAGATCAAGCCCGTACGTCCCGAGTTCCTGATCGCCACCCTGAACGAACTGGCCGCCGATGACGCCATGTTTTTTGTCGACACCGGAACTGCCTGTATCTGGGCCGCCAGGTACATCACCGGCAGCAGAAATCGCCGTCTGTTCGGCTCCTTTTCCTGGGCCTCCATGGCCAACGCTGCGCCCAACGCCTTCGGCGCGCAATTGGCCTATCCCGGCCGCCAGACCATCGCCATTTGCGGCGACGGAGGCTTCACCATGCTCGCGCTGGGTGACCTGCTGACCCAGGTCCAACGCAATACCCCAGTCGTTCAAATCATCCTCAACAACGATTCCCTTGATTTCGTGAATATCGAGATGCAAGAGGCCGGCATGATCCCCTTTGGCGTCGACTTCAAGAACCCGAACTTCGCCAAGGTCGCCGAAGCCATGGGCGCAAAGGGCATCCGCATCGAGAATCCCGCGGACGTTCGAGAAGGCCTCGCCGAGGCTCTCGCCCACAAGGGTGGGCCCGTCATAGTCGATGCCGTGGTCGACCCCTACGCCCTATCACTGCCGTCTCACGTCCCGTTCCATACCGCAAAAGGCTTCACCCTCAGCCTCGCCAAACAAGTACTAAGCGGCAAGATGGACACGGTGATCAAAACCATTGAACGCAATGTCCGGCTGGTCTGAGGGCCGGGGCTGTGTACAGCCTCGATGACTCGTTAGGTTTTAATTGAGGGACGTTCGTCGGATTTTGTTGCGGATTTCAATCCGCGAGCACTGCGCGTGCTTTTGCCCACTCGCGAATCGCTTGAACATCCTCTGCCCGAGTCACGCTCAGCGGTTGCGTGCTGCGAATCTCGACAAGCAAAATCTCCGTCGTGAGCTGCTGCTTCTCTGCAAACGCCGTATATAGCGCCGACGCGATCGACTGCTCGATCTCCGCTCCGCTGAACCCGTTGCTAGCCTTCGCCAGCTTTGACAAATCGAACGCCCCCGCGTCCCGCCCGCGCTTCTTCAAGTGCAGCGCATACATCGACCCGCGCACCTCTTCGGTCGGCAGGTCCACGAAGAAGATCTCGTCAAATCGCCCCTTCCGCAACATCTCCGGCGGCAGCTTATTAATGTTGTTCGAAGTGGCCGCCAAAAACACGCCACCCTTGCGATCCTGCATCCACGTCAGCAGCGTCGCCAGCAGCCGCTGCGACAACCCAGCGTCAGCATCCCCGCTCGACCCCGCCGATGCAAACGCCTTTTCAATCTCATCGATCCACAAGACCATTGGCGACAGCTTCTCCGCCAACTCCAATGCCCGATGCAATTTCTTTTCGCTTTCGCCCACGAATTTGTCGTACAGCGCTCCCGCATCCAGCCGCGCCAGTTCGTAGTCCAATTCGCCTGCCAGAGACCGCACCGCCAAACTCTTCCCGCACCCTTGCACGCCGGTGATCAACACGCCCTTCGGCGGCTCCAGCCCAAATTTTTGTCCCTCGGGCGTCAATGCGCTCTTGCGCTTCACAATCCATTCCCGCAACCGCCGCAATCCGGCCACGTCCGCAAATGAGGTATCCCGTGCCACCGTTTCCAAAACTCCGTCGGTCCGCAAAGTCTGCCGCTTGGCCTCGCGTACCGCTTCCAACAACCCGGCATCCACTCGCCGCCTCTCCAGAATGCATTTCCGCAGCAGCCGCATTGCCTCTTCTTGAGGCAAGCCAACCAGGCTCTGAGCCAGTTGCCGTACTCCGCCTCCATCCAGCGTCACCGGAATACGATCTTCCGCGTTCGCCTGTCCGATGACCCCTCGCACGCTCCCAAAAAGCTCTTCCGCCCCCGCCAAACCCAATTCAAACGGCACCGCATCGCCCTGCAGATCGATCGGCAACTGCACTGCCGTTGCCGTAATCACGATCGACCTCTTTTCCGCCCGGCACTTCTCCGCCAGTTCTCGCAACCTCCGGCATACGCGGTCGTTATCGCAATACCGCGCGAAATCCTTCAACACGAAAATCCCATCCCCACGAATCAGGTCGATGTTCGTCAGCGCCTGTTCCGGCGTTTGCGTGTTGTACAGCGGAGATCCTTTCATCCGCGCCAGCCCGGTTGTGACGCTCCACGTAAACAGCGGCACATCCAGCGCTGTCGCCACATCGAAAAGCAATTGTTCCAACCGCCCCTCTTCTGTCGTCTCCACAGTGATGATCGGGTGTCGCGAATTGATCAGCAGGCTCAACTCATCCTGCTTGCTCTGGGTCGGAGCTACTGGCTTCGGCGTTCCGCTAAGCGTTCTGGCAATCTGGGAGAGGATCTTTCTCATGGGCCCTTGTCGTCCTATGCTTGCGATGTCACACCATCACTCGGTAGTCCACGTTTGACAAACCTGTTTGGCTCGTTTAACGTTGTTAGTTTGAGTGATACATAAAAGGAGCAATAGATGGCGCAGGGACAGGCTACCAAAGTTAAGAAGCGGAAGAAGTCCGTTTTAAAGCGGGCGGAGCAATCTCGTCAACGTGCCGATGTAAACCGCGCCAACCGCACCCGGGTCCGCACACTGATGCGCCGCCTGCGCACCGCTATCACCGCGGGTGACGCCACCGCCGCCGGCAACCTGCTGCACCCTACGATGTCCGCCATTGACCGCGCCATCACCAAGGGCGTTCTCCACGAAAACACCGGCAACCGCTACAAGTCCCGCCTAACGGTAGCCTTCAACGGCGTAAAAGCCGCCAAAGCCTAAACTTAGGCCACTAGCATTCGGTTTTTGATTGAGCGGGACGGGCCCAAAGCCCGTCCCGTTCATTTTTTATTCCCGTTTTGATATCCAGCCAATCAAACAGCCCGCGAGTTCCCTCGAATTTTCATTGGACAATCAGTACCAACTAAGGTATGATGTCCGCATCGATAACCTCGCCTAAACGACGGAGCGTAATCGGGCGGTCCAACACCCTGGCGGTCCCACTGCTAAACCGTTAAGAATCAAATCACTAAGCCAAACGGTAGCGTAAGTCCTTTAGATTCAAATCACTGCACAAAAAGAGGGGGAGGGGGCAGATCCCTGAATGCTCTACTCGCATTTAGGTTTGCCACGCCGCATGTGCAGGTCGCATGCACGCGTCGCATGCACTTGTAGGGGCGGGGCTTGCCCCCCACGGCGTCGGCATATCGACAAACGCCAGCCAACACCGCCTCAAGCTCCGTCTTTACGCGGAGGCCACCTTCACCACTGCGGCGCCCGTCAACTCGATTAGCAAAAACTCCATGACCGCCCGGGCGTCGTCAGCCCCACCCTTGAGCCGGCTGTCGGCCACTTGCAGCGCTCGCATGCTCGTCAAAAGTCTTGCCTTGCCGATTTTGCGCGCACTTTGCAACGCCAGCTCGGCCTGCTCCGGCCGCATTCCGAGCGCACGCGCAGCCTGCCAGCCGTTCGCGACCCCACGAACTTCGCTGGCTTCGATCAACTTGCGATACATCCAGGTCAACGCGCCCAGCATTTGCAAAGGCTCTTCGCCGTCCCGCAGCAGCCGTTCCAGAAATTCCAGCGCCTTCTTTTGCTGCCGGGAAGCCAGCAGGTCCGCCAACTCCCACACCGTGGTCGTCTTCTCGGAAATCACGAGCGCAACCACATCCTGCCGCCGAATCACTTTGCGGTCCCCGACATAGGTGGCCAGCTTCTTGATTTCGGTTTGCAGCCGTGTCAAGTCCGCCGCCACAAATTCCGCCAAATCCTCCGCAGCGCCCTTCTCAAACTCAACTTTCTCTTCAACTGCCATCGATTTCGCTAGAGTGACGGCGGCGCCCAGCCGTTGTTCGATGTTTTCGCCCAGCCCAACTTCCACAACCAGCGTCTTCTCCGCCAAAAGCTTTGCCAACTTCATGCGTTGGTCGAGCGCTGTGGCCTCCAGCACCAGCACCGTAAACGGCGCGGGATTGGCGAGATACCCCTCGAGCTGCTCCACGGTCGCATCGCGGTTCTTTTCGCCCAGCTTCTCAATCTTCTCAACGTCTTCCAGAAAAACCACTTGCTGCCGCGAGAGCATCGGCAAAGTTTGCGCCTGCTCCAAAGCGCTCCGCGTCTCCCCGCGATCCGCTGAGTATCGCGACAGTCCCCAGGTTCGCGCCGCCTCCGGAATGAACGTCTCGACTAGCAGCTTGCGGCAGGCATCACGCAGATAGGGCTCATCGCCCAAAAGCAGCAACGCAGGAATGACCTTGCCCTTTTTCAAGCGTTCCAGCAATTCTTGTGAGGATATCCGCGCCATCCGATCAATCTCCGTCAGTAGTTCTCCGTCACAGCCGCCACCAGCCGCTGCGCAAAATCTTTTGCCACCCGGTCCAATGCCGGGTCTTGCTCTCCAAAAAAACTCGTTACATCCGTCGAGATTTCGTATTCATTGCGAAATATAAAATTGTCGGTGTGATAGAGCACCTTCTCCGTGGAGGTCTGCGTCAGCGTCACGTCGCACTTCACGGTAACCAGCATGGTGGTCGCGCGCCCGCTGACCGTATCGAAAAGCAACGGCACCGCTTCGAGGGCAACCACTTTTCCGCGCAGCACAGCGTCTCCGTCGAGCGGATTCGACACCACTTTGTACGGAGTCTTCGCGAGAAACTCGTGCACCGTGGCCGCCGTAAGTTTTTGCTCGATGCGGTAGCTGGTGGTCGCATTTTCGAGCGCCGGCACGGCAATCACGTGAATGCTCGGGGGCAGGGCATCCGTCCGTCCGGCAACGTGGTACCCACATCCGCTCAATCCACCGATCGTGGCCGCCATCACAGCGACCCTGCGCCAGAAAATTCTTTTCATTCGGCGAGCTTCTCCGCTAGTTTCACGGCATTCCAAGCCGGCAAACGAATGTTATCCGCTGCGCCCCAGAACCACCAGGCGCCAGCCTTCGCTGGATCGGGCTCCGCTTGCGCCAGCTGAACCGCCGATTCTTCCGCCACACTCAGATTGTTAGGACTGTCCGGCGCCTGCATTACGGAGAATCCTGCTTCCTTGCAAGTGCTTTGGATGCGGGCCGCATCGACAGAGCTGTCCATCTCGGCGCAGGCAGAAAATGTGTTCGCATAAAATACAGGAACATGCACAAGCTGAATCGCGGGAAGCACCGGAGACTGGCGGAGGCAGGAGTGCACCTCCGAGCGCAGATTGGCCAGCGCCGCGCGCAAATCGAAGCGGCTCGTTGAACCAAAGCGGTCCAGCGTGTTGAAGGCGACCTGTGCGTCGGAAAACGGCTTCCCCGCCGCCTGGAAAGAAAGCAATTGGCTACTCTGCGTTTCCAGTTCTTCGATGCCCGACTTTCCCCAGGCGGAAACCGGCTGAAGCACAGTCGCGGTCAGCTGACGCAGGCCCAAACCTTGCAAGCACAGTGCAAGACGAATGAGCGCCTCGGCAGGGGCCGTTGGGATGGTCACGAGGGGCGGCTTTCCCGGAAGGTCCTGGCCGCGAAGCTTCTCTAACCCGCGAAACCACGGCACAGAATCAGGCAGCGACACGGAGTAGCGCGAGAGGTCGATGATGGGGGCGCTACTGCGCTGCGCCAAAGCGAAGTTTGCCCGGGTGAATTCGGCGGATCCAGCGAAAAACACGAAGCGCGCGCGGTCGAAGCTGTCTTCTTCGACGGGCCGGATCACCGCGGGCTCGCCGCCTGCTTCGGTCAACGTGCCCGCCGCCAACTCCTCATCCAGCAGGCGAAAATCCGAGGCCGCGAAACGGCTCTCTTCCAGCAGCGACTTCAGCTCCGCACCCAGCAGCGAGGAGGCACCTGCAATCACAATTCGGTTGGAGTCCCGCTCAAAGGACATGCGTCACGCGGTTCGCCGCTGCCGTAATAGCCTTATCAGATGCAAGACCACACCCGCGGCCGTGTAGGTTGCGGCGATCAGTAACAAGACGATCTCCGACCATCGCCAGATGGCCGCCGCCAGCAATGCGATGAACACGATGGCCAGCGAGGGCTGCTTGCGGGACCATGGCAGGTCCTTGAAGCTGTAAAATCGAATGGTGCTGGTCATCAACGCGGCCAGCGCCAAGGCCAGGAAAATCCAGCCGACGGACCAGCGCCAATCCTCAATCGGCGACTTAAACGCATGCACCGTGGCCGCGATCATTCCCGCCGCCGCGGGAGTCGGCATGCCCACAAAATATTTCGACCCGCCGGGAGCCATGCCTTGCACATTAAAGCGCGCCAGGCGCCACGCGCAGCACACTACGAACGCGAGGCAGAACCACCAGCCGAACTGCGCGATCTGCAGGGCGCCTGGTGCGGTATCCAGGCCCGGCAGGTGCCGGACGCCCCACGAGTACGCCAGTAAGCCGGGAGCAATCCCGAAACTCACCACGTCCGCCAGCGAATCAAATTGAACGCCGAATTCCGTGTTCGTTCCGGTGAGTCGCGCCACGCGCCCGTCCAGCGAATCAAACACAATCGCCAAACCAATGGCCTTCGCGGCATGATCGAACGGGTCCGACTGGAGAACGCTGCCCGTCAGCGTCGCCACGCAGGCGTAGTATCCGCACAGCAGATTGCCGGTAGTGAAGAGGCTGGGCAGCAGGAAAATTCCGCGACGCAATTTCGGATTGCGGATGCGGCGGCCGCGGATGGAAACTTCAGGCGGATGTTCCGCCTCAGCCAGTTGTTGCACAGAGTCAGACATCTTAGGTTCGTTTCCCCGCTAAGTTTCTACGCTCGTTTGAAACCTGATTCCTAAGCTCGTTTGAAACTCGCCGTCAGGTTCTCGACTGGCATCTTGGCGGGAAGCCCGCGATCTAAACCCGAGCCTACCGGCACCGGCCAGCGTGCCAGAACGCTCGATCCGCCCTTTACGTTGTCGCCCAGAGCCACGAGAATTTGCGCATCGCGCGGCACCCACAGGTCTACCCGCGAGCCGAATCGTACCAGCCCGATCCGCTCACCACGCTGCACGGTGTCGCCAGCCTTCTTCCAACAGACTACCCGGCGCGCGATCAGGCCGGCAATCTGTTTGAAGACCATTTCGCCGGAAGCTGTCGAAAGGGAAATAACGTTTTGCTCATTTTCCAGGGAGGCCCGGGCACGCATCGCGGCCAGGAATTTGCCGGGCCGGTAGTCCATTTTGACGATGGTACCGGCGGCCGGGGAGCGGTTCACGTGCACGTTCCAGATCGCCAGAAAGATGCTGATGCGTTTGCCCGGGACGCCCGCGTGATCCTCATCCGTGACAACCACCACGCGTCCGTCCGCCGGGGAAACGACCGCGTCAGGGTCGGCCGGAATGACACGCTCAGGATCGCGGAAGAAATAGAAAACAAAGGCCGCCAGGCACACCAGCACAATTCCAGCAACAGTCCAGTGAGCGAGGAAGGCCGCGACGGTTAAGGCCAGCGGGGGCAGCCCGAAGTAGTATCCCTCTTTGACCATGCCAGTTAGACAATACCACAGCCTTCCGAGTCGCGGCTCTCACCGCGCCGGCATGCAGCAGCTTTCTAAGGCTCTGCGCCTACGGGGAAACTCTGCTAAGTGGTGTTAGCGCGCGCCCGATGCACGCGGGCGGCGATCCGCTCCATCTCATCTTTGCAGTAGAGCTTCATTTTCTTGAGCTTGATTTCTTCCAGGAGGTGTTCCGAGTTGAGGTAGGGATCCGAGGTAAGTTTTTGGAGTTCGGCTTCGTACTTGGCATGCTGCTCGGCCAGACGCTGATACTCGGCGTCTGTATCGAGGAGTATGTCCCGAGGGTTCCGCGCCATAGTGGCCATGCGTTCCTCCTCACGACTACATTAATTTTGGATAACTACTCCATGAGCGGACGGTAAACCCGTGGGTTGATGGCGTCAAGAGGGAACCTGAAGAAAATTCCAGTAGGGAGTCCTAGCCTGTGAGTTCTCTTCTCATTAGTACCGCCGCCTCCGTCGGGTTCTGATAGTAGCCCGGACGGTAGCCATCCCTGACGAAGCCGTGCTTTTCGTAAAAGGAAATTGCAGGCAAGTTGGTTTCGCGAACTTCCAAAAAGAGAATCCTCACGCCCAGCCGGTGCAATTCCGCAAGCGCTACGTGCACTAGCGCGGTCGCGTTTCCGATTCGCCGCTTCGCCCGATCAATGCAAAGATTCAAAACTTCCGCCTCATCCGCGATGGCGCGGGCGACGAGAAAGCCCGTGATACCCCCGTCATTTTCGACCACCCAGCCGAGCTCGCCGCGCTGGTTCAATTGCTCGATGGATTTCACCGACCACTCCGCAGCCTCGGGGGAACCCCGCAGAATTTCAGCGACGGCGGGCGCATCTCGCGGATCGAATTTCCGTACCAGAGCGGGATGCAGGCTTTGGGATAATATGGGTTCAGGATTCATCCGTGGGTCCAAAGCCATAGCGTCACCGACCGTTTGCGGGAGCTCCCGCTTTTGCCGCGGGAAGGAAATCCTCCATAACCGCCTTGCGCATCAGGTCCGGCGGCAAGAGCCCCTGAGCGAGGATAAAATCGTGAAATTTTTGTTGATCGAATTTCGAACCTAGCGCCGCCTCGGCATCCTTCCTGAGCTGCAGTAGCTTCGTGTAGCCGTAGAAATAAGAGTTGGCCTGCCCTGGCGAGCGGAACGTATAGCGCTCGACCTCCTGGTTGGCGAAAGGCTCCGAGAAAACGCCGTCCTGCGTGAGGGCTTTCATCGCGTCGGCAGGTTGAATCTTGCCAGCCTGCAGCTCCGGATCAAGATACGCGCGTTCCGCCCGCAACAGCCGGAACTGCAGCGAGATCAGTTGGCCCTCCAGCGGCATATAGGGCTTCGTGATGTACTCCGCGTAGAGTCCCCAGCCTTCGACGTTTGTGCTGTTAAAGGCGAAGCGCGATCTGGCCAGCGATACGCCATGTTCGACCATGGAGTCGAATTGCAGCTCGTGACCGGGGCGGGCTTCGTGCGCGATTAACGTCCATGAAGCCGCATCGAACGTGTAGTCGTCCACCTTTTCGGCTTTGGCGCTGCCCGCGGCGGCAGGCATGTTCAGTGGCAGTACAAACTCCCCTTGCTGTCCGGTGTTGTTCAGGAGCGGGGGAGGAACCATATGCGGCGCGGGCTGTTGCGCGCTTTCCGCCGGCGTGCCGATGCGGATGCGCGCGGGGCGGTCGGGCAGACTGACCAGCTTTTGCTTGACGATGATCCCTTCGATCTCTTTCAGGCGGTCTTTATAAAAGGGAAGGATCGAGTCGCCGACCAACTGGTTTTCTTTCAGTTTCTTGATGACGTCGCGATAGTCGCCGCTCGGCCAGCCGTGTTGTTTGGCGATTTGCGACGCGATGGTTTGCATCTCGGCTTGATATTCCCCGAACGCTTTGTGCGCCATGGCCGCCAGGTCGGCGGGAGGAATGTCAATCCCGTAGCCCTCGAGTCCCAAAGCATAGAGCTCTGGAGGCTGGCGGAAATCCGCGCGCGCCTTCGGCAGAATGTCGCTCTTGATCCACTGATCGTAAGCGGTAAGCTGCTCTTTCAACTTGGCATAAGGCTCTTCCCAGCCTTGCAATTTGTATTGTTTGAAGAGCTCGGCGATTCCGTCGACATAGAGGGAATTACGCGAAAGCGCGGTTTCCACCCGGGCCTTGGCTGGATAAATCATGTTGGGCTTGGCCAGCTGCAATTCGGTGAGCTTTCGCAATTGATCGGCGAACGGCGTGTAGCCAGGCTCAAGCCCGGCGTACTTTCGCAGCCGCACGACAGCCGACGGACGGCGTTCGGCGGACACCTGGTCGTCCAGCAACACCCGGAGCCCCTCGTAGACAGCGCCGCTTGCATTGATGTATGGGATCTGATGGGTTTCGGCGAAATCGTGCTGCTTCAGTTGGAGCTGCGTGCTGTGAATCATGATCTCCAGGTCTTGCCGGACATACTTATCTTGTTCTTTTGGCAACTGTTCCTGGAACTTCGCGAGGGCTGCGCGGGTTTCGGAGGTCTCGGCCACATCGTCTTCGTGCGTAGGGGCGGAAATCTTTTCGTCGTATTCGCTCAGGCCTTCGGACGATGCCGATTCCGGCGAATGCTTCTTTTCAATCGCGATCAGCATGTTTGCGAATTCATTGCTGCGCGCGATCCAGCTCTTGTCGGCCTGACCAGCCTGCGCGCCCGCAGGTTGCATGGCGGTATGAGTTGCCGAAGCTGAGGCGTCATCAGGGGTGGCTGCGACATAGCCGGCCGCCGCCAAAACCGCCGTTACCAGTGCAATCCCCAGAATTCGTCTGATCACCAGTCGTCTCCTAAGATTCTATTTTGTAATGGGATCCCGGCCGTCTTTCCAGAATACTTCGGCGTCGGAGCGGCGCACGTAGTTCGCGTCCAAAGCCAGTGGATCGGTGAACCGGTTTCCCTGCGCCAGGTGATACCCGAGGCGCCCGATGGGGGGTGCCAGGATAGGCGAAGCAGCAAACACACTCTCACCCCCACCCTGATGGGCACCCACACTCTGACGCGCGCGCCACGCTTCCGTTTCCAGCAGCATCTCGGGATCGGTCGAGATCCATTGGATGCTTTGGCCGGCTGCCGTCTCGACAGTGAGGGCCAGGAATTTGTCGGGCGCGATCACCGATTCTTCGCCTACGCGGTCGAGCGACGCGTTGCCCCGGCGGTACAGCGCGCCGTAAACCTGGCGACGCTGTGCGTTGGCAAACGCCGCCACATAGGGTTGGTATCCCTCCGCCTGCGTTGCCAGGGCCTCCAACCTTGAGACGCTCACGATCGGTTTCCCGGTGACTTCGGCCCACGCTTTCACGGTGGTAAGGCCAACGCGGACGCCGGTGAATGACCCCGGCCCCGCAGCTGCGATGTACACGTCTACGTCCGAGAACGCTACGCCCGCGGCGTCCAAAAGTTGAGCGATAGCGGGGAGCAACCAGACGGAGTAATCTTCGGAGGTGTCGTGCGCGAGGACATGAAGCACCACGCCGTCGCGAACCACGGCGACGCTACCTCTCGCGTCACATGTGTCCAGAGCCAGTAGAAGCACGATGTGGATTGTACCGCAGGCCGCGGAGAATACGCGTAACCGCTACAACCAATTGTAGTTGCGCGCGGGATACATCCAGCGTTCGCAACTTGGACGGCGCGCTTGAACTGCCGAACGGATGTGCAGCGAGGTTTTTCGGACGTAATGTGCAGCGAACGGAGAGCAATTTGCATGCCAAATTGGTGCACGGCTTTCGCTAAGCCCCTGATTCCAATGGATATATCTTGACTGTTGGAACACAATTTCCGTACACTAGTTCATGTAGGGATGCCTAGGGGGGCAATCGAAAAATCTATGGACTACAAAATTGGCGACAAGGTCGTCTATCCGAATCATGGTGTCGGGCTGGTAGAGCAGATTAGCTACGGCGTTTTGAACGGAAGAACCGAACGCTACTTCATGATCCGCATTGTTTCCAGCGGCTTGCGTGTGATGGTGCCGCAATCCAACGCAGACATTGTTGGGCTGCGATCCGTAATTCGTTCGAATGATGCGACTAAGGTCCTGGGTTTTCTGGAAACCGGCAAGCTGAATTCGCATCATGATTGGAAACACCGCTTCAAGGAAAATTCCGAACGGATGCGCACCGGTTCTCTCCTAGAAGTCGCCGTGGTCCTCAAAAGTTTGGTTTCTCTTAGCCGCAGCAAGCCACTTTCCTTCCGCGAAAAGAAAATGCTGGAACGCGCCAAGTATTTGCTGGTCAGTGAAATGGCCACCGCGCGCAACACCACTGCGGAAAGCGCCGAAGCCGTCGTGGTGAAGTCACTGGCAAAAGCCAAGCTGACTTTCCCGATCATGACCGAAAAATTTGAATAATCTTGAATAGTATTGGCTAGAACGGACTGTGCGGTGTGTGGGCGGGCAACTTTCAGTTGCCCGCCTTTTTTATTTTTGCGCACCTGGCTTGCTGTGGACGAAGCCAGGCTTACGGAGTCTAATTCTCGCGTCGCGATTGAGTCGCGTTAGTTCTTCCGTTTCTTGTGCTTGCGCCCGAACGAGCCCCAGCCTCCGCCGCCCGGAGTTTCGATTCGCAAAAGACTTCCTGCTTCCGCAAACAACGCGCACTTGCCTGGCAGTTCTTCGATTTTTCCGGAATGTATGATTGCATTCCTGCCGGACTGGCCCTCTTCGCCGCCGGCCAAGCCGTAGGGACCCCGCTTGCGTCGATCGCAAAGCAATCCTACCTGCGCGTCGACGAGCAGTTCGATCTCGCGGACGATGCCATCGCCTCCTTGGTGACGACCTTTCCCGCCGGAGTGCCGGCGGACGGCGTACTTACGGAGGCGCACGGGGTAGACCTGCTCGAAGACCTCGACGGGCGTGTTCCACGAGTTGGTCATGTGGGTGTGGATGGCGGACGCACCGTCCTTATTAGGGCGCGCGCCCATGCCTCCCGCGATGGTTTCGTAATAGGCAAAGAAGGCGCCGAAGCGACGCGGATCTTTGCCGCCAAGCGTCAAATTGTTCATGGTGCCTTGGCTGGCGGCGGGAATTCTCTGCGGCGCGGCCTTGGCGAGCGCCCGCAGCAGCGTGTCTACCATGCGTTGCGAAGTTTCCACGTTGCCGCCTGCGACCGCGGCGGGCGGGCGCGCATTTACGATGGTTCCGGCGGGAGCGGTGACACGGACGGGCGTCATCAGACCCGAAGTCGCGGGGACATCCTCGGATAAAAGGCATCGGAAGACGTAGTAGACCGCGGATTCGGCGATGGCTTCCACTGCGTTTACGTTGCCGGCGCATTGCGGCGAGGAGCCCGAGAAGTCGACGTGGGCTTGACCGCCAGCGACGCGGATGCGCACTCGAATTCGCAGCGGCTCTTCGCTCACGCCATCGTCGTCCAGGAAGTCTTCGGCGGTGTAGATGCCGGCGCGCAATTCGCGCAGGGCGGTGCGCATCATGGCGGCCGAGTAGTCGAGCAAATGTCGGCCGTAGGTACTGACTTCCTGTTCTCCATACTTCTGGACAATATCGCGCAGTCTGCGTTCTCCGGTGCGGCAGGCGGCGATCTGCGCGGCCAGGTCGCCTTCGCGTTCTTCCGGAGTGCGTACATTGGCGAGCAGCAGGGCCATGACATCTTGATTGATTTCGCCGCGACGAAAAATCTTTACTGGCGGAATGCGCAGTCCTTCTTGGAAGATCTCGCGAGCGGGGCCCATCGATCCCGCGAGTGCTCCGCCGACATCGGCGTGGTGCGCGCGGTTGGCGACATAGAAAGACGCACGCCGGTTCTTCGGCAAAAATATCGGCATGACCATCGTCAGATCCGGCAGATGCGTGCCGCCGGCGAAGGGGTCGTTCAACAGCGCGATGTCGCCGGCGTGCAAAGGAAAGGCGGCGCGTGCCGCCGCGACCGAAGCGGGCATGGAGCCGAGATGAACCGGCATGTGATCGCCCATCGCCAGGACTTGACCGTCGGCATCATAAACCGCGCAGGAGTAGTCCCGCCGCTCCTTGATGTTCGGCGAAAATGCCGAGCGGCGCAGCGCGGCCCCCATTTCTTCGGCCACGGAATGGAAAATGTTCTTAAATATTTCAAGCCGCGTCGGGTTAACTTTCGGCGCGCGCGAAGCGTGCTTCTGTAAACCTCGCTTACTTGTTGCGCGCATGCGCCCTCGATCTTGGTGGACTGGTCAGCAGGATCTGGCCATAGGCATCGACTCGGGCCCGCCAGCCCGCCGGAACCAGCGTCGTCGCGCTGTACTCCGAAATCACGGCGGGGCCCGCGAAGGAATCGCCGCTGCGCAATTGTTCGCGATCGATTAAGGCGGCGCTTTGCTGTTTTCCGTCCAGAACGCAGTCGAGTGATCCCGCGGCACGCATTTTCCCGCCCTTCACTGCTTTCGCGATTTTCTCAGCGCGAGGCTTGTCCGTAATTCCCGTTGCACGGAGGCGCAAGTTCACAATTTCAACGGCGCGCTTAACGTTGCTGTAACCGTAACGCTGTTCGTGCGCGCGATGGAATGCGCTCACAAAATCTCCGCCCGCGGGCACGCTTAATTCGTAAGCTTGTCCCGTGTAGCGCATATCCAAGCGCCGTTCGATGCGAATTTTCGAGCGCGGAAATCCTTCCTGCCGCAGCGTTCGATTTCCATCGATCTCCAAAGGACGGAATAATCGCCGTATTTCAGCCGGCGTGTGTCTCGGATCCCGCGTGGCCAACAGCACAGTGCGCGAAAACTCGCGCACGACATCCGCACGCAAGATTCCCAGCGCCGACAACGCCCCAGGAAAGATCGGGAGCAGCACGCCACGCATTTCGAGCGCGGACGCGAGTGCGCATGCGTGGAGCCCCCCCGCACCGCCGAACGCGACCAGTGCGTAGTCGCGCGGATCGTGGCCGCGCTCGACGGAAATTACGCGGATGGCTTTCTCCATTACCGCGTTCGCCACCGCCAAGATTCCCTCCGCGAATTCCTCGACGCTGCGAAATGCGCCGCGCGCGTTCTCCATCGCGCGTCGAGCGCGCGCGACATCCAGCGCAAAGCTCCCGCCGAGCAATCCACTCTCGCCGAAATGTCCCAGCACCGCGTGAGCATCGGTCACCGTGGGCCGGTCGCCTCGGCCGTAGCAGATCGGCCCCGGCTCGGCGCCCGCGCTCTCTGGTCCCACCCGCAGCGCTCCGCCCCGGTCGAATCGCGCGATCGATCCGCCACCTGCGCCCACGGTGTGAATCTCCAGCATCGGCACAGCGACGGGGAGTCCCGCGGCCGTCGCCTCGCTCGTGGTGCGCAATTCTTTCGACAGCAGCGCGACATCGGTGGATGTTCCGCCCATATCGAAAGTTATTATTTTGTCGATCCCGGATAGCTTCGCGGCATACGCTGCGCCGGTGACTCCGCCGGCTGGCCCCGACAAAATCGTCGTCACCGGCTCACGCGCCGCCCGCTCCGCGGAAATGATTCCGCCGTTGGATTGCATCACGTGCACGCGCAAATGCGTCGTCGCCGTCCTGGGGCGGGGACCGCTGTACCACGCCGCGCGCGCGCGATTTTGCGTGCCGCGCAAGTAACCGCTCATGACCGGTGCAAGGTAGGCGTTGATCACGGTTGCGGAGGTGCGCTCGTACTCGCGGAATTCGGGCAAGATTTCATGAGACACCGAGACTAAATGGCCCGCTTTGCGAAGGCGCTCGGCAAGTTTCCTTTCATGTTTCGGATTCCGGAAAGAGAAAAGGAAGCAAATGGCAACGGCATCCGGTTTGGTGCTGCGGACAATCGCCAGCAGCCGATCCACTTCCTGGTTGGACAATTCCTTGACGACCGTGCCGTCCCATGCGAGTCGTTCGTGTGCACCGACACGGTCAGGAGCTGCAACCAGCGGCTCCGGCTTGTCGGCGAAGAAGTCGTAGAGCTTCGGTCGAGCTTGACGTCCGATTTCGAGAACATCCTCAAATCCCGCGGTGGTTACCAGAACCACGCGGCCGCCGCGTCGTTCGAGAAGGGCATTGGTGCCCACGGTCGTTCCGCAAATCAGATCGAGTCCGCGCTCATCGCTGAAGATTTGCGTCGAGCTGAACTGTTTGCGGGCTTCGCGCACGGCCGCGGCGATGGCTTCCTCCGGCATGGAAGGTTGCGAGGGAACTTTCAGGATTTGCAGCTTTCCGTCGCGCACGAAGACGCAATCGGTGAACGTTCCCCCGGTATCGATGGCCATTCGCATCGGCGCGCTATCGTTTCCTACGGCACTGCGGGCGACGGATTCTCTGGCGGTGTCTTCGGAAAATGCTTTTCGTACCAAGCGATCGCGCGGTTCAAGCTATCGACAACGTGCCCGGCCTCGCGGATTCCGTGACCCTCGCGCGGGTAACGCACGAAGACGGTTTCGACTCCCACATCCTTCAATGCAACGAAATATTGTTCCGCTTCCGCGATCGGCACATCATTGTCGTTCTCTCCGTGCATCAGCATCGTGGGTGTTGCCACCGCCGCAATATGCTTCAGCGCTGAGCGCTCCCACATGATGTTCATCAGGTCGTCCTGATGCCGCAACTGTCCGAACTCCATCTGCTCGTACTGGTTGTAGTAGGTCATATAGTTGTAGCTGATGAGGTTGGAGATCCCCGCGATCGGAATTGCCGCGCGAAACATGCGCGTCTGGGTGATCAGCCACATGGTGAGCTGCCCACCGTAACTGACGCCTTCGATGCCCATGCGCTCGCGATCGAGCCACAAGTAGCGCCGCAGCGCCGCACTCACGCCGTACAACACGTCCTGCCCCTCGTTGCCGTCCTGGTCGCCGAAAACGCCGTCCGCAAAAGCTTGACCGTATCCCGTCGAGCCTCGATAATTCACATGCAAGGTCGCCCACCCACGCCCGGCGAAGACTTGATCCCTGAAATTGAATGCGGGTCCGTTCTGGCCGTGCGGCCCTCCATGCATGTTCACGATCAGCGGATGCTTGGAATCCGCCGTCATGCCCAGCGGCTTCACCAGAAATGCTTCGACCTCAAATTTATTGTCGTTGCTGATGAAGGTAAACGGTTCGACCTCCGCAATCTGCTTCCCGCCGAGCACTTCCGCGTTCAAATCCGTGACCTGCTTCGCGCCGCCCCCGCTGCCCCCGCTGGAAATGGTGCGGATATAAAGCTCACCCAGATCCCGCGGGCTCGTAAACGTGTAGGCAATCGCACCCGATTTCGCGACCGAGAATGCGCCAACACTTCCCAAGCCATTCACCACCATTTCCGCCGCCGGCCCGCTCCCCGAACGCATCACGCGCCGTTCGCCTTCTGGCATTCCCGGCACGTTAGAATCGACGGGCTGTCGATACAAATGCACGCTCCCGCGTTCTTGCACGGTGAAATAGACCGCCTTGCCATCGGGCGCCCATACCGGCGTGCCCTGTCGATTGTCGATCGCCGCGAGTTCATGCCGATTCGATCCGTCCGCGTTCATCACCCAGACGTGAGTATCCTCCATGGTCGTCTCACGATCGGTCAGCCCGCGCTTGGTCGCGCGAAAGGCGATCATCTTTCCGTCGGGCGAGAATTTCGGGTCGTACTCGGCGTTTTCCGTGGCCGTTAATCGACGAACCGAGCCGTCGCTGACTTTGAGCGCGAACAAATCGTAATTGAAGAACTGATCGGTCTCGGGCGATTGGTCGGAAGCGAATGCAATCTCATCGCCGCGCGGAGACCAGTCGATGGAGTGCTCGTAATTGTTTCCTTTCGTGATCTGCCGAACGCTCTTGGTTGCGACATCCACCGTGAAGATGTGCAGCCGGCGGTTGTCGTTGAAATGCGTGAGCCCTTCGCCCGCGTCCGGTTTGTAGAGGTAGCGAGTAATCACCATCGGATCACCGGTCGCGTCGGCGGTCTCCGGCCCTGCAGTGGCGGAAATAAATGCGATCTGCTTGCTGTCCGGCGACCATGTCACTTCTGCGCCGGTTCCGGGTAAAGGCGCGTTCGTGCCGTGCGCTTCCGTCAAAAATGTTGCGCCCGATCCGTCTGGATGCACGACCGCTAATCCCTGTTTTCCTTCGGCCGCACCGTCATACGCGATCCAGCGCCCGTCAGGGGACCACACCGGGTCTCCGGCCACGTCATTTTCACCGCCGATCCGAGTCGACTTTCCCGACTCCACATTCATCACCCACAACTGCGGCCACGGCCGCCCCGGGCGGTCATAACGCACAACCGTGTACGCGACGAGTTTCGCGTCTGGCGAAAACTCCGCCTGCGCCACCGATCGCATGCGCTGATAATCCCCCGTCTGCAACGCGCTCATTGTCTGCGCGGCGCCTTCGCCAGGAAGAATTGCCGCCGCGAAAAGCGTCACCACGCTCGCCGCAGCCGTCCAACCGGAAACCAAACGTCGAACCCGCATCGCAGCTCCCCGTACCACGCAGATTTTTGCAGCCCGCATTCTACAGAAGAATCGCGCGGAGACGCCTTTGAATCTCGTCCCCCATGTCTCCGTGGTCTCTGTGCCTCCTTAGTGTCCTCTGTGTTAAGCATTTGCCTTTTTTGGCTGTTGCCGTTCCGTCCATCCCGCAAACCATGGCCGGATCAAGCAAGGCTCTTTCCCCCGGGCCACATTTCAAGTACCCTCCCGACTCGGAGCGAACCTCAAATGAAAACAATCCGCGCCCTATTCCTGACGTGCGCAATGGTCACAACATTTCACGCCCGCATCGTCGGCGCGCAAGCGCCCGCGCAACCCACCACCGAAAAACCGCCAGCCGATTGCGAAGAACTCCCCGCAGTCGCCGCAAAACTCGCAAGCGACGAGAAGACTCTCCAGGATTGGCCTAACCTCGCGCGCTATCACGACGCCAACGCCACCGTCCATCCTCCCCCCAAGGACGAAAAACGCGTCGTCTTCATGGGCGATTCCATCACGGACATGTGGGTGCAACCTCAGTTTAACGGATTCTTCCCCGGCAAGCCGTACATCGACCGCGGCATCAGCGGACAAACCACGCCGCAAATGCTGATCCGCTTCCGTCCAGACGTTGTCGCACTCCAGCCGAAAGTTGTGGTGATTCTGGCTGGCACGAACGACCTCGCTGGCAACACGGGTCCGATGACCGTTGCCCAAATCGAAGATAACCTCACCTCCATGTCGGAGCTCGCTCACGCCAACAAGATCCGCGTCGTGCTCGCCTCCGTGCTTCCAGTCAGCAACTATGGTCACGATCGCAGCGGCAATCCCGTAGACATGCGGATCAAGCGATCCCCTGAGAAAATTCTCGAATTGAACGCCTGGATCAAGAAATATGCCGCAGACCACGGAGATGTCTATCTCGACTACTTCGCGTCTACCGTCGACGACAAAGGGCTACTCAAAGCAGACATCAGCGAAGACGGCCTGCATCCCAACGCGAAAGGCTATGCCGTAATGTCCCCGCTAGCCGAACAAGCCATCCAGACCGCGCTGAAAAAGCGCAAGTAACCCATAGCACAGACCTCAGTCTGCGTCCCCGGAGGGGGCTGTAGCGGCCCCTTTCGGAAGCGGGCGCTTTTAGCCGTCATTCCTGACCGCACGTTCTTACCGGTACTCACCAAGCCGCACAGAAATCCGTGGCACAGCTATTTCTGGCTGTGTGCTTGGCCGTGCGCTTCACCTCTCGCCTAACACAAGTTTAACCACCTGTAACTTGACCCCAGCACCCTGCTGCGCTAGGGTGTTAGAAGTTCTCCGTTAGAGGAACCAGCCATCCGCCAGAACGTTCCCACCGCAGGCCGCCCGTCCATCTGAATGCGCCGTACTGTTCACATTTCTGGGCAAATTGAACCCTTCTTCGGCACTCTGGATGAGAATGTGCGCTTGCTCGAAGACGCGTTGCATGTCCGCACGCACCTGAACGACAACCGGCTGAGCATCGAAGGCGATCAGGACAACGTCGATCACGCGGTGAAAATCGTCGAGGAATACAACCACGTCACGCGTCACGGCCGCAAACTGACCAGCGCCGAGGTGAAGTCGCTGATTCACGTCGCCACGGACGAACCACACGAATCCCCTCGGGGCATGTTCGAGCACGGCCGCCAGCGATCTTTTGGGAAGAAGGTCGTCACACCCAAGAACGCCAGCCAGCGGCGCTACATGGAAGAGATTGAGAAACACGACATGATGTTCGGAGTCGGCCCCGGCGGCACAGGGAAAACGTACATCGCGGTGGCCATGGCAGTGAGCGCGCTGCTTACCAAGCAGGTCAACCGCATCATCCTCGCGCGCCCCGCCGTCGAAGCCGGCGAGCGTCTCGGTTTTCTCCCCGGCACGCTGCAGCAGAAAATCGATCCGTATATGCGCCCTCTGTACGATGCGCTGTACGACATGCTCGAACCCGACAAGCTGGACCGCTTTCTGGAGAAGGGAATCATCGAGGTTGCGCCGCTGGCTTTCATGCGCGGCCGCACGCTCAACGACTCGTTCGTCATTCTGGACGAAGCGCAAAACACCACCAGTGAACAGATGAAGATGTTTCTCACGCGCCTGGGCTTTAATTCAAAGGCCGTCATCACCGGTGACATCACGCAGATCGACCTGCCGGCGGGCAAGAAATCCGGGCTGATCGAAGCCCTCGATGTCTGCGGCAAAATCGACGGCATCGGCATCGCCCACTTCACCGAAAAAGATGTCGTGCGCCACAACCTCGTACAGCAGATCATCCGCGCCTATGAGGAGTATGATGGTACCCAGCCGCAGCGTAGCGGCAAGGCCATCAATACCGTGAATGGCAAACCCGAAGCGCGCGCGGCCGAGCCCGGGACTGCACAGATCAAAGAAATTAACTGAGCTGCGTAATTTCATCGAGCCAAGATATTTACCGAGGATGATTCTGAATCGCCAGCGGACCGTACGTGTCGCCAGGCCCCCTCTGGAGTTATTTTTGCGCCGCGTGCGCGAGCAACTGGGTCTCGGCAGCGCCGATGTCGCCATCTGCCTGGTGAGCGACGCGGAGATCGCCCACATGAACGAGACCTTCCGCAAGAAGTCAGGACCCACCGACGTCCTCTCCTTTCCCGCGGTCACTCGCCGCAAGCCCGTCCCGCTGCCCAATCGCAATGGTCACACGGTAGCGGCCGCCTTCCCAGGCGGGCGTCTTTCGGCCATCTCCGCCGCCAAAGAAGTCCATCGTCACGTTCTTCAGGAGGGCGCGACTTTAGCCCTGCCGAAACGAGCACTTAAACGCGCGGCTTTAGCCGCTGAAGCCAATTTTCTCGGCGACATCGCAATTTCCCCGGCCACCGCACGTCGCAATGCCAAGAAATATAACCGCACGTTGCCCAGCGAGCTTCAAACCCTGATTCTCCACGGCGTCCTGCACCTGCTCGGCTATGACCACGAAACCGACCGCGGCCAGATGACGCGCATCGAAAACCGCTTAAGGCGAAAGTTAGGCCTCTCGTGAAGGTCTATTTCTGGGCGTACGCAACGGGCACGTTGCTTCTCGCCCTGGGCCTGCCGATCTTTTCTTATCTGACCCTGATCTATCGCGAGCTCGGACGGATGACCACCGGCCGCGTACACGCTCACCTCGATATTTTCGAAGCGGAAATTGAGCACAAACTCAAAATCAATCGCCGCAGTGGCGGCCGGACCTTCCGCATCCTCGGGCATTTCTGGCTTGCCTTCCTCGTGCTGGAAACGACGCGCGGCGTCGTTTATTTCGTCCCCGGCAGATGGGAATCGTTCATCGAGTTCTGGGCTTTTCTCACCCTCGAAGTCGTCGTCCTGATGCACTTCATTCCGGACATGTTGTTGTATCGCACCACCGGACGCTGGCTGCTCCCGCTCCTTCCGGTGATTCGCGCCGCGATTTGGTTTGCCTGGCCAGCGCGGATTTTTCTGGAGGGCGCGGAATCTTTGGCGCGCATCTCCGAGCACGAGTTTGAGCAGACCGAAGAGCAACGCACGGAAGAAGGCATAGAAGCGCTGGTTGAGCAAGCCGAAGAAGAAGGCATCATTGAGCCCGAACAGAGGGACCTGATCGAGCAAGTCGTGGAGTTCAGCGACAAACGCGTTCGCGAAGTGATGACGCCGCGCCCGGATATCGTGGCCATGGCCGCCGAGGCCACGCTGGAAGAGCTACACGCAAAATTTATCGAGATGCGTTTTGCGCGCATGCCCGTGTATGAGAAATCGCTCGACGATATTTTCGGCGTGGTCTATGCGCAAGACCTGCTGCACATCGCTGATCAGGATTTGCCCAAGCGCAAGGTTCGCGAACTCGTCCGCCCCACGCTGTTCATGCCAGAGACCAAAGCGGGCTCTGAGTTGCTGCGCGAGATGCGCCAAAAAGATCAGCCGATGGCCATCATCATCGACGAGCACGGCTTAGTGGCTGGGCTGGCGACCGTCGAGGATCTCGTCGAGGAAATCGTCGGCGAGAGCGGTAGTGACGAAAAGAAACCCGCACCGGACGTTATGCGCGAGGCCGATGGCAGTCTAGTCCTGCGCGGCAGCATGGCCATCGACCATGTCGAAGAATTACTGGGCGTGAAATTCGGGGACGAATCCGACGAAGCGGTCACCACCATTGCCGGCCTGCTGAGCCACGTGCTCGGCAAGGTTCCCGCGCCCGGCGACACCATTGACCTGGAAGGCCATCGCTTCGAGGTGCTCGAAGCCAACCAGCGAAAAGTGCTGCGGTTGCGGGTGCGCAAGCGCGCCGCTGTTGCGTTGCCGCCGGCGAAGTAAAAAAGGAACTGAGGCTGAGCTTGAGAGAAAAAGGAAGTGAGACGTCGCCGAAGCGCGCTGGCTTTCGCGCAGGATTCGTGGCGATTGTGGGGCGGCCGAATGCGGGGAAGTCAACGCTGCTGAATCGCGTTGTTGGGCAGAAGGTCGCTATCGTCACAGCTAAACCGCAGACGACGCGCAACCGTATCCAGGGCATCGTCACCTCGCCGAAGGGCCAGATCGTATTCATCGACACGCCGGGATTGCATGAAGCGGACTCCGCGCTGGGGCGGCAGATGATGCATGAGGTTGCGGCAGCTCTCGAAGGAATTGACGTGCTGCTGCTAATGGTGGACGCCAGCCGCGCTCTTCCGTACGCGGATTCATTGCTGCTGGAAAAAGCGAAGCGATTTCGCGGTAAGACCATCCTGGCGCTGAACAAAGTCGATCGTGTGCCGAAACCCAAATTGCTGCCATTGATCGAAGCGCTCAGCAAAGCGTTCGAGTTTTCGGCAATCATTCCGATTTCCGCGCTGAAGGGCAGCGGCGTCGAACAGTTGCAGGAAGAAATCTTGAAGCACCTGCCGGAGAGCGAGCCGTACTTTCCCGAAGACCAGGTAACCGACCAGCCGGAACGGTTTCTGGCGGCGGAAATTATTCGAGAAAAGGCGATCCAGGTGATGTACCACGAAGTGCCCTACGCGCTGGCGGTGTTCGTCGATAAATTCGAGGAAAAGCTGAAGTTGCTGCGCATCGAAGCGACGCTGAACGTGGAGCGCGCTTCACAGAAGAAAATCCTGATCGGGCACAAAGGCGAGATGCTGAAGAAGATCGGCACCGAAGCGCGCAAAGAGCTAGAAGAATTATTCGGCACGAAAGTGTATCTGCAAACGTTCGTGAAAGTCGTACCTGACTGGCGCGAAAGTCCGCAGAAAGTTCGCGAACTTGATTGGCATTTTCAGCTCGAAGGACTAAGCGAGGACCAGCGCATCGAAACGCCGGATAGCTTGGTCGGCGACGCGACCGATCAATCGCCAGTAGAGCCCGGAGAATATGTTCCGGAATCGGATGACGAATACGAGCCGCCGTCCGACGCTGAGAAGGAACCGGAAAGATAATTGTGGTTGTGAGTTCTTGGCGGCCCACACAGCCAGGAATGGCTGTGCCACTTAGAACCTGCGCGGGGTTGTCGATCTAGATTGCCGATTCATTTCTCATTTACTTCAGTCCGGGCACTTTAGTCCGGGCGGCCTTAGTCTGGGGCGGCGATGCCCAGGTTTTTCATTTTGCGGTAGAGATGGCTGCGTTCCAGGCCCAGGGCTGTGGCGGTTTGCGTCATGTTCCAGCGGTGTTCCTGCAGTTTTCTCAAGATAAATTCGCGTTCGTAGGCGCTGCGGGCTTCGTGCAGGGTGTTGTAGGGGTGTTGCGGACTTTCGGCTACGCCGCGGAAGAGTTCGGGCGGAAGGTGGTGCGGCTCGATGCGGGCCTGGGGGCAGACGATGACCAGGCGCTCGACTAGATTGCGGAGTTCGCGGACATTGCCGGGGAATGGGTAACGCATCAGGATATCCATGGCGGTGTCACTAAGCTCACGGGTTCGTTTTCCGTAGGCAGAGCTGAACTCATTTAAAAAATAACGCGCGAGGATGGGGATGTCTTCCTTGCGGTCCCGCAGCGGGGGAACCAGGAAGGGAATGACGTTCAAGCGATAGAAGAGATCTTGGCGGAACGCGCCGCGGGCGATTTCCTGTTCAAGATTCTTGTTGGTGGCGGCCAGGACACGGACGTCGACGGTTACGGTCTGATTTGAGCCGACCGGCTCGAAGCGCTGCTCTTCGAGAACACGCAACACTTTGGATTGTGTGCGCAGGCTCATGTCGCCGATTTCGTCGAGGAAAAGAGTGCCGCCGTCGGCTTTTTTGAACTTGCCGATTTTGTCTTCGGCGGCGCCGGTGAAGCTGCCTTTTACGTGGCCGAAGAGTTCGGACTCGATCAACTCCTCGGGAATCGCAGCGCAATTCACTTCCACAAACATGCCCTTGTTGCGGAGGCTGGCGGCATGGAGCGAGCGAGCCACGAGCTCCTTACCGGTGCCGCTTTCGCCGAAGATAAGTACACGTCCATTGGTGGGGGCGGTGACAGCGATCTGCTGGCGGAGCGCTTTCATGGGGACGCTTTCGCCGATAACTTGATAACGATGGCCCAGTTCGCTACGGAGCAGCTGGTTTTCTTCCTGGAGGCGGCGCTGCTGGACCGCGTTGCGAACCAGCACGACAATTTTCTCGAGCGAGAGCGGCTTCTCGATGAAATCGAACGCGCCGAGCTTAGTAGCGCGCACGGCGGTTTCGATGGTGCCGTGACCGGAAATCATGATGACGGCCGGCGGCCGCGGAGAAGCTTGAAGACGACTCAGCGCTTCCAGACCGTCGATGCCGGGGAGCCAGACGTCGAGGAGCACGACTTCGATATCGCCAGCAGCAGCGCGCTCAAGGGCTTCTTCGGCGGAGGCGGCGGATTCGACATCGTATCCCTCGTCCACAAGAATCGAGGAAAGAGACTCTCGGATCCCGGCTTCATCATCGACAACGAGCAAATGCGGACGAATGGTCATCAGGTGGCTTCCACCCCGTTACGTTCGACGACTGTGGCAGGTGTGAGATCCGCCGCAGGCAGCTCAACTAGAAAGCGCGAGCCGACCGGAAAATTGTCCTCGACGTGGATGGTGCCTCCGTGCTCGGCGACGATGCGGGCAGCGATGGCAAGACCCAGGCCGGTGCCACGATTCTTGGTGGAAAAATGAGGCAGGAAGAGGCGGTCTTTGTCTTCGGGCGAGATTCCGTGCCCGGTATCCTGCACGCAGATTTCAACGGTTTCCGCCTCACCGTGGACGCAAGTAGAGACGGTGATTTCGCGGAAGGCAGCGGTTTCGAGGGCTTCGGCGGCGTTGTCGATGAGATTAACGACGACACTGCGGAGCAGGCCGCCGTCGGCGCGCACCGGAGGAAGATTGCTGGCCAGGGAAGTCTTGATGCGGATGCCATCGAGTCGGCCTGAAAAGACTTCGAGGGCTTCGTGGACCACGGTGTTGGCGCTCGTGGGGGCGAGCTTGGCGGTGGGGAAGCGCACAAATTGAGAGAACTCGTTGACGAGGGCGGCGAGTGTAGAGACTTCGCGTTCGATCAGGCGGGAACACTCCTGCACGAGACGAGTGAGTTCGGCATCGCGCGGAGCCGCGATTTCGGCGGGATCGCGGCGATCAAGGAAGCGCGATAGACGTTGCGAGGAAAGCTGGATCGGCGTGAGCGGATTCTTGATTTCGTGAGCGATGCGGCGAGCGACTTCCTGCCAGGCGGCGGACTTTTGCGCACGGAGTACTTCGGTCAAGTCATCGAGAACGAGGACGAATCCGGTGTTGGCGCGGCGCGGCCCGAGGGAACTCACGGTAACGGCAAAGTGCAGGACGCGGCCGGAGACGACGGTTTCAATTTCGCGCGCGACAACGCCCATGCGCAGGCTGCGGCGCATCAGGAGTTGCACGGTGCGCGCCGCTTCCGCGCCGATCACGTCTTCGAGCGATTGAACGTCTCGGGGAGAACCGCCGAACATGCGGGTGACCGCAGCATTTTCACGAAGGATTGCGCCGTGGGCGTCCAGGGAAACGACGCCGGTGGGAATGTTCTCCAGAATAGTTTCCATCAGTTGGCGGCGTCGTTCGAGCTCCTGGACGGCTTGTTGGAGATTGCGGGTGAACTGATCGATCTGAGCGCGGGAATCGCGCAACTGCGTGGTCATGGCGTTGAAAGAGCGGATAAGAATACCGAGTTCATCCTGCGATTGCTCGGGAACCTGATAGTCGAAATTGCCTGAGGAGACTTCGCGAGTGCCTTCGGCGAGGGCCTGAATGGGGACGGTGACCTGCTTAGCCAGGAACAGGGCAATCCACATGAGCGAGAAGAGAAGGAGCATGGTGAAGAAACCAAGAATCAGGAGCATCTGTTTCTTGAGCGTGCGCAGGTTCTGCTTCTCTTTGTCGTATTCCTCACGGTGCGCCTGGATTTCCGTGAGGCGCGCCAGAAAATTGGGGCTGGTGAGATAACCTGCGGCGACGTAACCAACGGTGCGGCCCGTGTCGATAGTGGGAATCCGGGCCACCAAATAGCTTCTTCCTTGAACGTCCCAAACTTCAATTCCAGACTGAAGCGTGCGAGCAGGAGTGCCCGAGACGCCGAGACGCTCGCAAATCTGGCCGGTGCGATCTTCGGGCTGATCGTCGCAGACGACGCCACCGCGAACGAGTTTGCCATCCTTGTCCAGGATCCAGAGCGCATCGAGGCCGGATTGAAAGCCGCGCTTCAGAAACTCGTCGGTGGGTTCCGCGACGTTCATTTGCGCCTGCCGTGCGAGATTGCGCAGGCGCGGCAGGGTGGTGCGGCCGAAATCGTTCATCAGCACCTGGGTCTGTTCGGAAGCGATTTCGAGGGGCCGGGGGAACCAGCGGCCTAGGGTACGGTTGAGAAGCGAGTAGCTGACAAAAAACATGAAGACCACAGGAAGAAGAGAAAGGGCCATGGCGCCGACGACCATCTTGGTCTTGAAACGCGCGCCAAGTTGTTCCTTGCTGCGTTCCGCCCAGAGGCGAACAACCGAGCGCAGGAGGATTAAACCGAATACCAGAGCCGCCGCAGTGATGAAACTGGAAACCGCGAACAACACCAGTTTGGCGCGCCAGCCACCCGGCTCGAACGGTACGTCCAGGGAGCCGAAGGTAAAAACAGCTGCCAGCAGCAGGGAGAGCAGGATGCCGCCAATGGCCAGGCTCCAGCGGTGTTTTGGTTGAAGCGAACTCATAAGGCGGCGGCTGTGGTCCTTTCTGTTGGCGTCGCGAATAACGGATCCGGCGACGGCGGCTCTGACAACGACTTCCCCAACGCGTTGGACAGAACATCCACCGTTCGTACCGACTGCTGCGGCGGCGTAGCCGACGACGTAGCCGGCAACAAAGGCTTCAGCGGGCATTCGCCGCAACGCGGGTCGCGCGAGCGGCAGAAGTGCTTGCCCGTATGAACGATCAGAGCGTGGAATTCATTATACAGGGCTACGTCGGGAGCGAGGTTGCGCTCAAAGAGTTGGCGGACGTCTTCGTAACCGAGCCTCGCGTCGGGATGGCCGTGACGCTCCAGGATGCGGCGGGTGTAGGCGTCGACGACGAAGACCGGATGCTTCGCGGCGTAGAGGAGGATGGAGTCGGCGGTCTCCGGGCCTATGCCGTGGATGGCGAGCAGTTGATCGCGCAACGTTTGCGTCGGGGCTCGAAACATTTTGTTTAGCGAGCCCTGGTATTCGTGGCGGAGGAACCGGACGAAGGCTTTTAGTTTTTTTGTTTTCTGGCGGAAATAGCCTGAGGAACGAATCAGGCGCTGGAGGCGTGGCGTAGAGATTTTTTCGATGGCGCGGGGAGTGAGGAGTTTTGCGCGACGAAGATGTTCGATGGCGGTGGCGACGTTGGTCCACGAAGTGTTCTGGACGAGGATGGCGCCGACGATGATTTCAAAGTGAGTGCGGCCGGGCCACCAGTGTTGGGGGCCATGGGCGGCAAAGAGAGCGTCGTAGTAGGCGCGCGCGTTGAAGGGCGAAGTCTCCGCCGGGGAGTTCCCGGCTTGGAGGCTCTCCGTACGAATTTCCATTTCTGAGGGCCGGAGGATTTCGGAACTTCCGTTTGGGGAATCGCTGGCGTTCGCGGAATTGCTAGTTAACAATTTGCCCCCCTCCCCCGCCTTTTTTCGTAAGTGCGGATTCTAAAGGACTTTAAGCCTCGTGAATTTGGAAGTGCGGATTCTAAATGAGTTACGCGCGTGTTTTTGGTAAGTGCGGATTCTAAAGGGGATAGCTGATTTGTCCTATCTACTTTGAGAACTTCATGGATGCTCGGAATCAGCCCCATGGGATTTACCAGCACGGTAGACGGGGAAAAAGGATGAAAGAGGGCTGCGTTTGGGCTAGAGATGGACGGGCGTAAATCGGATTCGACAAACACAAGAGAGCATAACATATGAGTATCCATTAGCTAAGTATTCTTCACGGAACGGTGAGAATAGGGGAGTGAAAGGTGGATGGGAAGCATCGGACGGCTACGGTCGTGATCAATGCTCGACGGCGTCTCGGAATTGCGAAGGTAGAAGCGGTTGCCGGTATCGGCGGAAGAGCATTTGCGCCGGGCTAAAGCCCAGCGCCTACAAAGAAAGTGGCCGACGAAGTGGCGAATTTTTTGCGCGTGCGAAATACCTGTACCAGAGTGCAGGTATTAGCGATTTCACAACGATGTGTCAAGTTCGGGCTACCGTTGCTGGCGGCATTTGCTAAGGTGAGCGTTGGGTTCAAGTGTTCTGGGAGTGCGCGGATGTCTGTCCGGCTTGGTGAAATTTTAATCAAGGAAAGCCTGATCACGCAGGACCAGCTGCAGAAGGCGCTGGAATTCCAGCGCTCGAATGGCGGCAAGCTGGGGTCCTGTTTGACGAAGATGGGTTATATCACCGACGACGACATCACCGGTGTGCTTTCGCGGCAGTACGGTGTCCCCTCCATCAATTTGAAGTACTACGAGATCGATCCTACGGTCATCAAGCTGATTCCACAGGATACGGCGACGCGGTACCAGGTGATTCCACTTTCGAGAGTGGGGTCGGTGTTGACGATTGCGATGACGGATCCGACCAACGTCTTCGCGATGGACGATATCAAGTTCATGACCGGCTTTAACGTGGAGCCGGTGGTCGCGTCGGAATCGGCGATTGGCGAGGCCATAACCCGGTTTTACGGCGGAGCGGAGTCGAACCACGAAGAACTCAGCAAGATGATGAAGGACCTGGCGCTGGATGAGCAGGAACTGGAGCTCACCGCGGAAGAAGCGGAGATGGACACCGCGACGCTGGAGCGCGCGGCGGAAGAAGCGCCGATCATCAAGCTGGTGAACCTGATCTTGACGGATTCGGTGAAGCGGGGAGCCAGCGATATTCACATTGAGCCGTACGAGCTGGAGTTGCGCGTGAGGTTCCGCATTGACGGCGTGTTGCAAACGGTGATGAGCCCGCCTTTGCGGTTAAAGGACGCGATAACGAGTCGCTTGAAGATCATGGCGAAGCTGGACATCGCCGAGAAGCGGTTGCCGCAAGACGGCCGCATCATGATCAAGTACAAGGCGGACGGCAAAAAGAAGGAATTGGATTTCCGTGTTTCGACGGTGCCGACGCTGTATGGCGAAAAGATCGTGCTGCGGTTGCTGGACAAAGAAAACCTGCGGCTGGACATGACGAAACTGGGGTTCGAACCGGAATCGCTGAAGAAATTCGAGCGGAACATTCTGAAGCCGTACGGGATGGTGTTGGTCACGGGGCCAACCGGGTCTGGTAAGACCAACACGCTGTACTCGTCGGTGGCACGGTTGAACCAGGTCGATACGAACATCATGACCGCGGAAGATCCCGTCGAGTTTCAGCTGGCGGGGATCAACCAGGTGCAGATGAAAGAGCAGATCGGGTTGAACTTCGCTGCGGCGCTGCGCGCGTTTTTGCGGCAAGACCCGAACATCATCCTGGTGGGAGAGATTCGCGACTTTGAAACGGCGGAAATCGCGGTGAAGGCGGCGCTGACGGGCCACATGGTGCTGTCGACCTTGCACACGAACGATGCGCCTTCGACGATCAGCCGGTTGATGAACATGGGTATCGAGCCGTTCCTGGTAGCGACTTCGGTGAACCTGATTTGCGCGCAGCGGTTGGTGCGGCGCATTTGCGTGAATTGCAAGGTCGAACTGGAAGTGCCGGAGCAGGCGCTGATCGACGCCGGGTACACGCCGGAAGAAGTGAAGACCACCAAGATTTATCACGGGAAGGGCTGCTCGACCTGCAATAAAGGCGGATACAAGGGACGCACCGGTTTGTATGAAGTGATGGAAGTGAACGACGAATTGCGGGAATTGATTTTGGTGGGCGCGTCGGCGCTAGAGTTGAAAAAGAAGGCCATGGAGCAGGGAATGATTACGCTGCGGCGCAGTGGCCTGATTAAAGCGGCGTTGGGTCAGACGACGATGGAAGAAGTTCTGCGCGAAACGGTTCTCTAAGGAGAAGTGAGCAAATGGCCGGAATGACGCTGAGCGAGCTGCTGAAGAAAATGATCGAGATGGGCGGCAGCGACTTGCACATCACAACGAACAGCGCGCCGCGTGTGCGCGTGCACGGAAAACTGCGTCCGCTGGATATGCCGCCGTTGACGGCCGCGGACACGAAGTCACTGGCGTACAGCGTGCTGACGGACGCGCAGAAGCACCGGTTTGAAGAGAATCTGGAATTGGACTTTTCGTTTGGATTGAAGAACCTGGCGAGGTTCCGCGGCAACGTATTCAATCAGCGCGGAGCGGTGGGGGCGGTCTTCCGTACGATTCCATGGGAGATCAAGGGTTTCGACGCGCTCGGTCTGCCGGCAGTGGTGCGCGGGATGTGCGACAAGCCTCGCGGGTTGGTGCTGGTGACGGGTCCAACGGGTTCGGGCAAATCGACGACGCTGGCCGCGATGCTGGACAAGATCAACAGCGAACGCGAAGAGCACATGATCACGATCGAGGATCCCATCGAGTTTCTGCACAACCACAAGAAGTGTCTGGTGAACCAGCGCGAAGTGCACGCGGATACGCATTCGTTCTCGAATTCATTGCGCGCGGCATTGCGCGAAGATCCGGACGTGGTGCTCATCGGCGAAATGCGCGATCTGGAGACGATTGAATCGGCGCTGCGCATCGCGGAAACGGGCCACTTGACGTTCGCGACGCTGCACACGAACTCGGCGGCCTCCACGATCAACCGTATTATCGACGTGTTTCCGGCGCACCAACAGCCGCAGGTGCGCGCGCAGCTCTCCATGGTGCTCGAAGGGATCCTGTGCCAGGCGCTGCTGCCGCGCGCGGATGGCCGCGGGCGCGCGATGGTCATGGAGGTGCTTGTGCCGACGCCGGCGATCCGCAACCTGGTTCGCGAAGACAAAATCCACCAGATTTATTCGGCGATGCAGACAGGAACGGGAACGACCGGAATGCAGACGTTTAATCAGAGTCTGGCCAATACCTATCTGGCGAAACAGATCACCCTGGACGTAGCGCTGGCGCGCTCGTCGAACCCGGACGAATTGCAGGACATGATCAATCGCGGGGTGTCGGGCCCGGCGGGTAAGACGCCGGTGGGCAAGCGCTAGGCGGCTCCGACCGAGGGTTTGCGGAGATTCAGGAACAGAGTTTAGGGTCATTCGGGTCATCGGGCACGCATCATTGAGGAGGACAAGGAAATGCCGGTATATACGTACAAGGGCACGAACAAGGCCGGGTCGAAGGTCAGCGGCGAGATGAATGCGACGAGCAAGTCCGAGGCGCAGAATCAGCTGCGCCGCCAGCAGATCACGACCAAAAAGATGTCCGAGAAGGGCAAAGAATTCAACATGCCGCAGTTCGGAGGCAGCGTCAAGTCGAAGGAGCTGGCGATTTTCACGCGGCAGTTCTCGGTGATGATCGACGCCGGCTTGCCGCTGGTACAGTGCCTGGAAATTCTTGCGGGCCAGCAAGAGAACAAGATGTTTCAGAAGATACTGGTGGCGACGCGCGCGTCGGTGGAAGGCGGAGCCACTTTGTCTGCGGCGATGCGGCAACACCCGAAGGTGTTTGATGCGCTGTACGTGAACATGGTGGAAGCAGGCGAAACGGGCGGTATTCTCGACACCATTCTGCAGCGCCTATCCATGTACATTGAAAAGAACGTGAAGTTGAAGCGCGCGGTGCAGTCCGCGTCCATCTATCCGATCGGCGTTATGACCATCGCGGGTAGCGTAGTCACGCTGCTTTTGTGGAAGGTGGTACCAATTTTCGCCACACTGTTCGCGGGTCTTGGCGTGGACTTGCCGCTGCCGACGAAGATCGTGATTGGTTTGAGCAACTTCATCGGCAGCATATTTGGCTTGCTGATCGTCATGGCCGTCGTGGGCATCGTGATCGGCATCAAAGTTTGGTATGGGACCGAGCAGGGACGCTTCGTAATCGATTCCATCGTGCTGAAACTGCCGGTAATCGGACTCCTGATGAGGAAAATCGCGGTGGCCCGGTTTACGCGCACGCTGGGCACACTGATCGCCAGCGGCGTCCCCATCCTGGAGGGACTGGACATTACGGCGAGGACGGCCGGGAACGCGGTCGTGGAGCGGGCGCTGCAGCGAGTGAGGAAGTCGCTAGAAGAAGGCAAGAGCCTGACCGAGCCATTGAAGGATTCGGAAGTCTTCCCGGGCATGGTGACGCAGATGATCAGCGTCGGCGAACAAACCGGCGCGATGGATGCCATGTTGCAGAAGATCGCCGACTTCTACGAAGATGAAGTGGACGCGGCGGTGAAGGACCTGTTGACGGCTCTCGAGCCCGTCATGATCGTTTTCCTGGGTGTGGTCGTTGGCGGCGTGGTCATTTCGATGTACATGCCGTTGTTCTCGCTGATCGGCAAGCTGAGCGGTAAGTGATCGAAGCTCAGTCCTGGGCCATTTCGGGGGCCATTTCGGGGGCCATTTCGGGGGAATGTTAATCTGTTGCCGGGGCAGGGAGGAGACTTCCTGCCCCGGTATGTTTCTGGCGAGCGAGTAAAATGGCAGAAAATCAAGCCGGGACAGGGCTTGGTCGCACTGTCGACCAGAACCTGACCACGAGGGAATGGCTGGATTGGCTGACGCGAGTCCGCCTGCTGCTGATCGCGTTGATTCTGGCGGTGGGCGTGGTCTGGCCGCGGTACGTCCCCGGCCCGATGGGGGAGCGCTATTTCCTACCTCTGATCGTCTTCTGGATCACACTCGGCACGGTACACATCATACTGCTGCGTTGGCTTCCGTCTGCCCGGTGGCATGGCGCGGTGCAGGTCATCAGCGACGTGGCCATGGTCTCGGCGCTGGTGTATGCGACGGGCCTGCAAGACAGTTACTTCATCTCGCTGTATCTGCTGGTAATCATCGTAGCCAGTGTCCTGTTTTCGCGAGGACTTGCGTTTGCCACCGCGGCGGTTTGCGTTGCCATTGTAGGAGGATTAATCGCGCTGGCTCACGAGGGAAAGATTCCCCGTACGTTCAGCGGCATCTACACGGCGGAAGGGCTGCGCTTCTGGTTTCTCAACAATACGTTCGGTTTCTTCGCGATCGCGTATCTGGCCAGCCTCCTGGCGCAGTCGCTGCGTCGCAAGGGGCAGGAACTGGAGGAAAAACGCGAAGAGCTGCTGGACCTGCAGGATTTCACCGAAGACATCATTCACTCCATGCGCGGCGGGCTGATCACTACCGACATGGCTGGACGCATCGTGCTTCTGAATCGCACCGGCGAGGACATCCTGGGCTACCGGTTCGCGGACATACGAGGACGAAAACTTTCCGAGTTCAGCGAAGCCTTCTGGCCGCCGGGCATGCCTGAGATGAATGACAAGTTGTCGCTGCGGCGGGAAATTGAATTTCGCACTGCCGATGGTGGGCAACGCTACCTGGGCATCAGCATTTCTCCCCTGCGTTCCCGCGACGATCAGCGCAGCGGATTCGTGTTCAATTTTCAGGATCTCACGGATTTCCGGCGACTGGAGCAGGAAGTAGCCACCAAGGAACGCATGGCGGCGCTGGGAAGGCTATCGGCGGCCATCGCTCACGAAATCCGGCAACCGCTTACAGCCATGGCTGGCGCCGTGAAAGAACTGGCGAGACTGGCTCCTCTGGAAGAGGACCAGGTGCATCTGGTGAACATCGTCAGCCGGGAATCCGAGCGGCTGAACCACATCATCACCGATTTCCTGAACTATTCCCGCGAGAAAACTTACGAGTTTCAGGAAGCGGACGTGGCCGCTTTGCTGGACGAAACCATTACGCTGATGGAGAAGAAGCCGGAAATCGGGGCGAAATATCAGATCGCCCGGGCATTCAACGGACATGCCATGCGCGCGCGCGTGGATTCGAGCAAGATCAAACAGGTATTCTGGAATTTGTGCGAAAACGCCATGCGGGCCATGCCGGAGGGCGGCACGCTAACCGTGGGTCTGGAAGAGCGGCCGTTTTGGCTCCGCATCGCCTTTCGAGACACGGGCATCGGGTTGGATGCGAAGCAGCGGTCCAAGATCTTCGAGCCTTGGCAATCGGGGTTTGCGGGAGGCACTGGTTTGGGGCTGTCGATCGTCTATCAGATCGTGCAGGCGCACAGCGGACGAATCAGTGTGGTTTCCCAGAAGGATCGCGGCGCAGAATTCATCGTGGAGTTGCCGCGGGTAGCTTGAGGTCTTATGCAGGCGACAAAAGCAGCGGTGAGAGAGCACAGCAGGGAAATGCCGAACATCCTTGTCGTGGATGACGAGCGCTCCATCTGCGAGCTGCTGGAGATTACTTTTCGCAAGGAAGGTTATCGCGTGGAAGTGGCGCACAACGTGGAGGCCGCAAAGCGCAAGCTCGAATCGCAAATCTTCGACATCGTGATTTCCGACGTGCGTATGCCGGGGGAGAGTGGCGTCGACCTGCTGAAGCTGACTAAGGAAATCGCTCCGGACTGCTTCTTCCTATTGATAACCGGAGTACCGACGGTGGAGACGGCCATCGCGGCGATCAACTCCGGCGCCGACCGGTATGTGATCAAGGATCACGAACTGGTCGATCAGCTGCGCCGGGCGGTTCGCGAGGTGTCCGAAAGCCTGAAGTGGAAGAAGGAGGCGGGCTACCTTCGACGGGAACTGCGGCGATTGACGGGGTTGGACAACATCATCGGGCAGAGCCCGAATATGCGGGCGATCTTCGAGTTGATCCAGACGATTGCACCGCAAACCAGCCGGATATTGATCACAGGGGAGAGCGGGACCGGAAAAGAGCTGGTCGCGCGGGCCATTCACGAAAACAGCCAGCGCGCTCAGGCGCCATTTATCACCATCAACTGCGGGGCGTTTCCCGAAACATTGCTGGAATCGGAATTATTCGGCTATATGAAAGGATCGTTCACGGGAGCGAATGAAAACCGGCAAGGACTGTTTCAGGCGGCCCACGGCGGGACGCTGTTTATGGATGAGATCGGCAACATGAGCCTGACCATGCAGGTGAAGTTGTACCGGGTGCTGCAGGAAGGGAAGGTGCGGCCAATCGGCAGCACCGAAGAGAGCGACGTGGACGTGCGCATTATCGCGGCGACCAACAGAAATTTCGAGAAAGAGATCGCCGAAGGAAGATTTCGCGAAGACCTGTATTACCGGCTGAGCGTTATACCGATCCAATTGCCTCCCTTACGGGAGCGCCGCGAGGATATACCCCTGCTGGCTCGGCACTTTCTGGAAACGTTCCGCAAGGTGATGGAGAAGCCGGTGGAGAGCATTTCTCCGGAAGCCATGACCCGCCTGGAGTCCTACGACTGGCCGGGCAATGTGCGCGAATTGGAGAATACGATGGAGCGGGCAGTGGCGTTGGAAACGACTGGGGAGGTAACGTTGCGGGTTCTGCCTGACCGGATTGCGGGGTACTCCGGGACGCCCGTGACTACGGGAGATGGGGCGGTTTTCCCCACGGAGGGCGTCGATTTCGAAAAGGAGATCGCGCAGGCGGAGCGGCGGTACCTGCAAGCCGCGCTGGAAAAGACCCACGGGGTACGCACCCAGGCGGCGGATTTGCTCAAGATCAGCTACAGGTCGTTCCGGCACTACGCGAAGAAGCACAATCTCTAAGGCCTGTGTCGCCGGCTAGGTGAGAGCGGCTGTCGGAATTTGACGACACTCGGTTTTTGGCAAGCTTGCCGGTTTAAGTCGTTCTGGCGGTGACAGAAAAGGTCATTTCGCGGGCGGTGCGGCCCAAAGGCTCATTCCGCAACAAAGGCCACTCATGGAAAACTGCTGTAAGATTCCTTTTATCATATACTTAAGATGATTCTAGTCCACTAGTACCACTGGTTTGACGAATGGCCTCTGCCTTGCCCTAGTGTAAGGCGTGCTCTGGCACTTAAATAACCTCTCAAGGAGATGTGCATGAAGAAGCAGAAGGGTTTCTCTCTTATCGAGCTTTTGATCGTCGTCGCGATCATTCTGATCATCGCGGCTATCGCGATCCCGAACCTCATCAAGTCGAAGATGGCGGCCAACGAAGCGTCGGCTGTCGGTTCGGTTCGCACCGTTAACACAGGTGAAGTGAACTACGCGGCTTCTTGCCCAGCCATCGGTTTCTCCGCGACCCTCGTGGAATTGAACACGGGTGCGGTGTGCGCCGGCGGTCAGGGCATCATCGACCCAGTCTTGGGTGCGGGTGCAAAAAGCGGCTACACCTTCGCCTACACGCCGACGAAGGGCGGCGACGGCCTGAATGACACCTATACGCAAACTGGTATTCCGGCCACTGTCGGGACCACCGGTCAGCGCGCGTTCTATTCGGACCAGACCGGCGTGATCCGCTACAACCTCGCTGGCGTTGCTCCGACGGTTGCCAGCCCGGCACTGTAGTCAGCAACCTACTTAGAGTCGTTTGTCGAAGGGGAAGTCTAGCGACTTCCCCTTTTTTCTAAAGAAGGGAGGGAGACCAAATGAGCACGGGGCGAAAACAGGAAGCGCAATCCACGAAAGGCCTGCGGATGCAGATGGGTTTCTCTCTTATCGAACTGTTGATCGTTGTAGCGATCATTCTGATTATCGCGGCGATTGCCATCCCGAATGTGCTCAAGGCGCGCATGGCCGCAAATGAAGCTTCCGCGGTGAACTCAGTTCGCACCTATACGAGCGCGAACGTCACCTACTCCGCGCTGTGCCCTTTGATCGGATACCCTGCGACACTGGCGGATCTAGGGCCGGGCGGCGGGGCTTGCGCCGGGGGTGCGAATATTGTGGACCCGGTTCTGGGTACGGCGGCGCCCGTAAAGGCTGGGTATGACTTTACCTATACTCCGGTTGCGGTGCTTGGAATAAATACGAACTACACGATGAACGGAACTCCGGCGGTTGTAGGGGTGACCGGCCAAAGGAATTTTTTCTGCGATGAAACTGGCGTCATTCGATATAACACTGTCGGCGTAGCAACGGTAGCAAGCCCGCCGCTGTAAGCCTGATTGCTGGAAACAGTGACGCTGTAGCCGTGATGCTCCGAAGGGCTGTCGATCTTCCAGAATTTCCCGCCTGATGCAATGCTCCACATGGTTTGGCCCACAAGTAGCAGCTTTACGGAAGGGCAGAGCATTCGGCGAGCCGCGCAATGCAAGGCTTGCGGCTTGATGCCATAATGATCGGGATTGTTCCGCCTCGATGCAATTCATGATTTCCGCCAATGCCACCTGTCGGCTTCATCTTTTAGTTGCATGGGCCTTCATGTCGATCGTGTGTTCCGGCCTGTCCGCCGAAAAGTCGCCGACAAGACCGGCCGATTCAGCCGTTAGCCGCGAAGTCCACTTGTTCGAGGCTCGGTATCGGGCGGCGAAGACGCTGCAGGCCACCTTCCTGGAGCGCTACACCGAAAATGAGCAAACGGTCCGAACGGAAGCGGGAACCGCCTATTTCCGGCGACCTGGGAAGATGCGTTGGGAGTACGAGGCTCCCGAGAAGGATCTCTTCCTCGTGGACGGCAAGACCGCATGGTTTTACGTGCCGGGCGACCATACCGTGACGCGGGTGCCCGCCAAGCAGAGTGCCGACTGGCGTACGCCGCTGGCGCTGCTCGCGGGCGAAATGAAGGTGTCGCGAGTGTGCGCTCGCGTGGAACTGGCTGAGCGTGAACGAGCCACGGGCGAAGGGAACGTGGTGCTCCGATGTCAGGTTCGCGGTGCATCTACTGACGGAGCGCATCCGCACAACGACCCTCAGGACGCGGATATCCCTGCCTCTCCGAACGGGGGGCAGGGCGATACGGTATTCTTCGAAATCGTGCGCGGGACTGGGGAACTGGCTCGCTTGCTGGTGCGCCAGAGCGGCGGCGTCCAGGTGGAATTTCGCTTTGAGAACTGGCGCATGAATCCGCCGGTCCCGGACTCTCTGTTCCGATTCGATGTTCCACTGGGTGTTGCCATTGTGAACGGAGAATTACCCGCGGGAGACGCCGCCGTAAAATGATGGCGATCACGCGCGGTAGAGGGCGCAAATAGGAGTGTTACGTACAAGCTACGGCCAACCCTTCACCGCTTCCCCGCATATCAGTTACTTGAGGTAAACTGAGGCCTATGGGGGAGTTTGTCTGCCGCGTTGCGGATGGTAACGGGCGAGTTTTCTCGCACGTCGAGGCTGCCGGCACACTGGCTGAAGCGCGCCAGAAGCTGGTCGATCGCGGTCTGTTTGTCTATTCGGTTAAGTCGAGAACCGGCTTTCTCTCAGGAATGGGCCGCCACAGCGGGCGTACGATCGGCGGCACGGATTTCCTGATCCTGAACCAGCAATTTAACACTTTGATCAAAGCCGGCCTGCCGATTCTGCGAGCGCTCGACCTGCTCGCAGATCGCGCTTCCTCACCCAAACTCAGGCCGGTAATCTCGCAAATTCGCGACCGTGTGCGCGAAGGGAAGTCGCTTTCGGAGTCGGTGGCCGAGGCGGGGGTCTTCTCGAAAGTCTATTCGACGGCGATTCTGGCTGGGGAAAAGAGCGGCAACCTTTCGGGCGTGTTGGACTATTACATCGCGTACCAGAAGGTGAGCACTGGTGTCCGAAAAAAGATTCTGGCGACGCTGATGTATCCCGCGCTCCTGGTCATCGTTGCCGTAGTGATCGTCAGTTACTTGGTGACGGGCGTGATCCCGAAATTCGCACTGCTGTACCGCGACCTGCACGTGGACTTGCCAGGACCCACGCAACTGTTGATTGCGCTGACGGTTGATTATCGTTACGTGTTCCTGGGAGCCGCTGCCACCTTTGTGCTCTTCATTGTGGGGATATACTTCTGGTCGCGGACCGAGGACGGCGGGGTGGCCTTCGACCGGCTGAAGTTCCGTGTACCGGTGCTTGGTGATACATTGTTAAAGTTTCAAGTAGCGCAATTTTCGCGGACGTTGGCGACGCTCTTGACGGGCGGAACGCCGCTGGTCGCGGGGCTGCAGACGGCGTCGGACTCGATCAGCAGCAAGCTGGTGAGGGGCACGGTATCACAGGCGACGCAAATGGTTCGCGAAGGTGAGTCGCTGCACAGTGCTTTGGCGGCGACGCGGGTGATGCCGGTCATGGCGCTGGACATGATTGAGGTTGGAGAATCGAGCGGAGCGCTGGCGCCCATGCTCACCAGCGTTGCGGAGTTTTACGAAGACGAAGTGAACCTGAAACTTGGCGCGATGGTTGCTCTGATTGAACCCATCATGCTGATTTTCATGGGCATGTTAGTTGCTTTTATTCTGATTTCGCTTTATCTGCCGATTTTCTCGCTGTCGTCGGGGATGAGCAAGTAAGGGAATCATGGCCCAAACGGATCAACATTCAAACGTGATGACCGGCCTGGCATTGCCGACCGACGAGCTGGCGGAGCGCGAGCAGTCGCGAAAACTCGCCGAGAGATATCGCTGCGGGTTTGTGGACCTTCGAGAGCAAAGAATCGATCCCGAACTGTTCCGAACGATTCCCGCGGATCTGATGTTCCGGTACAACTTCGTTCCCTTGGAGCTGCACAGCAATTTGCTATCGATCGCGGTGGCCGACCCTAGCCAGGTGTTGCTGAGCGATGAGCTTCCGCTGCTGTTAGGTAAGAAGCTAGCGATTAAGGTGGCCACGCCCCGTCAGATCAGTGACCTGCTGAAGCGCACGGAACAGTCGCAGCGCGTATTGGAACAAGCCACTGAAGCGTTCACGTTGCAGGTTGGGAAAGACGAAGAAGAGAGCGACGAGACGATTTCCGGCGACCGCCTGACGCGGGACACGGCGGTCAGCCCGGTCGTCCGCCTTGTCGAAACGATCATTTTTACCGCACTTGAGCGCCGCGCGAGCGACATCCACATTGAGGCACGAGACGCTGAGGTCGCGGTCAAGTACCGTATCGACGGCGTTCTGCAGCACGCCATGCAGCCGATCGCCAAGGAATGGCACTCGACGGTGATCTCGCGCATTAAAGTGCTCAGCGATCTGGATATCGCGGAACGCCGCGTGCCTCAGGATGGCCGTTTCCGCGTGAAATACAAAGGCCGCTTCATCGATTTACGCGTCTCGATTATGCCGGCAAGTCACGGAGAAGACGCCGTGCTGCGCGTCCTGGACAAAGAGACGCTGTCCGAAAAATTTCAGAGTCTCAGCCTGGATGTTGTGGGTTTCTCGGGCGAGGAGATGCGGAAGTTTCGGCGGTATATCCGCGAGCCTTACGGCATGGTGCTGGTTACCGGTCCGACCGGCTCGGGCAAGACGACGACACTGTACGCGGCTATCAACGAGATCAAGAGCGACGAAGACAAGATCATCACCATCGAAGACCCGGTCGAATATCAGCTTCGCGGAATCACGCAAATCCCGGTAAACGAGAAAAAAGGGCTAACGTTCGCGCGCGGGTTGCGTTCGATTTTGCGACATGACCCGGACAAGATCATGGTTGGCGAAATTCGCGATCAGGAAACCGCACAAATCGCCATCCAATCGGCGCTCACCGGCCACCTGGTTTTCACTACCGTGCACGCGAACAACGTCACCGACGTGATCGGGCGGTTCATCAATATGGGCGTCGAGCCGTACAATTTCGTGTCGGCGCTCAACTGCATCATGGCGCAGCGCCTGGTGCGCGTGGTCTGCTCCAATTGCAAACGGCCAAAAAAATACTCGACTGCGGAGCTCCAGGAAGCTGGACTCGATCCAGCGTTGTGGATCGGCGCGCAACTCGTGGAGGGCGTCGGATGCCTGGAATGCTCGGGAACCGGGTACCACGGCCGCACCGCGATTTGTGAACTGCTTGACTTGACTGACCGTATTCGCGAAATGATCGTGGATCGAAGGCCGACGTCTGAAATCAAGCGCATCGCGCGCGAAGAGGGCATGGTCACGCTGCGCGAAAGCGGTCTCGCGAAAATCCGCGAGGGCATCACTAGCGTGAAAGAAATCAACAAGGTGACCTTCGTTGAGCAGTAGCGCAACATTCCGGCAAGGGATTTACCAGAGTGAATTCGCGCGCAAAGTGGCGCGTTGGCTCGAAGCGATGCCGCACCCGCCCTTGGCGATCGAAATCTCACAGGACCGCGTCGCCGCCGCCCGCTGGACCAGGACCGGAGGTTTGGACAGCTACGCCATCGAGGCGCTGCCGAACGGTGCGCTGATGCCGTCGGCTGTGGAGAGCAACATAGTCGATGCCGGGGCCGTGCGCAGTGCGATTGGAGGGCTGGTGTCGCGCTTGCATGCTAAAGACGAAGACGTGGCCTTGCTGGTCCCCGATCCCGTCATCCGCGTTTTCGTGCAGCATTTCGAACAGTTTCCCAGGTCGCCGCAGGAAGCGGAGCCCATGCTCCGTTGGAAACTCAAGAAGAGCGTGCCCTTTGAGGCCGACGAAACGGTGATTTCCTATATGCGCCAGGCGCCTCGCGAGGATGGCGTGGACGTGGTGACCGCCCTGGCGCGGCTCCGCATCGTGCGCGAATATGAGGCTTTGGCGGAAGGCGTGGGCCTTAACCCGGGCGTGGTGACGAGCTCTTCTCTCGCCGCGATTACGCTGCTGGACGATCGCCAGCCAACCTTGCTGGCTCGCGTTTCGGGTTTGGCTCTGACCACCGCGATCGTGCGGGAAGGTGTCCTCTGCGGATATCGCTGCACGGAACTCCCGGCGCAAAATGTCGAGCTTACCCCGCAGATGTTGCTGGAAGAGATTTTTCCGGTGGCGGCATATTATCAAGACACCTGGCGCGAAGGCATTCAATCGGTGCGCGTGGCGGGACTAGGCCATCGACTGCCGGATTTTGTGGGGCCGCTCGAAGAGGAATTCAAGTGCGAGGTCCGCTCGTTGCTGCATACGGCGGTTTCCGAAGGGCGTGTTTCTGAAGACGTACAGGCATTAGCGGACCGCGAAGCCGACGGACTCGTGGGCTGGATGTTGCACCGCAGCTAGCGGACCAGAATCGAGAAGGGAATCAAGGCGCAGAAAAATGAAGGCCCGGTTAAATTTATCGACTAAGCCACTCCAGACGCACCGCAGATTTCTAGCGGCCTCCGGCGTCATCGGTGTCATCGCGGGCCTGCTGTTTCTGGGACTTGGATGGCACGTCTATTCCATCCGAAGAGCGGACGCGGCGCTTCGCGAAAGAGTGGAGCAGATTCGCGTGGAGATGGTTTCGCTCGAGAAGCAACGCACGGAACTCGAGCAGTTCTTTGACCGGCCCGAGAATGCCAAGCTCCACGACCGGTCCGCGTTTTTGAACACGCTGATCGATGAACAGAGTTTGAACTGGACACAGATGTTCATGGATCTGGAGAAGATCCTTCCGCCGGGCGTACGGGTTGTGAGCATTCAGCCGAAGGTTGAAAAGGGCCGAGTGCAAGTCAAACTCGTCATCGGCGCGATCAGCGATGACGCAAAACTGAAATTCATTCACGCTTTGGAACAGTCGCGTTCCTTCACCCAGGTGCAGCTTCTCAATGAGAAGCAAGGCGATCCCGGCACGCCAGGCACGGATCGCGTCAATGCGGAATTGAATGTTGTGTATTCGAGGACTTAATGCGACACGACTTTACACTGGAGCGACGCGCAATTCTGTTCGGAGTGGTCGTCCTGGTCGCCGCGGACATCGCTCTTGCCGTTTATGGTTGGAACCTCTCTTCAGCGCGACGCCCCCAACAGGACCTCGTCATCCTCACGCGCAATCGCGATCTGCTGCGCGCGGACATCGCGCGGGCGCAGGACATCCGGCTGAAGATACCCGCAATCCAGAAAGACTGCGACCGGTTCGAGCAATCTTTGTATCCAGCGAGCAGCGGCTATTCGTCGGTGAGCGCCGAACTTGGCGTGCTGGCTACCAAGGCCGGTTTGCAGTTGGAGAGTAGCGGTTTCCAACAGAGTGAAATCAAGGGCCGTAACCTCGAAAAGGTGGAAATCGAAGCGGTCGTCAGCGGCAGTTATGCGAGTGTTGTCCGCTTCCTCAACGGCTTGCAGCGTTCCAGCAACGTGTACTCGGTCGAATCGCTCCAGGCGAAGGGCGAACAAGGGCAGCAGGCCGCACGAGGTGCAGTGCGCGTCTCCATGCACATCCAGACTTATTTCCGGACCACGTGATGACTGAAAAGACCAAAGGAATTCTCCTCGCCGCGCTGGTCGCTGTAGCCGCGTTGGTGTGGTATCTCGAGAGGCGAAGCGATTCGGTGGCCGTGAGCGCCTCGCAATCTGGCGATCTGAATTACCGTCCCTTGGCGGTGGAAAACCCCGCGTTGCAGCGCGAGAAACAGGAAGCCAGCCGCAAGACGGAATACAAGGGTGGCGGACGCGATTTGTTTAGCGGCATAGCGCCGCCTCCTGCTGTGGTCGAGCAAAAAGAGGCGCGGCGTGCGCCGCAGGGACCCATCCCGTTGCCTCCGCCTCCTCCGCCGTCGCTCCCCGGAAACGTGAAGTTTTTTGGATATGGCACGGTGCCCAACGGAACCGCCAAGCGCGCCTTCCTCAGCGATGGCGATCAGATCTTTATCGTGGCCGAAGGCGATACGCTGCTGGGAAAATATCGCGTCGTGAAGATCGGCAACGCCAATCTAGATTTTGAAGAAATTGCCAGTGGCCGGCGAGGTTCGGCGGCGCTGAGCGAAGAGCCCATCGCGGCCCCCACCTCATGACAAAACGTTGGTCCAAAGCTAGAAAGCGCGGGGAAGAAGGCTACGCTCTACTTCTGGTGGTGTTTTTGACGACGCTCATGCTCCTTGCGACCATCGTCGCTGCGCCGTCGGTGCGCACCGAGCGCAAGCGCGAACAGGAAGAAGAGATGATTTGGCGCGGCAAGCAGTATGTTCGCGCGATCAAGTTGTTTTACCGCAAGAACGGGCGGTTTCCGACATCGCTGGACGACTTGACCAAACCGAAGACGGGATCGTTGCGTTACTTGCGGCAGGCCTACAAAGACCCGATGAACAAGGAAGACGGCTCCTGGCGGTTCATCTATGTGGGACCCGCAGGTCAACTCATCGGCAGCCTCAAACCTCCACAGACGCTGCAGCAGGGGGCGGGACAGCCGGGCACGCCGACTGCCGCGCTGGCTGGCCAGGGAACTACATCGCAGAGTGCATTCGGATCGTCTCAGAGCTCATTTGGATCATCGCAAAGCTCATTTGGATCATCGCAAAGTTCATTCGGATCGTCGCAAAGCGCGTTTGGATCGTCGCAAAGCGCATTCGGACCACAAAGTGGACCGGGAGCAACCGGCACCACTGGCACGGCGCAAGGCAACCCTTCCGCGCCAGGTGGTAGTGACTCGCTGTCAAACCCAACGTCAGTGGCTCCGACCGATACATCGAGCATCATCGGCGGCAACATCATCGGGATCGGAAGCAAGATCGATCGCAAGTCGGTGATCGTCTACGAAAAGGCCACGAACTATCATTTATTTGAATTTATTTGGGACCCTTCGAAAGACGTCATGGGAATCGGCGGCGCGACTGGAACCCAGGTCGGTACGCCAGTTCCTCCAGGCCAGGGATTCGGACAAGGCTTCGGCCAGCCGATCCAGAATCCGGGTTCGCAGCCCATCAACGCGCCAAACGGCCCCAACAACCCAAACAACCCGAACAATCCAATGCAGGGACCCCCGCCGCTAACGCCTAACGGACCTTCACCGCAGTAACCCGAAGGCCGTCGCCCTAGCGAATCCCGAGCGTGACGCGGATGAGCCATGAGTGACCGCTCAACGCGCCGACCAGTCCCGCAGCCTAGATCCGGTTGATTGTCGCGAACCAGGCCGGTGCGCCGTCGTTGTGGAATCTCGTTTCAATCCGGTCCCGGGCGATAGTGGAGACCTTCCATCCGTTACTGGGCTGAAACGCCGCTCTCAGCTCTTCCTCACGGATGGGATGCGGGCCAGTATCGGGACCATCGTCACTGAAGCACAACACATACAGGATTCCATCGTGCTTGGTCACTGACGCTAGACTCGCCACGTATCCTGGTCGCTCGTCGCCGTCAAAGGTATGGAACAGTCCACAGTCCAGCACCGTCTCAAACATGCGCCCCAAACGCCCTAGGTGGAACGCGTCAGCCGCGGCAAATTCAACCTCGATCCCACGGTCGTCGGCCTTCTTTCGAGCCATCGCCAGCGCTGTCTCAGCCACGTCAACGCCGAGAACCGACAATCCCAACGCAGCGACGTGAAGAGTGTTCTCGCCAGTACCGCAGCCCGCATCGAGGACTGTTCCGGCGAATCCGCCTTCGGATGCCAAACGCACTATTTCTGGCTGCGGCCGGCCAATATCCCAAGGCGCAGGGCCGTCACGATATGACGCATCCCAAGGTTGTCCATACATCCGTTCGTGACTGGTTGGGCGCCGACCGTTCAACGGATCGTCAGCGAAGGTTTCTGATCGCTCCGGCATCTTCGTCCCTCCTTGCAACTCATCTTGCTACCTCATCGTGGCGCGCCAATCCACAGGTTTTGACTATTCCTCGTCACGGTAGCACGATACACAAATGAGTTCCAAGGAGCGGCGCCTCTGGCTCTCCGCGACATCGCACTTCGATCGGCGCGGTGCGACTTACGATCGAGACGAGATCCACCATAACGTCGTATCGCTCCTTGTTGCGGGCGCGGAGATCCGATCAGGGTTCCGCGTCCTGGACATTGCCACTGGAACGGGACTCCTGGCCATCGAGGCTGCGCGAAAGGTCGGGCCTGCCGGGAAGGTCCTCGGCATTGATGTTTCAAAAGGGATGCTTGCCGAGGCGCGTAAAAAAGCAGCGGCGGCAGAGCTGCGGAATATCGACTTCGTGCTCGCTGACGCCGAGCAACTGGAATTTCCGCGCGCCAGTTTCGATTGCATATTCTGTTCGTCGGCCCTTGTGTCCATGTCGGACATTCCCCGCGCTCTTCACCACTGGATTGACTTTCTCAAACCAGGTGGCATCATCGCATTTGACGCGCCCTCCAAGCCATTCGGCATAGCTCAAATGATTGCAGATATTGTGGCCGGACACGGTGTCCATCTGACCTATGCTGACATTGCGGATACGCCCAACAAATGCCGTTCACTTTTGGAGGAGGCGGGGTTCGAGGTTGTGGCCGTCAGAACGGAGCTCGCGAATACCAACCCCATCGAACTTCGCGAGGCGATCGCGTTCTGGGATACGCGCCTGGATCACCCTGCGTGGCGAGCTCTTAAGGAAGCGCAGTTCACCACGCGCGAGGCCATGCGATCGGAATACGCTGATCGTGTCACGGCAGCGGCGGTTGCCGGGTACGTACCCAATGACACGGCTTTGAATTTCGCGTTTGGACGCAAACCTGGATGATCTACTGGCGCAGAAATCAAGGCCTGACGCACCGAAAATGCTGCCCTGAATTCGACAAGGAGACCAACCAATGAGCAGGCACGTAGCCATCTCACCTGAAGAAGCCGCGGATCGCCTCGCTATCCGCGAACTCGTCGAGGCCTACGCGCACTGCGCCGATCGTCGCGATGCGAAAGGTCAGATGGCTCTCTTTACCTCGGACACCCACTTCGTGGTGTATATGGACGCCAGGGATGCAAAGCCTTCGCAGGAGCTGCACTCACGGGACGCGCTCGCTCCGGTCTTCGCGGACCTGAACAAGTACGCCGCCACCATGCACTTCGTCGGACAGAGCACGATCCTTACGCTAACCGGCAACCGAGCCACGGGAGAGGCTTACACCTTGGCCCATCACCTCACGATCGACGGTGGAAAGCGAAACCTGATGATTGCGGCCCTCCGGTACTCAGACCAGTTCGTGAAGATCGACGGTGCCTGGCTATTTGCGGAGCGCCTGCTCTACGTCGACTGGATAGAGGAGCGCGCACTTTCATGACACCTGCGAAGCGGATCGCCTGGATGACCGCCTTTGTAGCGCCTCGGAGCCGCGGATGAACGTTCCGACGGCGAGCCAAAAGCGCCTCGTAATTGTCGGCGCGACGGGAATGGTCGGTGGATATGCCCTTCGCTACGCGCTCGACCATCCCGCCGTTGAGTCTGTGACGGCGATCGTTCGCAAAAAACTCGACATTTCGCATCCCAAGCTAAGAGAGGTTGTCCATCGAGACTTCGCGGACTGCTCTGCACTCGCGGAGACCCTCTCGGCCCAGGACGCGGCCATCTCTTGCCTGGGTGCATATACCGGAGCGGTGTCGGACGCGGAACTCCGGACGGTAACCGTGGACTACCCGATCGAGTTCGCGCGGGTTCTCCACGCCAGCAGCCCCGGCGCGGCCTTCTCATTTTTGAGTGGGAGTGGCGCGGACCCAACCGAGCGAAGCCGGATGCCTTTCGCACGCTACAAGGGAAAGGCCGAGAACGCACTACTCGCGGCGGGATTTCCCCACGTTTACATCTTCCGGCCCGCGTACATCTATCCCGTGGAGCCGCGGAAGGAACCGAACTTCACTTACCGCCTGCTGCGGCGGATCTATCCGGTGTTTCGGGTGCTGTTCCCCAACCAGGTGATTCGGGCCGACGACTTGGCCCGGGCCATGGTGGCTGCCGTCGTAGACGAAACGGGGCAGCGCGGAGGCCCGGTTTTCGAGAACCGTGATATCCGAGCCATGGTCAAGTCGCTTCAACCACTTTAGTCGACTCCATTCCCGTAGTTCGGACTTTTATCGCGGGCCAAACCTCATAACAGCCCGGTGTCCCAGGTTCCGTGTTTTGGTACCTGGGTCTTGGGGTGCTCCGATCTTTTTTCGAATCAAAATAACAAAAAGGCTGATTTGAGCATCCGGCCTTTCCAGACTATTACCGATCGTCCGCACTCACCGCGCAAGAACAACTCATAGGGTAGGCGGGGAGTATCCGATGAGTTCGGGGTTCGTCATCCGCATTGGTTAAAGACGTTACCCAGATGCTTCCGGAGGAGAAACTTGGCGTACCGCCTCGCGAAGCCATGTGTGCCGCGCGTCTGTCGTGAGCCTCGGGTGCCAGACCATCAAGAAATGAAATGGACGCAGCTCTTGTGGCGCTTTCACGAGCCGCAAGGTGGAATTCCTCTCCACCATTTGCCTCATGCCATTGGTGAGTGTGAGGACGAGTTCCGTGCCAGGAAGGCAGCTAAGGGCCGCGCCAAAATAGGGCATGCGGACACAGGAGCGGCGCTTTGCACCCAACGCAGCAAGCTGCTTGTCCGGGATGTTCTGCACGCTTGGAAGAGTTGTAACCGTAAGGTGCTCCGCCGCGAGGTACTGCTTCAGTGTCAGGCGATCGCCAAACTTGCTCTGGCGGGCAACAGCGCAGATCCAGTCCTCGCGGTAAAGTTTCTCCGAACTCAAGTGAGAGGGCAGCAAGCCGTCGTCGATGTGGAGAATGAGGTCAAGCTTTCCGCGCTCCAGCATGTCCACAGCATCAGCCTGCCACGGTAGGAAATCAAAGTTCACCTTGTAACGTTCGGTCGTATAGCGGCGGCACAAGTGCGGTAGTAGCGCGATGCAAACATTGTCGGGGCCAGAAATGCGGAAATTGCTCCGCTCCCTTTTCGGATCGAAGACGCTTGGCACAACCAGGCCTTCTATTTTGGGAAGGAGCTGTTCAAGTTCCTCCAGAATCTTGCGCCCTCGCAACGTGAGCTCAAATCCTGAAGACGAGCGAACGACCAGCTCGTCCTGAAACATGGAACGTGCGCGCTGAAGGGCTCGGCTGACCGCCGGTTGACTGAGCAATAGTCGGGCCGACGCTTTGGTGACACTTTTCTCCTCGGCGATCACCGCAAAGATGATCAAGAGGTTCAAATCGACTTGTCGGAGTTTCTCTAGACGCATACAGGCTATGATCATTATGCATGGACTGTATGCCGAATGAAAACATCTATTGGAGTGTGGCAACGGTTGTTGGCCACCGAAAGAGGAGAGCGCGATGACACAAAAGCAACAAATTGAGAATCAGGGGGAGCTTTCCGGGAAACGAATTGTAGTGCTAGGCGGGTCGTCCGGCATCGGGTTAGCAGTGGCGCAACAGGTGGTGGCACGAGGCGCGCGAGCAATCATCGCTTCGAGTAACGCAGACCGGGCTAAACAAGCGGTCGCCACGCTCGACGGAAAAGCGGAAGCGCACACGCTGGATCTCTCGAATGAGCGCGACATTCAAACTTTCTTTCAGAAGATCGGTGATTTCGATCACTTGGTCTTCACTGCCGGCGACACTCTGCAATTAAATGAGCTTGTAGCCACGGACCTTACCAAAGCCCGGCATGCCTTTGATTTACGCTATTGGGCCGCACTCGCCGCGGTCAAATATGGAGCCCCACATATTCGCAAAGGAGGCTCTGTCGTGCTGACAACTGGAATCGCGGGTCAGCGCCCGCACAAAGGATGGGTCCTTGCGGCAAGCGTCTGCGGAGCTATCGAAGCACTAACACGTGCCCTAGCGGTCGAGTTGGCACCAATGCGGGTTAACGCAGTATCTCCCGGAGTCGTTCGGACGAACCTCTGGCAGAACATGAGTGCGCCGGAGCGGGAACGTCTATTCGAGAGCGTGGGCAACAGTCTCCCCGTTGGCCGAGTCGGCGAAGCTCACGATATCGCGCAAGCCTACCTGTTCTTGATGCAGGAAGGATTCGCCACTGGGCAGACCGTTGTGGTTGATGGCGGTACGGTCCTGGTTTAGCGCCCCTTGCGACTTAACGTCGCCACCCATGCTTACAACTGTCAGCAGGTCAGAGCGCGACACGCAGAACTGGGAAGGAAAGAGAATGGGCGTCTTAGACGGTAAGGTTGCACTCGTCACGGGAGCTTCAATGGGTATAGGCGCCGGGATAGCAAAGCTATTGGCGGCGGCAGGAGCCTCCGTCGTGGTGAACTACGCCTCCAGCAAAGAAGGCGCGGACCGCGTTGTGTCGGAGATTGCGGAACATGGCGGCAAGGCGTTCGCGGCGCAGGGGGACGTCTCGAAGCCTGACGATGTGAAGCATCTCTTCGAAGATGTGGTGCGTGAATTCGGAGGGCTGGATGTGCTGGTCAACAACGCTGGTGTGTATTCACTCTGTCCGCTGGAGTCGGTCACGGAGGCGGAGTTTCACCGCCAGTACAACACGAATGTACTGGGTACTCTGCTGGCGACGCAGGAGGCGGTGAAGTTGTTTGGAGAGAAGGGAGGCAGCATCATCAACATTGGAACCGCTGGCACGCCGAATCCTGGTCCAGCGATGGTTCTGTATCTATCGGCTAAAGGCTTGATCGACATAGTCACCCAGGTTCTGGCGAATGAGCTTGGGCCTAAGAAGATACGCGTAACGTGCTCGGCGTAACGGTCAGCGAATTTGAGAAGCACGTCATCTCGCAGACGCCACTAGCTCGATTCGGACAACTCAAAGATATAGCGCCGGTTGCAGTTTCCTGTCGTCTGAAGCGTCATACTGGATCACAGTGCGGGTGGCCGATCCTTGCGCCCTTTGCAAGAGTGGGTCCTGCCGGGTGCCCGAGGTTCCGTTTTTGGTACCTGGTCTTGGCGTGCTCCGATCTTTTTTCGAATTGAAAAACAAAAAGCCCGGATGGAGCATCTGGCCCTTCAAACTATTACCTCAATGGTTTGCGACTGGAAGAAAATCTTCTCGTCCCCTCGTCACCGTTATTATCCGGGCCACCAGTCAGTGAGAGCCTGGTGATTGGCGAGGTCCTGAACTATTTTTCTAGTCCTGGCCAACGCCAAAAACCAGGCATCCCTCCGTCTTTACCGATTACGCCGCGAGGAATCCACAGCGAATCGGGTCCACCGAAAGCGCGTCAAGACTGGGAAGCCGCGCCAATTGCATTATTTACCTTTGCCGAAATCGAACAGATCGAACAGGTCGCCGATGGCCGGCATGTTGGTCGGCACATAGGACGGACCCTTCTGAACGGGATTAGACAAGTTATCGCGGCTGCGATCGCTGAGGGTGGTATTGAGCATCCAGTTCCGTTCGACGAACTTCACGAAAGAGGAATGCTCGTTATAGGTGTGGCTGATATGGCCGCCGGTCGAGAAGGGCGAAACGGCGATCATCGGAATGCGCGGACCGGTGCCGAAGAAATCGACCGGCTGGATAAAGCCCGAGTCGTAGAAGCCGCCGCCCTCGTCCACGGTGACGAAGATCGCGGTCTCGGCCCATTGCTCCGGGTTGCTTTGCGCCAGTTCGATGATGTTTTGGGCGAAGGCCTCGAAGAGGCCCCACTTCGAGGAAGCGGGGTGGCCGTCCATCGAGCCGTCGGGTTTAACGTAGGAGACCGCCGGGAGCGTGCCGTTCTGGAGGTCGGTAAACAGGTCGGTTACGTCCCGCATGTGGTCCGCAACCATGGTCGGATAGTTCGCCTCATACTCGAACGGGTTGCAGATATTGCAATAGAGCCCGTCCAATGGGGTGCCCGTTCCACTGACATTGAAGCCGCCGCCATAATATTTCCAGGGAATATTGTTGGCGGTCAGCACATCGCCGATGCTCTTTTGCATCGTCTGCGGAACGACGAGACCCGACTGCACCGTTCCTTTCGGCGTGAAGGCAGGGTTGACGTTGACGGCCTGCCAATACTGGCCGGTGCCGCACTTTGTCTGCACGGAATAGGGGAGCGCATTCAGATAATTTGTGATCGCGGCGATACCAGGCTGGGTCGGGTCGGAACAATTGAACCATTGCGCCCGCTTTGTGTATTGATTGAGTGTTCCAGCCACGGGATCCGGATTATAGATGTTGGCAGCCAAAGGCGTCGCGGGATTCCCTTTACCGTCGCTGAAGAAAACCTGATCGGCAAAGCCGAGCGGCTGGCTGTCGGGGCCGGTACCGCCAAGCACTGGCTGGTGATAATTGTCGCTCATCGTGTACTGGTCAGCGAGGGACTTGAACAGAGGCGCGTCGCCGCCCTGCATGTTGAAGAACTCCATGGTCTGCCCGGTGTCATGCAGCGGGCCGTACGTGGTGGTAACCGCCGATTGGAGATCACGGAGACACCCGGTCGGGTTGTCCTTCGATACGTGCTCCGCGTCGATGGCGCAATCGACCTGCTGGACCATTTGGAAATACTGATGGATGGTGTCGCCGGCGTAGGCGTCGAACGCCATATTCGGGCCGGTCAACTGGAACGGTCCCGGCGGGAGGGTGCTGACGTTGCTGATGCGGATATCCGGACCTTCCGTGAAGTTCAAACCGCTACCTCCCGTTCCGAATAGGAATTGATCCGCGGGCGGCAAGCCCGGATTACCGCCTGGGAGGCTCAGGATGCCGGCAGCGGGCGACACCGGGCCGACGCCGTTCAGATCGGGCGGCGGCAACGTGACGTAGAGTTGTTTGTTGGCCAAATCCGCGCTGCTGAAGAACTTTCCGCCGTTGGGGGCGGACGTGATCTGGAACTGATGCGCCTTAGCGAAATTCGGGCCCGGCGAGCCATCGGCATTGATGATCCCTTCGGACAGAAGATTCAACACCTTTTCGCTCCTGCTCTTTGGCACATAAGTCGCGTAAAGGTGATCGAAGCTGCGATTCTCGCCGACAATGATGATGACGTGCTTGATCGGCGTGGCGGTTTTAATCGCATCGACCGGATTATCTGGATCGTTTGCGGCTCGGGCAGGTGCGCCAAAGCCAAAAACCGACATAGCGAACGTGAGCGCGCAAGCAGTAGTTTTCACGAGCCATGTTTTTGTGTCCCTAAAATTCATAGTTCCTCCAAGTTGAAATGACGTGGCAATGCCACGTGAGGAGGTTTGACCAGCGCTCGTCAATCACGCGTTAACGCAGCGTCTCATTTCAGCGAATTCGTCTGCAGACCGGTGGGAAAAACCAGGCGCCGACTCGTCAATCAGCCCATTAGTTGGCAGCGGAAGAGTTCTCGAATATCCAGAACCTAATCAAGAAGAGGAAACACAGAACCACCAAGATTATGCCGAGATCGAGCAGAAAGTTGAGTCTGCTCGCAGGATAGAGTCTGGCGCTCATTCAGCTAAACAGTTCTCCGAAATCACAGTCTATGATTCCGACCCGATTCGGTGCAGAACCGCGTCCAGAGCCTCCGAGACTCTCGTCAGGAGGCCCCGTTCAACCAAGTGTTTGAGAAATTGCTCATTTATGCCGCCGGCTGTCGCGTGTGTGGCGGCCAGTGATTGGAAACTGCGCTTGGGCGCGTCGACAGCGCCAGTCGTTACCCCCAAAAATAGTTGTGCAATGTAGTCTCTGGCTTGCGATGCTGGAACACCTTGCTGCTCCAACCAAGACGCAATCGTTTCATTAAATGCGAAATAGGAGGCAATTGTCGCAGTCGTGGCACAAATTGCATCGAACTCGTTTTCCCTTTCAACTGGAAAAACAGTTCCAACGTCAGCGAAGAGTTCAAAGGCCATCGGATCGGGGGGATAGATCGCCGTGGGGCTCAATTGTTTTGCCGCTGACGGCAACGGTACCGCCCTTGCGATTCGCACAGCAGGCGCTACGAGTTCAGACAAGCTCCGCAGCGGGAGCGCCGAGACAAGGCTGATAACCCGATGATCGGGACGGAAAGCCAATTCCGAAAGAACACCTCGCGCAGCTGAAGGCCTCACAGCGATCACGATTGTGGCGGAATGGTCGAGAACTTCCTGGTTACAGGATGCGACGGATATTCCATGGAAACGATTCGCAAGCCCATGAGCGACAGCAGAATTGCGAGGAGACAACCAGATGGAGTGGGGGGCGACGCCGGACAAACTCAAACCAGTGACGATGGATATAATGTGATTTCGCCAGTTCCGATGAATCCTAGTTGCATCATTCTTTCCTGTCGTTTCCAAACGAAGCGACGCACAGATCTTAAACGATTTTCAAAAACATCAGACTGTGTTTGTCCGCATTTATCCGACGGCTGGGCTGACACTTCGCGAATCGCCGGCCGGGTGCCCCAGGTTCCGTTTTTTGGCACCTGGGTCTTGGTGTGCTCCGATCTTTTTTCGAATTTAAAAAAAAGGGCCCGATGGAGCATCCGGCCTTTTTCAAAACTATCACCTCAATTGGTTGCGGCGGCCTGCAACCATCCGTATTGTTTAGTACTGCCTTTTAGCGTGGAACTGATCCGGCTCGCCGTGCAACCAGCGTGCAAGGTCATAGGTTGGCGATCTCTTCCCGGTAGTCGACCATCGAGACACAATCGGGAGTGAGGGGTCTGTGGCCGATAGGGCACGAGGTTATCACTACTTTGCTCCCGGATGACGGGCTGACTCGAAACTGAGCAGCCGCGTCGCTTTTTAACTCCATCCAGCCCTGGTCCCATACAGCGCGGCTCTTTTAGCTTCAACTGCATTTGGACACACACGCGGGGACTCTAAGATGCCGCGGCATCTCCGGCGAGGGCTCGAACCGCCCTGGGCTGAGGACGCAGCAGCAAATAGAATGCCGCGGCGTGCGTGATCATCAGTACGGGCACGTAGATGATCGGGATCACGTACGCGGCTCCCAACTGCCCCGCCAGCGCAGGAAGGCCAACCTGGATGGCGTGGTAATAGTCGAGGATGAGGTCAATCGTCCCAACGAGATTGAAGGCGACGACGAAAAGCCAGAAGAGCGGACGTATCCTTACCGTGAGAAGCGCCAGCATGGCCAGGATTCCGGTTGCCAGGTCCCAGTAGGCGGCGAACGTCGCGAAGCCAGCGGCGGGCAGATTTGGGCCGACCACGCCTGGAAGGATAAATACGAGCCCGAAGAAGCGGAAGCTGTGCAGCGTAGCCATGGCGCGTTGCGCTGCGACCAGGTCCATCGACTTGAGTCGGGGCAGGATGTACACGCCGAAGCAAAGCAGCCACGCGACATAACCTAGAATGAGATGCAGGTTGAAGATGATTTCCGGTGACATTTGCCCTCCTATCGCATTGACGAGTTCACTTATTGGTTGGGTTATCTCTCAACAGTATCCCGAGCGGCATGAGTGGCCCGACCGGAATGAACTGCTCGTCCACGAGGTTTTCCTTAGAGAGAGGCAGGCTTTCGATGAGAGCCTGAGCCTCCGCCGCGTCCTTGCAGTTCAGGAGGAAGATGACGCCCCGGCCGTCGCCACGCGTGAACCACTGCTGAATCTTGCCGTCGAGATACAGGGGAACGGTCGCACGAATTTCGGCGGGCATGATTTTCATGACTTGCTCGACGGTAACCCCCGGTTTTGGCGTAAGGATCGTCAGCACGCCGGTGATCTTGGGTTGCGGTGGTGTGGACTGACCTTGCGCCATGGGTGCCAGGACCGTCGCGAACGCCAGCAGCAGGTAAAACATTTCAATCTTCATGGTTCAGCTCCTTTGCTTCCTCACAGAATGTGGACCTTGCCGTGGTACCAACGGGTACCACATGCTGGTAAGACGCATAGACTTTGCGAAAGTTTCACGACTCCCAACTTTTTTCCCTGCCGGCAGGCCAAACGCAGCCCCCCCTGTGGTACTATACGGTACCCGAGTCGCCGAGGAGACGGTGATGGCTAGGGCCGCGATGTCAAAACGCCGCCAGGAAGGCGGCGACGAAACTGCAGTGCGCGAGCGCATCCTTGAGGCGGCCTTTGCGGCGTTCATGAAGAGCGGCTACGCAACGGCCAGCACGCTTGAGATCGCGACACGCGCGCGCGTTTCGAAGCGAGAGCTTTACGCGCTGGTTGGCAACAAACAGGAAATGCTGATCGCCTGCATCAGCAAGCGCGCCAAGCGACTTGTCGTGCCGGCTGACCTGCCCGTACTGCGCGATCGCGAAA
>Ga0073928_10000578_pt1 | contig 83462 bp, 75 predicted proteins | sample PaiPotPPA55metaG_FD_76969 | JGI IMG/M metagenome (GOLD analysis project Ga0073928, IMG submission 76969) | Iron sulfur acid spring bacterial and archeal communities from Banff, Canada, to study Microbial Dark Matter (Phase II) - Paint Pots PPA... ...
ATAGCCGTCTCCGCGGACCCGCAAAAGTCCCGCATACTTGAACTGCTACGGGTCAGCTCACCGACCTATCTTCAAGCGCCCCGTTCTGGTTATAGTCCGGCGCTTCACATTCAAGGATTTCACGGCCCATGGAAACCCTTATCCAGACGCCCCCGGCTCCAACAGCCCAGCGCGTCATTCACACCGCGCAACTCATCACCGCCATGCTCAAGTCCAACGGCCACGTTAGCGACCTCATTTTCTCCCCCGGCCGCGCGCCGCAAATCGAAGTTAGTGGCCAGCTCGTCGAGCTCAAATACAAAGGCCTCGAGCGCCTTTCCGCCGCGGACACCAAATCCATCGCCTACGACATCATGGGCGATAACGAGCATCCGCTCCGCAAACTCGATCAGGACGGCTCCGCCGACCTTTCTTACGGCCTAACCGGCGTTGGCCGTTTTCGCGTAAATATCTTCCGCCAGCGGGGCAGTTGCGCCATCGTCATGCGCGTCATCCCCGATAAGATTCCCAGCTTTGACGACCTCAAGCTCCCCAAAACTCTCGAAGAAATTGTTCACATCAAAAACGGCATCGTTCTCGTGACGGGCCCCACCGGTTCCGGCAAATCCTCCACACTCGCCGCCGTGATCGACAAGATGAACATGGAAAAGGCTTTTCACATCCTCACCATCGAAGATCCCATCGAGTTTCTGCACCGCCACAAAAAGGCCACCATTCATCAGCGCGAGCTGCACAGCGACACGCCCACATTCGCGCTCGCTCTCCGCGGCGCCCTGCGCCAAGCCCCCAAAGTCATCCTCGTCGGCGAAATGCGTGACAAAGAAACCATTGAAATCGCTCTCGAGGCCGCCGAAACTGGCCACCTCGTCATGTCTACGCTGCACACCATTGACGCTTCTAAAACCGTCGAGCGCATCATCGGCGTCTTTCCGATCGCCGACCAGCAGTCGGTGCGCACTCGCTTCGCCAAAGCGTTTCGCTTCATCGTTTCGCAGCGCCTCCTTCCGAAGAAGGACGGCAAAGGCCGCATCGCCGCCATCGAAATCCTGAAGTCCACCCTGCGCACGCGCGACTACGTCGAAAAAGGTGAAGGCGAAGGCAAAACCTTGCTGGACGCCATGCGTGACGGCGACACCGACGGCATGCAGCACTTCGATGGCGAGCTAGAAAAATTGCTCCGCGCCGGCACCATCGATTACGATACCGCCCTCGCCTACTCCACCAATCCCGGCAACTTCCGCCTGGAAGTAGCCGACTTTCTCGAAGGCGGCGGCAATGCCAAACAGCCGGACACCGCCGCAACCGAAGTCGAAGTCGAACGCTAAATTTTGGACTGCGGCGGTCGGCTGCGGCCTTTTCGAGTCCACACCACTCGGAAAAATCGCTTCCGTAGCGGCCTGATCCGCTCCTGATTTACAAACTGAAAAACAGAAATCTAATCGCCGCCGCTGTGACTTGTCGCGCTCTGTCGTACAATTCTTGAACCGATGCCCGTATTCCAGGACGCGACAGATCTACAGACATTCATCATCGTTGTAATCTCCGCCGTTCTCACACTCGTATTCGGCGCAATAGCTCTGATTTATCCGCGAACCGCTGACAAATTCCTCCGCCGCATCGAGCAATCCCTTTCCCGATTCGCAGAACGCAAGCGCCTCGCCATCATCGCTTTGTTCTTTTCTATAATCTTTCTTCGCCTTCTCGTTCTTCCGCTTCTCCCAGTACCCGTTCCCAGCATTCACGACGAATTCAGTTACCTACTGATGGGCGACACATTCGCGCACGGTCGCCTGGCCAATGCACCGCACCCCATGTGGGTCAGCTTCGAAACGTTCCACGTCAATTGGTTCCCTAAATACGCGTCGATGTATCCGCCGGCACAAGGTTTCGCGCTCGCCATCGGCCAACTACTCGGCCACCCTTGGATTGGTGTGCTACTAAGCGATGCCGCCATGTGCGCTGCAATCTTATGGATGTTGCAAGGCTGGCTGCCCGCTCGCTGGGCGTTCCTCGGCGGCACGCTCGCCGCCCTGAAATTCGGGGTGGCCAGCTACTGGATGAATAGTTATTGGGGGGGCGCCACCGCCGCAATCGGCGGCGCATTGGTTTTAGGCTCGCTCCCGCGCATTACGGAACATGCGAGGGTGCGCGATGCCGTTCTCCTTGGCCTCGGGGTCGCTATTCTTGCCAACAGCCGGCCTTACGAAGGATTCCTCTTCTGCATTCCCGCGGGTCTCTGGTTTCTTTGGTGGTTCGCCGGAAAAAACAAATCACCGCAGCCGCTGAACGTGCGGCTATGCCGCGTCTTGCTTCCTCTCAGTGCTATGTTGCTGCTGACCGCCGCGTTCATGGGCTACTACAATTGGCGCCTCACCGGAAATCCGCTGTTGCTGCCGCACGTTTTGAACACGCGCGTCTATCACACCACCGGACTCTTTCTGTGGGACCACAAGGGTCCGGAAATGCACTATCGCAATCAGCAATTCGAGGATTTTTACAACGGATGGGCGCGCGATAATTACGAAAATACGTGGGCGGACATCGTCCGCGTCACTCGAGAAAAATTCGTTCGCTACGGGCTCACCTACTTTTGGATCGGAGCGCTTCTCGCTTTGCCTGCTGTCCCATTTTTATTCCGCGACCGCAAGATGCGCCTCGTGCTCGTCACTTTCCTGCTCGTGACTGCCGGCGCGCTCGTTGTGATTTGGTCAAACGCGCATTACGCCGCGCCGCTCACCTGCTTGGTCTTCGCACTGATCGTGCAGGCCATTCGCTACTTGCGTACGATTCGCAGGAACGGGCGGCCCGTAGGAATCGCGCTATCGCGCGCCATCGTGCTCCTGCTCGTGCTCGACGCAAGCATAAACACAGCACGCGGCATCTGCGACCCGCTGCTTTGGCCCTGCGAAGGCGACCCCAGCCGCGCTACCGTTATATCGAAACTTGAGCACACACCCGGCAAGCACCTGATTATGGTCCGCTACGAAAAGGACGATCACAACATTCACGATGAATGGGTCTACAACGGCGCCGAAATCGATAACGCCAAAGTCCTGTGGGCCCGCGAACTCGATCCGCAACAAAACGCCAAGCTCTTCGCCTACTTCAAAGACCGCAAAATCTGGCTAGTAACCCCCGACACCGACAACACCTACCTGAAGCCCTACACGCTGCCCGGTATTAGGCCACAATCCGATGAGTAATCTTCACGCATCGCCTCCTTTCTAACCCCGGCAGCTTCTCGAGAAATCTCCTAGAATTCTTGCATTGGCAGTCAGTGGCTCTTCACCGATTCATTTATTGTCGGCACTCAAATCGCAACATGTGGAGCGCGAGGTTCTGGGCGAATGCATAACACGGTAGACCCTACGACGATGAGGGCCCTCGCCATCGCGGGCACTTCCGTAACCGCTGCGATCGCCTTCTCCTTACTCTCCTTGCTAACCCGCCGTGGCCGGAGTGCCTCTCGACGCATGGAACGAGCGCTTGCCAAATTTGCCGAACGCCCGATCCAGGCAAGTATCGCTCTTTTCTTATGGGTGATTGCCGCCCGCTTACTTGCGCTTCCGTTGTTTCCCGCGCCGACGCCAGGAATCCACGACGAGTTTAGCTACCTGCTCGGGGCCGACACCTTCGCGCATGGCCGCTTAACCAATCCATCGCATCCCCTATGGTTAAGCTTTGAAACTTTTCACGTTAACTGGCATCCCACTTATTCGTCGATGTATCCCCCAGCCCAGGGATTGATTTTGGCGGCCGGGCAGTTGCTAGGTCATCCTTGGATCGGAGTTCTGCTCAGCAATGCCGCCATGTGCGTGGCTATCTTTTGGGCTTTGCGAGCATGGATGCCGTCCCGTTGGGCGCTTCTAGCCGCCGCGGTCACTTGGTTCAAGTTCGGTCTGACGAGCTATTGGATCAATAGCTATTGGGGAGGATGCGTTGCCGCAATTGGCGGCGCTCTGGTGTTGGGTGGCTTAGGGAGGCTCTGCCGGCGCGCCAGGGTTCGTGATGCGGTCGTATTTGCGCTCGGCGTCGCAATCCTAGCGAACAGCCGTCCTTACGAAGGCTTGTTCTTCTGCCTACCGGCCGCAGTCTGGTTTTTGTTGTGGCTCGCTGGGAAAATTAGATCGCATGACGTCTTGCGTTCGCGTCTTCGAAAGGGCTTTTTACCCGTCGCCAGCGTTCTCCTTCTGACTGCCGCGTTCATGTGCTACTACAACTGGCGTCTCACCGGGAACGCGCTCCTTTTGCCGCACGTGATGAACGCGCGCACGTATCGCACTGCCGGTCTCTTCCTGTGGGATCAAAAAAAGCCAAAGCTCCACTATAACAACGTTTCCCTGCAAGCTTTCTACGACGGCTGGGAGCGCTCCAACTATCAAACGAACTGGGAAAGCGCGAAGCGGGTATCGATGGAAAAAGTGAATCGCATGGAGACCGTCTATTTCTGGTCAGGGGCTCTGCTTATCTTGCCTGCAATTCCCTTTGTGCTTATGGACCGCAAGATGAAACTGCTTTTGGCCACCCTTGCCGTTGGCTCGGCAGCGGTCTTTGCGGTGAGTTGGTCATTGCCTCACTATTCCGCGCCACTGACTTGTGTATTTTACGGGCTGCTGGTGCAGGGCGCCCGTCACCTGCGCACGATGCGCATTTCGTCATTGCATCTCGGCGTTGTATCGTCGCGCGTGATGGTTCTTCTGCTGCTACTCGATACGGCGACCAACGTTTGTTACCGAGTTTGTGACCCGCTGCTGTTTCCGTGTCAGGGAAATTCTGAGCGCGTGGCGCTCGTCGACAGACTGCAGCACTTGAGCGGGAAACATCTGGTTATTGTGCGCTACGCGGAGCTTCACAATCCGCACTTCGAATGGGTTTTCAATGGCGCGGACATCGACGGCGCCAAGGTTGTTTGGGCGCGGGAGCTGGACCCCCCGCAAAACGCCAAACTCCTGGCCTATTTCAAAGACCGCCACGTTTGGCTCTTTGAGCCCGACAGCAACTCCACGCGAATAAGCCCATATTCGGATTCAGCGTTGATGACCATGCAATCAGACAAGAACTTGCACTCCGTTCGGTGAGCCGAGTGGCAGCTTTGTTGCGCTCATTTTGTCGCCATAAACAAATTATTCAGGCCCCATTCGAATGTGTAGTGTAAGAAATCCGTGAAGCCGATGCGGTGAAGCATCTGCTGCAGCATCGCCACGGGGATTCGATTCTGGTGCTCATCGCTCTCCATCTCGTCGCTCACGAGCCTGAGCCCATGCAGCGCCCTTAAGATCGGATCTACCATCGCGGAAGGCCACGTCAAAATCAGCGATCCACCCGGGACTAGAATCCGATACGCTTCGCGCAGTACCGGTTCTGGCTCCGCCAGATGCTCCAAGACCGCTAGCATCACCACATTATCGAATTGTGCCGACTCGAGCGGCAACGCCGCTCGAATGTCCGCGCGCACGCGCTTCCATCGTCCGCCGGCGCCGTCTCGCACCTGATCGTCCACGCCGACGCCGTGCGCAATTCGCTCGGCGGCGAAATCGAGAAACGCTGCATCCAATCCGCAGCCCAAGTCGCAGACGCGCGCTCCCTTGCGAATGTGCGGGTAGGCGGCGCGAAAGCGCTGCCGCGCGATGAAATGGTCTAATCTGGTGTAGGGCATTATTTTAGTTCGTAGTCGCCGATATAGGTTCCGCGGCTAATCCCGAGCATGCTCAAGAAAAACGACGCAAAGATAATTTGCAGTCCCAGAAACAGCCACATGGCCCAGAATAAAACCTGGCGAACCTGCGCCAGGGGGCCGAATCCGCTGGCTACCCACTGCCACGTTACCCAAGCGCAGCCCGCGAATCCCGCGAGAAATAAAACGCCGCCCAGGAGAAGCCCCGATTCCAGCGTCACCCGTTTTAGCACCCGCTTTAGTGACACCGCCCCGCTGCGATCGAATCGTTCCGCGTAACTGAATACTTTCGCGAACGCTCCAATCGAAAGAATCTGCGCGCCCAACAACGTAAAAATCACGCCGAAGATCATGGTGTGCACGTCCAGTGTAATTCGCGGCGTGATCGCCCGCGGACCTGGCAGCAACCACAAGACGAGCGCCAATCCCGCGAACATAAATGCCGCACCCGGCAGCACGAACAGCCAGTTCGGCGCGTACAACAACATGAATCGCAAGTGCCGCCAGCCGTCGCGAAAACTTCGCAAATGCGGCGGGCGCCCGCGTTTGTCCGGCCAAAGCGTGATCGGAATCTCCGCGATTCTCGCGCCCAGTTGCGCGGCTTTGATCACAAACTCCGACGCAAACTCCATGCCCGTGCTGCGTAAATCCATGCGGTCATACACTGATCGCGTAAAGCCGCGCATCCCGCAATGACTATCGCCGATTCCCGTGCGAAAAAAAAGATTTAGCAGCGAGGACAGTGCAGGATTTCCTACATATTTGTGATGCCACGGCATCGCGCCGCGCTTGATCTCGCCGCGAAACCGGTTCCCCATCACCACGTCATTTCCCTGGCGCCATTTCTCCACAAAACGAGGCACGTCGCTGAAATCATAACTATCGTCTGCGTCGCCCATCACGATGAACGCGCCTCGCGCGGCGGCAATTCCCGCGCGCAACGCGGAACCATATCCGCGCGCCTCAACGCGCACCACCCGCGCGCCCAGCCTTTCCGCAATCTCGATCGACCCGTCCGTCGATCCGTTGTCCGCCACAATCACTTCGCCGCGCAGGCCTGCCGCGCCAAACGCGCCAATGGCTTTCGAAACACAAATCCCGATCGAATTGGCCTCGTTCAAACACGGAATCACCACCGACACTTCGACCCCATCCTCCGCGCCCGGTTTCGCCGCAGCCGCTGCCGCGCGCGTGGCATTCCTTGCCTTCAACTCCTCAGTATCCACGCTGCCTCGCATGCTCCTCACTTCCAGCTTGCATTTTCTCCCGCGCCCATTATCATGGCGAAGTTCCCAAGCGAAGTTTCGAAAGTCCCTGAGACTCCACCAATTGCCGAATCCATCGGACCTATCTTCCACGCCCAGCGCCTCCGCGTCGAGTGGCACTTTCGACGCCTTAGCCGCACCAGGCAGCCGCGGTCGCCTCCTCAAAGTTCTCGGCATGTGGTTCGGAATTTCCGCCGCCGTCGGCAACACCATCGCCGCCGGAATCGTGCGTGCGCCCGGCGACATCGCGCAGTGGCTTCCCAACGTTTATCTTTTTTTCGGCGTTTGGGTCGTTGGCGGACTCTACGCGCTTTCGGGCGCTTCGTCGATGGTGGAACTCGGCGCAGCCATTCCGCGCAGCGGAGGTCAATATAATTTTTCACGCCGCGCGCTTGGCGAATACGCCGGCTTTATCGTCGGCTGGAGCGATTGGCTTTCCACCTGTGGCACTGCCGCGGCCGTGGCTATTGTTATCGGCGAGTACAGCGGCGAGCTTATTCCACCGATGGCGGGGCACGTCAAGCTCATCGCTGTGCTTATTATTATTGGGTTTTTTGTTTTGCAGTGGCGCGGCATCAAGTGGGGCAGCGGGACGCAACTGGTTACTGCGGCACTGAAAACGTTCGCGTTCGTAATTGTCGTGGCCGCTTGTTTCCTCTGGGGCGGGCATGCACGGGCCGCCGCTTCCGCTTCTGTCGTTGCCGCGCCTCCACTTCCTTCCGGATGGCCGCTTGCGCTGGCGATCTTATTCGGGCTGCAAGCCGTCTTCTACAGCATCGACGGCTGGGACGGCATTATTTACTTCGGCGAAGAAGTTCGCAATCCCGGCCGCGATATTCCCCGTGCGATTTTTGGGAGCGTGGCTACTATCATGGGGATCTATCTGCTTATCAACGCCGCGGTGCTCTATGTGCTTCCCATGTCGCAACTTGCGGGCAACACGTTTGTGCTCGGCGCCGCCGCGGAAAAGATCTTTGGACCTTATGGCGATACGATCATTCGCGCCATTATGGTGATTTCGCTGCTCAGTTGCCTCAACGCGAACCAGCTCTTCTGTTCGCGCACGTTGTACGCTATGAGCTGCGATCGTTTATTTTTTCGCAGCTTTACGCGCGTGAACCGAGGCGGCACTCCTACCCTGTCGCTCCTGCTCAGCACGCTTGTTGGTGTGCTCTTCGTGCTCGGTTCTTTCGAGATTGTGATCGCTATGCTTTCGTTTTTCTTTGTGGCGAATTACACGCTCTCCTACGCTTCGCTATTCGCGCTACGCAAGAAGGAGCCGGAAATGGAGCGGCCTTATCGCGCTTGGGGTTATCCGTGGACGACAGGGATTGCGCTGTTTGCTTCCGCGCTGTTTCTGATTGCGTCCATCGTGCCTGACCTGAAGACGGCCTTTACGACGGGGAAAGTCTGGCCGCCTAGCCCTGCGATGCTGGCGCTTTTAATTTTGCTGCTCAGTTATCCGGTGTTTCGGTTGCTGAAACGAGTCACTCACGATTCAACGTAGCGGCGGCGCTGCTGTTGGCTCGGCTCGCTTCGCTCGCGGACCGGGCTAAAGCCCGGCCCCTACAACTTCTCCGCTACGGTCTTCGCTTGTAGGAACAACAGCAGATAATCTTTGCCGCCTGTCTTGGAATCGGTGCCGGACATATTGAAACCGCCGAAGGGATGGGCGCCTACCATTGCGCCGGTGCATTTACGGTTCAAGTACAAATTTCCTACGTGAAATACTTCTTGGGCCTTCTCTAATTTTTCCTTGTTACGCGAATAGACGCCGCCGGTTAGCCCGAACTCTGTATTATTCGCAATCTCGAGCGCATGATCGAAATCTTTCGCCTTGATCACCGCTAGCACTGGGCCAAAAATTTCTTCCTGCGAAATACGGGCCTTGGGATCGACGTCCGCGATAATTGTTGGTTGCACGAAATAGCCGTCTCCTGGCGCGCGATCGCCGCCATGGAGCAGCTTCCCTTCCTTCTTTCCCACGTCGATGTAGCCCAAGATCGTGGTCATCGCGGTCTTGCTCACTACCGGGCCCATATAATTGTTTGGATCTTCACTCGGACCGACGTTAATCTTTTTCGTCCGCTCGACCAGCTTCTGCACGAAATTGTCGTAAATCTTTTGCGAGACAATTGCGCGCGAGCACGCCGAGCATTTTTGACCCTGGTAGCCGAACGCGGATTGCACTACGCCTTCGACCGCGGCCTCGACGTCCGCTTCTTCGTCCACGATGATGGAATCCTTGCCGCCCATCTCCAGAACGGTGCGCTTGATCCACATCTGGCCCGGTACTGTTTTCCCTGCGAGTTCGCTGATGCGCAGGCCCACTTCCTTCGAGCCTGTGAAGGCGATGTAGCGCGTCTTCGGATGCTGCACCAGAGCATCGCCGACGGTGGCGCCCGCACCGGTTACGAAGTTCAGCGCTTCCTTCGGGATTCCTGCTTCGTAGGCGATCTCCACGAATTTCGCGGCTACGGTCATGGTGTCGCCCGCGGGCTTTAGCACCACGGTGTTGCCGGTCGCCAGCGATGCCATGGTCATTCCGGCCATGATTGCCGCAGGAAAATTCCACGGCGGAATCACTACGCCGACGCCTAGCGGAATATAGACGAGATAGTTTTTCTCGCCCTTCATCGGCACAACTTTCTGCGGACCGGCCAGCCGCAGCATCTCGCGCCCGTAAAATTCCAGAAAGTCGATGGTTTCCGCTGTGTCCGCGTCGGCCTCTGGCCACGTCTTCCCTGCTTCGTAAACGATCAGGGCGTTCATTTCGTATTTCCGCTCGCGCAAGATCTGTGCGCCGCGAAACAAGGACTGGACGCGCTGCTCCGCTGGCACTCGCTTCCAGGTCTCGAATGCTTTGCTTGCCGCTTCCACGGCCTGATTTGCCTGATCCACGCTCGCCGACTGGAATACGCCAATAACCTGGGAGGGGTGCGAGGGATTCGTAGAGGCTTTCTTCTCGGTCGTAATCACTTTCTGCCCGCCGATGTACATTGGGTACTCGCGTCCGAGTTCTCCCGCCACTTTCTTCAGGGCTTCTTCCATGCGCTTGCGATTTGCGGGCTGTGAAAAATCGATGAACGGCTCGTTGACAAACTCGGAAGCCTGCACTTTTGTCTCAGCAGTCGCCATATTCAGTTCTCCTCATAGTGGCCAAGCTCCCAATTCTACTGCGCGCCTTGTGAATGCGACAAGGCGCGCCTAATGGGTGGAAGCCGTGAGCAGGGAGGCTAGTTGGGTTTGCGGTTTAGGATTTGGGTGGCGAATTCCTGCGCTGTGGCGGGTAGTGGCTTCGTACCTGGACCAACGGCAGGGGGTTTGTGCGATTGCGCTGGTTGTTCGGATGACGGATCTAAAGATTCGCCACTACAGGTTGCTGGCGCTGTTGGTGGGAGATCGGCGCCAAGAGAGACACGCACGTCTGCTGCTACAGAACTTGGGTTGTTTGGTGAAACATCGGTCAAGGTTGCGTCGAGCAAGTTGATGGGACGATTGGCGTCCGGGCTAGGGTCTTTGTCGATTGCGGGGAGGCTGCGGAGGAGAAGGCTGGCGACGTAGGCCAGGACGGAGGCGCGGCGGGGCGAGATATGTCCGTGAGCCAAGAGAGTGTAGAGGTCGGCGAGAGAGTGGTTGATTCCCTGAGCGGTCTGGAAGCCGGAGGATTCGCGAGTGAGGTAGTGGGCGAAGTCGCTGTCCTGGCGGGCTTGCAGAGCTTTGCGGGCGTGATCGAAGCAGAGATTTGTTGCGGAGTCGACGGCAAGCATGCGGCAGCGGCCGTTAGCGGTGAGATGCCGACAGCGCGTTGCGTCATTGATGGAGCTGGGTTTAGCGGTTTTGGTTTTCATGGTTGTTCCTTAGCGTTGGTTTTCCGGTGGGAGGGTACACACCCCGGTATTTTTCGTAAGAGCGGATTCTAAAAGGGTTGCGGGGCCGAAATGGGTAAGAGCGGATTCTAAAGGAGTTAGAGATGGTGAAGGCAGGGTGGTGATGAACAGCGTGGAAAATGAGAGCTGGAGTCGAGAGTTCACGACGCAAGTTAGCACGGTAAGTTTACTTTGTCAATATATATTTATATGGTACTAGTATTGTGAGATTGGGCACAAATATTCGAACGAATTTGTAAGCGTATGAAAAGAAAGGGGTAGAGCTACCGGTGGGGGTGGACGAAATAAGGACCGAACCAAAAAAATAAGAATTCGCTGAAATGCGATTGTGAAGTAGGTGTTCGCGATCGTGTAGAGGGCTGCTAGAAACCCAACCGTCTCATGGTTTCTCTGTCGCGCTCAAGGTCTTCCCAGGTGTATTCCAGCCAGACCTCATGAGCCTTTAGAAAGCCATCCAGTTCTTGGCGCGATGCGAAGCCTAGAAGCTGGCCCAATTGCGCCTCTGTGAGTCGGTGGGCCTTGTACTCTTCCAGACCAAAAGCCTCCAGGGCGGAGCGGGAGAGGTCGCCACCCGCTGCAGCTAGACGCTCAGCTAGGTCGGCTGGCATGCGAATCTTGACTTCCATGGATTAAAGTCTAGCACGAGAAAGCGGGAGGCTATGCCGACATGAAACTGCCACCGGGAGTTGCCGGACGCTATAATTCCCGGCATGGTGCTTGAGTTTCGGAAGGCTGTGGTGCCGGATGAGGTTGATGAGCTGCGGCGGGTGGATTTGGAGATATTTGGGAAGGATGCTTTTGAGGAAGAGCTTTGGTACAGCGTGGAACCGTATTGGATTGTTGTCGACGGGCGGGTGGCGGGGTGTGCGGCGTTTGTTCACGATGTGGATTTTGAGGAGGACTTGCGAGAGGACGACGAAAACGTGCCTCGACGAGGGACGGTTTACATCCAGACTACGGGGCTGCTGCGTGCTTATCGCGGGCAGGGGTTAGGACGGCTGATCAAGGAATGGGAAATCGACTACGCCAAGCGGAATGGGTTTCGGCGTGTTGTGACGAACTGCCGTGAGGGGAATGCGGCGATGATAGGGATTAATGAGAAGTATGGGTTTAGAGCGATACGCCGGACGCCTGGATATTATGAAGATGGGGAGGCGACTGTTGTGATGGAGCTTCTTTTGGTTTAGCGCCTCATGGCAGGTTTGAGGGAGCCGCTTAGCTCACACTGTTTTTGACACCAGTCGTTATCGGGTTTCTTAAGCGGGTGCGTCGCAGGAGTGATAACAGCCGCCATCAGTCACGAAACCGTAATGGGCGAGAGTGCGTAGCCATCGAAGTTTTCGCGCGCCTTTCAGGTTGCAATCAGCCCATTTACGAAACTCACGAATTTGCCCGTATCTAGATAATAGTTCGGATAAGCAGTTCTAAGAGCGTGCAGAGATTCAGCAGACGCCATTACGCTTTGAATGTGAGGTTTATCAATATTCTCTTTTTCGAGTTCCAGTAATTTTTCCTCGGCGAATTTGTTACTCGCGAAAGCCACGGTGTGGGTCTGTCTCTGAAGGGAATCCAATGTCAAAATGTACGTCTCCGCTTTCACCGTTGGCCTGGGAAACTTTATTTCAGGTGCTCTTCGAATTCCAACCGACAATCCTACAAATACGTCTGGGATGTTAAGTTTCGCGCACAACTCGCGAAGCTCTGGCACCAATTCGGCGCGGCTTTGTGGGGTGTTTGCAACGATCGGACGTTTCTCGCTCAAAGCCATCGCTGTGGCCATCAGCACAAAGAATCGCTTCCAAGAAGCGTCGCCAATGTTCGACTTCAAGCCTTGCCCTGTGAAGGTATCTATGATCTCGAGTGCGGTTGCCCAGGCGTGTTGTAAACGGGACCTAATTTGGATCTCTATCTTCAAATCCTTATATGCACCTGCCTGACACTCCCCGCGATATTTATAAACTAAATGCACGCTTCGATAGCCGTCATTCTTAGGTTGAGTTATGTAGTCAAACTTCTTAACAAACTCAAGCGTCTTAGGTGGGTTCTTGTAATAATCTCTAACTAGCTCGTCGACTCTGCTTGTTGTCTTTAGGACAGCCCTACATCCCCCCAAATCTTGCATCTTCGATAATCGCATCGTCTCGAAACGCCTCAATTTAGCGGCAACGGAGGGCAGTCGTTTAAGTCTCTTTGGAACAAGTGAATTGGTGTCCACTTTTCTGGCCTATTTCGCAGGGACGTCCAAACGACGTGTAGCGGGTAACCATGAGACGATCGCCAGTTTCCTGCTATATCGAGAGCCTTGTCCAAGGTGATTTCTTCTGTGGCCTGCTTACGACCGGCAATAATATCCCCAGCAGCATCCACTTTGGTTTTTCCACACAGGGGCTTTGTCCAAGGCATCGAGTTATTATCCCTCTGATGACCAACGCAATGACCGGCAATTTTGCAGCAGCTGGCCCGAAGAACCCACACGCGAAGGGTCTTAGCGGGGGAAGGCGATTACTTGGTAAGCCTTTGTTACGTTGGCGGTTACGCTTTGGGGGAATTTGGGGTCGAATTTGTCGGCGTATTTTTTTGTGAGGAAGTCGGAGACGGTTTTTCTTGCTTCGTCCAGGGTGGCGCCTTCGGCGTAGACGGTTGCGGTGCGATCCATGAGGTCGTGGAAATATGACTTCCAGAGTTCGAAGCGGAGTTTGCCGTGCATTACGTCGCCGTGGCCGCCGAGTACGGAGTTGAAATCGAGCTTTTCTGCGGCGTCGAGAGTTTGGATCCAGTCGTAGGGATAGGAGTCGCCCATGAAGGGAGTCCAGCCGTGTAGGGCGTCGCCGGTGACGATGACTTTTTCGTTGGGGAGGAAGACGAAGACGTCGCCATCGGTGTGGGCGCGGCCGAGCCACAGAATTTCTACGGTGCGGCCGTCGCGGCGGAGGATGAGGCTACGGTCGAAGGTCGTGGTGGGCAGAGTGACTTGCATTGATTTTAGTTCGGCGAAGTAGGCTTCGGCCTGCCGGATATTTCCCTGGATCTCGTTTTTCTGTTCCGCGGTAGAGGCTTTTTCCAAATCCTTTTTCAAATTGGCGATTTCCTGGGGCATGGTGACGATTTCGTTTTTGATGCGCGGAATGCCGATGCGCTCAATATTGGCGCGCGTCGCTTCAGAGGAGATGATCTCGACGCCGGCGGGCCAGGAGCTGGGATAGGCTTCGTTGCCCTGATAGTGGTCCCAGTGAAAATGGGTGTTGACTACGTATTTGACGGGCTTGGGCGTTAATTTTTTGATTTGTTCGATGAGGGCGCGGGCGGCGGACGGTTTGGAGTGCGTGTCGACGACGAGGACGCCATCGCCGAAGACGATGATGGCGGCATTGCAATTTATTTTGTAGGCGGGCTTGGCGATGGCAGCGTAGACACCGTCGGCCATGGGCTTTATGTCGAAGAGTTCTTCCCCGGGGGCGGGGGCGGCGGCGGCGCAGGTGGCTGGGAGCAAGAGGACGAGGGATAGCAAGAAGCGCGACTTCATGGGCGCGACCTCCGATGGTTGAGGCTGATGGGCGGAGAGGGTACTACAGGGGACGCGGGGACCGAAAGCGGGGGTTGATGTTGCTGCAGCGCGCCCGGCCGGGAGGTACCATTTACGTTAATTGAATGGGCCGTTGGGGTCTGCTACCATCCGCGCCATGCCGGATGAGCCCAAGGAACAGGAAGAGGGTGTCGACCGGTACCTCAGCGACTTTCTCCGCAAAGCGGAGCTGTTCATCTATTACATCGTTGCGGTGCTCCTTTGCCTCAGCGCCGCCGCGGCCATCGCCTACGCCGCCACCACGCTGTGGAAGGGGCTGGTTCACTGGACTATTGCCACCGAAACGCTGCGCGTGCTCGACCAACTGCTGGTCGTTCTGATGCTGGTGGAGATTTTGCATACCATCCGCATCTCCATCCGCTCGCACATTCTGTTCGCTGCGGAGCCGTTCCTGGTGGTTGGACTGATTGCTTCCATTCGGCGGGTGCTCATCATCAGCTTGGAGTTGACCAACCTCACGCGGGAGGGAAGATGGTCGGCCGATGGGGCAAGCATATTTCATTCTTCGATGATCGAACTGGGGCTGCTAGTGATCCTGATCCCAGTGTTGGTGCTCTCGATCACGCTGCTACGCCGCCATGCGCCGGGGGCCAAGGAATTGATGGAGAGCTTGCACTAGGAGCGTGGCGTACAGGCCGGGTTGCGCTGGAACCTTCGCGCTGTGGTTGGCGTATCTTCGTATACAGGGAGGAACAATCCATGTTTTGCGATAAATGCGGAGCGGATATCGGCTCCGGCGCGCAATTGTGCAGTTCGTGCGGGAAGGCGGTCGTTGCGACGCCTTCGGCACCGCAAGCCACTGCGGCCACAACTCGCGCCCTTGCTGATGGCCGGGTGCAGCGGCACATTCAGGTGCTGGCGAGCCTTTGGCTGGCGAATGGAATCCTGCGCTTCGCGGAAGTTGGCTCGATTTTCATCGCCGGACAAATGCTGCCTTTTTTGATGGGCTGGGGAGTCCCAGGGCACGCCGGCAACTGGCCGTTCAATTTTCTGCCATTCGGACTCTATTCCATCGGTGGATTGCTGGCGATATTTGGCGTCGCTTACATTGTTTTGGCTTGGGGATTGTTTCAGCGCCAGCCGTGGGCACGGGTGCTGGGCTTAGTGCTGGGAATTTTGTCGCTGCTGCGGCCGCCGTTTGGCACGGCGCTGGGCATTTACACGCTTTGGGTGCTTTTGCCTGAACATTCCGGCCAAGAATACGAGCGTGTCTCGCGGGCCTATTAGCCGAGAAATACCGCCCGATCCATGGCCGCGCTTCAGGAAGATTGAAGACGGTCATGGTATCTTTACGGCCATGCGAATTTCACAGATAGCAGCACTCTGCGTGCTTGGCACCTTGGCATTGGTTGGGACCCTTTCCGGGGGCGCCAAGAGCGACATTCCGCCGCACGGCAAAGCCGTGGTCTTGTTCGATGGCCGTGATCTCACAAATTTCGATACGTTTTTGAAGGAGCATGGACTGAACAACGATCCCGATCACGTTTTCCTGGTCGAGAATGGGACCATTCATATTTCGGGGAAGGAATTCGGGTACGTCATCACCAAAAAAGAGTTTGCGAATTACTATTTGCGTGCGGAGTTCAAGTGGGGCGAAGGCACGTACGCGCCGCGCGAGGGGCAGGCGCGTGACAGCGGAATTTTGTACCACGCGCAAGGCGAGCAGAAGGTCTGGCCGCGGTCGGTGGAATTTCAGATTATCGAGGGCGGAACCGGGGATTTTTGGATGACGGATGGAGGAGCGATCACTGGGCGCGACGGTGTGCGCGTCACTGGACCTCCAGGGACCGCGCTGAAAATCGACCGCATCGGGAAAGGACCGTGGAATAACGTGACGGGTTATCGCGATCCCGTGGGTGAATTGGAAAAACCACACGGCGAATGGAATTTGCTGGAGCTGGTGGCGCAAGGCAATCACGTGAAGCAATTTGTGAACGGGAAATTGGCGAACGAAGGGTCGCAGGCATTTCCTGCGAGCGGGAAGATATTGTTGCAGTCCGAAGGCGCCGAGGTGTTCTTTCGAAAGATCGAATTGTTTCCGCTGAAACGGTGATTATGCGATTGAACTTTCGACGTGCTCTCTTGATGCTGTCTCTTGCTACATGGCTTCTTGGCGCTGCGGTTTCCGGACAGGAGCCGGAGGTGGTGGCGCTCGAAGCGGAACCGCATCATCATCTTGCGCTTAAGAATGAATACGTGAAGGTGTATCAAGTCCAGGTGGCGCCAGGTGATGCCGTGAAGTTACATCGGCATGATACGGATGCGATTAGTTTGTCGCTGAGCGAGTCCTTGGTCACCGTTCATTTCCCCGGGAAACCGGACGTGCAGCAGAAACTGACGAATGGACAGATACGATTGCAGGCGCGCGGGTATGTGCATTCGACCTCGGTGGACGGCGAGACGCCTTTCCGGAATGTCACTGTGGAGTTGTTGAAGCCGCAAACGGGAGAGCGAAATGGCTGCGCGCAGGTGATTTCGAAGGAGCCAATGCACTGCGAGGGCTTGCACGGTCAAGTTGGCCTCGGGGTGCCACAGTTCGAGACCGAGCAAACATTTGTCGGATTGCTTCAGGTGAAGCCGCATGAACGGATTTCGATTGGGGGGACTGCGGGCGCCACGTTGATTGTGGCGTTGGATGGGGGTGCGGAGGGTTCGAGTGAAAATGGACGGGCGAGTTCGCTACGCGCTGGCGATTTTGTATGGATCGATAGGGGCAAAGCGGGAGAGGCGTTCCGGAATGAGAGTGGTGCGGAAGTTAGATTGGTTTGTTTTGGCTTTCAGGCGCAGCCGGCGGAATCTCGGGGCAAGTCGCGACGGTGACTTGGCCGGTCCGATGTCGGGTGTGCTTTAGGATGGACTCGGGTTGTCCGAGCACAGGCTGAAGCGTTGCTACGGTGGCTGCTGCCTTAGGTCACATTAGTTCGGTTATGGCGCTTGCGAAGATTTTCGTGTGTTGGTCTATGTCGGCGGGCGTGGTGGCGGGACACATTAGCGCCATGTTGTGGAATGGCGTTAGCAGGACGCCGCGATTTAGGGCGTAGAGGTGGAGGAAGCGCTCTAGCTCGAAATCGGCGGCCGCCGCGGATTCGCCGCCATTGCGCGGAGGTTTCGCGGCGAAGGTGTATTCGGCGCGGGCACCAAGTTGCTGGACGTTCCAGGGGAGATTGGCGGCGCGGATATGTTGGGCTACACCGTCGGTGAAACGCTTGGCTAGCGGGATCATTTTTTCGAATGCGGCTGGCGTTAGGACGTGTTCTAGTGTGGCTCGCATGGCGGCGAGAGATAGCGCGTTGCCGGCAAGCGTGCCGCCGATTCCGCCTACGTCGCAGTCTTCTAGTTGAATGCGGGCAGAGATGCGTTGGGCGACTTCTTCCGTGACGCCATAGGTGGCGCCGGGAATGCCGCTGCCGATTGGTTTTCCAAAGACAACGAAATCGGGATCGAGCTTCCATTCGCGGGTGCAACCGCCTGGGCCGGCGCAGATGGTGTGCGTTTCGTCGGCGATTACGAGCGTGCCGTAGCGGCGGGTTAGTTCGCGTGCAGCGCGCCAGTAGCCGTTGTCGGGCAGGATGATGCCGACGTTGGTCATGGCAGGCTCGGCTAGGACGCAGGCTACGTCGTTGTGCTTTAGCGCGGTTTCGAGTGCACTGAGATCGTTGAATTCGACTACGCGCGTGGTTTCCGCGGGATTTACCGGCGGGCCGATGTTGCCGCGGCGGGGGCCGACGGTGCCGTCTTTATCGAGGAGCGAGGCAAAGGATTCGTCTACCGTGCCGTGGTAGCAATAGTGGAAGACGAGGATTTTCGGGCGCTCGGTAATTTCGCGGGCGATGCGAATGGCGAAGCGGTTGGCGTCGGTGGCGGTTAGGGTGAATTGCCAGTAGGGGAGGGCGAAGCGGCGCTTTAGGTCTTCGCCGACCCAGAGTGCGTCTTCGGTGGGGAGCATTAGCGTGATGCCTTCGCGGACGCGACGCGCTACGGCTTCGGCTACGACATCGGGGGAGTGACCAGTCATTGCGCCGGTGTCGCCTAGGCAGAGGTCGACGTAGTCGCGATTGTCGACGTCGGTGAAGTGCGCGCCTTTGGCGGATTTTACGAAAATGGGGAACGCGCCCGCCCACTTTTTCATCCAGTTCATGGGGACGCCGCCTAGGAGGGAGGCTTGGGCGCGGTTGTAGAGGGCGGCGGATTGGGGATGGTCGGCGACGAAGCGGGTGGATTCGCGTTCGTGGAGCGCGTGGAGTTTTTTGCGATCGATAATGGTTGTAGTCATCATCATTTAGCGGAGGGCATGGATTATTTCGCGGGCGGCGTTGGCTCCGGAGGCGCCGGTTAGGCCGTTGCCGGGGTGGGTGCCGGAGGCGCAGAGGAAGAGATTGCGGATGGGCGTTTTGTAGCGGGCCCAGTCCAGGACGGGGCGCATGGTGAAGAGCTGGTCCAGGGCTAGTTCACCGTGGAAGATGTGGCCTCCGGTGAAACCGTAGGAGGTTTCCAGATCTTGCGGCGTGATTACTTGTATTGCTTCGATTAGGCCGAGGAGATTCGGCGCGTAGTTCGAAAGAGTTTTTACTACGGTGTCGCCTAGCTGCTTGCGGCGGTCGTCCCAGTTCCCTTCTTTCAATTTGAATGGCGCGAATTGCACGTAGGCGGAGAGGACATGTTTGCCTTCGGGGGCTAACGTGGGATCGAGGAGCGTGGGAATGGTTACGTCGAGATAGGGGGCGGAGGAGAATTCGCCGTATTTGGAGGCGTCGAAGGCGCGCTCGAGGTAATCGATTTCTGGGCCGATGTGAATGCGGCCGGAGAGCGCTTTGATGAAGCCGTCGGAGCCGACGGCATCGGTGAGAGCGGGGAAATTGGGGAGAGCGCCGATGGCGAGATGGACTTTGGCTACGGTGCCGTTCGAACGAAAATTTTTGATGCGCTGGGCGAAGGTGGGATCGAGCTGCGAGGGGTCGAGAAGATTGAAGAAGGTGCGCTTGGGGTCTACGCCGGAGACGACAGCGTTGACAGAGATTTCTTCGCCACCAGCGAGAACGAGACCGGTGACGGCGCCATTTTTTACGCGGATGTGGCGGACTTCGGCATCGGTGCGAATTTCCGCGCCGGCATTGCGCGCGGATTCGGCGAGCGCGCGGGTGAAAGAACCTAGTCCACCGTGAGGGAACGATGCGGAGCCTACGGGATGCGGGTCGGCGGCGGCGCGGAGAAGCAGAACGGCGGTGGAGCCTGCGGACCATGGTCCTAGGGCAGTACCGAAGATGCCGCGTGCGGCGATTACTGCGCGTAGGAGTTCCGTGTCGAAAAATTCGGCGACGAAATCGGCTGCTGCCATTGGGCCCCAGCGGATGAGATCGAACATGCCTTTTTTGCCGAGGCCGCGGATGCGGCGGCCGGTCTTGAGAAGATTCCAGAGATCCTCCGGCGAAGGAGAATCGATACAGGGAGGCGTAGTGGAGAGGAGCTGGTTGAGAACGGGTAAGAGATGCTCGAGAGTGTCCGCGAACTCGGTGTATTTTGCGGCGTCTTTGGCGGAGAAGCGAGCGATGCCGCCGGCGGTTTTGGCGTGATCGTTGTAGAAGAGGAGCGCTCTGCCGTCGGGCGTGGGAGCAAAGAGGCGAGGGTTGGGATGCACCATGTGGCATTGGAATTTCTCGATCTGCATATCGGACGCGACATCGGAGCGAAGGGGGCCGACGGTGTGCGCGAGAGTGGAGGCGCGGAAGCCGGGATGGAATTCTTCCGTGATAGCGCCGCCACCGACGAATTCGCGGCGCTCGAGAACGAGAGGTTTGAAGCCACCCTTGGCGAGATAGAAGGCGGTGACGAGCGCGTTGTGACCGCCACCGATGAGGACTACACGTTGTCCGAGGGGCATGGTCAGTTTTTCTCGACCGGCGCGGGAGAGGACACGGAGACTTCGGCTGGCGTACGTGAGGAGCGCGGCGGCGGGTGAGAGTTGGAAGAAGACTTCACTGAGTTTGAACGCGAGGACTTAAAGCCTTTACTCCAATCTTTGAGGATGACCTGGCTAGCGATGCGGCCCGGAGCGCCCATAATGCCGCCGCCGGGATGCGTGGCGGAACCGCACATGTAGAGATTGTCGATCGGCGTGCGGTAGTAGGCCCAGCCGGGGACGGGGCGGAGGAAAAAAAGCTGCTCGAGGGAGAGCTCGCCTTGGAAGATGTTGCCTTGCGTAAGGCCGAATTCGCGCTCGAGATCGAGTGGGGTGAGGATTTGGCGGCCGATGATGATTTTTTTTATGTTGGGGGCATGCTCGGCGATGGTGTTGATTACGGTGTCGCCGAAGGCCTCTTTGTGATCATCCCAGGTGCCCTGCGCGAGTTTGTACGGCGCGTACTGCACGAAACAAGACATAACATGCTTGCCTGGAGGCGCGACGCTGGGATCGGTGAGGCTGGGAATGACCATGTCGATGTAAGGCTTACGGGAGTAATGACCGTACTTGGCATCGTCGTAGGCCCGTTCCATGTACTCGATGCTGGGGGAGATGGAAATTGCGCCGCGGAGGTGCGCGCCCTGGCCGGGCATGCATTTGAAATCCGGAAGCGCGTCGAGCGCGAGATTCACTTTGCCGGAGGAGCCACGGAATTTGTAGCGTCGCACGCCTTCGAGGAAGTCGGACGGGAGTTCGCTGGGCTCGAGAAATTTTTCGAAGGTGAGATGCGGATCGACGCTGGAGGAGACTACGTTGGCGGAGATTTCTTCGCCGGACTTGAGAGCGACACCGGTCGTGCGGCCATTTTTTACGAGGATTTTATCGACCGGGGCCTGTGTGCGAATTTCTACGCCGAGTTCGCGAGCGGCCGCGGCTATGGCGTTACTGATGGCGCCGGTGCCTCCGCGGCTGAAGCCCCAGGACCGGAAGGCGCCGTCGATCTCGCCCATGTAATGGTGCAAGAGAACGTAGGCGGTGCCGGGCGAGCGGATGCCGAGGAAGGTGCCGATAATTCCGGAGGCGGACATGGTGGCTTTGAGGACGTCGGTCTCGAACCATTGGTCGAGAAAATCGGCGGCGCTCATGGTCATGAGCTGGATCAGGGTGTAGCGCTCGTCGGAAGAGAGTTCGCGGAAACGCTGGCCGAGGAAATAGAGACGTTGCAGATCGCGCGGCTTCAGCGTGGTGGGATCGGGCGGGATCATGGAGAGGATGGGCTTCACGAAGCGGCACATCGGGGTCATCATCTTGGAGAATTCGTCGTAGGCTTCGGCGTCGAGGCGGGAGTGACGGCGGATTTCGCGCTGGGTGCGGGCGTGATCATTCGTGCGCCAGAGGTAATCGCCGCTGAGCATGGGAGTGAAGGTGCCGTCGAGCGGAAGGATTTCAAGGCCGTGGCGGGGGAGATCGAGTTCACGAATGATTTCGGGGCGCAGGAGGGAGACTACGTAGGAGCATTCGGAGAAGAGAAAGCCGGGGATGATTTCTTCGGTGACGGCGGCGCCGCCAAGAACGTGGCGGCGCTCTAGGACGAGGACCTTTTTGCGGGCTTTGGCGAGATAGGCCGCGTTGACCAGGCCGTTGTGGCCGCCGCCAATGACAATTGCGTCGTAACGCTGAGGCATGCAGTGAAACTCCACACAAATCCGCGAATGAAAGATAGTGCTTAGACTGGAAGAGCAAGACAGTTTAATGGGATGGGGCGATTGGGTACAAGGGGCTGGAAAAAGAAGAGAAAGCCTTCACACAGAGTTCACTGAGGGCCGAGCACAGGGGGCACGGAGAAGAGCGTTTATTAATCAGCGGTTCGCACCTATAATTCGCAGACGAAGGCTGAAAAGGAGAACATGTGCCGGTTGGGACTGCATTTCATGAGCGGACTTTGGCGCTTTGCGAGAGTTTGAGTTATCGCGAGTGGTCGGGGTACTACACGGTTAGCGTGTATGAGATGCACCACGAGCATGAGTACAACGCGATCCGGAACTCGGCGGCGCTGATTGATATTTCGCCGCTGTTTAAGTACCGCGTGACGGGACGCGATGCCACGAAATTTGTGAACCGGGTGATTTCACGGGACATCAACAAAGTGGCGGTGGACCAGGTGATTTATTGCTGCTGGTGCGATCCCGAGGGAAAAGTCATGGATGATGGGACGATCACGCGGCTGGGGGAGAACGAGTATCGATGGACGGCCGCCGATCCGAGTTTACGATGGTTTCAGCAGAATGCGCTGGGCTTGGACGTGAAGATTGAAGATATTTCGGAGCAGGTGGCGGCGCTGGCATTGCAGGGGCCGACCTCAGGGAAGCTGCTGCGCGCGGTGACCGATGCGAACATTTCGAATCTGAAATATTTTCGCGTGGCGCGCGGGAAGATTGCCGGCGTGCCGGTAGATATTTCGCGGACCGGTTACACGGGAGATTTGGGATTTGAGATTTGGATGCCGTGGAAGGATGCGCTGCGCGTTTGGGACAAGTTGGTGAATGAGGGGGAGGTGTTCGACATTCATCCGGCGGGAATGATTGCGCTGGACGTGGCCCGAATCGAGGCGGGGCTGATTTTAATTGAGGTGGATTACACTTCGAGCAAGAAGGCGCTGATTGAGTCGCAGAAATATTCACCCTCGGAGATTGGGCTGGGGAAATTGGTCGATTTGAAGAAAGATAATTTTGTGGGGCGCGAGGCTCTGGCAGCGGAGTCGAAAAAGGGCGCGGAGCGGGCGCTGGTCGGCTTGGAGATTGACTGGAATGAGGTCGAGGCGCTGTACGAGCAGATGGAGATGGCACCGCAGGTGCCGAGCATGGCGTCGCGGGTGGCGGTGCCGGTGTATCGGGCTGGGAAGCAGGTGGGCAAAGCGACTTCAACTACGTGGTCACCGACGCTGAAGAAGATGATTGCGCTGGCTTGCGTTAAGCGGGAGCACTCGGCGGTGGGGACGATGTTAGCGATCGAGATGACGGTGGAGGCGGTGCGTCGGACGGTTTCGGCGAAAGTGGTGGCGACGCCGTTTTTTAATCCGGGGAGGAAGACGGCGGTGCCGGTCGTTTGAGGCGAGAGTAGTGACTCGTGGCCCGTGACTGGTGAAGGGCTCTTGGACTTTCGCTCGTAGAAACCGTAATTTGCTCAATATTTTAGATTTCGTCAGATGGGGCGCAGCGGTGCTGCGCCCCTCTTTTTTTTGCGTGCGATTCTGCGGATCAATTGGCACGTGCTACTGGAGACGGTTGTATTTTTTTAAGATGGCGCGGAGGCGATCGTGTGGCAGGGCGATTACTTTGTGATTTTCGATGCCGGTCATGGTTTCGGCGGCTACCATGGCGTTGATTACGGCTTCTTCGGTGGCTTGCACGGTGGCGGCAAAGATCGGCTCGAGCATGTCGTTGGGCAACATTTTTAGATCGACTACGTGATCTGTTGCGGCTGCGCCGGAATTGGCCGTGGAGAACGCGATGAAGATGTCGCCGGAACCGTTGCCGGAAATGCTGCCGTCGCGGCCGAGGCCGAGAGACACGCGGCGGGCCAGACGCTTGAGTTGATGCGCGACGAGCGGCGCGTCGGTGGCGACTACAACGATGATGGAGCCGCGATCGGCTTCGGCGAAGGACGTGGAGGAGTAGGCGCGATCCTCGGGAATTTCTTTGCCGACAGGAACGCCTGCGATGCGGAGATTGGCGCGCGATCCGTAATTGCATTGCACCAGAACACCTACGGTGAAGGCGCCGGCTTTCGAATCGATTTTGCGGGATGACGTGCCGATGCCGCCTTTGAATTCGTTGCAGATCATGCCGGTGCCGCCGCCGACGTTGCCTTCTTCGACCGGACCGGATTTCGCGGAGTCGATGGCGTGGAAGGCATGCTCGGGCTTTACGTGGAAGCCGTTGATGTCGTTGAGCCAGCCGTCCCAGGTTTCGGCGACTACGGGGAGCGACCACCAGTAACCGGTGGGATCGGGCTGGCCGTGGGCTACGCGCCATTGGATGACTGCGTCGCGGACTACGCCGACGCTGTGCGTGTTGGTGATCATCACCGGGCCTTCTAGGAAGCCGGATTCTTCCACCCACGTGGTGCCGGTCATTTCTCCGTTGCCATTGAGCGACCACCACCCGGCGAAGACGGGATTGCTCATGGAATCTTTGCCGCGTGGGAGGATTGCGGTGACACCGGTGCGGATCGGCCCTTTGCCGATTTGGAGTTTGCCTTCACCGAAGTTGAGTGTGGTGTGGCCGACGGTGATGCCCGAGATGTCTGTGATCGCGTTCAACGGGCCGGGAGTGCCGTCGAAGGGGACGCCGAGGTCACGGGCGCGAGGCTTGGCGGCAGGTTTGTCCTGCGCATTTGCGGATGCAAGGAAAGACGTAAGGCAGATGAAAACGAAGACTCGGCACAGACCATTCCGCATTATTTTCAATTCTCCCGAGATGGATTAGCAAAAGGCGCCCGGCTCCCTTCGCGATTCAGGGAAAGGAGAAGGCGGCCGCTACAACTTCGTGCAGTATGACCGAACCGGGATACGTTCACAGAAAGCCGCGGCGGGTTCAAGTGGGAAAAACTTTCTGTAGAGCGGAATGCAAAGCACTTGCGATTTGCGCGGATTCTGGCTGGGAGATGATGAAGGGCGGACCGAGCAGAATGTGATCGCCGTTGATGCCGTCGACGCAGCCTTGCGTGGGGTAGGTGAGGACGTTTTGGTCGAGGGCGGCTTGGCGGATGCGCTCGGCGATGTTTTGTTCCTTGGGGAATGGCTCGCGGGTGGATCTATTTTTTACGAATTCTATTCCGAGGAGGAGGCCGAGTCCTCGGATTTCGCCGACGTGGGGATGAGAGGTGAACGCGGATAGTTCCGTGCGAAGAGTTTCGGCGGCGGGCTGCACGCGTTCGAAGAGTTTGTGTGACTCGATGTAGTCGAGGACTACGTTGGCTGCCGCGGTGGTTAACGGATGGGCCTGATAGGTGAAGCCGTGCTGGAAGGCGCCGGAGCCGTGTTCGAATGCGTCGACGATTCGCGGGGCTACCAGAACCGCGCCGAGGGGCACGTAGCCACTGGCGATTCCCTTCCCTACCAAGATGATATCTGGTTCGACATTCCAGTGCTGGATTGCGAAGCCCTTTCCGGTACGACCCATGCCGCTCATGATTTCGTCGGCGATGAGGAGAATGCCGTGGTTGCGGCAGATTTCTGCGATGCGCTGGGCGTAGCCAGCCGGAGGGGCCGCGGCGCCGAGAGTGGCGCCGACTACAGGTTCGAAGATGAAGGCGGCTACGCTTGCGGCGTCATTCGTGTTTAGGAAATTGTCGAGATCGTTTGCGCAGGCGATGGCGCAGTCGGGGAATTTTTTGTCGAACGGGCAGTGGTAGCAGAAGCAGGGGGCGATATGTCCCCACTCGGCAAGTAGCGGCTGATACGGAGCGCGGCGGGCGACGTTGCCGCTGACGGTCATGGCGCCGACAGTGCTGCCGTGATAGCTCTGACGGCGCGAAACAACGCGATAGCGCGCGGGCTGATTGCTTTCCAGATGAAATTGCCGGGCGAGCTTGATGGCGGTTTCGGTGGCTTCGGAGCCGCCGGAGGTGAAATAGACGCGGCCGCCGGAGCGAAAATTCGCCGGGGCGAGGGCGAGGAGGCGGCGCGCGAGTTTCTCGGCGGGGTCGGAGTGAAATTGCGTGGTGTGGGCGAAGGCGATTTGTGATGACTGCGCTGCCATTGCTTGGCCGATTTCGGCGACGCCGTGACCGATGCTGATGACAGCGGCTTGGCCGCTCGCGTCGAGAAAACGGCGGCCACTTTGATCGATTATCCAGCACCCTTCGCCGCGGACGGCGACGGGATAATCTTTGCGGAAATTTCGGGGGAATAGCGCGGAGTTTGACGACATGACGATGGGCGAATTGTAGCAGAGAGAAAGAATCGGATGGACGCGAAGTATTTACCACCTAGCTGAACTGTGGCGCAGCAGTGCTGCGCCCTTACACAACAAAGAAAGCGTGATAGGCTGACGCTCGTTTTTCTGGCGATAGGTGCGGCGAGTGGCGGAACAAAATCGGGGATTGGTGCGGACGATTGGGCGATGGAGCTTGGCGGCTCTGATGCTCAATACGATGATTGGTGCGAGCATTTTTGGTTTGCCGTCGCTGATTGCGGCGCGGCTGGGGCGATTGAGCCCGATTGCTTACTTCGTTGCGTTTGCGGGAGTGGCGGTGATTGCGGCGTGTTTGGCGGAGGTGGCCTCATATTTTCAAGAGGCGGGCGGCCCTTATCTGTACGCGCGCGAGGCTTTCGGGCGATTTGTGGGCATTCAGATTGGTTGGCTTACCTGGTTGTCGCGCATTTCCGCTTGCTCGGGGGTGACGAATCTTTTCATTACATATCTCACTGCGTTTGTGCCGGCAGCGAGAGCGCCGCTGGTTCGCGCCGGCGTGTTAACGGTGCTGATTGGATTTTTGGCGGCGGTGAATTATCGCGGCGTTACGGATGGAAAATGGCTGAGCAATTTTTTTACGATCACGAAGGTGCTGCTGCTGACGCTTTTCGTGGCGGCGGGACTAGCGGTGTTGTCGCTGCATCCGGAGACTCGCGTTACTCCGGCGGAAGTGCCGACGCACGCCGCAGATTGGTTTGCGGCGGTGCTGCTGATGGTCTATGCGTACGGGGGATTTGAGGCGGCGCTGTTTGCTTCGGGAGAGGCGAGCAATCCTAAGAAGGATGCGCCGGCAGCACTGGCGATTGCGCTGGTCACGGCTACGCTGCTGTATGTTGCGGTGCAGTACGTGGTGATTTACACGCTGGCGAATCCGGGGGCGACCACGAAGCCAGTCGTGGACGCGGCGCGGCAGTTTATGGGGCCAGTAGGGGTGTCGCTGGTGGCGGCTGGCACTTTGGTTTCCGTGTACGGATATCTGAGCGCGAACATGCTGCATACGCCGCGGGTGACGTTTGCGATGGGAGAGCGCGGGGACTTTCCGGCTTTTTTCGCGGCGATTCATCCGCGGTTTCGAACGCCGCATATTTCGATCGTGGCGTTCGCAGTGTTGCTGGTTGCGTTTTCAGTTCTTGGGGATTTTCGGTGGAATGCAACTTTGTCCGCTGTAGCGCGTCTGTTCATGTACGGGGCGGTGGCGGCGGCTTTGCCGGCTTTGCGGCGAAAGAGGCCAGGAGAGGCGGCTTTTCGGTTGCCCGGAGGCACTGTGTTTGCAATGGTCGCGCTGGTCTTTACGGGATTGCTGCTTACGACGGTGCGTTGGAGAGAAGGTGCCGTGGTGCTCGCGACATTTGCGATTGCGGCGGCGAATTGGTTTTGGGCGCGCCGACGGACAGCGCAAGCAGCGACGACCGACTCGACTGGTCCTCTTGGAAAGCGCGCGGAATCGTGACAATATCCACGAGTTCACAATCGATCCTCCGCAGCGACTCACCTTTTGAAAATGAGGGACGGACAAATGATTAGGACAGCTCTGCGAAACGGAAGCGCGGCAGCGGTGCTCGTTTTGTGTAGTGCTGCGACTATGCTCGCGCAGGATGCGGCAAAACATGCGATCACGTTTGACGACATGATGCAGATGCATCGCGTGGGCGATCCGAAGATTTCGCCGGACGGAAAATGGGTGGCGTATGCGGTGGCGACTGCGGACATGAGCGCAAATCGCAACGCGAGCAATATTTGGATTGTTCCGACGAGCGGCGGAGAAGCGATGCAGCTTACGCAGAGCGGGCATGATTCCTCGCCGACGTGGTCGCCGGACGGGAAGACGCTGGCGTTTTTGTCGTCACGCGAGGGAAATTCGCAGGTGTACGTGCTGTCGATGGATGGCGGCGAGGCGCATGCGGTGACGCATCTTTCGACCGGGGCGGATTTGGTGAAGTGGTCGCCAGATGGGAAAACGATTGCCTTTACGTCGTCGGTGTACCCGGACTGCAAAGACGATGCGTGCAACAAGAAGCGCGATGAGGAGAAGGAGAAAAACAAAGTTAAGGCGCGCGTGTACGAGCAACTTTTGTACCGCCATTGGGACCACTGGTTTGAGGGCAAGCGCAGCCATTTGTTCGTCGAGGCGGCAGACGGCAGCGGCGACGCGCGTGATTTGAATGCCGGAGCGAATTACGACGTACCTCCGGACCAGAGAGGCGGGCCTGATGACATTAATTTTGCGCCGGATTCGAAGGAGATCTGTTTCACTGCGGTGACGGACAAGATGGAAGCGATCAGTACGAATGGTGATTTGTTTCTCGTGCCGGTCACGGGAGGCGAAGCGAAAAAGATCACAACCAATCCTGCGTTTGATGGAAATCCAGTGTACTCGCCGGATGGCCGGTTTATCGCGTACCACGCCCAGCTTACGCCAGGATACGAGTCGGACCGTTGGAGGGTGATGTTGTACGACCGGCAGAGCGGGAAAATCCAGAATCTTTCCGAGGGATTTGACCGCAGCGCGAACGAACTGCAGTGGTCCGCTGACAGCAAGACGATTTTTTTCACGGCGGAGAACGAGACGCTGCAGCCGGTGTATGCGATGGCGGCGCGAGCAGGCGCGGAACCGAAGAAGGTCATCGCGAACAGCTTCAACACGGGTTTGACGATCAGCAGCGATGGGAAAACGCTGGCGTTTGAGCGCACAAGTTTGACGATGCCGGCGGAGGTGTTTGTTGCGGGCAGCGACGGCTCCGGCACGCGGCAGCTTACTCACCAAAATGAAACGGTCCTGGCGAAATTAGAGATGAATGCGCCGGAAACGTTTTGGTTCGAAAGCAAGGACGGCACGCGGGTGCAGGCGATGATGATCCGTCCACCGCAATTTGAAGCGTCGAAGAAATATCCGCTGCTCGTGTTGCTGCACGGGGGGCCGCAGACGATGTGGGCGAACGCGTGGGGATACCGGTGGAACGCGCAGGTATTCACGGCGGGCGGATATGTGGCGCTGATGATCAATCGGCGCGGGTCGACCGGGTATGGGCAGAGATTCACGGACGACATTACGAATGACTGGGGCGGCAAGCCGTATGTGGACGTGATGACGGGCGTGGACGCGGCGCTGGCGAAATACAAATTCATCGATGGCTCGCGGATGGCCGCGGCGGGCGGCTCTTACGGCGGGTATATGGCGGATTGGATCGCCACGCATAGCGGGCGCTTCAAGGCGATCATCAGTCATGCTGGCATTTACGATAAATTTTCCATGTATGCCACGGAAGAGCTTTGGTTTGAAGAGCACGACATGCAGGGGACGCCGTGGACGAATCCGGAGAGTTATCGAAAATGGGGGCCGCTGACTTATGCGGCGGAGTTGGGAAAATTCAAGACGCCGACTCTGGTGATTTGCGGGGAGCGCGACTATCGCGTGCCGTACACGCAATCACTGGAATTTTTCAATACGCTGCAGAGGCAAGGCGTGCCTTCGAAGTTGATGGTATTTCCGGATGAGGGGCACTGGATATTGAAGCCGCAGAATTCGCAGTTTTGGTACAAGACGCTCTCTGATTGGCTCGCGCAATGGATGAAGTAGTGCGCCTTCAAGCAAACAGCCGCTGCAGCGATCGGCGTAGAAATCGAAAAAGATGGAAGAGAAGGAATCCCGCGAGCACGATTAGAAGTGCCACGACCACGATCGTTGCAGCGGGATGAACGGTAGCCATCCACGTGAGCCAGACTGCCAGCGCGTCTTCTCCTAAGCTGAGCAGCCAATTACTGAAAGGTTCGGGACTGGTATTAACGGCGGCGCGCGTGCTCGCTTTTGTGCCGTGCGAGGTCAGCGCCACGCCACCGGCTAGCAGCGCGGCGCTCCAACGCCATTCCGGCGGAGCAGCAACCGTGGCGCTATACGCAAGAAGCGCCGCGGCCGGCGGGCGGATTAACGTGTGGACAGCATCCCAGACCGTATCAACGTAGGGAATTTTGTCGGCGAGAAACTCAATAGCGTAAAGGGCGAGTGCGATTCCGAGAACCCAGGGGTGCGAGAGCACCTGCATGGAGGCCGGCAAGTGGACGACGCCAAAGCGCTGCAGAAGGCCGAGAGTCGCGACTGTAGCGTAAAGATTGAGGCCGGAAGAAAATCCAGCGCCGAGCGCGAGACCAAGGGTTTGCAGCGGGTTCACAATCTACATGTTAGCAGCGCGGGACGCATTCCGAAGGGCGTAACTTTCTGCGTATGTGGCGGCAATGTTCTGTTTGATTCCAGCGCGCAGAAAATAGATGCTGTTAACTGCGTGGCCATCCGATGTTCGGACTTCGACACCTTTTTTATCCGTGGGGCTTTTGGTGCAGATCGTAGCGCTGGTGCACTTTGCGCGGCGCCGTCCGGAGAGCTATTGGCTGTACGTAATACTCTTCGGCGGATTCGTGGGCGCCACCGCGTACATCGCGGTGGAAGTACTGCCAGACGCCGGCCTTCTTCGCGGCGTGTTCCAGGGATTCGGGCGTCGATCGCGCATCCAAGCTCTGGAATTGCAAATTATCGACAACCCTTCGGCTGGGAATTACGAGGAACTGGGCGAGCTCTGCCTGGAGCAGAAACAATTTGCAAAGGCGCGCGACGCGTTTGACAAGGCCATCGCGGCGCGCAGCGATTCGCCTCACGCGTTTTACAATCGCGCAAAATGTTATTGGGGCCTTGGCGACCTTGCGGGTGCGATCCCCGATCTCGAGTATGTGGTTGGGATTGACGGCAAGTTCGATTATTACCGCGCTGCTGGGTTGCTCGCGGACGAATACGCCCGAACCGGGCAGCTTGAGCGTGCCGCCCCGTACTTTGCCGAGGCCACGCAGTTTTCAACCACTCCCGAAACGCTTTACAGCTATGCGAATTTTCTACGCCTGCAGAATCGGCGCGATGAAGCTCGCGAGTGGACGCAGAAACTGCTGGCCAAGAAACGGACGCTGCCGCGTTACATGCAGAGGATGGAACGGCCGTGGTTCCGCAAAGGCAAGACCCTTCTGAAAGAGCTGTCTGTAGCTTAGGCGGTTTCTAAGTGAGCGCACCGGCTTTGCGCAATTGGTCTTTCATTCCAGCCCAGCTCTGACGAGAGGATTCCTCCGGAGTGCCTGCACCGCGCCAGTGAGTCTCCAGACTAACGGCGTAACGGTAGCCTTCGCGCTTAAGCGCGGTGAATTGGCCGACCCAATCAATTGCGCCCCTGCCCATGGCCGCCCAAGGCGGCTCTTTAGCATCGGTGATTTTGGAGATGTCCTTACAGTGGCAATGACCGATGCGATCTTTCGGCAGCAGATTGTATCCGCCAGGGTAAGGCGTTTCGCCGCGTCCTGCGGCATTGCCGGGATCCCAATTGAGCATGAAGGAAGGTGACTGCACAGCAGCGAGAGTCTGCGCCGCTTCGGCGCCGGTAGCGGTGTTGCAGGCGAATTCGTTTTCAATGATCAGGATAATTCCCTGCTTGCCTGACGCGTTTGCCGCTTCGAGCAATTTCGCGTTCATTGCGGCGCGATACGGTGCGGGATGTTCGAGGCGCCAGAAATCAAAACAACGTACGCGGTCCGTGTGAAATGCCTTCGCCAGGGCGATGCTGCGCTCAAGAACTTCGCCTTGCTGGTCGTACGTGAAGTCGGCGTTAAATTGCGCTCCCCTGGGGCTAAATTTCGATTTGGGCGCTCCCGGCCAGTCCACCTTAAAGAGCGGACTGGCGATATCGGTGACGCGAAGCTTGTATTTTTCGAGAATGCGGCGAGCTTCGGCGACTTCCGTGGCATCAAGCGTCAGAATATTTTTGTTCCACATACCGCGTAGCTCGACCCACTCCATACCAAATTCGCGGGATGCGACTTCACAAGCGCGGCCAAAATCTTGGCCAAGCTCATCGGTAATGACGGTAATCCGGAATGGCGAGTTCATACGGTTAGTCCCAGCTTTTCCTGAAGATATTCCTTGTTCGCCGCAGCGGCTTCCTTAGGACTGTGAGCATTTTCTGGAACTCCATCAAGCTCGACGACGGCCCAGCCCCGGAAATTAACCTTGCTCAGAGATTCAAAAACGGCGGGGACGTCCACCAAGCCGCGCCCAAGCTCGACGAAACGATAGACACTCTTTGAGACGCGCTCGACATCTTTGATATGCAAAAACAGGAGTCGATCACCGTATTTCTCTATGGCTTTCACGGGCTCTCCGCCACCCTGGAGATAATGAGCGATATCCAATTCCAACTTGACGTAACGCGGATCAGAGGCGCTCATGATTTGATCGAGTTCTTCAGGCCGCTCGCTTAATGAACCCATGTGATTGTGATATCCGAGAGGGATTCCCAGATCCGCCGTGCGCTTGCCAAGTTCCGTCAGAGTTTTACCCAACTGTTTGTAATCATCGGGAATTGCCATACGACCCTTGGGGCGATTGTCCAAGATTTGGAGGTACAAGCCGCCGGCGTCGCGCAAGAATTTGGCGTGGGCGGTGTGCTCCGCGATGCTCTTTTTCGCCAAAGCAGAGTCGCTGAGCAGGTCACCGCTGGAAAGCGCCACAAATTTCAACTCATGTTGGGCAAGAAAATCGCGGACGGCAGCAGGAGCGCCAAACTCCGCGATGCTGTTGGAGCGCAACTGTATGCCGCGAAAGCCGACGGCGGCGATATCCTCTATTGCCTGCCGATCGTTCCCGCCCCAGGCGATCGACGCATAGCCGAAGTGAATCTCGGAAGGCGCGGGCGTTATGGGCGTGTCGAAGTGCGACAGGTCCATCGGCGGATAGAGAACGTCGCGCGCGAGAAGAGTCTCGCAGGGAAATGCGGATGCTGCGGCCAACGCGCTTATTGCGCCGAGGAATTCGCGTCGCGGCATGCGATGGGTCATGCATTCTCCTTTTTTCATTCGACGTTCACCGAAGGCGTGCGTCACACATCATGCGTAGCCCTCGGGGTGCTTGCGGCGCCAATCCCACGCGCTGCGTACGATGGACTCCAACTCTGGAAATTGCGGTTGCCAGTGCAAATCACGCTTGATGCTTTCCGAGCCCGCCACCAAGACCGCCGGATCACCAGGGCGCCGTGCCACCTCGCGCGCAGGAATCGGATGCCCAGTCACACGGCGAACAGTGTCGACGACTTCGCGAACGCTGAAGCCGCGCCCGGTACCGAGATTGTAGATAAGCTTGCCGCTCTGACGCAACGCATCGAGGACCAGAATGTGCGCCCTGGCGAGGTCGCTGACATGAATGTAATCGCGGACGCACGTGCCGTCGGGCGTGGGATAGTCGGTGCCGAAAATGGAGACGTACTCGCGCTTTCCGAGCGCGACCTGCAACGCGAGCGGAATTAAGTGCGACTCCGGCACATGATCCTCGCCAAGATCGCCAGCGGCTCCCGCAGCGTTGAAATAACGGAGGCACGCATAACGCAAACCGTGGATGCGGTGAAACCAGGCGAGCATTTGTTCGACGAGCAATTTTGATTCGCCGTACGCGTTCGTGGGATGGAGCGGATCGGTTTCCTCTATAGGCGTGCGATCGGGCGTGCCGTAGAGCGCGGCGGTGGAAGAAAATACGAGGCGCTGCACTTTGTGCGCCAGCATAGCTTCCAACAAAGTCAGGGAGTTGACCGTGTTATTGCGGAAATACTTCTCGGGGACTTGCATGGATTCGCCGGCTTCGATGAATGCCGCGAAGTGCATCACCGCATCAATATGATGTTCCTGAAAAATTCGATCCAGCGCGGCGCGGTCCGCAGTGTCTGCAATGATGAGCTTTGCGCCGGCGGGGACGGCTTTCTTGCTGCCGTGTGAGAGATTGTCGTAGACGATGACCTCGTAGCCTTTAGCGAGGAGCTGCGAGGTCACGACGCTGCCTATGTACCCGGCTCCTCCGGTAACAAGAACGCGATCGGCCATTTAGCTTTTCCCTTTGCGACGACGTCAGACTTTTGAGCGGTCCGAAAGCCCAAGGGATTACATCAAGAATTGAGCGCGAGCGCCAGCGGGCGCTGCAGTGAAGTGCTTGAGTCAGGACGCTAGTCCCTCTTAGGAAGGCGAACCTGGTCGATGGCCGCGTGCAGCGCGCTTGTAACCGAAGCTATTTCTTCGGGGCTTTTGTATTTGCGGCGCGGCCAGAAGAACCCTTTTAGGCCGTCACCTTTCGTTCGAGGAACGATGTGCACGTGGAAGTGCGGGACGCTCTGGCTGACACGATTGTTGGCGGCGATGAACGTGCCTTCGGCGCGCATGGCCAGCTCGACGGCAGCCGAAAGCATGCGCACGTTGGCGAATAGTGGCGTGAGCAGGGAATCTGGCAAGTTCGTGATTGTTTCGAGATGCGCCTTGGGGATCAGAAGGCAGTGGCCCGGAAAAAGAGGGCGATGGTCGAGGAATGCAATCGTATGCTCATCCTCGAAAACGCGAAAGCCGTCGTCGTGTCGAACTATCTTGCAGAATGCGCAGTTCTCGTCGAACGCAAGAGGCCGTGTTTTCATGTGCTGGCCTTACCGATTGCTTTACAAAGAGCAGGCATCAGGCCAATGCCGAAAATAATAGGTTCTTCCATTTAGGAATATCAAGACTCCAGCACACGTGGATCTTGCGCTCGCGCTCGATGGCATTTGCCCACACATCTCTATTTCTAGAATCCGTCGCAACGTTCAAGCGGTCCACAATAGTCATGCCGCGCGTAAGCTCGCTGGTAATTTCAACCTCAACAAAGTGGTGGCTGGAGGATGTGCAAGGACTCGGATCGAGAGCTATGCCCATGCTTACCGGATCAGGCAGTGAGATGCCCGTCTGGCCCGTCTGCTTGAACGATGCTTCGGCCGCTGTGCTATTCGAGCGTATCGCGAATTCCGCGATTGGATTTTTGAGCGCGAGCACACGATCGATATCGGCTTGATGGAGAACAGCATCCCCGCGGCACAACTGCCAGCCGACCATTTCAAGCGGCAGGCCGGAGCGGACAACGATGCGCGCAGCTTCGGGATCGACCCAAATGTTGTACTCGGCGGCCGGAGTTACGTTGCCCGCGCAACACGGTGCGCCACCCATTACGACGCACCGCTTCACGGAAGCGGCGAGTTTCGGCTCGCGGAGCAGGGCCATCGCCAAATTCGTAAGCGGACCTAATGTGACGATCTCGATGCCAGGATTTTCGCGCACGGTTTGAATCAGCGTGTCGACTGCGTGACCCGGCTCGGCACGGCGCTTGGCAGGCTTGTATCCGTGATCGCCGAGGCCGTCGGCGCCATGAAACCAGTCGGCAATGACAAGCTTTCGCAATAGCGGGGCTTCCGCCCCGGAGTAAACCGGCACATTCGCGCCGCACAGCTCCACGGTGAATAAAGCATTGCTGGTGGCCTGCGCGACCGGAACGTTGCCGGCGACGACGGTTATGGCGGCAACGTGAACGTCGGGGGAGCGTAGCGCCATAATGAGCGCCACGGCGTCGTCGGAAGCTGTATCGGTATCAATCAGAAGGGTTCGATTCATCTAGGCATCACGTGCACATTGCACCCGCAATTTTGCGCTGCTCAGTGTGAACTCTTTGCTTCGTTGCATCCAGTGAATTCTATGTTGATCCCAGCGCCGAAAGTTAGTCTGCGCTTCGGTTAGGCCCGCTCTTTGCGATGAGATATTATTTAGAAGTGCGGGATCATCCGATAAAACCAAAATCAAAGCGAAGCGCTGCGGTGCGCGCAAACCGGGTGTTCCTCCTCTCGCCCGCGAACGCCGCCGGTAAACGCGCACAATTACTCCTGCGCGAAGGCGCGATGTTCGGACTGGCGCAGCGGCTAAGGAATGGAGGACTAGCGCTTGGCGAAGCGTTCAGCTTCATTAGCGGGCTGTATTTTCGCGGCAAGCTGGCCTACGCGAGCGCGTTCGCGGCTCCTCCCGATGGGGCGCCAGGAGTGCTGGTCATCACCTCGTGTGGAGGGTTAATATCCCCCGACGCACTCGTTACTCAATCTGACCTATGCGAAATTTCAGCCGCACCCGTGGATGCGTCCGAACCACGCTACCGAATTCCGTTGGAGCGCGATGCGCACCGTCTTCACAAGCAGCTCGGCAAGAATTGCGAGGTTGTACTACTAGGTAGCGTCGCGACGCCTAAATATGTCGAGCCTCTGCTCGGCATTTTTGGCGACCAGCTGGTTTTCCCCACGGAATTTGCCGGACGCGGCGACATGAGCCGCGGCGGACTGATGCTGCGGTGCGTGCGAGAGAAAGTGGAACTGAATTACGTTTCGATCGCCACTGGCGAACGGCACGGGCCGCGACCCGCAAAGCTTCCAAAGATAATTGTCAGCCGATCTACACAAAATCACAGCAAATCCAGCGCCGACCGATCCTCTCGTTGAACCTGCTCCATCGTGCATTGCCGTGGATCCTTCTCGGGTCGCCACCGCAGGAACTTCGTGCCGTGCCGAAATCGGCCTCCGGTGAAATGGTCGAATTGCACTTCGGCGACGAGCTTCGGCTCAATCGGCTGCCACTCCATAGAATGCTTCGTGCTCCAGCGGCTCAAGCCACCGGGAGCTTTTCCTGTGAAGCCGGGCGGCTTGATCATTTTCTCCAGCTTCTTCGTCAACTGCTGCCGGTCTTCGTTGCGAATGGAAGATGTGAAGCCGACGTGATCGAGCAAACCCTCGTCGTTGTAGAGGCCTAGCAGCAATGAACCGACAAGCTTTTTCTTTTCGAGATATCGAAAACCTCCCACCACGCAGTCTGCCGTGCGCTGCTTTTTAATTTTCTGCATGCCCGTGCGCTCGCCGGATTGGTATGGAAGGTCCTCGCGCTTGGCGACAATACCGTCGAGGCCCACGCCCATATGAAACCACTTGCGCGCAACCGAAAGATCGCGAGTCATTGGCGACAGGCGGATTAATCCATCTTTCTTGAAATACTTTTTCGCGAAAACTTCCAACTTGCGCCGACGGTCGCGAAGCGGCAGACCGATTAGCGGCTTACCATGCTCGTCCACAAGGAGATCAAACACGATAGACACACAAGGAGTTTCCGCGCTCAGCTTTCGAATGCGGCTTTCCGCAGGGTGAATGCGCATCAGCAAATTGTCGAACGAAAGCTTGCCATCCGCCGGAATAACAATCTCGCCATCGAGCACGAATTTCTTTGCCTTCAGCGAGCTCAGTTCGGCAACGAGTTCCGGGAAATAGCGAGTCAGAGGCTTTTGTGATTTTGATACGAGTTCGACTTTCCCATCGTCGCGAAACGCCAGGCAGCGGAACCCATCCCACTTTGGCTCGTAGTGCCACTCGGGACCGGCAGGAAGCTCGGTTGCGGGCTGCGCATCCATTGGCGGAAATTTCTTGCTGATCGGCAGGCTCATAGGAAGCGTTCAAGGCGCACGCGGCCTTTTTCCCGGAGCAGCGGCTCCCACAAATCGCCGAGCTCTTTAAGCCGTTGCGGCACGTTCATCATCGTGAAGTCCTCGATGCGCACGCCGCGTTCGACTTCTTTCCAGGTTACCGGAGTAGAAACGGTGCCCAGCGGTTTTGGTCGAACCGAATAGACCGAGGCAAGCGTACGGTTCCACGCGTTCTGGTTGTAGTCCACTAAAACTCGCCCCTTAGGCCGTTTTGCGATGCGATACTCGGCGGTAACAATTTTCGGATGCTGTTTTTCCAGCTCTTTTGAGAATTTCTTGGCGAAGCTCCAGACCTGCTTTTGATCCGGTCCGCGCACGATGGGAACATACACGTGGATGCCGCGCGAGCCGGTCGTCTTCGCATAGCTGGTGATTTCCATCGCGGCCAGCGCATCACGCACCAGCAGAGCGGTTTCTAACACACGCTGAAATCGAGTGCCTTCTACCGGGTCGAGATCAAAATGCAGGTAGTCCGGCCTGTGAACGTCGTCGCACCGCGCATACCACGGATTTAGATCGATGCACCCGAGGTTCACCAGCCAAAGCAGAGATGCAAGATGCTGAATGACCGGGAAGCCGATGACGTTGCCCGAAGCGTGTTCGATGGGACAGATTGGAATGGAAGAAGGCCGCGGAGACGGCGCGCGCTTCATAAAGAAAAACGGGCCATTAATCCCGTTGGGATAGCGCTTCATGACCATGGCGCGGTCTTTTACGTGTGGCAGCAGCCATGGTGAAACGTCTGCGTAATATTGCAACAAGTCGCGCTTTGTCAGCCGCAGCTTGGGCCAGAAAATCTTTTGCAGGTTGGTGAGCTTTACGGTGCCGCCCTCCACCGTTATTTCGGCGTCCGTCACATGTTCAGGGATCTGAACTGGCGCGGGGCGGCTCTTCACACGCGTACGTAAGCGGGTGTTCGTTTTGCCTTTCGTCGCTGCCACTGGAACCATACCGTCCGCCCAATTCTTAGACTCTGGCCCAGGGCAGCAGGTTCTTTTTCTTAATCGCGGTCGAGAGTACCAGGCGCGACGAAATCCGGGCTAAGTGCCCGGTTTGCGCTCGGGAATTTCCGTATCGCCGTAAACCTCGTCGGCGCGCTTGCGAATATTCTCGTTTGGAGGGAGGTCAGCTACTTTTGGCTTGGGCCGTTGACTGGCGTCGCTCGGACTGGTTTTCGTCTTACCGCGGTGGGAGTTCTCAGTTCGTTGTCTGCCGCGAGCATGAGAACTCTCCGCGGCAGAGTCCGTAGGGCCTTTGCGAGGGGTCTTCATAGCGTTCTCCTAGCGATCAACTATGAAGAGCTTAGCCAGCAATAGGCGTCGGGCACATCCGGCTCATGCTGTATTTGCAGGGATGGGGGCAACCGTAGCTCAGCGGGAACGATGGCGACCCCGGTCGGACTTGAACCGACAACATCCAGCTTAGAAGGCTGGCGCTCTATCCGATTGAGCTACGGGGTCTGGTCCAATTCTAGCAAATAAATATGGCTGCTCAGCGATTTGACGATCTGCATTCTATGCAGAGGGTCGGGAGTTCGAATCTCCCAGGGCGCGCCACTTCCTTCCATCTCACTTTGCGTTTCTTGCTTGGGCCGCTACTTTGCGGAAAAGCGAAACACAGTCTCTGAGTGAAAAACCCCGCCCGGTTTTAGAAGTGTGCTCGGGAAATTAGGATGGTTGGGAGAATCCGGAAAGTGCTGTGTTTCCAGGCAAAAGGCTGCTCGCTGACCGTAAGCCTTGCCCCCTTTGCCCTTAGCCGAACCATCGAGAAAATTTCCGCTATAGAACTGTACTCCCGGCTCCGTCGTTAACACCTCAAGCGTGCGCCCGCTTTTCGGATCATACGCATCCGCCACGATCGTCAAACCATTTCCGCCACCGGCGCGCGTGATCACCCAGTTGTGGTCGTAGCCTTTGCCGACAACCAGCTGCTCATAATTATCGTTGATGCGCTTTCCAATCGGCGTAGCGGCAGTGAAATCCATCGGCGTGCCTGCCACATCGCGCAACTCACCCGTGGGGATCAACGTCTTGTCCACCGGCGTGAACTGCTTCGTATGCAGCGTCATCACCTGATCCAGAATGTCGCCATTGCCTTCGCCCGCAAGATTGAAATACGAATGATTGCTCAGATTGAGTACGGTGTCCTTGTCCGTCGTTGCCGCGTAGTCTATGTTCAGTTCGTTGCGATCCGCCGGCACCATGAACACAACCTTGACCGAAAGATTTCCCGGAAATCCCTCTTCTCCATCAACGCTCAAATACGACAACTCCAGAGATTCGCCGTCCTTTGAAGCGATCTCGCGCGCCTTCCAAACCTTTTTATTGAATCCCACGATTCCGCCGTGCAGCGTGTTGTTGCCATTATTCTTGGGCAGCGTGTAAGTCTTTCCATTGATAGAAAATGTCCCACCGCCGATGCGATTCGCATATCTTCCGACGGTCGCACCAAAATAAGACTTTCCGTTTTCATAGCCTTCCAATGTGTCAAACCCCAGAACAATATCCGCCGGCTTCCCATCCCGATCGGGAACGCGCAGCGTAACAATGGTCGCGCCGAAATTGGTTATCGAAACTTCCATCCCCTTTTTGTTCGATAGTGAATACAGATCAATCGGTTCTCCACTATTCGTCTTGCCAAACGATTGTTTTCGAATGGTTCCTCGCATTCCTTGCGCGCTCAGCGAGCCGGCAAGCGACAATTCGCCGACAAATATTAAAACACAGAGCAACGTGCCGGCCATTTGTTTCGCGGTCATTAATCCTCTCCTACCTCTGCTCCTAACCCTGCCACTGAAACACAGAATAAGATTTCGGCGGCACCTCAATCATGGTGCGGCGCAGAGCCGAACCAGCCCACTCATCTGTGCAGTCGCCGTTTGTGATCTCACCAAGCCGCCGAAAACGCGGCTCGCCGAAACGGCCACACCTGCAGTGGCTATCTCACGCAAAAAACGACGCCTCGAGCGCTGGGACATCAACTGCCCCCGTCACGGATTGCTTCCGAAACCCACCGCGCTAGCACAACACTCGAGCAAAACTTGAAATTGCATCAACGATTCGCGTACTGCGTATACTATCAACCCGTCGCCCTTGCAAGAACGTTGTCATTCAATTTTTCGCCGTTATTGCCAGGCGAATACGGTCGCTACGTGATCGACTTACCGCAACTCTTCAACGTCGCCACTTATTTCGTGGACCGCAACATCCGCGAAGGTCGCGGTGAAAGCGTCGCCATCGAATGCGCCGCCGAGCGCGTCACCTATCAACAACTCCTCGAACGCACCAATCGCGCCGGAAACGCGCTTCGCAATCTCGAAGTGCATCCCGGAGAGCGCGTCCTCCTCTTACTTCTAGATTCCCCCGAATTCCTCTACTCTTTCTTCGGCGCAATAAAAATCGGCGGGGTAGCCATCCCCGTCAACACGCAAGCCAAACCGCACGATTACGAATACATGCTAAACGACTCGCGTGCTCCAATCGCGATCGTCAGCGCAAGTCTTCTGCCGCAGCTTCAAGCCATTCCACGCCAAAATCTCCCCCATCTTCGCGAAGTCATCCTAGTCGGCGACAATAGCAATGCGACCGACCATCCCCGGCTCAGCGATTTAATGCAAGCCGTGTCTCCTGAACTCACCGCCGAGCCCACCACCAAAGATGACCCCGCGTTCTGGCTCTACTCCTCCGGTTCCACCGGCGTCCCCAAAGGTTGCGTGCATCTCCATCACGATATGGCTGTCAGCACGCACCACTATGCCCACGCCATCCTCAAAATAAACGAAAGCGATCGTTGCCTCAGCGTCGCCCGCCTATTTTTCGCCTACGGTCTCGGCAATGCCGGGTACTTCCCTCTCTCGTGTGGCGCAACCACGATTCTTTCGCCCGCGCGTCCAACTCCCGCCAGCATCTACGCCGATATCGAGCGCTATCGCCCCACTCTTTTCTTCTCCGTGCCCACAAATTACGCGGCGTTGCTCGACTATCATCGCGCCGGCAGCCCCGATTTCGATCTGTCCAGCATTCGCCATGCTGTTTCCGCCGGCGAAGCCCTTCCTGCGGCCCTCTTCGAGCGCTTTCGCGAGCGCTTCCACATCGAAATCCTCGACGCGCTGGGCTCCACCGAAAGCCTCCACATGGTCACCTCCAACAGGCCCGGCCAAATAAAGCCCGGCTCCAGCGGTAAAATCCTTCCCGGCTACGAAGCAAAAATCACCGACGAATCCGGCCGACCCGTGGCCACCGATGAAATCGGCGACCTCTGGGTCAAGTGCGATTCCCTCTGCGACGGCTACTGGAATCAACCCGAAAAAACAAAACACACCTTCGTCGACAAATGGTTCCGCACCGGGGACAAATACCGCCAAGATGAAGAGGGGTTTTTCTGGCAAGCCGGCCGCTCCGACGATCTCTTCAAAGTGCACGGCCTCTGGCTCAGCCCCGCCGAAGTTGAAAGCGCCTTGATCGCGCACCCAGCCGTTCTGGAAGCCGCGGTCATCGCGCGCGATGATGAAGCTGGGCTCGCCAAGCCCGCAGCCTACGTCGTGTTGAAAAAGGAATTCACACCCAAGGACCAGCTAGCCCGCGAACTGCAAGATTTTGTCGCGAACCGCATCGGAGGCTACAAACGCCCGCGCTGGATCGAGTTCCTTCACGAACTCCCCAAAACCGCGACCGGAAAACTTCAGCGCTTCAAACTCCGCGAGCACCAGTCCCAACAGACCAAGATCAATTAGCAGCGCCTCGACGCTCTTTCTATTATTTCCTCGACCACCAACCTCAGCGCGCCGCGTACTTCTTCGTCTCACCAGTCCGCGAATTAAACACCGCAAAACTCCCATCCGCCGAAGCCGTAACTTTCAAATGGTTCCCCGTGTCCGGTCCCTGCAAGTTAGCCAAAAAAGGCGCGCCAACATTGTGCGCTTCCCCGCCCTCTTCCGAATAATGCAATTGCCACAAATCTTCCAGCCCGGGCGACTTCTCAATCACATCCCATATCGCAGGCGAGCCGCCCTTCTTCGCCCCGTTGTCCATAATCGCCACACGCGGCGCGATCCCATGCACAAGAGCCGCGCCGCCACTCTGGAAAAATCCGTGATGCGACACGATATAAATATCCACCGGCCCAATCTTGTTCATCGGGCACATCAACTCCATCTCCTTGTCCATAGTCAAATCGCCCAAATCCAAAATCCGCAGCTTCCCAAACGTGATCAGCGTCCCCACCGAGCGCGGGTTCTCCGTTTCATCCACGGGCGGCTTCGCAGCATTCGCGCAACTCGCATTTTCCTTCCCGCCTCCCGGCAACGGCCTCTCAATCAATTGGCCATCCGAGCTCACCACGCGCACCTGCATCCCAGTAACCGGAAGCACTTCTCCAGGCTTCGCGGTGATGTGCTTGTATTTTCCCGTAGCCAGCAACTGCTGGTACGCAGCGAACACTTTCTTCGCGCCTTCACCGTTCGTCTCCCGATTCTCGCCATGATCGATAAATGTCCCCACCGGAATCTTCGCCGCGAGCTGCGGCGCCCCACCCACGTGATCGTCGTGGAAATGCGTAATCATCACAAAATCAATCTTGCTGATTTTCGCGTCTTTCGCCGCCGCGGCAATCCGGTCCGCGTCGCGCCCGTTGTTATCCGGCCATCCGGTATCAATCAGTAGCGACTTCCCTTCCGGCGTAACAAACAGGGTGGCCTGCCCGCCCTCCACGTCCACAAAATAAATCTGCAAAGCCTTTCGTGCCTCTGGAGCCGGCGCCGCGCCAGAAAGCAATCCGAATGACAGGCTCAACGACGCCGCAAACATTCCCCTCGCAAACAATCCTCGCAAAACTCACCCCCCGCGCCGCGTTTTGCCGCGCGAACTCGTCTTCTCTGCCTGCTTCGAATTCGAACTCTTCTGCACCGGCTGCACCAGCGCCCGAGTCGCCCCCGTAGAAATTCCCCCATCGACTAAAAGCGTCTGGCCCGTCACATACCGGCTGGCTTCCGCTGCCAAAAAAACCACCGCTGCGTCCAAATCTTCCGGGCGCCCGGGCCGCTTCACCGGAATCCGATCGCAGAGATACTCCACCCACTCCTTATTCTCGTAGAGCACCTTGTTCTGTTCTGTGCGAAACCATCCCGGTGCCAAACAATTCACGGTCACGCCGTGCTTTCCCCAGTCGTCCGCCAAGCTCATCGTCAACTGCCGAATCCCGCCGCGGCTCGCTCCGTACGGCCCCAAGCCTGCATATCCCGCCACGCTCGTCACCGAGCCTATATTAATGATCCGCCCATATCCGCGCGCAATCATTCGCCGTGCCACCGCCTGCGCCATAAAAAAGCTTCCGCGCAGATTCGTATCCAGAATTAAATTCCAATCATCCCAAGTCACATCCAGCGCCGGCTTCCGAACATTGCAACCCGCATTGTTCACCAAAATATCCAAGCGTCCGAACGCCTTCTCTGCCTCCGCCGCCATCCGCTCAATGCTCTCAAGCTTTCTTACATCCAGCTCAAGGGAAACCGCGCGCCGTCCCAGCCCTTTGATATCCGCTTCAAACGCCCGCAAACTCTCGCGCGTCCGGCTGGTCAGTACCAGATCCGCGCCAGCCTTAGCCAGCGCTCGCGCCATGTATTGACCCAGCCCGCGGCTCGTGCCGGTAACAATCGCCACGCGACCGGAAAGATCAAACAATCCGCTACCGTTACTATCGCTCACGAAACCGGCCCCGGCGTAAGCACCACCTTCAGCAAATTCGGCTCGCGCGCATACAATCGCTCAAACCATTGCGGCCCGTCCGCAAGCGGCGCAATCGCGGTGATCAGCGGCTTCACCCGAATCGCCCCGCTCGCCATCAGCGAAATCGCCTGCGGATATTCCCCCGCCGAGGCGCACGACCCCTGCAATCGAATCTGCCTCGTAACAACTTTCTGCAGCGGCAACGTAACGTCCGGCGAAATGTTCCCGACCAGCACCACGGTCCCGCCCTTCCTCACGCTGGCGATCGCCGCATTCACCGTCTCGTTCCGTCCGACCGCCTCCATGGCCACGTCGACGCCCACTCCGCCAGTCCGCTGCAAAATCCGCGTCACGCTGTCCTCGTTGGCAGAGAGCACATCCGCACCCAGCTCCTTCGCCATCTTCAATCGCGTAGCATCTACGTCGGACACAAACACTCGCCTGCATCCCGCCGCCCGCAGCGCCTGCAAAATCAGCACTCCAATCGTTCCTGCCCCCACCACAAGCGCCGTGCCCTCTGCCGAAATTTCGGCCAGCGACACCGCGTGAATCGCCACCGCCACCGCCTCCAGCATCGCCGCTTCCGCAAACGAAATGCTTTCCGGCAGCTTATAAACGACGCGCGCCGGCACCACGACAAACTCCGCAAAGGCTCCCGCGCGACTGTAATCTCCGCAAGAAACACCCAGCACCTGCCGGTGATCGCAAAGATTTACCTCGCCGCGCTTGCAATATCCGCAAGCCCCGCAATAAATGGTCGAATCAAAAGTGACGCGGTCGCCCTCCGCCAATCCCGTAACGCCAGCGCCCACCGCCGCAATTCGCCCCGCAGCCTCATGCCCCATCACAATCGGCGGAATACGCCGCCCCGACGACCCGTCATACCCATGCACATCGCTACCGCAAATTCCGCAAGCCCCAACGCGAATGAGCACCTCGCCAGCCCCAACCGCCGGCGTAGGCACCTCCGCAATCTCCAGCGATCGATATTTCGACAACAACAAAGCCTTCATGTTTCCCTTCGCCACCTTCGCAAAATCCGCAAAATCGCCCCTACTCTAACCCATTTGGAGTGCGGCGGTCTTGTTCACCCTGAGCCTCGAAGGGCCGCCTCTTTCACAACGTAAGCACGTCCACAAACGTATTCCGTCGAAGCGCCGATTTCTCCGTGCCCTCTGTGCTCCGACCTCCGCGCCCTCTGTGTGAAGCCTTCCTCTTCGATTTCCGCCCAAGAAATCCGTATCATTGCATCCGAAACGCGTCATCCACATCCATGACCACCCACATCGGCTTAATCGGTTCCGGCAACATCAGCCAAACCCACGCTCGCGCCGCCAGCGCAATCCCCAACGTGCAAATCGCCGCCATCTCCGGTACAAATCCGCAAACTGTCACCCGCCTAGCCACCGAACACCAAGCCAAGCCCTACCACGATTTCGCCGCGTTCCTAGCCCACAAGCCAATGGACCTCGTAATCCTTGGCACACCTTCCGGCCTCCACGCTGAACAAGGCATCGCCGCAGCCCAACAGGGCCTCCACGTCCTCACCGAAAAGCCCCTCGACATCAACACAAAAAATGCCGACGCCCTAATCGCCGCCGCCGAAAAAGCCAACGTAAAGCTCGCAGTAGTCTTTCAGGATCGTCTCAAGCCCAACGTCCAGCGCCTAAAGCGTTGGCTCGACCGCGGCGTCCTAGGCAAACCTCTCCTGGTCGACGCCCGCGTCAAGTGGTATCGCCCGCCCGACTACTACAGCAACTCCAAGTGGCGCGGCACCTTCGCCCTCGACGGCGGCGGCGCGCTAATCAATCAAGCCATCCATACAGTCGATCTCCTCCTTTATCTCCTCGGCGATGTAGCGCGCGTCCAAGCCCGCACCGCCACCGTCCTCCACAAAATCGAAGCCGAGGACACCGCCGTCGCCACGCTCGAATTCGCCAGCGGTGCCGTCGGAACCCTAACCGCCACCACCGCCGCGTATCCCGGCTACCCACGCCGCATCGAAATCAACGGCACCCAAGGCACAGTAGTCCTCGAGCAAGACCGCATCATCACCGCCGATTTCCGCAATCCTCCCGCCGACCTAGCCGCCATCTCCACCGGCGACTCCAACCAAAGCGCCTCCTCCGCATCCGTAACCGACTTCAGCGGCCACCAAGCCATCCTCAAAGATTTCCTCCACGCCATCGCCAACAACACGCAACCCATCTGCAACGGCCGCGAAGGCCGCCGCAGCGTAGCCCTTGTAGAAGAAATCTACGCCGCCGCCCGCAAGATCCAGTCGTAGTGGCGCCCCTGAAACTGATCGGCTAGCGCCCACGACCCTCCTGTCGCCTACCGATGGGAAAATTCTTGACACCCACTTCACATCGTGCTTCCATCGATAAACGATGGGAAATGACCTCCTACCCGGCACGCTCGACATGCTCATCCTCCGCTCGCTAACGCGCAGCCCCCGCCACGGCTACGGCATAGCCCAACACCTCAAGAAAATCTCCGAAGACGTCCTCGACGTCGGCGAGAGTTCGCTCTACCCCGCCCTCCAGCGACTACTTCTCAACGGCTGGGTCACCGCGGAATGGGGCGCATCCGAAAACAACCGCCGCGCCCGCTACTACAAGCTGACCGCCGCCGGCCGCAAGCAACTCGCTGCCGAAAATCGCGAGTTCGACCGGATGATTCTCGCGATTCAAAAGGTGATGTCATGCGCCTGATTCGCCGCCTTCTTTACTTCTTCCGTCAGCGCCGCCAAGCCGCCGAACTCGCCGAGGAAATGGAATTTCACCAGCAATTGCTCGAGCAAGAATCTGGCGACCGGCATGCCACCAATCGCCGCATGGGGTCAGCCATGCTCGCGCGAGAAGACGCGCGCGCCGTATGGCTCCCCCTCTGGTTCGAAAGTATTTTTCAAGATCTTCGCGTCGGCCTCCGCATGCTCCGGCGCAGTCCCGGCTTTTCTATCCTCGCCATTCTTTGCCTGACCCTGGGAATCGGCGCCAACGCCGCGGTATTCGGTTGGATCGAAGGAATCCTGTTCCGTCCCTACCCGCTCGTAACTCACCAGGAACAACTTCTCGCCCTCACCGGAACCGCTCGCGGCGAGTCCGGCCATACGGACATCTCCTGGCCCGACCTGCTCGACTTGCAAAAGAGCTCCACACTGGTCGACTCGTTCATCGTCAACAAAATCATGGGCACGACGCTAAGCCTCGGCGACCGCGCCGAGCGAGCTATCGGAAGCATCGTCTCGGCAAATTATTTCGAAGCCGTCGGCGTCCATCCAATCCTAGGGCGCGGCTTCGAGCCTGGCGAAGACGTGGGACGCAAATCCCATCCCGTCACGGTAATCAGTTATCAATTATGGAAGGATCGCTTCAAAGGTGATCCCGCAATCATCGGTAAGACCCAGCGCCTGAACGGTGTGGAGCACACCATCGTTGGCGTCACTCCGGAAGGTTTTCTCGGAACATTCGTGGGCTGGGGCATGCAGTTCTGGGTTCCAGCCTCAATGGAGGAAACCTTCGAATCCGGCGGATATAAACTAGAAGATCGTGGCGCGCGTTGGATCGAAGCATACGTGCGGCTCAAGCCAGGCGTCTCTCTCGATCAAGGGCAACAAGAGCTCTCAGCCGTTGCGAAGCGACTGGAGGCCGACTTCCCCGCAACGAACCGCGACCGCAACATCAAGCTCTGGCCGCTATGGCAAACGCCATTTAACAACGCCGGCACTCTGCTCCCCACGCTTGGCATCATGCTCGCGGTGGTGGTTTTTGTGCTCCTAATCGCGTGCGCCAACGTCGGCAATCTGCTCCTCGTCCGTTCTTTCGCGCGTCGCCATGAAATGACCGTGCGTGTAGCGATCGGCGCCAACCGTAGCCGCCTGATGCAACAGCTTCTCACCGAAGGCCTGATCCTCTCGGCCTTCGCGGCAGCCGGCGGACTCCTCGTCGCGCACTGGTGCCGTCACGCGCTCGTGCTGCTTTTCCCAGCCCGCGGCGGTGTGGCGATGCACCTCCCCGGCGAAATCGATTGGCGCGTGCTCGCGCTGAGCGCCGGCGTTTGCCTCATCTCCACTCTTCTTCTCGGCCTGGTGCCCGCCATTCAGACCAGAAAAATCGATCTAGCCGGCGCCCTGAAATCCGAAATGGCCGGTGTCGTCGGCGGCAGCCACGAAAAATCCTGGGTCCGCTCGGGTTTGGTTCTCGTTCAAGTCTCTCTCAGTTTCCTTTTGCTCGTAGGTGCGGGTCTTTTGCTGCAAAGCCTGCAGCGCAGTCGCACTTCAAGTCCCGGCTTCTCCACCCAGGGTGTGCTGGTCACCGCGGTAGACCTCCGCGGCGCCGGATACGATCCACAACGAGCCAAGAATTTTCAGGACGACCTGCTTGAACGCGTCCAAGCCCTTCCCCGTATCGAGTCGGCCGCGTTCGCTCGCGTCACGCCCCTAGGCTACGGCTCCTTTTCTTCTTCCCCGGTCGCGGTGGACGGCTACCAACCTCCTCCCGACGAGCAGCCCACAGTCCAATACGACGAAGTCGGCCCGGATTATTTCGCCACCATCGGAATCCCGCTTCTCTCCGGCCGCGAATTCACCCGCGCCGATAACGAAACCGCTCCGCCCATTGCTATCGTCAATGACGTCATGGCCGCGCAATATTGGCGCGGCGACAATCCCATCGGCAAACGTCTTCAAGTCAAAGGTCAGTGGATGCAAGTAGTAGGTGTGGCAAAAGTCTCGAAGTACCAAAGCGTGAGAGAGAACCCGATGCCATTTTTCTACGTCCCGCTACGCCAGAATTTCTCAGTCGGTGCCGCCTTAAATATTCGAACGCAAATGCCCCCAGAAACAATTGCCGCCGAGCTAGCCCGCGAAGTGCATGCACTCGACGCCAATCTCGCGCCATACGAAGTGATCACCCTGCAGGAACAGATGGATCGCTCCACCTCACCCCAGCGCGTAGCCGTAACCTTGCTCGGAATCCTTGGCGGATTAGCCTTGCTGCTCGCCACTGTCGGGCTCTACGCCGTAATGTCTTATGCCGTGTCGCAGAGCAGCCGCGAGCTAGGTCTGCGAATGGCGCTCGGCGCGGGCGCATCCGATCTCTTGCGCCAAGTGATGTCGCGCGGCCTAACCTTAACCGCCGCTGGCATAACTCTCGGCGCTGCGGCCGCCCTCGCATCAACTCGCCTCCTCGGCAATCTCTTGTACAAAGTGAGCCCACGCGACCCGCTAACCTTCGCCTCGGCATTCCTAGTTATGACCATCGCGGCCGCAGCCGCCTGTTTTATCCCCGCATGGCGCGCCACCCGCACCGACCCAGCCCGCATCCTTCGCGATTAATCACCTGGCCGCAACCTTGCATGCCAAAAAAAGGGGCGAGAACCTCTCGCCCCTTGCACATCAAAACGATTTTTTTCAGATCCTCGCCAAAATCTCAGTGGCAAGGCGGCCCAGCGTCCGTCAAGAACGTCCCATTGTCAGAGAACCATCCGTGAATTCCAATCGACGGCTTCCCATAGAACCACGAGAAGAACGCCAACTCTTGCAGGTGGTAGGTAAAGCCGTTAGGCATCACCACCGGTGGCCTGTCGGTTCCGGACAGTGGGTCAGCATCTTCGAGGTTGTTCTGGCAGCCTGCCACCTGTCCGATATGTCCCCACGGCGGCACCTCGTTGACTGTAAACGGATCGTCCATCCATTCACCGATCTCATGCGACCCTACCGCCGTGTCCATAGCGCCAACCCCGAACAGCCCGGTGGAGTCAAAACCAATCGGCGAATAGGTTTGCGTGGGTGTCGGGAAGCCGGTAAGGCTGTGATAGCCGAGAATGCAGCAGCTCCCCAGGTTGTTCACTGGCTGTGCCCACACCACGTTGTGCACCATGAAAACTGGGAAGTTGCTCGGATTCACGCCCTTCGCCTTCAATGCCGGAATAATTGTCTCCGTCAGGAAACTATCGAACCAGCCGATATCGATTATCCCCAGCCGCGAGCAAAAGTTCGGCGGCCCCAGCGCGCTCGTCGCCAACGCAAGTCCGTACACGCCTGGCACCCTGATGACAATCGGTGACAGGAACGTAACCGGGTTAAGCAGAGTGTGGTACACGTCCACATCCTCGCCGAGTACGTTCCAGAAGTTCCCGCGCTGGAACGCATCGATGTACTGCGTCTTCCCCACGTCCGTTCCGCCAAAATGGAACGTCGCCGGATTGAACAGCGGCGATTGTTGAAACACCTTCGACGGTACGTCGTTCGGTGCCTTCATACACGCTGTGTCGGGCGCGCTAGGATTGAACGTCGTAGTGCCCGGTCTAGTTGCGATAATCCCTTGGGCGTTAACGCTCTCGCCCACTTCGCCGGTTACCAGTATCAACGGGACGACATGCGTGGTCACGTTCACGCTTCCGGGGTTGTTAAATGGGCTCCGCCCCACCATCGTGCCAATGTAGTGGTTGCGGTCTCTCGACGAATTCACATCGAAAGTGAACAGCGGTATAGTGCCGGACGCCGTGGCCGCGGTCAGTGCTGAGTTCTTGACCACAGACGGATCGACTCCTTTCGGCGGTATGGTAATGAACCGCCCTTTCAGTCTTGGAGCATTTGACTCTTGCTGTGACTGGCCAAATCCCGCGCTCGCCACAGCACTCAAGCCAAGCACCACAAGACACTTAACCAACATCGCTTTGGACCTCACAGAAACACCCTATGTCCCAATGCGAACTTTCAGTCCGGCATCCTGCGCGTCACAGTGTCATCGCCCGTGCCGAGACACAACACGACGCGCCCAGACACATCGCAACGCGACACACCACAACGCAAGGATGCAGTACTGGACTTTCTCATTCGGAGGACACCTTTCGGCTGTTGGGCGGGACGCTAAATCGAGTAAACACGCACCCCAAAAATCTGTCAAGCCCCACCAAATAAATTTACATCCCACGTAGCGGCGGCCTTTAGGCTGGCCGCTGTCCCATGCTAAGCCGTTACGTACCGCCTCCCTTTAGGCTGGCCGCCGTATCTCGCAAAACGCTAAAATCGTCCGCCAATCAAAACTCATGCAATCCCGCCACAAAAACATTCGACTACCTGCCGACCGCTACCGTGGCACCGCATGGTTTTTTGTTACGTTCTGTTGCGAAAACCGCGAAAGAGTCTTCCGCCAGCCAACTCACGCCGAATGGTTTCTAAAACACCTTCGTCAAGCCTCTGCCTTGCACCAGCTCGCCATCCACGCCTACTGCCTGATGCCGGACCATATCCATCTCCTAACCGAGGGTCTGCAGCCATCGAGCGACCTGCTGCAGTTTCTCAAGGGCGTCAAACAAAAGAGTGGCTTTGAATACAAGCAGAAGACCAATAGCCATCTCTGGCAGAAAAAATCCTATGATCACGCTCTCCGCTCAAGCGATCCTCCCGATCTAGTCGCGTGGTACATTTGGATGAACCCCATCCGAGCCGGCCTCTGCAATAAGTTTCACGATTACCCATGGTCCGGCTCCCTAACCAGCGCAGGCCGTCCCTCAACCCCACCAAACCGCACCTGGACCCCACACTGGAAACCAACGTAGCGGCGGCCTTCAGGCTGGCCGCTGTCCGAGCCGTTACGTACCGGCGGTCTTCACACCGGCCGCTGTCCCGTGCCGAGCCGTACGTAGCGGCGGCCTTCAGGCTGGCCGCTGTCCGAGCCGTTACGTACCGGCGGTCTTCACACCGGCCGCTGTCCCGTGCCGAGCCGTACGTAGCGGCGGCCTTTAGGCTGGCCGCTGTCCGAGCCGTTACGTAGCGGCGGTCTTCAGACCGGCCGCTGTCCCCTACGGCACCCCCGGACCCTGCAATTCGGCGAGACGCAACTGAGCCCTCCCCAGATCCCCATTGGACTCTGCAGCACTTGGTGGGATTATTGGAATGTAAGCCAGCTGGAGCGCGCCATGAAATCCCGAATCGCGATTTCGGCCAGTCTGGGCGCACTCGTTGTCATCGGCTGGTCACTCTACATCTCCGCGATATCCCCAATTCAGATAACCGCCAAAGCAGTTGCGTGGACCGTCGCCTGTTTGACGTGCCCAATTGCGCTTGCTCACCGTTACCCGCTCAGTTTCTATTTCGTCCTTCTTGCGAACGCTGCCACCTATGCGTTAGTCGGTGTGCTCGTGGAAACCATCCGGCGGCACCACAAAACCCACTCGCTTTCAAACTGACACACAACTCAACCGACGAACCTTGAGCGCCGCCTCTTCTGTTATCCCCGGAACGGCTAACGTTTTGCGGCCATCCGCGCGTATTATTTCGCAATATGAGAGAACTGAACCGCGGGGTATGCGAACACTGCCAAGAATCATTCAGCTACTACCTTGTCCACTCCGGCTTCAATGACTCGTCTTATGCGTACTGCGACAGCTGTGGATCCACCTCGCTTCTTTCTTACTGGAGCAAATTGCTACCGCGCTGGCCGGAGGGCAAACCACACTACGAGGAGATTCCTGTTGAGCTAGAGCAGGCTCTTGAACCTTGCTCTTGTTCTGGTCGTTTCCAAAAAGGGGCCAGTCCCCGTTGTCCCCACTGTCGGCAAAAGCTTTCCGCCAAGGCGGTGACCGCATTTGTTGAATCGAATGCGCCTGGGACAGCGAAGGGATGGCGATGGCAGGGCAATTGGCACTCAACGTACTGTATTGTGATTGAAAACCACGCAGTGAGCGACAACTTCAAAGCTTCTCAAGAACCTTGAAGACCAGCGGCCGCGGCGTTTTTCCGCGGGCGCCTTCCTAAGCGCCAAAGGTGCGTCACAGGTTAGCCCAGTGCGTAAGCGCTGGCGAAAGCACCACCGAACGAATTCTGTCATCCCGACCGCAGCGACCCGGCTTTTTCTTGCGCACAGCTTTTTGTGCGCCGGGTCGCGGAACGGAGGGACCGTGGCAACCTTGAAACCTCACCAAGCCCAATGGGACAAAACCAACCATGACCTCCGCCTTCTCTGTCATCCCCCGCAACGCGCGCATTCTGCGCCCAAAAAGAATCTCGTCCCCGGCACCATCGTCATCCTCCACGACGGCATCTCCAACCCAAACCAAACCATCCGCGCCCTCCCCCAAATCCTCGCAGCAGCACACCGCAAAGGACTCCGCATCGTCTCCATCGGCGCCCTGAAAGCAGCCGCCGTCCAACCGGACGCAAACTTAATGTCTATGGCAGAGCAACCGTAACGAATAGAAGCTGAGTACGAGCAGGTCGATATAGAGGCGATCCGTTCTCGTTACGATGTTCAACTGCGTTACAATCTCGGCACGGATGGCAGACAAAAATCACTGGGCCGGCACGAGTTTCACTGGCGCGAATTGGGGCATATATCAGGGCGACGCTTTGGAGGTACTCAAAAAGCTCCCCTCTCAGCATTTTAATTGCGTGGTGACCTCTCCGCCCTACTACTGGTTACGTGACTATGGAGTGCCGGGGCAAATTGGCCATGAAGAAAACGTTTCGTCCTACGTCGAAGCGATATCCAATATCATGGACGAAGTCTATAGGTCACTTAGCGATGACGGCCTGGTGTTCCTCAATCTCGGGGACACTTACTATTCAGGGAAAGGCAAATCGCACGGAACAGACCCCAAAAGCTCAAAGAGACGCTTCGGACTGCGCGCCGTAGACAAGAGTGGCGGATTGGGCATCGGGATAAAGCCAAAGTCTACTATCGGCATTCCTTGGCGTGTTGCACTAGAGATGGCAAAACGCAACTGGGTGCTTCGCAGCGCAATAATTTGGCATCGGAAACACGCGCTCACTGAGGCGGTTCAGGACAGGCCTCGAAGAAGCTACGAGAATATCTTCATGTTCGCCAAGCGTCGCAGCTATTTCTTCAACCGAGCGGCGCTGCACGACATGGTAGTCGAGGAAGACGTCTGGACCATAAAAGCGCGACCGAAGCCGACCAACGGAATAGACACGGCTCCGTTTCCGGATGAACTAGTTGAGAAATGCCTGGAATTGGGCTGCCCGGCAAGAGGGAATGTGCTTGATCCATTCGCTGGGAGCGGGACCACAGTCAGGGTTGCAGTTAAGTCGGGGCGGTCAGCAGTTGGCATTGATCTGAGCCGAGACTTCTGCCGATACATGGTGGAGCAACTTAGGACGCTGCTCTAATGTTCTTACGCCCAGAAATAGTTCGACGAGCGATTGACCAGCTCGCGCATGTTCACCCGTTCTTCGGGATAACCTTTCTTGTCTGCAAGGAGGGAAAGCTTCCAGTTGGAAGCACACATCCGTTCCCGATCAACAACGCAGAAGAGGCATTTCTGCGGAAATACTATCGTCCAAATCTCGGGTCCAAGTTCTTCTTTCAGCCTTTCAGGACATCTCAAACTGGACGTTGGCTATCAGAGAGGTATCCCTCAACTGGTTCGCAAAAAACGAGAACCGCCGGACTGCTGTCCAACGCCTTCATACACAAACGGGCGACGAACCTTTGGGGATGGAAACTAGACTACGTGCGAGTTCTTCAAGAAAAGCTCGAGCAGGACAAAACCGGGAGAGTACCCGCGTTCTGGCTCGCCGCCTGGCTGTTTCGAAACCGCGACTTGCGGCCCCGTACGAAGGCAAGCGATTTGGTTCTGACTTTGCTAAAGGAATTTTTTATCACCGACGAAGAGCGCGAGGGGCTACTTCAGACTACCATCCCAGACCTTCCTGACCCTCTCCTAAGCGAAGACATTTTTCAGGAGAACTTTGTTTTAAGGGATTTTGAGCCACCGCCTGACGCATTCCCTGAGGAAGGTGGCACGCTGCGAGAGCTCCGACTTCGCAATGTCGGTCCCGTCTTTGAGGCAGATTTTCTACCAGCGGAACGAATTTCCATTATTACCGGCGACAACGGCCTTGGTAAGACTTTCCTGCTGGAGTGTTGCTGGTGGAGTCTCACGGGCCAGTGGGCTGAAAGACAAGCATTGCCGCATGACCCGAAGCGTCGCACAAGCATCGAGTTTGTTATTGCGAGCAAGGACGATTTTCCGGCTCGGAAGACGATTGAGTTTGATTCAAAAACGTTTCGCTGGCCTGCGACGAAGGAACGTCCAACAATTCCGGGTTTGGTCGTCTACGCACGTGTTGACGGATCGTTTGCTGTTTGGGATCCGGCGAGACACTACGAAGACATACCCGGAGATAGTGCACCTGGCCTTTTATTGTTCTCTCGCGATGAAGTGCTCAATGGACTTGGGAACAAGATAGAGGGTCTTATCCGCGATTGGGTCCGATGGCAAAACCTGAAGGACCAATCGCTTTTCGGAATGTTTTGCAAGGTGCTTAACCGCCTTTCGCCACCGGATATGGCGCCTCTGCAACCCGGAGAATCGCTACGAATGGCCGGGGACTCGCGGGACATTCCGACACTGTTACATGACTACGGAACCGTTCCATTCATCAATGAGTCCGCGGGTGTTCGCCGTATCGTAACGGTAGCCTACCTGCTTGTCTGGGCATGGAATGAACACCGCGTCCACGCGACCCTTTCCGGCAAGGCTCCTCAGGACCACATCGTCCTCATGATTGATGAGATCGAAGCGCATCTGCATCCGAAATGGCAGCGAGTGATACTCCCCGCACTCCTCGACGTGACAAGTCTATTGAACAAGGAAATGACGGCTCAGGTGATCGTCGCCACACACTCGCCAATGATTCTTGCATCGATGGAGAACGCGTTCTCCGAAGTCAGCGACAAATTGTTTCATCTATATCTTGAAGAACCCTCGCTTAACACGGTTAGGGATGTCAAATTGGACGAAATCCGTTACTTCAAGCACGGAACCATCGACGCTTGGCTGACTTCGGAGGTCTTTGAACTGAAGCAACCAAGATCACGAGAGGGAGAAAGCGCGCTAGAGCAAGCGGAGCGGCTATTAGCCGAATCGTCTTCTAATTCACGGGAAATCGCCAAGGTGAATCAGGCGCTCAAAGACGTCCTCCCCGCAGATGATCCCTTTTGGCCGCGCTGGCTGCATTTCGCAGAGATGAAGGACATAAAACTGTGATCCAGGTCCAGCAGCAACAAGAACCTGCTGACTTTGCAGCGAAGGTTCGCTCTCGCGGGCAAGCCCTTTTACGAACGAGGCCGCGACCTACACGTGAAGACTACAGGAAATATCCGTACTGGAGGGACTGCCTACGGCAGCTACACGGCGCGTACCGCGAGGTCTGCGCCTATTCGTCGATGTGGATACCGAGTGGCTACACGCTTGATCACTTTCGACCCAAAGTGCGGTATCCGAATCTTGCCTATGAATGGTCGAACTACCGCCTAGCTATGGATATCGTTAATAACAGCAAGGGTGAAAGTGAAGTTGTGCTCGACCCCTTTCTTGTGACAAATGGCTGGTTCATTCTCGACAAAGCCTCTCTTTGGGTTAAGCCTGAACCCACGCTAGGTGCGGTAATAAAAGGTAGAGTCCAAAGCTCTATCGACGTTCTGAAACTGAATCACTATCGACTTGTGACCCAGCGGTTCCAAATTCTGCGTGGGTACATTGACGGGAAACAGCGCCTTGACAGCATTCAAGAGAAATATCCGTTCATCGCTGCTGAGATCGTGCGGCAAGGCATTAAGACCTCGGCCGAGCTCCGCGCAGCGGCAGCTCAGTCCAAAAATACACCCGACTAGCACCTCGAAAGCAGTCGCAAGGATGTCCCGTAGGCCGCCGCAAAGCATTCAATTCACAGCCCTTAATTTCTCACTTGACAAATAGTAACGGATGCGGTAATCTTCACCCAAGGTTCTGCTGACAGTGTCCCCGTTTCGTCCCTCCTTCCATCAGCCACCCGCACTGCATCCCGCGAACAATCGATTTTTAACTCCTTTGTTTTTAAACACTTCTGAGTTGCTATTTTCGCAAGTCCTTTGTCTTCACAACCATCTGCGTTGCCCCCTAGTTTTTCCCAATCGTGCTTCTCTTCAAAAACCTTCAACGTTGGCTTCAAGCCCTAAGTCCTTTATCTACCGCTTTTACGCCGAATCGCTCGCTAACTCCTTTATCTACCGTATTTACGAAAAACAGGGGGGGTGTGGGGGCTCTTTCCTTTGTTTGGTTCACCGCCACGGCTCACGGATCACGTCACACGCGCGCATGCCACGGCCGGGGATCACGTCTCCGCTCCTGCCGTTCACGGGTCACAGGTCACGGGTCACACGCTTCAATCCGCCTCGCGCAATCCGCCAAAATCTCCCGCTCCCAAACGGGACGTTTCCCGTTCCGCGGATGCGTCAAGTCCGTCGGGATCCGTCCCGTCAAGTGCAGAAACACCGCCGCCGAATGCTTGTACGCCGGCACCGGTTCGCGAAACGCCACATTCCCCAAATACTGCAGAGCGTCCGACAATGCGTAATACCCCGGATCGCCCACGCACCACAGCCGGTCGCGCTCCGCAAACTTCTCCGGAGCAAACGTCGCCAGCCCCAGCAAATAGTCCGAGCCATACTCGATCATGTTTATTCCCAGATCGTTGCCCGTATAAATCTGAAACTCCGGCCGGTGCGCGTCGCGCAGCGCCAGCCGTCCCAGCTCCACCATGCGGTCCAGCGAAGAATGCTTCATCCCCGCAAGCTCCGGAATATCCATCAGCCGCCGCACCGTTTCTTCATCAAAGATTTCCCCGTTCGGCGCAAACATCGAACCCAACTCGAATGCCAGCACGCGCGGAAATCCCCGGCAAATCTCTCGATACGCCGCCGCCTTTTCTTCCGCCGACTTTCCATGCAACCGAGCCGTCTGAAACAAAATCGGCACGCCGCCAAACTCCGCAATGCGCGACATCTCGCGCCGGTAAAGCGCAACAACATCGCCGGCCTGCCCCTCAATGTAAGCGCCGGCAACAAAGCCCCCCGGGAACGCCAACCTCCCGCTTGGCGTCTCTTTCTCTGGGAACGCCGATCTCCGGATCGGCTCTTCGCTTGTCAGCGCCTCGCGAGTCCAGCGCAAGACATCTTCTCTTTCCGCATCACTCAAATAATTCACGTAACCCGTATCCATGTTCACCGCGTTCATCAAGCCAGCCCGCTGCGTCGCAACCAAATGCCGCTGAAACGCCTCAACCGCAACGCGCCCGTCCGATTCAAACGGCAGCAGCGCCGCCGCAATTCCCTGCACGCTGCGCCGCAATTTCCGCCGCTCCATCATCGACTCAATCGTCATGGCCTCTCACAACTCCTGGGGTATGTAGCGGCCGCGGCGTTTTTTCCGCGGGCGCTTTTCGTCAACCCAGCTCAACGCCTAAGCTTCAGCGCATTCAATGTAACCGCCGCCGGGGACGTCTTGTAATGGCTATCCAGCGGATAACAACCCGAAGGCAATCCGTTCCGCGGCGCCGTAGTGCAATCGCTGAATGTTCTGCAAATTCTCTTGTGCTGCACACCGCGGCCCTGCGCCGCATCCAGAAAGATTTCCGGATATGTTAAAACCATCCGCCCCAATCCGACGGAATCCACCCAGCCCTCGCGCAGCGCGGCCTGCGCCACATGCGGCAGAAAATCCTGCAAATAACTGTACGCCGTGCCCACGAAAATCAAATTCGGGAATCGCCGCTTCAATTCTCGCGTCGCGTTCATCTGCCGCGCCACGCCCACCAGCGGATCTTCCGGCGGCGCGTAACCATCTGAAGGCGGATACAGCGCCGGCCGCTGCACATGCGGATTGTAGTAAGGACTACCCGCCGTCAAATTCACCAGAGAAATATTCAGCGATTCCAGCAGGGACAAAAACCGAATCGGCTCCTTCAAATCCGGCTGCGTCGGGTCGCTCGCATTCACGCCAAATCCCCACCGATACGGAACCAAATCCGCATGCGGCTCCGGAATTCCCGGGCCGAGTTGCGTGCCACTTGTCCCGTTCGCGGATTGCGCCGGATCAGGATAAAACGGCACAGTATCAAAAGCCGAAACGCGCACCCCAATTTTCAACCCCGGCGCCGCTACGCGAATTCCCTGCACAACCTCGCGGAGAAATCGCGTCCGATTCTCAAAACTTCCTCCGTACTTCCCTTCCCGAGTATGCGCCCCAAGAAATTCATGCCCCAAATATCCATGACAATGTTTCAAGTCGACAAAATCAAAACCAAGCTCCCAAGCAATGCGCGCCGCAGAATGAAACTCTTCAACGATGCTTTCGATTTCCGAATCAGCAAGCAGCGGAAAATCGGCAGCCAAACCAAGCCGCCGATCCAAAATCGGGTGCCGAAACAAAATCTTCGGCTCCGCCCGAGTATGCAAATCAGGTTTGCAAAACCGCCCCGAATGCGTAAGCTGCAACCCAACAAGCAAGCCGGAATCGGAACCGGCCGCAAGTTTATGTTCCTCGATCAACGCGGCACGCAATTTCGCAAGACCCGAGCAAGTGCGTTCCGCAATCAAAAGCTGATGGGGATTTGCTCTTCCCGAGTGAGAGACCGCCACCGCCTCCCCACCCCAAATTAATTTCGCCCCGCTCGCGCCAAACCGCCGCCAGCGCCGCAAAGTATTTTCCGTCGGCGCGCCGTCCGCGGTTCCATCCCACCCCTCCATAGGATTGATCGCAATCCGATTCCCAATTTTAATTTCCCCCCGCGCCAGCGGCGAAAAAAGCGGCGACTCCGCCGCGCCGAGAATTTCAGAGTCGCAAGGAATTTGCAAACCCAGCGCACGCAAATGTTCCGCGAACTGCGAAACATTTTTGATGCTGCCGAGGCGCAGAATTCTTGGCGCACTCACGCTGCTCTGCCCAGGCTTTTTTCAGAAGTGATCACGACGCTTTGCTTCGCCATATTTTGGGAGTGGTCGATGCGCTTTCCATTTTCTATGTGTGCTTCCGGCTTGACAAACAGAGTGATGCTAAAAGATTCTTTGTGCCGCTGTCGAGGGACTTCTGGAGAGTGGCGTAGTCGATTTGAACAAATTGCCGTTATTCGAAAGCCGGGGGGTTGGCCATGTCTATGACGCGACGTGAGATGTGTTTGCTGCTGCCTGGGGCGATGCTGCCGATGGTTGCGGCGTCAGTAGCGGAGGCGAGAGAGCAAGGAGATTCTTTGCCGTCGGCTAGCTATGCGTTCGAAACGCTGGCGGCGCATACCGCGGCTAGCGGCGCTCAGGTGCGCGAAATTTTGAAGGGCAAACTTGCCACCGGTGAAGCCCTTGAAACGCATGCGACAACCTTGGCGCCTGGGGCTATGCCGCATCCACCGCACCATCATGTGCATTCGGAAATGTTTTTGATGCGCGAAGGAACGTTGGAGCTGACCGTGAATGGCAAAACGTACCCGTTGGGACCGGGGTCGGTTGGGTTTGTGCGTTCGAATGACGAGCACGGGGTAAAGAATGTGGGGACGACGCCGGCGAATTATTTTGTGGTGGAGATCGGTCCGGGCGCGGCTGGGGCATAGAGTTCGCGTGGCATTCAGAGGGGAAAAGATGAGCAGAATGCTGAGGAAAGCGCTGTTTGTGATGACGGCGGCTTTGTTGCTGGGGGGCGGCGCTTACGCGCAATCGAGCTACGATTTGCGCTCGCCTAACAACAAAGTGGAGGTAAAAATTCGCACGGCGAACGGTGTCCGATACGACGTGCTCTTGAACGGCCGGGCGGTGCTGCAGGATTGCACACTTTCTCTGGATGTCGATCACAAGAAATTTGGAGTGCAAGCAAAAGTTTTGAAACACCAAGAGAGTAGCCACGACGAGGTGCTCGAGCCGGTGGTGCGGCAGAAGTTCGCGAAGATTCGCGACAACTACAAGGAATTGCATTTGGATATGGACGGCGGCTACGCGGTCACATTTCGCACGTACAACGAAGGAGTGGGGTATCGCCTGGAAACATCTCTGCCGCAATCGGAAGTGAAAATTTACGGCGAAGAGATGAATTTGAATTTTACGAGCAACGATATTGTTTTCTATCCGGAAGAAGAGAGTTTCATGTCGCACAACGAGCGAAAATATCTACCGCGACGCTTGGCGGATATCCATCCTGAATATCTCGCGACGCTGCCCGCAGTGGTGGACGTGGGAGAGGGCGCGAAAGTGGCCGTTGCGGAATCGGACGTTGAGGAATATCCGGGGTTGTGGCTGCGGGGCACGAACGGCAACGGTTTGGCGGGGACATTTCCTCCGTATCCGCTGAAAGAGCACCTGGAGCACGATCGCGATTTGCATGTGGTGGAAAGCGCGGATTACATCGCGATCACGAAAGGCACGCGGACGCTTCCTTGGCGCGTGATTGGTGTCGCAGAAAAGGATGGCGACCTGCTGACCAATCAATTGACATACCTGCTCGCTAAGCCTTCGCAAGTACAAGACACTTCGTGGATCAAGCCGGGCAAAGTGGCGTGGGACTGGTGGAACGACTGGAATGTCTACAAGGTGGACTTCAAAGCCGGAGTGAACACCGAGACGTATAAGTACTACGTTGATTTCGCGGCGAAGTACGGAATTCCCTACATTATCTTGGACGAGGGTTGGTATAGGAACGGCGATGTGCTGGACGTCGTCCCCGCATTGAATATGGAGGAGTTGACCAGCTACGCGAAGGGGCAAAATGTCGGTGTGATTTTGTGGGTGCTGTGGAACAAGCTTGACGATCAATTGGAGAAGGCTCTCGACCAGTACTCCAAGTGGGGCATTAAGGGAATCAAAGTGGATTTCATGCAGCGCAGCGACGAACTGCTGATCAACTACTACCACAAGGTGAGCCGCGAGACTGCGAAGCGCAAAATGCTGGTAGATTTTCACGGGGACCAAAAGCCCGCGACGATGACGCGCACATGGCCGAACCTGATCAGCACGGAAGGGGTGCGGGGAATGGAGTGGAGCAAATGGAGCGCGGAGACCGATCCGGACCACGATGTGACGTTGCCGTTCACGCGCATGTTCCTGGGGCCGATGGATTACACGCCGGGGGCGATGATCAACGCGCAAAAGAGTAGTTTTAAAGCGATTGGCAGTCGCCCGATGAGCCAAGGCACGCGTTGCCACCAGCTTGCGATGTATGTGGTTTTCGAGAGCCCGCTGCAGATGCTTTCGGACAGCCCTTCCAATTATTTGCGCGAGCCCGAGGTTATGGAGTTTCTCGCGCCCGTTCCTTCGGTGTGGGATGAGAGCAAGGTGCTCGACGGCAAGATTGCACAGTACGTCGCAGTGGCGCGGCGAAACGGCAAGGATTGGTACGTGGGAGCGATGACGAACTGGTCTCCGCGCGAGATGGAGATTGATTTTTCGTTTTTGCCGGATGGTAGCTTCACGTTGCAAGCGTATCAAGATGGCGTGAACGCGGATCGGATGGGTAGCGACTACAAGATGACGAAGACGCAGGTTAACCGCGGGACTAAGTTGAAGATCAAGTTGGCGCCGGGCGGGGGTTGGGCTGGGCGGATTACTCAATAGCGCTGCTCGATCACAAGCAAAAAGCAGATTCCTCGGGCAAACACCGCCCTTCGGAATGACACAATCTAGGTGGTTGCAATCGGTGGACGAGTGCATTTGCGAGGTGTTCATGGGTCATCCGAAATTGGAATTGAGTGGGAAGACGGCGGTGGTGATTGGGGGGACTAGCGGCATCGGGCTGGCTCTCAACAAAGGGCTGGCGTTGGCTGGAGCCAATGTTGTGCCCACTGGGCGGCGGACGGAGTTGGTGCGCAAGGCGGCGGAGGAAGTAAAGGCTCTTGGTAGGCGGTCGCTGGCGCAAAGTTGCGATGTGACGAATGAACCGAGCATCGAGGAGCTATTGAAGGCGGTGCTGACGGAATTTGGGAGCGTGGAGATTTTGGTGAATTGTGCGGGGCGTACGAAGCGGATGCCTACGCTGGAGTTCCCTGAGGCGGAGTGGAATAGCATTCTGGATACGAACTTGAACGGGACGCTGCGGGCTTGCCGCGTATTTGGACGGCACATGATCGAGCGGCGGTATGGAAGAATCATTAATATTGCGTCGATCGCTTCGTTTGTGGCGCTGCAGGAGGTTGCGGCGTATTCGGCGAGCAAGGCGGGCGTGGCTTCGCTGACGAAATCGCTGGCTATTGAGTGGGCCACGAAGGGAGTTTGCGTGAATGGGATTGCGCCGGGCGTTTTTCGTACGGAGTTGAATGCGGGATTGCTGGATGGAACGGAGCGCGGGAAGGAATTTCTGTTGCGCACGCCGATGCACCGGTTTGGACAATTGGATGAACTTGCGGGAGCAGCAGTTTTTTTGGCTTCGGATGCGGCGAGTTTTGTGACCGGGCATGTGTTGGCGGTGGATGGAGGATTTTTGGCGAGTGGGGTGAATCAGTAAGAGGCGAGTTTAAGAGTTTAAGAGTTTCGGTCTTCATCATTGCTCGCTTTCGACTTATAGCGATCTTCAAGATTTAGGGTGATGAAGTAAGGAGTTCCTCGTTGCAATCTGGGAGGAAAGAGCCGCGTAAATGCCCTTCGATAGAGGAAAAGAGCGCTAGTCGCTACTCCATATGACACTGGGTAAGTCACCCAAAAAACCAGATTACTCGGAATCCAATCCTTTAACAGAAGAATCGTGCAGAGAAGCAAGGAACAGAATCCAGCCGCCGCTACGAATCGCATTACATTTTGATAGGTGTCGGAAAGACTCAACGGCTCCTTGCATGACGGGCACTCGAACACCTCACTCAGCTTAATTTGCAGTAGTTTCAAATGTGCCTGACATACTGGACATTTGGTTCCCGGTATTTGCCAAGTTTTGCGGCTCTGTCGGTCTTGGGACAATTGTCCCACTCCCCACACGTAGACTGCCTGAACAGCTAGATGGGCCGCAAAAGGAGCAACGAAAGATCCCTGCCATAAAAAAAGGAACCCGAAGAACACTCCTTCAAGACTGGCGACGGCTGCGCGCTGAAGGCCCAGGGTTAGGTACGCGCTTGCAAAAATGACGCTAACGGCAAGGACAGAAAAAGCAGGTGAATTTCGGCTCGACACCAGAGCCCCTATTGCTTTAACACGCCACATCTCTTCCGCTAAAGCTCCCATCAGCCAAACCGCAATCTGAACTTTGAGTGGCGCCATTAGCCCAGGGATTTCGCGCCGCATCCGCCCCGTTGCACCACCAAGCGCAAGAAGCCAAATTGAAACGCCCGCCCAAGATACGCCCAAATATCCGCCGATAAGCGCACTCCATAACCCCGAATTCGCGAACGAACGAGCTGTGTCTAGATCGGCGGAGAAAAATAGCTGCCATAGAAGCGTGACGCACACCAAACTGCAGTACATGAAGATCGACGATAATGCCGCCAGGCGTGCTGCGGTTACTTTGTCAGTTTGGCTTGCGGTGTCCGCGCCTAAACTCGGCGACCCCTTTTTCGGCCATAACGAGTAAAACGCCACAGGCGCCACCATCGCGACCACGGGATACAAAACCAGTAGTAAGACTGAAGGAGACATGCCATCTCCAGCGCAGAGTGTACAACAATTCGTTTATGGCCCAGTCAAATCGGAGCCGACCACTGCCCGAAGGCACGCAAGGCGTTGTCCGCGGTGGGGGTATGTGGTACGTTGGCGGAAAGTCTTATGGCTACTACTACCTACCTCGAAGCTGGGACCGTATCAAATACGACTCGGGCGGAGACGCCGCACTTCTCCTTGCTGGTGCGGGTCACGCACTGGCTTAACACGATTAGTTTCATTGCTCTGGTGATTAGCGGATTTGGGATTTTGCTGGCGCATCCGCGATTTTATTGGGGTGAGACCGGCGGGTTGGGAACGCCTTCGATTTTGGATTTGCCGCTGCCTTTCATGCTGGGCGGGCCGTCTGGCTGGGGGCGGTATATGCATTTTCAGGCGGCATGGCTTTGCGTGCTGACGGGATTGCTTTATGCGATTTCGGGATTGATGTCGCAGCATTTCCGGAAGAATTTGCTGCCGGCTAAGGGGCAGCTTTCCTGGAGTGCGCTGAAGAGCGAACTTTGGAATCACTTGCGATTTAAGAAGCCGGCGGCGGAAGAAGCGTGCAGCTACAACGTGCTGCAGAGGCTTTCCTACCTGGTAGTAGTTTTCTTTTTGTTTCCGCTGATGATCTGGACGGGGATGGCGATGTCGCCGGCGGTGACTTCGATGTTTCCGTTTTTTGTGACGTCGAGCGGGGGTTATGAGACGGCGCGAACGATCCACTTTTTCGCTGCGAATTTGCTGGTGCTTTTCGTGCTGGTGCACGTGGCGATGGTTTGCCTGGCGGGATTCGTTCAGCGCACAAGAACGATGATCACGGGCCGAGTGAGCGGCGGGAAGGTGCGGCCATGAGCGAAAATGTTTCTCGGCGGAAATTGATCACGGCGGGATTGACGGCGGCAGCAGGCGTAACGGGGCTGGGAGTTGCGGCGAAAATTGCGGACCACTACGGATTGATCCCGCCGGACTGGGGTGGAATTTGGGGGCCGGGGGAAACGCTGACGTATGCAACGCAGCGGCTACTGATGGCGAGCGGTTCGCTGGCGCGGGAGTTTAACCGGAGCGAGGTTTCCAAAGTGGTCCCGGTTAGCGGACCGCAGCCGAAGACCGATCCTTACCAACGGCTGCTGGCAGGAGGATTCGCGGATTGGCGGCTGACGATTGATGGGCTGGTGGCGCGGCCGTCGACATTTTCGCTTGATGAGATCAAGCGAATGCCGGCGAAAACGCAGATCACGCACCAGGCTTGCGAGGAGGGTTGGTCGTTTATCGCGGAATGGACTGGAGTGCCGCTGTCTTATGTGATGAATTTGGTGGGAGTCTCGGAGAGGGCGAAATTTGTGGTGTTCTGGCCGTTCGACGACTCGTGGGACAGCCTGGACTTGCCGGATGCGTATCACGCCCAGACATTTCTTGCGTACAACTTGAACGGGCAGGATTTGCCTGCGGATCATGGAGCGCCTTTGCGGGTTCGCGTGGCTCGGCAGCTTGGGTACAAGAGCGTGAAGTATTTGCAGAAGATTACGTTTGTGGATTCGATGAAGCATGTGGGTGATGGGAGAGGGTCAGCGGAGCCTGCGGGTGGATATTCGTGGTATGCGGGGATTTGAGTTGGCGCGGCTGAACGTCAGACGACGTTGGACCGTTTAGGTTTCATCGCGGCTGACGCCGCTGCTGGGTCGCGCTAAAGCACGCCCCTACAACGCCTGGGTGTTGGACAGTTTGGCTCGCGCGGTTGCCACGATTTCGAGGAATTTTCTGGCGGTTTCCACGATTATTTCTGGTTTGTTGTGCTTTAGGGCTTCGGGTTGGATTAGTTCGCCGCCTATGCCTAGGGCGGCTGCGCCTGCTTCTATGAATTCGGCGGCGGTGCTTAGATTTACGCCACCGGTGGGCACTAGTGGGATTTGCGGGAACGGACCTTTCAACGACTTGATGTATTTTGCGCCGCCGACTTGGCCGCAGGGGAAGACTTTTACCAAGTCGGAGCCGGCGGTCCAGGCTTCGATAATTTCGGTGGGCGTCAACGCTCCGGCCAGGATTAGCTTGGATTCACGCGCGGCTAGTTCCACGGTTGCGCGATTGAATCCGGGGCTGACTAGGAATTGGGCGCCGGCATCAAGGCAGCGGCGGGCGTCTACGGCGTTCAGGACCGTGCCCGCGCCGATGAGAACTTCTCGGCCACAGCTTTTCGCTAGCTCGCTGATAACTTCGAGGGCGCCGGGAACCGTCATGGTGATTTCGACTATGGGGATGCCGCCTTTGCAGACGGCCTCGGCGGCGATGCATGCTTCGCGCGAGGAGGACGCGCGGACTACGGGGATGATTCCGATTTCTTCGATTCGATTGCGAACTTGTTGTTTATTCAATTGAGATTCCTCGCTTAAATTCGCTAGCGTCGCCGAACGAAAATCTTAAAAGCCGCAGGGCTCCGCGGACTCCGCCCTGCGCTACAGGTTGGTTTGACACTTACAAACCGGGCGCGGTTTTCAGCGGGCGATGCGGGCGCCTACTCCTTTCATTACTTGCAGGACTTCTGGGAGCGTGACCATTGAGGTGTCGCCGGGAGTGGTCATCGCTAGCGCGCCGTGGGCTGCGCCGCATTCTACGGACCACTGCGGATCTTGGCCGGAGAGGAAGCCGTAGATTAGGCCGGAGACGAAGGAGTCGCCGCCGCCTACGCGGTCGAAGATTTCCAGATTTTCGCGATTCTTGGCTTGATAGAACTTGCCGTCGTAGTAGCAGATGGCGCCCCAATCGTTGATGGTCGCGGTTTTGGCTTTGCGCAACGTGGTGGCGACAACCTGGAACGGATAATCCTTCACAACTTTTGCGATCATTTGCTTGAAGGAGTCGACTTCGAACGCGGAATGATTTTCGTCCATGCCAGGAACTTCGTAGCCGAGAGCGGCGGAAAAATCTTCTTCGTTGCCGAGCATGACGTTAACGTGCGGGGCGATGCGGCGATTTACTTCCTGGGCTTGTTTTTTGCCGCCGAGAGATTTCCAGAGGGAGGCGCGATAGTTCAGATCGTAGGAGACGATGACGCCGTTGCGCTTGGCGGATTGCATGGCTTCGATGGCGACTTCCGGCGCAGTGGAGGAGAGCGCGCAGAAAATGCCGCCGGTATGGAACCAGCGCGCGCCTTGCTTGCCGAAGATTTCGTCCCAATCGATATCGCCTTTTTTTAATTGCGAGACGGCGGTGTGGCCGCGGTCATACGAGCCGAGCGCGGCGCGGACGCTGAATCCGCGCTCGGTGAAATTCAGGCCGTTGCGCGCGGCGCGTCCTACGCCATCGTGCTCGACCCAGCGGATGAGGGATTGATCGACGCCGCCCTGATAGACGAGATCCTGAAGCAGGCGGCCGACGGGATCATCGGCGAAGGCTGTGACGACGGCGGTGTCCAAACCGAAGCAGCGCTTCAAGCCGCGGGCTACGTTGTATTCGCCGCCGCCTTCGCAGACTTCGAACGAGCGCGTGGTGGCGATGCGCTTCTCGCCAGGATCGAAACGAACCATGATTTCGCCGAGGCTGACGAGATCCCAGCGGCATTGCTGTTTCGATTTGATCTGCAGCGTCACACGGCCTCTCAGGTGATTGGCGTCAGGTCATTCTGGCCGGCTCTAGTTTAGGCGCCAGCAGGTGAATCAGGAACAGCGCGATTAGGTAGGCACTTCCCGCCATCAAGAATGGAATCATGTAGCTGCCGGTCCATTGCAACACATGGCCGACGACTTCAGCGATGAGCATGCCGCCGATGGCACCGGCCATGCCGCCGATGCCAACCACGGAGCCGACGGCACGCGCGGGAAACATGTCGGAGGTGAGCGTGTAGAGGTTTGCGGAGAAGCCCTGATGGGCGGCGGCGGCGAGGCCGATTAGCAGAACAGCCCCCCAGAGACTTTCGATGCGATAGGCGAAAACGATGGGGGTAACGCACAGCGCGCAGATCAGCATGGTGATTTTGCGTGCGGCGTTGACGGTGCTGCCGTGGCGAATGAGCCGCGAGGAGAGCCAGCCTCCGGCGACGCTGCCGACGTCAGAAATCAAATAGATGGCCGCGATAGGAAGACCAATGTTCTTCAGGACCAGGCCGTGCTGGCGTTGCAAGAAGTCGGGCACCCAGAAGAGATAGAACCACCAGATGGGATCGGTGAGGAATTTGCCGACGACGAAGGTCCAGGTTTGCCGGTGCGGAAGCAATGTGGACCACTTGATTTTTCCGAGGGGCTCGGCGGGATCGCAGCGAATGTAGTCCAGCTCGGCTTTGGAGACTCGCGGATGCTCGTCTGGCTTGCGGTAAATCAAAAACCAGAAGAAGAGCCAAACAAATCCGAGGGCGCCGGTTAGAAGGAAGGTGGAACGCCAGCCCCAATGCGAAGCGATCCTGGGGGCGATCAGCGGTGTGACGATCGCGCCCACGCTTGTGCCGGCGTTAAAGATGCCGGTGGCAAACGAGCGTTCTTTTTTGGGGAACCATTCGGCTACGCATTTTATGCTGGCCGGGAAAACGCCGGCCTCTCCGAATCCAAGCGCGAGACGTGCGGAGGCAAAGCTGACGAACGAACCAGCAGCGGCATGCGCCATGGACGCAAGACTCCAGAAGACCATGGCTACGGCGTAACCCAGACGCGTACCCAGACGATCGATCAGGCGGCCGACAAGCAGCATTCCGGCGGCGTAGGCGATTTGAAAATAAGAAACGAGATGACCGTATTGGATGTCGTTCCAGCCGAAATCGTGCTGCAGAGTGGTTTTGAAGACGCCGAGCAACTGACGATCCATGTAATTTTTTGTGACACCGAAGAGGAGGAGCGCGCAGATGACCCAGCGGAAATAGCCGACGCGGGTGGAGTCTGCCGTCGGCGTTAGTTCGCCGGCTTGCGTTGACGTGACGGCTACTGAAGCGGCCAAGGCACTGGGTGGAGAAATGGGACGCGAGGGATCCATTTAGTCATGCCGCTATTGCTTGCGGCCGGCTTCGAGACCTGTGGGACCTTGATTGAAGCCGGGCTGCACGTTTACAACTCCGAACTGGCGGTCTTCGACTTCGCGATGTGCGGCCATGGCCCAGAGGAAGCAGATGCGGTGGCCGGGAACGGAAACGTTGGGATGATAGCCGCTGGGGATTAGCACGGCGTCTCCGTCGCGAACTACCGTGACGAGCTCGGGATTTTGCGTGTCGCTGTATACGAGCTGAATGCCGTAGGCGGGCTCGGGCATGTCGAAATAGACGTAGATCTCTTCGAGCAGCGCGGCGTGCTCGTGGGGCGGCCAACTGGTCCAATTGCCGGGATCGGCTTGAGTGATTCCGGCGATTAGGCGGCCAGCTTGGATATTTTTTGCGAGGAGCATTTGCAGGTGGCGGACGCAGCCCGGAGTACCGGTGGTAAATTGCAAGCCGGAGTCTTTAGCGATTTCGGAGGCGCGCACTACTTGCAGCGGGTAGCGGTTGTCTACGTCGCAGGAAAATTCGGCTAGGTCGGCGGATGTTTTTGTGGAGATTTGCACGGTCGAATCGCGGGGAATGTAGATGGCGTCGCGCGGCGCTAGCGCGATGTCCTTGCCGTCAACGGAGACGGTCACTTCGCCGGAAAGGCAGATTAGGCCGGTTTCGCGGTCGCCTGTAGAAAGAGATTCGCTGGAATGTGCTGCGTTGAGAATGATGCGGCTGTACGCGAGATGGCTCATGGAGCTGTTTTTGGGCGTGATGCAAACGCGGCGGCCGGTGTGCGCGTTGGTCTTGCGAAAGATTCTTTCTGTGGCAGTTGAGATTGGAGCGGTCATCAGTAACTCCCTGGGGAACGGTGGACGACACCGCTGACTATAGAAACGGGCTGGTGTTCTGTCAAACCGGAAAATCGGAAGCTTATCGGGTAGAGATCCCTAAGAAAGACGCTCTTCGTTTCCCTCAGACTGGGACGCGCTAAGCACGTCCCCTACAACTACCAACTGTGCATTGTGCCGTCGAGCTTGCGATTTATGGGTAAGTAGGCGCGGCTGTACGGATACTTCGAGGCGAGCTGCTCGTCGATGTCCACACCGAGGCCAGGGGTGTCGCCGGGATGCATCATTCCGTCAGCGAACGTGTAGGAGTGGGGGAAGACGCGATCGGTCTCAGTTGCGTGGCGCATGTACTCCTGGATGCCGAAATTGGGGACGCTGAGATCGAAATGCAGAGCGGCCGCGGTGCAGACGGGACTCATATCCGTGGCGCCGTGGCAGCCGGTGCGGACCTGATAGATTTCGGCGAGGCTGGCAATTTTTCTGAGATGGGAAATTCCACCGGCGTGCACGACCGCGGTGCGAATGTAGTCGATCAGTTGTTCTTGAATGAGCTGCTGGCAATCGTAGATGGAATTGAAGACTTCGCCGACGGCGAGCGGCGTGGTGGTGTGGCGGCGAATCAGACGAAAACTTTCTTGGAGCTCGGCGGGCGTGGGATCTTCGAGCCAGAAGAGATGATAAGGCTCGAGCTCTTTGCCAAGGCGGGCGCCTTCGATGGGCGTGAGGCGGTGATGCGCGTCGTGCAGAAGATGCAGGTCTGAGCCGAATTCTTTGCGCAGGCGCTCGAAAAGACGGGGAACAAAGTTTAAGTAGAGTTCGGAGCTCCATGCATCCTCGACCGGAGCATCCTTTTGGGCAGGCTCGTAGTACATCTTGCCGCGCCCGACGCCATAGGTGCTGTTGAGGCCGGGGACGCCGCTCTGTGCGCGGATGGCTTTGTAGCCGAGCTTGGCATACTCAGCCACAGCGGCAACAGTGTCGTCGATATCTTTACCGCTGGCGTGGCCGTAGACGAGGACCGCATCTCGAGACGCGCCGCCTAACAATTGGTAGACCGGGACGTCGAGGGTCTTGCCCTTGATATCCCAGAGCGCGGTGTCGACCGCGGAGACCGCCGCCATGGTGACAGGGCCGCGGCGCCAGTACGCACCTTTATAGAGGTAATGCCAAGTGTCTTCGATGCGGCGCGCGTCTCGGCCGATGAGAATCGGGATTACGTGATCGGAAAGATAGCTCGCGACGGTGAGTTCGCGGCCGTTGAGCGTGGCATCGCCGAGACCGTAGAGGCCGTCTTCGGTCGTTATTTTTAATGTGACGAAATTTCGGCCTGGGCTGCAGACGATTACTTTGGCATCGGTTATGCGCATTGCGGAATTCGCACCTTTTCCAAAAATTCTATTTCAAACTTAATGGTGAAGACATTACACCGTATTACGGGGACGTTCACGCCGCACAAAATCGGTGTCCTGCAAGGGCTCGGACTCGCACTCGATGGCAATCGTGGTGACCGGATGATCTGGCGCCTCGGTGGGCAGGCCAGTGAAGCGCACGCGGAAGCGATCCTGCTGGAATTTGACTTGCTGGCCGCTGGCGAGAAGCCGCGCGGACTTCACGCCGGTCTTTAGTCCCGCGAGCGCAACGGTTTCTCCGGGCCAAAAATAAACGTGCATATAGAGAGTGTTTCCCTTGCGCGTGAAACCTGCGTAGTTCGAGGCGTGCGGCTGGCAGCGATCCTGCGTGTGGATGGACTCACCGTTGCGCGACGTCCATCGCCCGACCTCGGTCAGGATGCGCACGGATTCTTCCGGAATGGAGCCGTCCGGCTTGGGGCCGATATTGAGCAGATAATTTCCCGCATCGTGCGCGCAATAGACGAGGTTGCGCACGATCGTCTTTGGCGTTTTCCAGGCGTCATCCGTATGGTGATATCCCCAACTTTCGTTCAACGTCATGCAGGATTCCCAGGCGCGGCCGCGTTTGTCCGCAACAATCTCCTGCTCGGGCGTTGAGAAATCACCTGGAAGCGCGTTGCGATTGTTGACGATGATATCGGGTTGAAGCTCGAAGACCATTTTGTTCATGCGCTCGGATTCCCAGCCGCGGGCATCGAGCGGCCAGGACACGTCATACCAAAGTACGTCAATTTTTCCGTAATTCGTCAGCAACTCGCGGATGAGGCCGTGCGTGTATTCTACGAAGCGCTTGCGAGCGTCCTCATTTGTGGCGCAACGCGCGCCGTCGGGATGGTGCCAATCCATCAAGGAATAGTAAAAGCCGAAGCGCAGCCCTTCCGCGCGCGCGGCTTGGACGTATTCATGAACGAGGTCGCGGCCAGGCCCCTGTTTCAGAGCGCAGTAATTTGTAAGCTTGGTATCGAAGTTGCAAAAACCCTCGTGATGCTTGGAGGTCATCACCATGTATTTCTGGCCGGCTTGTTTGGCGAGCTTGGCCCAGGCGCGCGCGGCATTCGGTTTTGGCTGGAAGCGCTTGGCGAGTTGCTCGTATTCGCTGACGGGAATGCCTTCGCTTTCCATCACCCATTCGTGGCGACCGAGGACGCTGTACAGGCCCCAATGGATGAACATGCCGAAGCGCGCTTCGTGCCACCACTGCATGCGGCGCGCGCGGTCGGCTTCTTCGACGGCGGAGCTTTTGGGTGCTTGCAAACCCGCGGGAGTAGCCGTTGTTTTGGCAGAGGCGGCCAGGGTGAGAAGAGAAGCTCCGGTGCCAACCAGCCAATCGCGGCGCGGTATGCCATTCGGTTTCATCAACAGTTCTCCTGTTTTATTAATTCCACTACGCTTACGGCTCCAGCTTGAAGATTCGTTCCATGAGCAACCATTTTTCGCCGGGTTTAGCTTGTTGCAGCGGCTTCTGGAACTTCCACATTAATTCTTCCCATTCGCGGACTTTGGGATTTGCGCGGTCTGCTTTCGCTTTAGCGTCGAAGGAAAATCTCTCGTCTACTTCCATAATCATGAACATGCGCGTGCCGAGCAGATAAATTTCCATGTCAACGATGCCGGCGTCTTTGATGCTGCTGGTGATCTCCGGCCAGATTTTCTGGTGATAGCGGCGATACTCGTCAATCAGCGCCGGGTCGTCCTTGAGGTCGAGAGTAAGGCAGTATCGTTTGTTCATCGATTTTTTTCGCGAATCGGCCGAGAGCGCTCCACTCATGTCAGAGCGCGATCGAGGTGAACGTAGCCGCCGTCCACCGATACATGCTGGCCCGTTACGTGGCTAGCCTGCGCCGACATGAGAAACAAGGCCATGGCGGCAATTTCATCGGGCTCGGTCATGCGCTTACCGAGCGGAATTTTCGCCGTCACCTGCTTGAGCTTCTCTTCAGGATCCGGAAATGTGTCCAGCCATTGTTTATAGAGCGGCGTCATGACTTCCGCGGGAAGGAGCGCGTTCACGCGAATGCCATACGGGAGTAATTCGACAGCCCATTCCCGCGTGAGTGAAAGAATCGCGCCTTTTGCCGCGGCATAGCCGGAGGTCCCGCCTTGGCCGGTCAAGGCGACTTTGGACGCTATATTAATGATGCAGCCCTGGGATTTCTTCAAAGCAGGCAGGGCGTAATGCGCCATGTTGTAGTAGTGGTGAAGGTTGAGCTCCAACGAGCGCACAAATTTTTCCGGGCTGCCGTGCTCGAGCCCGGCATTGTCGTTAATGCCGGCATTGTTGACCACGACGTCCAGTCTTCCGAAATCGCGCAGCGTTGACTCGATTGCGGCAGCACAGTTTTCGGCCGGCAACAAATTCGTGCAGGTCAAGCCGTAAGATGCGCCCAACTTTTGCAGCTCCATTCGCAACTGCTCTCCCGCATCGGAATCCTTATCCACCACAATAGGAATTGCGCCTTCGCGCGCGCAACCTCGCGCGATAGCGGCACCGATGCCCTTCGCGCCGCCCGTGATCAGGATTACCTTGCCTTTAAGTTGCAAGTCCATGTTGCGCCGTTTTCACTCCATAAAAATGCGCGGCGTTGCCGCCAAAGATTTTGTCTTTATCCGATTGGGAGAATCCTTCGACGTAGTTGTCGATGAGCTGCTTCACCTGGCCATACGTCGCGGCTAACAGACACACCGGCCAATCGGAACCGAACATCAATCGGTCCGGGCTGAACGCGCTGAATACCACATCAAGGTACGGCTTGAAGTCGTCGGCATTCCAGTGCTTCCAATCCGCTTCGGAGACCAAACCTGAAATCTTGCAGAATACGTTTTTATTTTGCGCGATTTCTCTCATCTGCGCAGCCCAGGGTGAGGTATTCACGGACCTTATCTCTGGCTTGGCCAAATGATCGACAACAAAGCGCTGCTCAGGAAGCTGGGTCACAAGATCAATGGCAGCCGGCAGTTGTTTCGGATAGATGAGAATGTCGTAGGTGAAACCGAATGTGTGCAATTGCGCGATGCCTTCGACAAATTGTCCCCGCGCGAGGAAGCGATCATCCGGTTCGGAGTGCGCGACATGGCGGAACCCACGCAGCTTTGAGAAATGAGAAAAATATTCGAGCCGTTCCGCGACGCGAGGCGAAAGAAGATCCACCCATCCGACTACGCCGGCGATTCGTTTGTGATTTTCCGCAAGGCCGAGAAGAAACGTTGTTTCGTTCTCAGACTGATCCGCTTGCACAGCGATGGATGCGTCCATACCGTTTACGGTCAATTCCGCCGCGAGATGCTCGGGCAGAAAGTCGCGCTTCAAGAGGGCCATGGAATCCGTGATCCACGCATCGCGTGCCGCATCATAACGCCAAAAGTGCTGGTGCGAATCAATCTTCATCGAAGATTCCGTTCGCACGGACCAATGCACGCTTTCGTTTACCCTCGGAGATTGAAGAACCCTCCGTCGATCGGATAATCCGTTCCTGTGATGAAGGCGGCCTCGTCGGAGCAAAGAAACAGAGCGAGCGCGGCAACTTCTTCCGGCTCGCCCATGCGACCGATGGGCTGCGATGCCGACAGCTTTTGAAACATCTCCTGCTCGCGGCCCGGGTAGTTCTTTTGCAGATAGCCGTCGACGAACGGAGTGTGGACCCGAGCCGGCGAGATGCAGTTGCAACGGATCTTGTGCGCCAGGTAATCCTTCGCGACGGAGTAAGTCATGGCGACGACCGCACCCTTGCTCATCGAATACGCAAAGCGATCGGCCAGGGCCGCGGTGCCCGCGATAGAGGCCATATTCAGAATCACGCCGCCGCCTTGGGATTTCATGTGACCGATAGCGGCATAGGTGCAGTTGTAGACGCCCTTGACGTTGATGCGGAAGAGACGATCGAAATCGGCCTCAGTCGTAGTCTCGACCGTCCCGATGTGCGAGACGCCGGCATTGTTTACGAGAATGTCGAGTCGTCCTTGGCGCGCCAATTTGTCAAAGACTTCTTTTGTACCAGCCTGATCGGAAACATCACAGGCGTCGGCCTTCGCATCCGCGCCGCACGCCGCAATTTCCTGCGCCGCGGCGTTGGCAGCTTTTTCGTCGAGGTCGAGGATGCGCACAGCCGCGCCCTGCTGCGCGAAGCGCCGCGCAATGGCGCGACCGATTCCGCTGGCCGCACCGGTGATAACAGCGACCTTGCTGTCGAGCCGGAAAGCATCGCGATGTTGCGGGGCGCCGCTCAGAGAGAGACTCCTCGCTTCCACGGGATGAAATCGTTCTGCGCGAGCAATTCCGCTTTGGTGAGGAGCTCGCCGCTGGCCACTTGTATGACGCGCTCTAAAATGTGCTCGCCCATTTGCTCGATGGTCGTGTCGCCGGAAATGATACCGCCGGTATCGATGTCGATGATGTCCGGCATGCGCCGCGCCAAATCGGAGTTCGTGGATAGTTTGATAACCGGCGCGATGGGATTTCCCGTGGGCGTGCCGAGCCCCGTGGTGAACAAGACCACGTTCGCGCCCGCGCCGACTTGCGCCGTGACGCACTCTACGTCATTGCCAGGCGTGCATTGCAGGTTCAGGCCCGGCTCGGAGGAATATTCCGGATAATCGAGCACTCCGGTTACCGGCGAAGTGCCACCCTTCTTTGCGGCGCCCGCCGATTTCATGGCGTCGGTGAGCAGCCCATCACGAATATTTCCGGGGGAAGGGTTCATCTCGAATCCAGAGCGCACGGCTTTCGCGCGCGCCGCATAGTCATTCATCAACTGCATGAAGCGGTCTGAGACGCTGGTAGTCACGCAGCGATTGATCAGCTCCTGCTCTACGCCGCACAGTTCCGGAAATTCTGAAAGAATTCCGCGACCGCCGAGCGTGGCGAGGAGATCTGCGACGTGGCCGATGGCAGGATTGGCGGATATTCCGGAGAAGCCATCGGAGCCGCCGCATTTCAAACCGACGCAGAGCTGCGACAACGGCGCGGGTCGGCGCTGAGCTTTTTCGGCTTCGATCAAACCGACAAACGTTTCGCGAATCGCCTGCGAAATCATGGAGCCTTCGGAGGCGCTCTTTTGCTGCTCGAAAACTAGAATTGGCTTGTCAAAGTTTGCATCGCGGCGCTTGATTTCTTCCTGCAAGATGGTTACTTGTGCGTGCTGGCATCCCAGGCTCAAGACCGTGGCGCCGGCAACATTGGGATGATGAATGTAACCGGCCAGTAGGGCGCAGAGATTCGCAGAGTCCTCGCGCGTCCCACCGCAACCGCCTTCGTGCATCAGGAATTTTATGCCGTCGATATTGCGAAATACTCGTGCGGTAGATGCCGGCGGCTTATTTTCGGTGAACGAAAAATCGCGCAGGTCCTGTCTCTTGCCCTCTCGATACAGGCGCACCATTTCCGCAACCTGGCGGCGATAGATTTGCGGAGCAGCGAAGCCGAGCTCTTCTTCAAAGGCTTGCTTCAAGACGGCTAGATTGCGGTTTTCGCAGAAGACCAACGGAAGCACGATCCAATAATTGCGCGTGCCAACCTGCCCATCAGCTCTTTCGTAACCAAGAAACTTCTTTTCTCGCCAGCGTGAAACGTCCGGCGCCGACCAGCGCGCGGCGGCGTCTCGGTTGTGAAATGCGGCGGCGGCGTGACGGAGATTGCGCGTGGATAACAGATCGCCGCGACGGAGCGGTTCGGCGGTGCGACCAGTGAGGACGCCATACATGATGACGTCGCCGCCCGCCGGAAGATCCTCAGTAACGAATTTGTGTTTGGCCGGAACGTCGGAGAGCAGGGCGTACTCGGCGCCCGCAAAGCTCACGGTTTCGCCTTTGCGCAGGTCCGTCAGCGCTACGAGAGCGTTATCTCTCGGATCGAGCTGCAAGACACGGCGTTGTGTTGCTCTGTTTCCTGACATGGCGTTTGATTCTATACCACGCGGGTTCTTCGTTCAGCGCTCGGCAGTGTTTTTTACTCTGCTAAAGCTGGCGCACGGTATTCGTCAGTGTTCCGATTTTCTCGATCGTGATGCTCACTTCGTCGCCGTCCTTCAGCCACAGCGGAGGATTTTGCGCCATACCTACTCCGTGCGGCGTGCCGGTAAAAATGGCGGTACTCGGAAGCAGGGTCGTGCCCTGGCTCAGGAATTCGATCAGCGCTGGAACGTCGCGCACCATGTCCCGCGTGTTGCCGTCCTGCATCACGCGGCCGTTCACTGTGGTTTCAATGCGCAGCCCCCCGGGGTCCGCGATCGAATCTGGAGTTACCAGGCAGGGACCGATTGGGGCAAACGTGTCGAAGCTTTTTCCGCGGCACCACTGGCTGCCGCCTTTCTTCAATTGCCAATCGCGCGCGCTGACGTCGTTGCCGCAGGTGTAGCCAGCGATGTAATCGAGCGCGCGCTCGCGGCTCACGTCTTTGCAAGCTTTCCCAATGATGACGACGAGCTCGCCCTCATAGTCCAGCTCCGCGGTTCCGGCGCGCGTGGGAATGGCAATGGGCGCGTAGGGATCCTGCAGAGTGTTTGCGCCTTTAGCGAACACAACAGGATAGTCGCCTGAGCTCATGCGGACTTCGTCCGCGTGGCGCCGATAGTTCTGTCCGATGCACCAAATCATGACGGGAACCACAGGCGCGAGGATCTTGGCGACGGTCGCCGGTTCTTGAGTGACGCGTTTTTCGCCGAAGGGATCGCCTTCGACCCGCAAGTATGCGCCGCCAGCCTGCTCGGCGGCATATTGAATTTTTCCTGATTGAGCGCGATATCGGATTAGTCTCATATTTGACGGATGGTCTCAATGACCGGACGAGCGCGGGGATGGCGTAGTGCTTTCGGCTCGAACCGCTGCGTGCGCGCCACGGCGGCTGAGCACAAACATCAGCGCACCGAACGCGAGCAACACGACTCCCCAGTAGAGGTTCACGTTGATCCCAAGGGACTGCTGGTAGAGTGAGGGATCACTCACCGCCCCGTAAACCAGCAGGATCGCTCCCAGCAGCAGAAACAGACCGCCCAGCGGCAAGCGAATGTCAATTCCCATCAGCTCTCCTACCAGAAAATTATATTCAGCACGACGGTGCCGGCAATAACCATGATCGCGAGCGACGCGGGCCTTGCGTACCACGCCATCGGCTCTTCTTCAGGCTTCGGCGTGAGCGAATACACCAGGCCGACGAGCTTGCTCTCATCGGGCGCGCGCGTGACCAGGCTCACGATTATGGTGACGACGAAGCAGGTGGTCCAGGCGTAAATCGCGGTCCAGAAATTCTGCGCCATCTCGCTGGGATAGATGTGCGTTATGGCGAGCCATCCACCTTTGATGCCGGCAACAGCTCCGGCCGGAAGCGTCAGCCCGTGATGAATCGCCGCCGCAGCGGTTCCCGCGAGCAGGCCTGTGAAAGCGGCGTGCCCGGTTGTGCGCTTCCAGAACATGCCGAGCAAAAACGTAGCAAAGAGCGGGGCGTTCACGAAGGCGAAGACGAGCTGTAGCATGTCCATAATATTGTTGAAGCGGTTGGCCATATACGCAGCGGCGATGGAAAACGCGATTCCAAACACGGTAGCCATGCGGCCCATCCAAAGATAATGCTCGTCGGTTGCGCCGGGCCGAATGTAGGACTGATAGATATCGTACGTCCACACGGTGTTGAAGGCGGTCACGTTGCCAGCCATGCCGGACATGAAGCTGGCGAGCAGCGCGGTGAGCCCGAGGCCGAGCATGCCCGGCGGGAAATAATGCAGCAGCATGTTGGGAACGGCGAGATCGTAATCGAGTTGCGGCTTGCCGTCTTTGTCGAGCATGGGCTTGCCAGAACTTGCGTCAACCTTCATCGGAATGATGCCCTTGCCTGGCGGCTCGGCGCTGACAACCACACGCGCGTGCGGTGGCACTGCAGGTTGTGTAGGCAGCGCGATGGCAATCAATCCCGGAAGGATGACCAAAAATGGAAACAACATTTTCGGGAATGCGCCGATTAGCGGCGTGCGCCGCGCTGCGCTCATCGATTTCGCGGCCATGGCACGCTGGATTACGAGGAAATCCGTGCACCAATACCCGAACGAGAGCACGAAGCCCAGGCCCATCACAAGTCCAAACCATTCGACGCCGAGACGGTTCGTGTTTGGGTGGCTCAGCCCTGCCCACGAGTGCGTGTAGCTCGGACCCAGCGTAGCTTTCAACCCTGACCAGCCGCCGACGTTCTTTAATCCCAAATAGGTGAGGGGCAGAAACCCGGCGACGATCAGGAAAAATTGCAGCACTTCGTTATAGATGGCGCTGGATAGCCCGCCGAGAAACGTGTAAACGAGCACTACTAGGGCGGAGATCAGGATGGAAAAATCGAAAATCCACGAACTGTTGATCCCCAGGCGCAGAAAGACGCCATCAAATACATGCAGGGTCTGAATTAGCTTAGCGATGGCGTACATCGAAATGCCGGAAGAGAAGATCGTCATGATCGCGAAGGAGATCGCGTTCAGGCCGCGCGTTTTTTCGTCGAAGCGCAAGCGCAAATACTCGGGCACGGAGCGCGCGCGGGAACCATAGTAAAACGGCATCATGAAAATGCCGACGAAAACCATCGCGGGAATTGCGCCAATCCAGTAAAAATGCGATGTAGCAATTCCGTATTTCGCGCCGGAAGCGCCCATTCCAATGACTTCCTGAGCCCCAAGGTTGGCGGACATGAACGCGAGGCCGGCGACCCACGCGGGAATGGCGCGGCCGGCAAGGAAGAAGTCCGTGCTCGTCTTCATCGAGCCCTTCAACGCCACGCCGATGCCCAGCACGAATGCAAAATATAAGCCGAGGATTAGCCAGTCGATTCCCGTCATTCTGAATGGCTCCTTCCATCCGCTTGCCCTGAGATTTCGATGGGGAACGCCTTCTCGCAAAAGGGGCGTTTACGAAACACGGAGCGTACATGACGCGCGAAGCCGCCGCAAGCCTTTGTGCGCCAGCGCGTGTGTCGCTTGCTTATTCTGCACGCCTTCGCATTTGGTCCGGAGCCAGCATTTTTCGGTTTGACAAAGATGCTGCTCCCCTTTTATGTTCAGAGTTGTTGGTTGACTTCGTTTTAGCCCAGATCTCTCCGCGCAGTATCTTGCGTTCAGGATTCGACCATGCCATACAAACTGACGGTGAATGGACGGCCAGCCACGGTGGACGCTCCCGCGGACATGCCGCTCCTGTGGGTGATTCGTGATGTCCTCAATCTTCGCGGCACAAAATATGGCTGCGGAATAGGACAGTGCGGCGCTTGTACCGTGCACATCGGCGGGCGAGCCGTGCGCTCCTGCCAGACTCCGGTGGCCGCCGCGGACAACGCCAAGATCACGACTATTGAAGGACTCTCGCCCGATGGCTCGCATCCCGTGCAGCTTGCTTGGGCGGACCTTGACGTGCCGCAATGCGGCTACTGCCAGGCGGGACAGATGATGTCCGCCGCGGCATTGCTGGCGAAAACTCCTAAGCCAACGGATCGCGACATCGACGCTGCCATGAATGGCAACATCTGCCGCTGTGGGACGTACATCCGTATTCGGCAGGCGATTCACAAAGCCGCTGCATTGTCCGCAAGCAGGCCGGGGCGCGTCGCTCATACCATGAGCAGCGCGTCAGGTAAGGAGTAAGGAGGCGCATATGGCAACCGCGACTGTTTCCAACGCTATCGGGCGCCGCTCGTTTCTTCGCGTCACTGCAATCGCAGGCGGCGGCTTACTTCTCTCCGCCTACATCGATCCAAAAGTTTTCGGGCAAGCGCCACAGGGCCCGCCGCCGGCAAATCTCACGCCGAACGCATTCATCCGCATCGCGCCGGACGGCATCGTCACCATCACCGCCAAGAATCCGGAAATTGGTCAGGGCATCAAGACCATGCTGCCCATGCTCATCGCGGAAGAGCTTGATGTCGCGTGGAGAAACGTGCGCACCGAGCAGGCCGACGTCGATTATGCGAAATATGGCGTGCAAGTGGCGGGAGGGAGCACCGCCACTCCCAACAATTGGGAGCCAATGCGCCGCATTGGCGCGGCGGGCCGTCAAATGCTGGTCGCTGCCGCAGCGCAGACCTGGAGCGTGCCGGAATCGGAATGCACCACCTCCTCAGGCCGCGTGCATCACGAACCGACGAAGCGTTCGCTTGGTTATGGCGAACTCGCCGCAAAAGCCGCAACTTTACCTCCGCCCGATCTCCAGACCGTGCATCTAAAAGATCCGAAGGATTACAAAATCATTGGCAAGTCCACCCCGCAAGTGGACAACGCGGCGATCCTGATGGGCAAGCCGCTTTTCGGAATTGATTTCACTGTCCCCGGCATGCTCTGGGCGATGTTTGAGAAATGCCCGGTCTTCGCCGGCAGAGTAATTAGCGCCAATGTAGACGAAATCAAATCGATGCCGGGCGTCCGGCATGCGTTCGTTGTTGAGGGCGGAAGCGACCTTACAGGTTTGCTCTGCGGCGTCGCCATCGTTGCGGATAGCTGGTGGCAAGCGCGAACTGCGCGACAAAAACTGCAAGTGAAATGGGACGAAGGCGAGACCGCGCAGCAGAGCAGCGAAGGATTCGCGCGCCGCGCCGAGGAACTCTCCAAGCAGCCGCCCGCGCGCACGCTACGCAAAGACGGTGACGCCGAAGCCACGTTGCAAAATGGGCCGAAAGTTCTCGAAGCGTACTACTCCTATCCCTTCATAGCCCACGCCCCGCTCGAGCCGCAAAACTGCACTGCCCACTATCAAGACGGCAAACTCGAAATGTGGGTGCCGAGCCAAACTCCGCAGCGTGGACTCGGCCAAGTGGCAAAGACTCTCGGCATCAGTGAGAAGGACATCACGATTCACCTGACGCGCATGGGCGGAGGCTTCGGGCGCCGCCTCACGAACGATTACATGATCGAGGGCGCGTGGATTTCCAAGACTATCGGCGGGCCTGTCAAGCTTTTGTGGACCCGCGAAGACGACATGCGGCACGACTTTTATCGCCCCGCGGGATATCACTATTTGAAGGCGGCGGTCGACGACTCCGGCAACTTGGTCGCCTGGCGCAATCACTTCATTACTTTTGGCGAAGGCGAAAAATTCGCGTCCGCAGCCGGCATTTCCCCTGACGAATTCCCCGCGCGTTTTGTTCCAAATTTCGGGCTGCACACCACACTGATGCCCACGGGAGTGCCGACCGGCGCCATGCGTGCTCCGGGCAGCAATGGAATCGCTTTCGCAATGCAGTCGTTCATCGACGAACTCGCGCACGCGGCGGGCAAAGATCCCGTGCAATTTCGGCTGGCTCTGCTCAGCAAAGACCCGCTCGCTTTCACACCGCCGGAAGGCTACACGCCCGGCGGACCGCCACCTTTCGTGCTCAACCCACAGCGCATGCGCGGCGTGCTTGAGCTCGTCGCCGAAAAATCCGGCTGGGGCTCGCGCAAGCTGCCGCAAGATACAGCGATGGGTGTCGCCTTCCATTTCAGCCACCGCGGACACTTCGCGGAAGTTGTCGAAGTCCGCCTCGCTCCCGGCAACA
>Ga0073928_10000581_pt1 | contig 83208 bp, 66 predicted proteins | sample PaiPotPPA55metaG_FD_76969 | JGI IMG/M metagenome (GOLD analysis project Ga0073928, IMG submission 76969) | Iron sulfur acid spring bacterial and archeal communities from Banff, Canada, to study Microbial Dark Matter (Phase II) - Paint Pots PPA... ...
AATCCAGCAGCGCCAAGGCTCGCCTGCGCCGATCTTCGAGTAGGTCGGCGCTCCCTTTCAGTCTGGGCATAGGTGTTCTGCTCCTGAACACCTATTATTGCATTCTTTATGCAGATATCAATAAGCTTTGCTGTCGCCTCCTCACCCGAGAAAAATTTATCAATGTGCCAAAATAACGGTTCCTTGAGTCTTTCCGGCAGCGCTTTGTTTTCCACCAGACTGCAACCAATTTCTCCACGTCGTTCGGAAGAGTTTTTCTCACGATGGCTGTAACTGTCGGTGAACTGCCGATGCTGCCATGGTCAAAACCACGCTCAGCATCAAAAAACACAGCGGAACTGCGTTCATTTTTTCTCCGCGCTGCTAAACCCTAGTGTTTGCAATAAGTGAATCGTATCATCTGGTATGGCTGCCACGAATCACCAACCAGACGTCGCCTGTCGATCGTCGCCCGCAAATCGGCTGTGTCGTGTCGCCCCAATACCTGCAACTCTCTCGCGAACCTTTGGGGCCTACCCTGTACCTCTTGCTAAGAAGCAGAGGGACCGGGCGAAGAACCGCAACAATCAGCCGATGAAACCAATTCGGCCCTCGCGAATCAAACCTGAATCAGGCATCCTATGTCTAGACCGCCTTTAGTTATTTCAGGTTCGACTTTAGCTCCCATGGACGAGCTTTCTCAACTCGCTACGCAAGCCGACCCTATTCCGCAGTCCCTGCTCACCGCGTTTCCCGAGCAGGCGAAAACGCTTGGGCTGCTGTACGACGTCAGCCGCGAACTAACTTCCATTCTGGATCGCGAAGAGCTGCTTCGCCGCATCGCCGAACGCGTAAAGAAAATCGTTAATTACGACGTTTTCACGGTGATGTTGTGGAATGAGAAGTCGCAGCTCCTGGAAGGCGTTTTCGCCATGCACTACGAAAACTCCATTCCCTCGCGTTTCCGTGTCAATCTGAATCAAGGCATCACTGGCCACGCCGCTGCTTCGCGCAAGTCGATCCGCCTGGACGATGTCCGCGCGGACCCCCGCTACATCGCCTGCGACAGCTGCGAAATGGTTAGCTCTGAACTGGTAATTCCTCTTCTTCTGCAAGACCGTCTTGTCGGCGTGCTCGATCTCGAGAGCAAGCGTTATGCCGCTTTCACCCCGCAGCATGAACGCATGTTGATGGCGCTAGGGTCTTTTATTGCCATTGCGCTGGAAAACTCCCGCCTTTATCAGGACGCGAGAGAAAATCAAGTTCGCTTGCAGACCGATCTGGATACTGCAAAGGAAATTCAGCTGCAGCTTTTGCCGCGCGGCGCGCGCGGAGTTCCCGGCCTGGATATCACCGCCGCTTACGTTCCGGCGCGCGAACTGGGCGGCGACTTTTACGATTTTCTGCAATACGGCGAAGGCCGGCTGGCCATCGCGCTCGGTGATGTTTCCGGAAAAGGGACTGCCGCTGCGCTGTACGGGTCGCTCGCAATCGGCATGCTGCGTGAGCTCACCGTGGAACACACCCTGGCACCCGCCGACATGCTGGCTATGCTCAATCGCCGCTTGCACTCGGCACGGCTGGAAGCTCGCTTTATCGCGCTCACTTTCGCGGTTTATGAAGCTTCAGAACGCACGCTGACCATCGCCAACGCCGGGGGAACCCATCCGCTGTTGCTACGCGAAGGGCAGCTCACGGAAATTGCCGTGGACGGCATTCCGCTCGGTCTGTTTCCGGAGGCCGATTACACCCTCACTACTCTCAGGCTTCAGGTCGGTGACGTGGTTATTTTTGCATCCGATGGAATTCTTGAGTCCGAAAACTCCAAACATGAAGAGTTCGGAATGGAAAGACTTTCCGATCTGATTACTTCCCTTCCCGCGAATTCCTGCGTCGAAAATATTTCCGGCGCAATCCTTCGCGCCACTGACGAATTCAGCGGCGTGGGAATTCCTCCGCACGACGATCGCACCCTGCTGGTGCTCCGGGCCATAGAAGACACCGCCGCCGGCTACTCCAAACTCCCGGTAATTTACTGATACCGGACTTTCCACCCATGCCCTCATCGAAATTTGCATTCAGCAGAACAATGGAGGAGGCCATTTCAGTATGAGCAACGAAATATTTAGAGTCGATAAATTCGTGGTACCAGCACACGCGCGCGAGGAGTTTCTTACGCGAGTTCACGCGACACACGAAGTTCTCAGGACCCAGGCTGGTTTTGTGCGAGATGCCATCCTGGAACAAGCGTCTGGTCCAGGCGAATACAACTTCGTGACCATCGTTGAATGGGAAAATAACGACTTTATCGAAGGCGCGCGCAAGGCCGTCGCGGCGTTACATCAGAGGATGACTTTTGACGCGCAGGCGATGATCAACAGGCTCGGAATCCGCGCCGACATCGCGAATTACAAACGGGTCGAACGAGCAATGGCTGCTGAATAACGAAGAGTTACAAGAGAATGCGGACCTGAAGACTTTGCGTGGCTGGCTGCGAAGTACCCAGCGAAGTACAGAGAAATCAGTGGCCGGAGGAGATCGTCGCCAAATTTGTCGCCACCGTAGGTTGCGCGAAGTAATTTTGTTCACGTAAGCGGCGATAGATATGGCCTGCAACACCGGCGGCGAGCGGACCCTTGATGCGTGAGCTGTTGCCGCGAATCAGAACTGCCAGCGCGATCCTAGGATGCGCTTCATCGGCATAAGTCAAAAACCATCCCACGTGAGAAATCTGATCAGAGCAGGTGCCGGTTTTTCCGGCGGGCATTTCATCGCCGCCAGCGTCGAAGCTGCGCTTGCCGGTACCGTAAAGAACGGCTGCCAGCATGCCTTCGCGTAATTCCGGAAGCAGCGGTCCGATATTTAGTTCGCGCTTGATGCGAGGAACAAACGCGCTGACTTCTTCACCGGAAACACCGTACTGCAAATAGTAAAGAGTGCCGCCATTGGCAAACGCAGCTGCGAGGGACGCTAACTGGAACGGCGTCATCTGAATTCCCTCACCGAAGCTGGACATGCGAGCCACGCCGCCCTTCAGCGGAGGGGCCATTGGAAATGCGCCAGGATGTTCGTCCTGCAAATTGTATCCAGCAAGTTCGCCGAGGCCGAGCAGCCGGCCGTAGCGCGAAACGGTATCGAAGCCCATGCGGCGGCCAAGCTCTTCAAAAAATTGATTGTTGGAGTGGGCCATGGCATCGGTCAAATTCATGTACTTGCGGCGGCCAACTTTCAGCATAGTGTCGCGAGTGATGACGTTTTCTTCGAGAGCGGCAAGGGCGATGGTGGGCTTGATGGTGGAGCAAGGAATAGCACCGTCGGAGTACGCAAGCTTCTGATTGACGACCGTGAGAATCCGTCCGGTGTTGGGATCGACAGCCACCACGGAACCGTTGTAACGGCCAAGAGCTTCAATGGCGGCGGCGCGAACGATGGGATCGTCGTTGGCGGCAATATCGCCGAGCGTCGGATCAACGCCCTTTTCACGAACGTAATGATGATGCCGAGAGCCGCGCGTGGGCTTAGCTGGTCTTGCAAGAGCGGGAGCAGCGTTGCAGGGTGGCGGGCATACGCAACACGCGGCGAGGAACACTGCGAGAGTTGTTTTTCCGAGCCGGGTGGTTGGTGTCATTCGCCGTTTCCTCTGATCGAAATTCGCGTGAAAGCGAAGCTGCTTTATTTACTGTCTCTATCGGCAAGTCAACCGGAAAGTCTGACTTGCAGAGAGCGCCACTTCCGCAACGCGCACCGTGTTGCTAGTGCACTCTGTCAGCCAAAAGAAGCTGACTCAAAACAAGAGACTTAAGTTCGAAAAATGGAAGCTGCTGTTCGGGAACGATACAGCAACTCTCACTATGAGACGTAGTTTACGGAATGAAGGTCTGTTTGGGCAATAGCGAAAGCGGGCTAGTACGAGTTATGTGCTTTAGATTGAACGCCTGACCGGGGGTACAGCCCCTTTGGCTGGACCTGTCCTGTTGGCGGAAACCGGAAACAATAAGAAGCCAGGGCGCGGCCTGCGGCGCCCTGGCAAGACGGCATTTGAGACTACAGCAGCCGGAACTAGTTCTTGATCGCGGATTGCGTGGAAGCGGCTTTTTGAGTTGTGTCCGCCGACTGGTCGGGTTGGCGCGGAGTCATGGACACGACGACGTATTCGTGTTCCTTGTCGTTTAGCTCCGGAACGCGGAGGATGAGCTTGTCCTTGCTGATGCGGAACTGGGCGGTTTCGCCGATGGGCAGCAGCATCGGATGTTTATCGTCCTTCGGGCGAATGCGATAGACCACGTGCTCTGACTGGAGAATATATTCCTGGCAAAGCAATTCCTGAGTTTGCTTGTGCTGGCCATCGGTGCCGAATATTTCTCCTGCGACGGTCTTGGAACCCTTTTCCTGCGAGCCGCACGAGGATGAATCCATGCTCACTAGCGTGGCGCGTTGGTAGTCGTGTTCCTTGGCCGAGCAGATGCCCGCGAAAAGCAGGCAGACAGCGAGTGTGCAGAATTTCATAGGTGTTTACTCCTTTTGCCTAATTTAGGAAGTGCGAACGAGAGCGGGAATAGGACTAAAGTTTGGTTTTGCGCAAAGAGTCCAGAGGGACAAAAGGAAAGTGCAGAAGTATAAAAGTGCAAGGGTTCAGGAGACTTTATAAAACCTGCGCCGCGCTCTGGAAGGCTGGGTCCTGCAGTGGTTGAGATCCTTCCCGTTCCGGCGAGAGCCGGACCGCTCAGGATGACAGCTCTGGCGGCTTAGGTAATCAGTGATTAATAATGTTGCCGCTCAGGTGAAAGAGCGGGGAGTGCGGAGATAGGCGATTACGAAGAGGACGCCTAGTGAAAGATCGATAGCCGCAAAGAATAAATCGGCTGGACGAGTGCGCTTTTGCAGAACGAGGATGATGACGGGAATCGAGTACACGAGTTTTTCAAGGACGGCGGGAATCATGATGGGGCGAAAACGGACTGGATCTCTGGCGACAACGGCAAACGTGATTTGCCAGACGAGAGCGACGCCAACGAAGCCGTAGAAAAAGGCAGGGTGGGTGATGGGAGGCGGATCTTTTTCGCCAATGAGATCGAACATGAAATAGAGCGGAGTGATGGTGAGGAAACCCGAGACGGCGGCGAGCCAGAAAACGATTTTTGCGAATTTCAATGTCGACTCCTGGAAGCGAGTTTACCGGAAGCGATAAGGATTGGCCTGCAGAATGTTCATTTGTGGCCGGTTCGCGCATCAAATGGCAATATTCGGATTTGCAGGGTTCGGAGCTGCCACTGGCGCGGTGCGATGAGATGGGTGTTCAAGGGAATCGGAGTTGGGCGATTCTTGTTACACTGTTTGCGAACATGTACCGAATCCCGGCACGTAGCGGCCTGGCTGCACACTACAAGGAGATAAATGATGTTGCGCATTAATGATGAGGCGCCGAATTTCACGGCGGAAACGTCGCAGGGCACAATTAACTTTCACGAATGGATCGGTGACGGCTGGGCGATTTTGTTTTCGCACCCGAAAGATTTTACGCCGGTATGCACTACGGAATTGGGCTATATGGCCGGGTTGCAGCCGCAATTTGAAAAAAGGAACACGAAAATTATCGGGTTGAGCGTTGACCCTGTCGGCAGCCACAGCAAGTGGGCCGCGGACATCGAAGAGACGCAGGGCCACAAAGTGAATTTCCCGATGATTGGCGATCCGGAACTGAAAGTCGCCAAACTGTACGACATGCTGCCAGCCGACAGCGGGACAACCTCCGAGGGTCGAACCGCGGCGAATAACGCAACGGTGCGCACGGTGTTTGTGGTGGGGCCGGACAAGAAAATTAAATTGATGCTGAGCTATCCGATGAGCACCGGGCGCAACTTTGACGAAGTGCTGCGGGTGGTGGACTCGATGCAGCTGACGGCGAAGCATAAGGTGGCTACGCCGGTGAATTGGAAGAATGGTGAAGATGTGATTATTCTGCCATCGGTTTCCGAGGACGAAGCCAAACAGAAATATCCTGGCGGCTGGAAGTCGCCGAAGCCGTATTTGCGGATTGTTCCGCAGCCGAAGTAGTGTCGGCGGAACGGTCCGTGTAGGCGCAACAACCGAAGAGAGATTCCTCGCTCCGCTCGGAATGACGGGTTTGGCCTGTGGGTGATGGGTTTTTGGGTGTGAGTGAAACGTTGCTGTGTGCTATGACGGTCTGAAGTATGTAATGACGGGACGAGCGAGCAGCGAGTCGACGGTGGCCTAGCTTGATCTGCAAACAATTTTATTTGCCGTGTCTGGCGCATGCGTCTTATTTGATTGGGGACGAGGTGACTGGCACGGCGGCGGTGGTCGATCCACAGCGCGACACCGATCAATACATCGCGCTTGCCGCGCAACATAAACTTAAAATCAAACATGTTTTTCTGACGCACCTGCACGCTGATTTTGTGGCCGGGCATTTGGAGCTGCGAGATCGCGCAGGCGCGACGATTTATTTGGGCGCGGCGGCGAAGGCTGGGTATGTGTTTACTCCGTTGAACGACGGAGCAACAGTGGAATTTGGGAGCATTCGTTTGAAAGCGCTGGAGACGCCGGGGCACACACCAGAGTCGATCTCCATTGTGGTATACGATTTGAATGCCAGCGAGACCAAGCCCTACGCAGTTCTGACCGGCGATACATTGTTTATCGGAGATGTGGGACGACCGGATTTGCGCGCGGCGCTTGGCTGGTCGGCGAACGATCTTGGCGGGATGCTGTTCGATTCGCTGCATACAAAGCTGCTGGGGCTGCCGGATGAAAGCCTGGTGTACCCGGCGCACGGAGCGGGGTCGTTGTGCGGGAGGGCTTTGAGCAAGGAAACTGTATCTACGCTAGGCGAACAGCGGCGATCAAACTACGCGCTGCAGCCGATGAGCAAAGAAGCATTCATCAAGGTGGTGACAGCGGACCAGCCGGACGCGCCGGCATATTTCAATTACGATGCGGTGCTGAATAGCGAGGAGCGGCCGACGCTGGATCAGGCGCTGGCGAGGGAGATGAATCCGCTAACGCTGGAAACACTGTTGGGAATGCAAGGAAGTGGGGCACAAGTGCTCGATACGCGTGACTCCACGGAATTTGCGGCGGCGCATTTGGCGGGCAGCATCAACATTGGCCTGGGCGGACAATATGCAACCTGGGTGGGGACGGTGCTCGATCGTGAGAATGCGATTGTGATCATTGCGGATCCCGGAAGAGAGACCGAAGCCGCGGTGCGCCAGGGGCGAATCGGGTTCGATCACGTGGCTGGATATTTGAAAGACGGAATGCTGAGTTTGGAATCTCGCCCGGAACTTACCGTGAAAACGGAGCGAGTGAGCGCTCCATTTGCCGCGGAACTGCTGGCGTCGGCGCAGCCGCCGCTGGCGGTGGACGTTCGCGCGCCGCGTGAGCGCGAACAAAAGTTTATAGCGGGAAGTTTGAACATGCCGCTGAATCATCTGCTGGAAAATATCGGGATGCTGCCAAAGGACCGGGCGCTGCTGTTGTATTGCGCCGGCGGTTACCGGTCGTCTATTGCGGCGAGCTTATTGCAGAAGAATGGGTTCGCTCGGGTGAGTGAAATCGCGAGCGGACTGGCGGGTTGGGAAGCCGCGAAATTGCCGGTACAAGGTGTGTAGAGAGAGAACCCGCCGCCGCGTAGCAGCGCGGCGACGGATTCTCGAGCGGCAGGATCAGGGAAGCAAGCTGGTTCGAACGTTTATTTGCGCGCTTTGCTGCTCCAGTGAAAGCGCGTGCTGCGTAGCCTGGGCCAGCTTTTGCTGGTCCAGACTGGATTGCAGAGCGGAAAGATATTCGTCGCCGCGGTGATCGCCGGCTTTGCATGCAGCCAGAATCCAGGAATAGGCAGCGAATGGATCTTTCGCTGTGCCGAGCCCGTGCATCAGCAAAAATCCGAGCTTTATGCGCGCGCCGGTGTGTCCCTGCTGGGCGGCTTTTTCGAACCAGCGGGCAGCCTCTTGGTAACTTTGCCGGACACCTTGTCCGCGCAGATAAAGATCGGCCAGATTGTTTTGTCCGAGAGCATTGCCGTTTTCGGCCGCCAGGTGATACCACTTCACCGCAGCGGAATAATCCTGCACGACGCCTAAGCCACCATCATATAAATAGCCGAGGTTTGATTGGGCTCCGGCATCGCCGGCGTTCGCCGCGAGCTGCAGGTAGTTGAAGGCTTCAGCATAATCACGCCGCACACCCCAGCCGTTCATGTACAGGATGCCAAGATTGGCGTAGGCACTGGGATGGCCCTGTTTCGCCGCAGCGTTGAGCCAATTGAGGGCGGTACCGTAATTCTGCGCTGTTCCCCAACCATTGATATAAGTGACGGCCAGATTGACCTGAGCCGGGGCATAGCCGCGGCGCGCGGCCTTTTCGAACCAACCCCGGGCCTGGCGGATGTCGGTTCCCTGTCCAGTGACCAGCGCGGAGACAAGTCCAAGTTGATTCTGGGCGTAAACCTGACCTTCTTTTGCGGAGGCCTGTAAGGCGCGAACGTCGCACGACCCTTCGGTGAGGGATTTGCCGCGGTCCGCCGCCAAGAAACAGGCGCTTGAGTTGACATCCGAACGATTCGAAGCGTCCTTTGTTTTGTCGTCCTTATTGGGGGCACCGTCGTCGTGAGTTGGGGCTGGGGCGGCGATGGCCCTGCCGGTGAAGAGCGTGAAGGATACGGCGAGAACGAGTGACCAGAGGCCATTGAAGCGATTCATGGAACTCCTTTCGGGCTGTGTCGTTTTTAAGTGCGTGAGGTCAACAGCGATTGCGGGTCGAGAATGCGCGGGGCGGGAAAGTACCTCAATGGGAAGAAGGTCGTTTTGCGGTAATCGGCGAGTACAACCAAGCTCATCGTGCAAAGCCTAGAAAAAACGGCAGTTAGCGGAGAAGAGATGAAGGCGATTGCTTGCTATGAAAACAGAGAATGTTAGAATCGGCAGCGAAAGCCAACACGCGATGACCTCAATTTATCCCCAGCGAGTGCGATTCGGTCCGTTCGAAGCGGACCTGGAGACACATGAGCTTTGGAAAAACGGAATTAAGGTGAAGCTGGGTGGGCAGCCATTTGAAATTCTGGCGGTGCTGTTGAACCGGCCTGGGCAGATGGTCTCGCGCGAGGAATTGCAAAAGGAGATTTGGGCTGTGGATACTTTCGTGGATTTCAACCACGGATTGAACGCGGCGGTGAATAAGTTACGGGAGACGCTGTCAGATTCCGCCGAGGAGCCGAAATATATCGAGACGCTGCCGCGGAGAGGGTACAGGTTCATCGGCACGATTGAGAATGCGGTGCGCGAATTAAAGTCAGAAAGGGCCATGCCCGGCACGACGGAATCGGTTGCGCCGCCACCTCCCATTCCCGCTCCGGCCGAGCGAGAGTGGACCTCGAAACTGGGCCAAGCCCTGGAGAGTATAGAAGACGGCGGAAAGCTGGCGCTTTCGCCAAAATTTCTGGTGCTTTCGGCAGCTGCAGTAGCGATATCTCTGGCCCTGTGGTGGCTGGCTATGAGGCCGGTCCACAACGATCCCGAGTATGGAGAGTATCGAGAGAAAGCCGAGGAAGCAGCACGGACCGGGGCACTATCGAAAATGTTGACGCTGGTACCGGACCTGGCAAGCGATCCAGCAATTTCGCCGGATGGCAATTCCGTAGCATTTCGTCGCAACAGCTATGCACCGGGAGTAGCAGGAATTTTTGTGACTGGCGGCAACGGTAAGACACTGAAGCAATTGACGGAGCATCCGGGAGATTGCTGTCCAGCGTGGTCGCCGGATGGAAAGATGATTGCGTATTCACGCATAGCGGCGGATGAGTATGGAATTTACGTAGTGGATGCGAAAGGCGGAGCGCCGCGAAAAATTTCGCATGAAGATCCACGGAAAAAACGTGGTGAGCTGGCATGGACTGCGGACGGAAAGTTCATTGCGTTTTCTGGAGACTCACCGACAGGCGGGTCGCAGATTTTTCTCTTGTCGGTGGAGGATTCTTCCGTACGACCGTTGACCGAGCCGCAGGGTCAGGATGGCGATTGGGGTCCGGCATTTTCTCCGGATGGAACCCGGATGGCGTTTGCGCGTGCAAATGGCGCGGGATTTCCGGAAGAACTTTTTGTGATGGCACTTAATTCCGGGTCGACGCAAATGGTTGGTTATAAGCGAGCGGACGGAGCAGTCTTTGTAACCACGGCAAATAACGGGCCGATACAACAAGTCACGAATCAGCGGGCGGCGATTATGGGGCCGCCGGCGTGGTCGGCAGATGGGCAGAGTATTATTTTTTCCTCGACAAAAGCCGGCGAGCCTTCGCTGTGGAAAGTACCAGCAGGGGGCGGCGAAGCGACGCAAATCGAAGGAACGGGAACGGCGACGTGGCATCCGACGGTGGCGCGAAAAGACGGCAAGCTGGTGGTGCAGAAGATTTTACGGTCGTCGAGTATTTACCGTGTGGACTTAGAAGAGAGCGGAGCACAACATTCGAGAACCATTGTGACATCCACGAATGGGCGCAATGAGGGGCCGCAGCTTTCGCCAGACGGCAAGAAGTTGGTGTTCATGTCGGATCGTTCCGGAAGCCTGGAGATTTGGGTAAGCAATCAAGATGGGGCGGCCGCCCTGCAATTAACGAATCTGCGTGGATGTGGGACTCCACGCTGGTCGCCGGATGGAATGTGGATCGCGTTTGATACCGTGGGAAATGGAGCACAGGGAGTGTATGCGATTTCCGCGATGGGCGGAACACCTCGAGCGCTGGCGATGGGCGGATCGGAAAATTCGGTGCCGAGTTGGTCGCGCGACGGCAAATGGATATATTTTGGCTCCAATCGTTCCGGACAGGATCAAGTCTGGAAAGTGCCGGCGGACGGCGGGCAGCCCACGCAAGTGACGCAGCAAGGAGGTTTTGCAGCGCTGGAATCGCCAGACGGCAAAACGCTGTATTACGCGAAGACGCGATTTGAGAATCCAGAAATCTGGCGAATGCCGGCAAACGGCGGAACGGAAACAATTTTTTCTGGAGCGGTGCGGCCGAAGTCCTGGGCCTCGTGGAGCGTAAGTGAAGGTGGAATTTTCTTCTGTCCATCGGAAGCGCCAAACGAGCGACCGACAATTGATTTTTATGACTTCCGGACGCGGCTGACGCGGCAGATTAGTCTGCTGGATAGAAGCCCGTTCTGGTTGTCATCCACGCCGAACGGTAGAGAAGTTTTTTATAACCAGGCGGAGCAGGATGGGAGCAGCATTTTGCTGGTGGAGTCATATAAATAAACTGCGCATAAATGCTGTAGGTTCGGCCAAGAAAACAATTTCAATTTTCAGTTTGCGGAGATTTTGAGATGGAAGAAGGGCACGGCATGCCGTGCCCCTACGGGAAATAGGCGGAATTAATCTATGCCGTGGATGCGGAGGCTGACTAGCTGATCAATGGTCAAGTCTTTCATGCCGCGGGATTTCAGATTGGAAATGAATTCGGGCGAGACGCCGTGAATGCGCATGGCCACGAGTTGGTCGGGTTCGGGATGCCGGTAGCCGAGCGTTTGCACTTTTTCAATGAAGTCTGGCGATACGCCGTGGATGCGGAAGGCGATTAATTTTTGCAGATCGATGTGCTCGTAGCCATCCTTTTTTAATTGCTGCATATATTCGGGGGAGACGCCGTGGATGCGCATGGCGACCAATGTGTCTTCATCGGGATGATAGCCGGATTTCTGCAGGAAGCTGACCATCTCTGGACTCACGCCGTGAATGCGGAAGGCGACGAGTTTGTCGGCATCGGTGGCGGGCAAGCCTGCAGTGCGGAGTTGTTCGATAAATTCGCTGCTGACGTTGAAGATGCGGAAGGCGATGAGTTTGTCAGTATCGAGATCGTGCAGATTTTTCGATTTTATTTCCTTGGCGTAGGCGACGGAGACGTCGAGAACCGCCATGGAAAATTGTTTTTCGTCATCGATGCCGGTAAAGCCGAGTGCGGACATCTGCGAAACGTACTGCGCGTCCGGCGCGAAATGAAAAACGCCGGCGCCTTCGCCGTCCTTCAGGTAGCCTTCGCAATCGAAGCGGCCAGCGTCACGGGCGATAGCGAATTTAACGTCCTGCTTGCCGGACTTCGAAAAATCCACGCCCTTAAATTCACTGGTCGGCCAGTCGGACTGGTGATTCGAATTGTTGTGTTTACTGTGATAGATGAGCGCGAAGGAGACTTTGCCGGGTTCGTCGCTGTGGGAGATGGTCCAGCTTCCGGAGCGGGTATCGGAAGCGCGGGCGATCAACGCAAGTACCATAGTGCAGGCAATCAGGACGTAGGCGATTAGTGCGTGACGGCGATTCATAGCGGTTGGATCCTCCATTTTCTTTGCCTCTTAAAGCTGTGGTTCGTGGCAACTGGCCGACTGTCAAGAGAGATTCCTCGCTTCGCCTGCCGGCGGCAGGCAGGCTCGGAATGACAGCGAAACAAGACGCTGCGAAAATCACCGGTCTAAAGACCCTGCCTGCGGCAGGCAGGATTACGAGAACTCTTTCGCCCGCCTCAGAAAGCGGCCGCTACAAATTCAGCGCACACCTGTAGGGTTTTGCCGTTGAATGCGCGGCACTGGACCCCAGATTTTATTTACTCCAGTACGTTTGCGTGTTTGAGCTGGATCAACTTATTCAAATCGAGATTCTTGAAGCCGTGGCTGCGCGCCAGTTCAATAAATTGCGGCGTGATGCCTTGGACTTTCGCGCCGACGACTTCGTCGACGTCAGGCTTGAATCCGGCAGCTTGTAATTCCTTGACGTAGTCCTCGGTGACGCCCTGCACTTTCAGTGCGATCCACTCGTCTTGGTCGGGATTCAGTCCGGTGGCCCGGATGCTGCGCACGTAATCGGCGTTAATTCCCTGCACTTTCATGCCGATCAGATCGTCGGCGTCGGGACGAATGTTCAGTTCGTTGAGCTGGTGGATGTATTCGGGAGTGATGCCCTGGACTTTCATGCCGATCAGTTGATCGGTGTCTGGCTTGAATCCAAGCCTACGCATTTCTTCGACGTACGCGGGCGTGAGGCCTTGCACCTTCATGCCGATCAGCTGGTCAGTGTCTGGCTGAAAACCGAGTTTGCGCATTTCGTCGACGTATTGCGGCGTGATGCCTTGTACTTTCATGCCGATCAGCGCATCGACATCCGGATTGAGATTCATGGCGCGGACTTGGTGTATGTACTCTGGAGTGATGCCCTGGACTTTCATGCCCACCAGTTCATCGGCGGAGGGTTTCAGACCTTCGGCGCGGATCTCGTGGATGTATTGCGGCGTGATGCCCTGGACTTTCATGGCGATCAAATCGTCGGCGGAAAGATCTTCAAAGCCTTCGGCCTTCATGCCGTCGATATAGGACTGCGATTTGGGAGCGGGAGTTGACTCTGGCGTGCTGGTCGGAGATGGAGATGGAGATGGTTTGGAACTCGGCTGCGACTGCGGACTGACGCGGGGAGCGGTGATGACGATTACGCCTTTGCTTACCGAGATGGTGGTGCCAGAGCGGCTAGGGTCAGAAGACTGAGCCGCCGCGCTACGCACCACGCCAAAGAGTGCGTTGCCGGCGAGCAATGCGGCGGCGAGGCAGAGCACGGCAAAGGCTACACCTGCGTTACGCAGGCTGCTTCCCTTTTCGGTGAGGCCGAGCAGACGAGTGACGCGAGAAGCTAGCGGCCCGCGGTTTACGGCCATGGCGAAGGATGGAGCGACGCGCCGTTCTTCCATAAGTGCCAGAGCCCGAGCGTATTCGGCGGGATTGCCGCAGACGGAGAGGGCTACATCGTCGCAACAATTTTCCCGTTCCGCGCGAATGCGTTTGCTGAGCCACCAGACAGCCGGATGGTAGAAGAGCAAAGTTTCGGCGGCGACCTGGAAGAGATTGAAGAAAGCATCAAGACGGCGAATGTGCGCGAGTTCGTGGGCGATCACGGCGCGAAGCTGCAGCTCAGTGAGTCCGGTCAGCGCGCTGATGGGAAGAAGAACTACCGGACGGAACCAGCCGACGACCGCGGGTGCGTCAAGATGGAGCGATTCGCAATAGCGAATGGCGCGGGCGATGCCGAGACGGTTTTGCATTTCGCGGCAGAGTGCGCGGAGAGCGGCGCTCATGGGCTTGGAATCGCGACGGCGCAAGCGCGCTACCAGAAAGAATCCACCGGCGGTACGCAAGCTGAAAAGCAGTACGCCAACAAACCAGAGTTCGACGAAAGTGGTAAGCAGGCTGCCGGAAACAAAACTCGATTGGGCGCTGGTTGTGATCCGATGTGAAGCGAGGTTCACGGCGTGGGCAATAACTGGGACTGAATTCTCCACTGCGGCGTTGAGAACCGGAGACGATTCACGCAGGGCTACATACGTAAATACCGGCGCCGCAACCATGGCCAGCAAAGCGCCGATAGCAAGGGCGTAACGCGTGGACGCCTTGCGAGCGACGGCCATGCTTGCGGCGGCCAGAACGGCGAGGATCGCGCCTTGCCACAGGAAATGAAGCAGCGACAAACCAAGCGTGCGCAATACGTCTGGAGTAAACCAGTGGGCGAAGGCGTTCATCGGATGGTCCTTTCGTATTCGTCGAGCATGCGGCGGAGTTCTTCAATTTCGCTCTTGGAGCTGCGATGGCCGGCGAGTGCGTGCAGCATCAGTTCCTTGGCTGAGCCATCGAAAACGCGCTGCAGCATGTCGGAAGCGAACTGGCGCTTGGTTTTTTCCGCTGGTTGCTGCGCTTCGTATACGTGCGCGCGCTGCTCTTCGTTGCGGCGAACCAGACCTTTTACGGTCATGATCTGCATCAGTTTCAAAACCGTGGTATAGCCGAGGGCTTTTTCTTCCTGCAAGGCGTCGTGGACTTCGCGGACGGTGGAAGGGCCGCGTTCCCAGAGCACCTGCAGGATTTGCAGCTCGGAAACTGTGGGCTTTTGCGGTGGTGTGTGGCTCATGGAACGCACCTTACTACGAACGATTTCGTAATGTCAACGAAAATCTTCGTAGTTTGTTAGACGCGGCTTTTGCGCGAGGGTAAGCAAGCGGTCCGACTCTATAATGTGGGCGTGAGAGGCCATCAGCGATTTGCGCGACATGCCGGACCGGGCCGAGGGCATATTGGCCTGGGCCGGGCATTATCGAAGCTGGGATTTTGTTCGCGGTCGGTGGCGTTTGAGATGATTCGCGCGGGACGGGTGAAGTTGAAAGGAGCAGTCAGCAAAAATCCCGAGGCGGCGGTGCGATTTGGCAAAGATCGGATCGAAGTGGACGGCGTTGTGGTGGAGCGGGCGAAAAAAATCTATTGGATGTTGAACAAGCCGCGCGGATTGCTAACCACTGCCGAGGATGAGCGCGGCCGAGAAACGGTTTACGTGGGACTGCCGGCAGAATTGCCGTGGATGGCGCCGGTGGGAAGGCTGGACAAAGCGAGCGAGGGGCTGCTGCTGTTTACAAACGATTCGGAATGGGCGGCGCGGATCACTACGCCGGAATCACATCTAGATAAAACGTACCATGTGCAAATTGGCGCGGTGGCACAGGACGACTTAATTGAAGCGCTTACGGACGGAGTGATGTGCGGAGATGACGAGCTGCTGAAAGCCAAGCGGGCTAGGCGCATTCGCGCGGGCGAAAAGAATTCCTGGATCGAAATTGTGCTGGACGAAGGGAAAAACCGGCAGATTCGACGGATGCTGGAGACGCGCGGGGTGCAAGTGTTGCGACTGATTCGAGTAGCGATCGGGCCGCTGCAACTTGGACGATTGGAAAAAGGGCAGGCGCGAGAATTGACGACCGACGAAATGAAGAAAATGGAGAGTACGCTAGCGTACAGTTAAGCTACAGCAAGACGAAATATGGCCTACAGGAAAATCCTAATAGCGGCGATGTTCAGAATGCGCCAAGCTACGGTTGTTCGAAGGGCTTTGCTCTTCGGTCAAAACCGGGTAAGAAGAGAAAAGGCGGAAAATCCCGAGCAATCGGGATCTCAGGGCTGGGACGTTTTTTCCTCTTCTTCCCGGATTAATTTTTCTGAAGAGCTTCCTTCCACAGCATATTTATGAAACCACTCGGCGCCTGCTGGATTGTGTATGGAATTATCCGTGTGTGTATTGGCGTGGAGCTGGTGGTGTTTATGCCCACGGCGACAGTGATGTTTGGAGCGCTGCTGGGCCGGGTGCCCAATCCATATTGGCTGATGGATTTGTTTCATTTTATGTATGCGCTGGCGATTGTGGTGTCGATCGTATGCGGATTGTTGGGAATTGCCGGTGGGGTGGCGAGTATGAGAAACGGGCGAGCGGGGCGCGGGATGCTGATCGTGGCTAGCTTGTTGGCACTGTCGGAGATGCCTCTGGGGATTGCACTTGGCGTTTATACGTTGATTGTTTTGTTACCGGCGCGGCGGGCGGAGAGCGCTTAGGAAAGGCGATCTACGTTTCGCGAAACAGTGGGGCGACGCTCTCGAAACCGCTCAACGAAACAAATCAAAATTCAGCTAGAAGCGAAAAAAGAAAGCTTGAACTGCGCCCGGGCGAGCCAGGGCGCAGCCCCGGGCGGTCCGGGATAACTGCGCCCCTGCACGGAAATGGCTTGCGCGATGGCGAGCTATGGAGCTACTTCTTGAAGAGATTCTCGAAGGCCTGGCGAGCGTCGGGCGGACGGCCGGGAATGGGCTCCGGAAGAGATGCAGCGATTTGCGCGGGCTGCTGATAAGAGGTGGGCGCGGTGTCCTTTTCGATGGTGGTGCGAAATTCGTAGAACTTGCAGTTATTCTTGCCGTCCTTGGGAGTGATGCGCTCCGGGATGGGCTGAGTACATTCAAACTGCGCGCCGGAATCGAAAAAGCGACATTGTTTGCAGCAATGAAGTTCGGCGTTGCACTTGGGGCAAGTACTCGAGGCGTCGAAGCCGGGAGCGAGAACCGCGCCGCAATTGGCGCAGCGGGCGCGGGTGACGGTGCCAACCATGCGGGGAGTGCGGGGACCGAGATGATCGTTTTGGCCGCGGGGACCGCCCTGCGGCGGCTTACGTTCGGGGCGTGATTTCTTTTCTTTGTCGCTATCGCGGTAGCCGCGATGGCTGTACTTACGATCCACAAATACCTCCGGACACTAACGCTTACGGTAAAGTCTTCGCGAAACGAACCTGGGAAGTCCGCGACACAGCACAGCTATACATATGAAAATAGATTCGGGCGGTTTACCCACTGCACCCTGATGTGTCCAATATTGGTTGTATCCAATCGGATTGCTACACTTGGCGCGGCAAGAGATACTTCCCTAAAATTTCTGTTTCAGAAGGAACTGCCAGCTACCAAGAGCAGGAGATGGGACAACCTTGTTTGTAACTCTATGGGAATTCGAAGTCAAGAGTGGAAGCGAAGAATTGTTTGAGCGTACATACGGGCCGGACGGGGAGTGGGCCAGGCTGTTTCGGGGGGATGCGCGCTATGGTGCGACGCGGTTGTTGCGGGATGTGGGTGCGGTACGGGTTTATGTGACGATAGATACTTGGAAGTCGCGTGCGGCTTCTGAGGAGTTTCGGGAGAAGTCTGCGGCGGAGTATGCTGAACTCGATGAGAAGTGCGCGGTGCTGATGGAAAGCGAGAGACATCTTGGTGAATACGAGAAGTAACCGCTCCCGGCCCGCATTCGCACCGCCCTGCCTTATTTTTTGCTTTTTGGGCGTAGCTAACGCTTGGTCTCAGAGCAAGTCACAGCCGAAGCCCGAGGCTGAGATCATTATTTCTTCCCTCCTTCCGCCCGTCTACCCCCCTTTCACAAAACAAACGCGGATTAGCGGCGAAGTGCAGCTAACTGTGGGGTCAGTGGCCGCTCCAGTTGTCTTACAAGGTCATCCGCTGTTAGTGCAGGCTGCTATAAACAGTGTACCTAACTCCAAATTCGAGCGCAGAAACTGCGGGGATGAAGCCGTCTGGTACAGATTGACTTACAGCTTCACCTTGGGCCAACAAGTTACTGTGCGGAGACAACTGACGGCAGTAAAGGATGACAACAAGGAAAAACGCTATCCGCGCGTATCTCAGTCTCAGAACACCGTGACCTTACCGACCGGCCGGTGGGGACTTGCGACCTACGAGGGAAGATAGAGTATAAGAACGTTCGCTCAATAAAATGCCTGTACATCTGGCGATGTGCGTCACCACCGCCGATTGGTATCGAATACATGGGGAGCCGAGGATCGGCGCAGCGGCGGTGATTTTCTCGACATTCTGACACTTCGGGTTTATGCTTTTTCTATGACACTATCGGCACGGAATCGGCTGGCGGGCGAAATTATCGAATTGGAATTTGGCGGCGTGATGGCGCACGTGGTGGTACGCGTGGGTACGGACCTGATCGAAAGCGTCATCACCAAGCGCAGCGCCGAAGAAATGAAATTGAAAATCGGCGATAAAGTTTCTGCGGTGATCAAGTCTACTGAAGTGATGCTGGAAAAAAGTTAGGTTCATTTCATTCGCAGCGACCAGAGGATAATTCGATAGTGCTCCGCAAAAGTCCAGCGCACCTATGGCTCCTTGCTGCTGTGGCCTTGGCACGGCTTTTTGCTCCGGACAGTCCTGCTGGCGCGCAGACCGCCCCAGCGAATACCGCAGAACTAAAAGTCGGCGGCACGATTTCCACTCCGCTTACGTTGACAGTCGCAGACTTGAAAAAGATGCCGCGAAAGACGCTTACCGTCCTGAATCCGCACGATAAAAAGACCGAAAAATACGAAGGCGTTGCGCTGGAAGAAATCCTGCGCAAAGCCGGAGTGCCACAAGGCGAAGCGCTGCGTGGTCCGGCAATGGCGACTTATGTGCTGGCCGAAGCTGCGGACGGTTATCGCGTGGTTTTCTCGCTGGCGGAACTGGATTCTGGAATCGTCGAGTCTGAAGTAATTGTTGCGGACACTATGGACGGCGCGCCGTTAGGCGACAAATTCGGTCCGTTCCGCTTGGTGGCGCCGCACGAGAAGCGGCCCGCACGCTGGGTGCGCATGCTGAAATCTCTCACCGTCGTACACGCGACAGCTCAATAAATTAGTTCGCTGGGCTCAGATAAAGCGGATAATTCGCAAAGCTTATCGCTACCCCCTAACTAATTTTTCCTTGCAAATAGGCGGGAGAGGCCGGTGACGGGGAGATCGGGCTGGAGGAATTTCTGCGGGGAGTTGGAGGAGCGGAGGACGGCTTCGGCGGCGAGATAGCCGCTGCGGACGGCACCTTCCATGGTGGCGGGCCAGCCGCTGGCGGTCCAATCGCCGGCGAGAAAGAGGCCGAGAGTTTTTGTTTCTTGGGCGGGACGCCACTGATCTACGCCGGGTCGGGGTGAAAAGGTTGCGGCGGCCTCTTTGATTACCGTGGCTTTGAGTAGTTGCGCTTCGCGTGCTGCGGGCAGCGCCTGGCGGACTTCTTTCAAACACAATTCGATAGTTTCTTCGCGAGATTTTCTTAGCAGGTCGTAGGACGCGCTGATGACTAGCTGAAGATATTGGCCGCTGGAGTCGCTTGGCCCTTCTTTGTTGGTAGCAGCCGCTGAAAATCCGTGCAGCTGGTCATTCCGAGGGCGGGCCGCGCCCGAGGAGTCTGCTTTTTCTGTGGCATCCTGCCCAAGCAGATTCCTCGCTGCGCTCGGAATGGCACCGGAAAATTCTCCTACAGCTTTCCGGTACAACGTGGTCTTGTTGAAAATCCATTGGGTCTGCGTATCGAGCAAGGTGATGAACGGCTCGTGGGTGACTTCGCGATCGAACCACAGGTGGACGCCGGTGATCGGCGAGACTTTGAACTTCTCGAGATGCGCGAGTGCTGGGTTAGCGAAGCGGACTTCTTTCGGCAAGAGTTCGGCGATGCGGTCGTGCGGAAGTGCGAGGACGAATGAGTCCGCGGCTTCTTCCCTGCCACCGTCAAAGATAGCTGCCTTGAGCGCGCCATTTTCGAAACGCAAGCTGCGTACCGGCGAGCGCAGGATTACTTCCCCGCCTTTTCTTTCGATGGCGGTGCGGCAGCCGTCGTAGAGTTCGGCGAGCGGGACGGATGGTACACCCACTCTGTAGCCGGTGCGATTTGCTAAAAATGCTTTCCAGAACACGTCGACGCCAAAGCGGGCGTCGGTGCGGTCGAGTTCTTCGTTGAGAGCGCTGACCAGGACCACGCGCCAGAAGCGTTCGATGGCGGCGGGCGTCTGTTTGCGGCGTCGCAACCACTCCATCATCGAGATAGGTTCGCCAGAATAGGCGTCCTTTGGACGGCCACCGGCAAAAAGAATGGCAGCGAGCGCACGAGCGATGGAGAGCTTGTCTGGAAGGGCGAGCGACGCAAAAAAAAGAAACGAGCCGGTCATGTGAATAGGAGCGGGGAGAAAATCCGCTTGCATGATGCCGGTCATGCCCTGCGGGTCGAGAAAAACCAGGCGGTCGAAGAATTTGATTTTGTCGGTGGCTCCGACACGGCGATAGAAGTCCGCGAGATTGGTGCAGCAGCCGAGCGTAACGTGCTGGCAATTGTCCACGTGCTCGCCATTCGGCAAAGCATAGGAAGTGGCGCGCCCGCCGAGGTAGGGCCGCTGTTCGAAGAGGCGTACGCGGCAGCCTGCGTCAGCCAGCGCGACGCCGGCCGCCAACCCCGCCAGCCCGCCGCCAATCACGATCACGTTTTTCGAGGACATTATGTCGAGTGTGCCGTCCGAATTTTGCTCGAGCGATGAAGAGCATTCTTTCCGCTTTGCTAAGGCGCACGCGTTCACCGAAAACCGCGAAATCAAGCGCTTCGATGCGGGCGAGCAGCGCGTTGTAAGTATGCACCAGAAGCCAGAGCGTGCCACGGCTATCTGCTTCGATGAGATCGAGAAGTTCGGCGCCTTCTTCGTACATTTGCCAGGCGCGGTCGGCTTCGAAGCGGAGAAGTTCGCGGACGCCGAGGGTGGCTTGGTGTTTTGCGAAGTCGTCGGGTGTGACGTTATAGCGCGCCAGGTCCTCGTCGGGAATGTAGATGCGGCCGAGAGCGGCATCTTCGCCCACATCGCGGATGATGTTGGTGAGCTGAAAGGCCAGGCCGAGTTTTTCCGCGAAGTCGAGAGCGCGCGGATCACTGAATCCGAAAACGTGCGTGCAGGTGAGGCCGACCGTTCCGGCTACGCGGTAGCAATACTCTTTTAGGCGGTCGAAGGTGGGATAGGTTTTTACAGTCAGATCCATTTCAGCGCCGGAGATTAGATCGTGCAGGTAGCGCGCAGGCATATGGAAGCGGCGCATGGTGTCGATGAGGGCGGGGAGAACTTCAGCCTCGCCGAAAAGCGGTTCTCCGGGCAGAGGCTTTGCAGCGGTACCGTCAAAGAGCTGGGAGTGACCCGTAACGGCTTCGTCAAATGCAGCGCGCCACCTGGCGAGGCCGCGCTGTTTGGCGGAAATGGAGTCGCCTTCGTCTGCGACGTCGTCGACGAGACGCATGAAGGCGTAGAGTGCGGCGAGGCCATCGCGCTTGGGTTTCGGAAGGAGATAGAAAGCGTAGTAAAAATTGCTGCGCGCGGCTCGGGCGATTTGGTGGCAAGCCGCGTAGGAAGTTTCGACGTTGGTTTCGGGCTGGGTTGCCAGATGGGCTGCAGCATGCTGCGCCCGTACAGAGGAGGACGATGCCGATGGCGCGGCCTGGGCTTGAGGCATGGCAGGCGCGACGGAACTGCCGGTCGAAAAACGAGGCGAAAAGAATTGACTGGCCATGACGCGGCCCAAGAGACCTGCTTGTTTCATTTTACTGATGGACGGGCGCCGATTCAGCGTGTCATAACCCTGGGCTTCGATGGCATCGAGCACAGCCATGCCGCCGCGACTGAACATTTCCAGGTCGATGCGGAGTTTGCCCTCGACTTGTTGCGCGAGCGGGAGCCCTTCGTCAAACAGGATGCGCGTGCGGGCGATCAGGTCTTTCGTCAATGAAACGTAGTTATCGCTGAAGCGGCGCGAGACGATATCGGATTCGCTGACGCCATGCTGCGTGGCGATGTCGAGCGGAATATAGATACGGCCTTTTTCGAGGTCGCGCGAAACATCCTGCCAGAAATTTGCTAGTTGCAGCGCGGTGCAGGTGGCATCGGAAAATTTTTGCCGCGGTTCATCGCGATAGCCGCAGAGATACAGAACCAGTCGTCCAACGGGATTTGCGGAATACACACAATAATCGAGAACACAATCCCATGTCGGATAGCGTTTGAGGGTCTGATCCTGACGAAAGGCCTTCAATAAATCCGCGAAAGGCTGCTTGGGAATGTCCTTGGCCATGACTGTTTCACGAAGCGCTACGAATACGGCGTGCGATGGGCGACCTTGGTAACAGGCGTTGAGTTCCTGTTCCCACCAATCGAGAAGTTCCAGTGCTCGTTGCGCATCGGGAATTTCGTCGCCTAGATCATCGGCCCATCGGCAGTAGGCGTATAGATTGTAGAAATGCTGGTGGAGTTCTTTCGGCAGCAGCCAGCTGGCAACGTTGAAATTTTCATAGTGGTGGGTGGCGAGCCAGCGAGTGTACTGTTGGGCGGACTCTGGGGAACAGCCCACGGGTGGGGCGTCTTGCGCGATTTCGAGTTCGCCTGGGCGCAACATTACCAAGAGAGATTCCTCGCTTCGCTCGGAATGACGACTAAAGGACGGTCGGCGCAGACTTTGTAAACTAGCGCGTTGCAACATCGTCCGCTGATTCACTTAACCTAATTGATTAGCAAAAAAATCTACGGGCGGACGGCTAGTTTGATTTCGCCGCTGCGCGATTTCATGCGTTCGAAGGCCTGGGGAAGATCGGCCAGGCGAATTTCTTCGGTGACGAAGTCCTGCGCGGAAATGTCGCCGCGCCGAACGGCCTCCAACGCCTCGCGGATGAAGCGCGGAGTGTGGTGGAACGTCGAAATGATTTTAATTTCGGAGTAGTGAATGGTAGCGGGCTCGATTTCGACGTTTGTACCCGACGGCAGGCCGCTAAAAAAATTAACTACGCCGCCACGACGGACCAAGCTCAACGCAGTCTGCCACGCCGCCGGATTGCCAGCAGCTTCGACGACGGCATCGGGGCCGCGCTTGTCTTCGGTGTAGGCACGGACGACTTCGACCGCGTCTGGAGTGTCGGTGACGTTGATGATTGCATGAGCTCCCAGGCGGCGCGCCACATCGAGCGGCGCGTCTCTACGGGCAAGTGCGATCACGCGAACACCGCGGCGCGATAACATGCGCACAAATTTCAGTCCGATCGGGCCGCAACCGATGACCACCGCAGTGTCTCCGGTGCGTACTTCCATTTCGTGAATGCCGCGCAGCACGCAGGCCAGCGGTTCGACCAACGCGGCGCTCTGATCGTCCACGGAGTGCGGCACTTCCAGCATATTTTCGGTAACGATGCGCCCGGGAATCCGCATGTACTCGGCATAGGCACCATTGTTGAACAAAAGGTCTTCGCAAAGATTTTCCTGGCCGCGGCGGCAGTGATAGCAACGGAAGCAGGGCGCCGAATTCGCGGCGACTACGCGAACTCCCATGCGCCAGCGCGCGTCAACGCGCTTGCCGACAGCGACCACTTCGCCCACAACTTCGTGGCCGAAAACTGCGGGCGGACGAATCATTTTTGCGTGGTAGCCACGTTTCCAGACTTTCAAGTCAGTGCCATCGGTCAGCGCCAGGCGAACGCGCAGCAAAACTTCGTCGGCTGCAAGTGATGGAACGTCGATTTCTTCAATGCGCAAATCTTCGCTGCCGTAAAGCACCGCTGCAGTCATCCTGGGAGGCACAACACGGCGCGCCAGCGCTACGACTTCGCCGATTGCAGCTTCAATCGTTTTTTTCGCTGAAGTTTTCATGGGTGCGTAATCAAGACTTTGAGCGACTCAGATGTCGGATTCGCGGCCAGTTCCAGACCTTCCTGGATTCTAGCTAAAGCAAAGCGGTGCGTGACGATCTCCATCACCGGCAGTTTCTTCTGCAGCACCAGAGCGGCCGCTTCTTCTTGGATGTCCACGGCGGCGCTGTAGCTGCCTAGAATTTCCTTTTCGTCGATCCCCACAGCCGAGGCAGGAAAACCAATCCGAGTCACGGGATCATTGGCGGCAAAAAGCAGCACACGTCCACCCGGACGCGCCGCAGCGAGAGCTTCTTCCACCACCGCCGGATGCGCTACAGCTACCAAGACCGCATCCGCACCCCGTCCCTCAGTTCGGGTCTTAACCTCTGTGACTAGCTTACCATTTGTAGGGTCAAAAGACTCGGCTGCGCCAAGCGTCAGACTTTTCGCGCGACGCTCCGGCATCGGGTCACTGGAATAGATGCGCGCGCCGATTAAGTTGGTAACCATCAAAAGTTGCAGGCCGATGGGGCCGCAGCCGGCGACGAGAACTGTTTCGTCTTTCGTAACACGTGCTTTTTGCACGGCTTTTAAAATGGTGTTGATGGGTTCGAGAAAAGTGGCCTCTTCGAACGAGACATTGTCGGGCAGTTTTATAACTCCGCGATCTGCAACCCACGGCATGGCTTTCACATATTCCGCAAAGCCGCCACCATTGGGAGTGAAGCCTGCCGTGAGGCCGGTGGTCTTGTATTGCTGGCATTGCGAAAACAGGCGGCGCTCGCAGTAGAAACATTTTTCGCAGGGGATGTGATGAAAGCTCATCACGCGATCACCGGGCTGAAATTTTGTTACGCCTGGGCCCATGCTTACAACTGTGCCTGCAAGCTCGTGACCGAGAATTTGTGGTGGCTCGACATAGCGTTGGAAAATTTTCTTAATGTCGGTGCCGCAAATGCCGCAAGCCGCGACTTTGATCAGAATTTCGTTCGCGGCAACCTCGGGAACCGGCACTTCCTCGACGCGCACGACGCCTTTGTCGCGATAGACGCCGGCGCGCATGCTCTTCGGGATCGGGCCGAAGTTGCGCACGGATTCAGTGATTGAAGGAGTCGCCGTCATCGGGCAATTTCCTGGGACGAAATAGTACGCGAAGCCGCAGCAAGCTTGTAGATAAACCGTTCGAGAAATTCCGCCAGGGATTCCGCAGCTCGTTTACTCTGCTGCCCAAAACGAATCAAGGCCGGAACAGCACTAGGAGCACCAACCACCTTTCCCAAAATCTTGCGAAAACTGACATCGCCATCTTGGGTCGTCACTTTATTGAAATCAATTGGGAGGTTTTCATCAGACCGGTCACTTATAGCGCGCACCGCGACGACTCGCGCCCCGAAGGCCGCCGCCTCAAAGAGAATTTCTCCGCTTTCCATTTCCACGGCATCTGCAACGGCTCCAAGATTTTTTTTCTCCTCGGCCCGGGAGATCACGCGGTCGGCGGTATAGAAAGTGCGTACCCGTTTTGCTCCCGAAGCAACAGCGGAATCGATCAATGTGGCGTCGCAGGAAATAACCTGGTCCACTCTCGAAGCGAGAACATTCTGCGGCACAAGAATTTCTCCGATTAAGTGGTCGGGCCGCAGAGCTCCAGCCAAACCGCTCGAAATGCAGATGTCCACGTTGGAGCCCCAAATCACTTTTGTAGCTTCGATCCATGCCTTCTTGCAGCCCATTCCCGTGAGCAGGACAGCTAGTTCATCCTCATTTATTTTCGACGAAAAGCATTCGATGTCCGGGTGGTCCAGCCTTTGAAACTGACGCAACTTTCGCCAGGGGGCGAATTCGGCTTCGACCGCGAATGTGACCAGGATGCGCATTTGATTCTTCAAGAATAGACGCTGGGTGACATCCCATAGACACTATCTGCAAACTTTATCCGAAGCAACGTACATTGCCAACCAGCGTGACTATGCAGCCGTCGCATGAAGAATTCTTTTCGCGCGGCGCGGCGCGATGTAGCCATTGGCCTCGTACCAGCGAACGGCGCGCTCGAACGCAGCGGTCGCCGAGCCTGGCTGAAATCCCAGCTCGCGTTGCGCGCGTTTGCAATCCACAAACATCATGTGTTGCGCGATTCTTACGCCTTCAACCGGAATCTGCGGTTCACGGCCGATGAGGCGCGAAAATGCGGTCTCCGCGTAGGCAACGCCCAGCGCCACGCGGTGCGGAATTTTCAGCGTGGGCGCGGGCAGCCCGGTAATCTGCGCGAGAATTTCCAGCACCGCTTTCAGCGTGAGATTTTCGGAACCCAGCAAATAGCGCTCTCCAACTATGCCTTTTTCCGCGATCAGGATATGGCCCGCGGCGCATTCTTCCACGCCGACAAAATTCAGGCCCGTGTCGACGTAACCGGGCATCTTGCCGTTCAGAAAATCTAAAATGATTTTCCCTGTTGGAGTCGGCTTCCAGTCCCACGGACCGACAGGTGTCGTGGGCATGGCAACAATCGCGGGAAAGCCTGCCTTCGCGGCGTTGAGTACTTCCCTTTCCGCCAGCCATTTGGAACGCTTGTAATGCCCGATCATTTCTTCCAGCCTGGCGTCCGTCGATTCGTTCGGCAGTTCGCTGCGATCCACAGCGATCGTGGCCACCGTACTCGTGTAGATAAATTGCTCGACACCCGCCCGTTTGGCGGCTTCGAGCAAATTTTTTGTACCGCCGACGTTTGAATCATAAATATCCTGCGAGCGCCTGGACCACAGCCGGTAATCGGCGGCCAGGTGAAAGACTCGCTGAACGCCACCCAGCGCACGTTCGAGCGAGGCCGCATCGCGCAAATCGCCGGTAACATATTCGAGCGGAAGATCGGCAATGGCGCGATTGTTGCTCGATGGGCGCAGAAGTACGCGTACATCAGCTCCGCGTGCTGCCAGTTGCCGCGTCAAATGGCTGCCAAGAAATCCTGCGGCCCCCGTGACCAGAATCTTTGCGGCGCTCATGCGGTTTCCTCGCACGTACCAGCGTCACTGTGGGGCGCAGGCACCGGCGCTTTTCCCGCGCGAGGCGTCGCATAGGAATCTTCCAGCAGCGACGAAAAATATTCCCACCGGCTGCAACGCACTAAAGCGCGAATCTCCTGCAGCCTTTGCTGCAATTCATTGCGAGTTGCGGACTCGATGAGTCCTCCACCAGAAGAAACGATGAAACCATCGACATCATACTTATCCAGATACTCGAACAGCTCGACAGTCTCGCAGACATCGGTTTGCAAATTTACCGTGACATGCGCGCAGACATGAAAGCCGGAAAGTTTCGCGGCGCGAATACCTTCCATCACCCGCGCGAAAGATCCCGGCTGCCGGACCGCGCGGTCGTGGATTTCTTCCCGGCCTGCGAGCTCCACGGTATGAAACAGGCGCGGGTCGGGACGGAATTCGTGGATGCGTTTACGCAGCCGCAGCCCATCGGTGTGAAGAAAAACGTTGCGGCCAGCCTTGTTAAGCGCGGCAGCGATCCGTCCGATGACGGGATGCAGCAAAGGCTCATCGCCGCCAAGCCAAAAAATGGGCGCTGCCGTCTGCGAAACGACGCTGGCGGGGATTTCCATCATCGCGGCAGTGGGATCGGACTCCGCCGCAATTTCTTTTTGATTGGTGGCAGAAAAAGCCGATGCGGAAAGATGAAAAATAGTCGAACTGTCGCGGGCACCCGCGAGCCCACGAGTGATTCTGCGGCGTAAGAGATCCAGGCTCAGCCTTAGGGGAAACTTCATGAGGTTCTAAAAACCGCTGCGCTGCCGGAATTCTTCCGGATGGAATTTGAATCCGCAGAATTGCTGGGCCTGACGGGATTGATTGTAGAAGCGGGCCAGGGCGTACACCGGAAACGAATTGCGATACAGGTGGTACTTCAAATAGAAAACGCACGGGAAGCCGGTGCCAGTGAACTCTTCCTCATCCCAGGAGCCGTCTTCGTTTTGCTGGGCGACGAGATATTCGGCGGCTTTTGAACTCGCGGAATCGCCAGGCCCGGCTGCGGCAAGAAGTCCAATCAGTCCCCATGCGGTTTGCGAAGCGGTGCTGTTGCCCTGGCCTTTTGCAGACTCCACGTGATAGCTGAGCAGCGATTCGCCAAAGCTTCCATCGGGCTTTTGTACCGACTTCAGCCACGCTGCGGCACGCTGGCAGTAGTTTTTCGCGTTCAGCGAAACCGTTTCGAGCGAGCGCAACACACCGCTAGTTCCGTAAACGTAGTTCACGCCCCAGCGCCCGAACCACGAGCCGTCATCGCATTGATCCTTCAAAAGGAATTTCACGGCGCGCTGCACCGCAGGATGCTCGGTGGGCCAACCGAAGCGGCCAAGACATTCGAGCACCCGAGCAGTCACGTCGGCAGTCGAAGGATCGATCATCGCATTGTGATCAGCAAACGGAATGTTGCAGATGAAACGACGATCGTTGTCGCGGTCAAATGCGCCCCAGCCACCATCGCGATTCTGCATGCTCAGCAGCCACTGAATGCCGCGCCGAATCGCAGCTTCCATGCGCTTTTCATCCGGATACTTCACGCGCTGCAGCGCCATCAACACAAATGCCGTGTCGTCCACATCGGGATAATGATCGTTGCGAAATTCGAAAGCCCAGCCGCCCGGTTCGCCATCTTTATTTTTCACCTGCCAATCGCCTGTGCCCAGAATCTGTTTGGACAGAATCCATTCCGCCGCTTTCACCAGTTCCGGATGATCTGGTGCCACTCCGGCCTCTTCCAGCGAAACCATCGCGATGCAGGTATCCCACACCGGCGAAACGCACGGCTGCAAACGAATGGTCTCGGCTTCTTCAATTTCGAAACGGGAAAATTCCTGAATCTCGCGCCGCGTCAGTGGATCGTCCGGTCCCAGGCCCACTGCCATGAGCGCAAAAATCGAATTCATCATCGCCGGATAAATTGCCGCCAGGCCTTCAGTGCGTTCGATGTGTTCCAGAATCCAGCGTTTTGCTTCGCGCAAGGCGCGCTGCCGGAAAGGCTTCCATGGGAGCTTTTCATAAACCTTGAACGTACGGTCGAGAGCCAAAAAGAAATTCTTCCAGGAGATGGTCTTTTCGCTCCAATCAAACGCGGCGGCTTTGTGCTCGGGATTCTTAAACAACTCATCTACGCGCGCGTGTTCGGGCAAACGCCAATCCGGCCGAATCGCGCTCAAAATCGCCATCGGAATCACTATGCCGCGCGTCCAGGAAGACATTTCGTAAATGTTGATAAAAAACCAATTGGGCAGGAGCATCAGCTCTGGCGGAATTGCAGGCACAAGTTCCCAGCCTACCGCTCCGACCAGCGCCAGATAAAAGCGGACGTAAGAGTTCGTGTGTTCCAAACCACCCAGGCGGTGAATGGTTTCGCGAGCGGCAGTCAACGACGGAGAATTCGGATCGTCGCCGGCAAGCTTCAGTGCGAAGTAGGCTTTGCAAGTTGCGTTTAGCTCGGATGGGCCACCCGGATAAATACTCCAGCCCCCGTCATCGAGTTGCTTGCTGCGAACATAGTTGGCGAGCTTGGCGATACGAGCCGGATCCGCTTTGCCGAGAACAAAAAGATAATAGATATAGTCCGATTCGAGCGTCGAGTCGGCTTCAAGTTCGCCTTGCCAATACCCGCCGGCCTCCTGCAAAGAAAGCAGATGCTCAGCGCCGCGCTCGATGGTTTCCGGAAGACGTTGCGCCCAATCCTGCTCGCGCGGCGATATTGGCGCTACAGCAGTCGAGCGCTCTTCACCCATCCTGACGAGTGACGCCATCTATGCTCCCCCAGAGCAATCAATCGAAGTTCTTTGCTGGCCGAAACCGAGCATCACCTGCGAGATGCCAGCTAACTACTTTATTTACATATAGTTACATAGCTTGCACGAACACCTTGCAGGCCTTGCCGAAGTACTACCTAAGTATCGCTTTATTTGACTTCTTGGGTCAACGCCCAAGATGTCTCGTTTTTTGGATTCGTTATCACCCCTTTTTGATTCGTTGTTACAAAGAAACGGTTGCTGGCGACTCTAAGATTCGCTTTACCAACTGCAATAGGGGTTCGGGTAACGGTTCTCCCTCCCGCTGGAGAACCGACCGTTTCTGTCGCAACAATTGCGTCGGGAGTCGCATCCATGGTGGCTGGCCGATCGTGCCGTCATCGAGCCCACGCCGGAACACAAACACATCAGCGCGGTCCGCGACCTGCCGCGCGGAGTCCTTGAAGTCATCGCGGGCCGTATCCAAGACCGCGAGGTAAAGCGAGGGCTTTACAAACTGCAATAGTGAATTGCTCTCGACGATCACGTTGATGCCGTCGCTACCATTAATTTGTGTCGCGTCAGCAAGAGCTCGCCTAAGTGGCGCCATGCCCTCCGCGAGATAGCCTTGCTTGGTGCGCAGCCAGAAGGAGCGCGCGGCTCCAGCTTGCAAAAAACGAGCGCTGTCGGTTCCGGATCGCATCTCGGCTTCCCAATCGAGCGCCACAATGTGCTCTGTCGGAGCGCAATCGCAATCGTGACCGTTGGTTGCGCACACGCCGTGGCCATATTGCGTGATTTTTCCCGCAAGCCAATTCGCTTCTGGCAGCGCCGCGATCAGGTCGCAGACCAGTTGCGTCTTTCCAATGCTGCGCGTGTGCCCGCCAACCACGATTAGCCGACACGGCGCGGATCTGGGCGATAGTTCAGGACTTGCCAAGCTTGGCCTCTAGTTCCTCTTCTAACTTTTTGATGCGCGCACCAAGCTCCGGGAGACGTGCGAACCATACGTATTGCTCTTTGAACCTATCGAGCGGCCGGGCTGGTGTGCCCCAAACAACTTGGCCGCTGCGAATTGTTTTCCCCGTCGGAATGCCCGCCTGTGCGCCGGCAATGGAATTATCTTCAAGCGTGCAGTGATCCGCGATACCCACCTGCCCGCCGACGACGACGTGATGTCCCAGAACGCTGGAGCCGGAAATGCCAGTCTGAGCGGCAATCACGGTGTGCGCGCCGATCTGGACATTGTGGCCCACATGGACCAGATTATCGATCTTCACGCCTTGCGCGATGCGCGTATCGTCGAGCGAACCGCGATCAATTGTGCTATTCGCTCCAATTTCCACGTCGTCGGCAATCTCCACGATACCTGCCTGCGGAAATTTCCAATGCCGGCCTTCCCCATACACATAGCCAAAACCGTCCGCGCCAACCACCGCCCCGGCGTGAATTTCCACGCGATTGCCGATGCGCATGTTGGCGTAGAGCGTTACTCGGTGATGAATGCGACAGCTGTCGCCGATCCAGCTTCCCGCGCCGATCACGCAATGCGCTCCGATTTGTGTGTGTTCGCCAATGTGCGCGTCTTCGCCGATTACCGCGTAGGGACCGATGCTGGCGCTCGCGGCTATTTTGGCCAGTGGCCCGATGACCGCCGTGGGATGCACTTGGATTGAAATAATCGACGGTTCGCGCAACAAGGCTGCGACCCTGGCGAATGCGACTTTGGCGTTTTCCGCGCGAAGCACGGTCTTGCCCACGACGCTCAATCCCGCTGGCAGCACAACGCATTTCGCAGCGGAAGATTCGGCGCGTGCTGTGTGTTTCGCCGAGTCCACGAAAATTAAATCGCTGGAAGAAGCGCGCTCCGGCGCGGCCACTCCGGTCACTTCGATCGAAGCGTCGCCTTCGACGATTGCGCCGATCGTTTTGGCTAAATCCTTCGCCGTGTGTTTCATTACGCCTCCCAGGAAGCTCCAGCCTTTATGCGCCGTCCTAAATGATCACAAGAAATCGTAAAGCGGCCGCTCGCCTGCGGGCCGGGTCTTCCAACGCGCATGTAGCCAAACCCACTGCTCCGGATACTTACGAATAATTTCTTCGGTGACCCTGGCAAAAAGCTGCGTATTTTCAAAAATGTCGCGTTCCGCATCGCCGGTTCGAACCAGTTCCAGCGGCGCTTCGAAGCGTAACCGGTATTTTTGCAGCGATGCGTCCCACACCGCGTAGCCCGGCACCACGGCAGCTCCCGTGTGGAGCGCAACGCGTGCGATGCCAGAGGTAGTGCAAGCCGGCACACCAAAAAAATCCACAAACACGCCTTCCTCCGGCAGAGTGTTCTGGTCGGCAAGGATTCCGATAGTGCCCGCATCTTTCAATATTTTGAGCATGGCGCGCGCGGAGTCGTTCTTGAAAATCGGTTTGTTACCGGAAAGCCCGCGATAACGATTCACCAGCGCGTCTAGCCGCGCATTGTCTAACGGTCTTGCCATGTAGTGCAGCGGATAACCGTACCGGGCATGGGCGTAAGAGGATAACTCCCACGCACCCATATGCGCCGTAAGGAACAGCACACCTTTGCCGAGCCGCTGGCCTTCCAGAAAATTTTCCTGGCCGTCGAGAAGAATGACGTCTTCGATATTTTTCCGTGTGTAGCGCGGCATCATGGCGAATTCCGCCGCCATCCAGCCTAGACTTCGCACCATTCCACGAACCGTCGCCGCGCGCTGTATGTCAGTCCATTCAGGAAACGCGAGCTTCAGGTTAACTTCAGCGATCCTGCGCAGCTTCGGCGTAACCGCGAACAGCGTTCGTGCAACTCCCACCCCCAGCCCACGCGCCAACTGACGCGGCAACGCGCCCGTCAATTTCAGAACAACCCATACAATCGCGAACGCCAGCCATGCCTTCATCGCTGAACATTGTTCACATCAGGGCTTGTAAGTACAAGCCCTGAAACCCCATGCTAGAACTTACTTTTCGCGGCTTGCTTGAGATAACCAACTGTCTATGACTTCACAACCGCCCGGCGAACCCGCCGCATGTACTCCGCAGCGAATTGCTTGGGCCGTTTTGATCCTGATTACACTTTACATCTGCTATTTCAGCCATCTGGGCGTGATCGGATTTGTCGGCCCCGATGAGCCGCGCTACGCATGGATCGCCCGCGACATGGCGGAAAGCGGTGATTGGGTCACCCCACAGCTTTACGGTAAGCCCTGGTTCGAAAAGCCCCCGCTTCTCTATTGGGGAGGAGCCATCTTCTTCAAACTCTTCGGCTCCAGCGCACCCGAAGTCGCAGCGCGCCTGCCCAGCGCGATCTCCGCGTTGCTGGCGACGTTGGCACTAGCGTGGTTAGCCTGGCGCACTTACGGAGAAGAGCATGCTCGCTGGCTGCTGCTTCTCTTACCCACAAGCGCAGGCATGATCGGCTTTTCGCACGCCGCGGCAACCGACATGCCCTTCGCCGGCATGTTAACCATTGCCATGGTCTGCACCGCCCTAATACTCGGCCTGGTGCCAAAAAACGAGAACACGCCAATCCTTCCGCGAACAAACTGGTTTGCGCTGCTACTCTTTGGCTTTTTTCTGGGACTCGCGGTTCTCGCAAAAGGTCCAGCCGCCATCGTTTTATCGGGTGGCGCTGTTTTCTTCTGGGCAATTTTCACAAAACGCTGGCGCCATGCATCTCGGCTGCTCCATCCCACAGCAATCGCGGCTTTCTGTGTAACCGCCTTGCCGTGGTACATCCTTTGCTCTCGCCGCAACCACGATTTCTTCCGCATCTTCATCATCGAACACAATTTCAAACGCTACCTGACGCCCGAATTCCAGCACGTTCAACCATTCTGGTTTTATGTTCCAATCCTTCTAGTCGCTTTCCTTCCATGGTCGCTTTTTGTGGTGATCGCTAGCGTTGCCGGAATCCGAGAATTGTGGAGAAATCGCCAAATGGCCCCTCTCAGCTGCCTAGTTCTGTGTTGGGCAGCGTTCTGTTTAGTTTTCTTTACGATTTCGAAATCAAAGTTGCCCGGCTATGTTCTGCCCGCAGTTCCAGCGATTGCATTCCTTATCGCCAGGGCGATTGCAGGCGTTACATGGTTTTCGCGAAAAGTAGCGGGCTACGGCCTCGTCGGAAGCAGCGTAATCTATTTTGTGACGGCGATATATTTTCGGTTCGGCTTCCCTCGAGTCTACTCTGACCCCAACACCTCGTGGGAACTGGCGCTACTTTTGATTCTGGTGTTCGGAATATATGCATTGGCGACTTTCTTGGCCGGGTATTCTCTCTTCTTCAAATCCGACTCCCGAGCCAATTTCGCGTTTCGCGCAACTAGTGCTCTTACGTTGATTCTGCTGGTGGAATTGGTTCCTTTCGAGTTTGCGAAAACACAGCTCGACGTTCTCTCCGGAAAATGGCTAGCAAATGTCTTGAAACCTGGTGACGTGGACCTGGACAGGCTTAGGACGTTTAGACTCCGTCGTGACGACCGCTACGCGCTGAACTTCTATTTACACCACAGCGTTCCGGCCTGGACCGACGATCCACTCAGGGACGGCTATGTCCTCGCGCGTTCAGCGAATTGCGCTACTTTGAGGTCTGATGACCACTGCTCGGAGATTTGGGGGAGCCAAAATATTCCGTCAGGCTGGGCCTTACTTAGAATTACGCCGAACGATTCACTTGACCGCCCTGGCGGCGGGTGGGAGACGCGTCAAGAAAAATGACACCACGCGGTTCTCATACATGCGCTTCTCGTCTTCGCCCAGTGAAACGTAGTTGCCGTGCGGCAACATGGCTATCTCTTTCGGTTCCGGCGATTTCGTAAACATTTGCCTGGTACTGTCGCCCAGTTCGCGTTCGTCAGAAGGCTGCAGAAAAAGTTTCGGCACAGTAGCCAGCGCGTGCAAATTGGCGGACAACGGCGCATCCTGGCGATGATCGTAGTTCAGCCAGTCGAAACTCAGTTCCGCGGCGCGCGCCATAAACGGAAATCCGCCCAGCCCGGTTTTGCCGACTTCCACTTTCACCATTTGCTCCGGCTTGTCATACACCGAGTCCAGAACCACCGCGCGAATGCGCTTATCGGACTCCGCTTCCCGCAGCGCGACGTACGCGCCCAGGTTGTAGCCCCACACACCGAAATGCTCGGGATCGACATCATTGCGTTGCGCAATGGTGTCCATGGCCGCCTTTAATTCAGCCGCTTCGCGAAATCCAAATGAAGTAGTGCCAGGGCTCGCGCCGTGGCCCACAAAATCAAATACGAAAACGTTGTATTGGTGCTCCTGCAGGGCGGAAACCAGCGTTAACAACTCGCCTTTGCTCGATTGATAGCCGTGGCACAGGATAATCGTCGGTACGCCGCGAAATCCCGGGAAAAACCAGCCCTGGCGATGCCCGCCCGGACCGGGCACGTCGAATTCCACGGCGTCCGGCCGGCCTGGAAAGGTCTGAAGGTTAATTTCTGAGCTGGTGCGATTCGGTTTGACGATGCGATAGACCAGAAATCCCGCAATAGCCAGCGTGGCGAGCCCTGCGAAAAAAATCACCGCGACAATCGCCGTAAAAAGCTTCGTGTACCACTTGGTTGGGTAGCGGAGCTCGAAGAGAATTGACATAGGTGGCCTGCGCGACTGAGCGTGCTGCGCGCGCCCTTGTCATTACCTCATATTGGATTGGCTATCTGTTTTGACTCTAACACACACCTTTATTTTCAAGAGTGGAGACCCATCTCGCTGTGTCGGATTTGTATCGGGCCTGAAACCTTAAGAGGAGCCGCGCGCCCAACCGTCATTCCGAGGAGCCTGCCTACCGCAGGCGGGCGCAGCGACGACGAATATCTTCTCTTCGATGACGGATTCGCCGCCCCAACATTCCCGCGCATTTTCGGAATGGGCTATGATAAGTACTCGCGGAAGAACACCGTCCGCACTCCCTATTTTCCATGAATATTGTCGACTTACGCCAAACCACCGTTCGCCAAATCGAGCCGCTACTTGAAGAGGAATCACTTCATTGGCGCGATGAGTTGCATTGGGATTACCGCGGCGCTTTGGAGTTGATAAAGCGCTTTCTTGAAGCCCGCGCGCTATCGGGTTGTGTGGCCTATGAAAATGGCACCGCCGCCGGCTATACCTTTTACGTCATGGAAGAACAGAAAGGTTTGATTGGCGGACTGTACGTTTCGCCGCAATTCGATCAACCGACGATTGCTCGCCGTCTGTTGGAAGAAATGCTTTACGGCATGCGCACTCTGCCCAATCTTTCCCGCATCGAAGCGCAATTGATGCCGTTTGGCGGCCCGGTCGATCATCCTTTGAAAGAACTGGGCTTTCAGCTCTATATCCGGCAATTCATGCTGCTAGATTTGAACAAGCCAATAGAAATGCGTTCCGGCGCCACCACTGGATTGCGGCTTTCGCGCTGGAACGACCGCTATTTCGACCCGTGCGCCAAGCTCATCTATCTTTCGTACGCGAATCACATCGACGGCGACATCAACGATCAATATCGCAGCAAAGCCGGCGCGCTGCGCTTCCTGAAAAATATTATTTTGCTTCCCGGCTGCGGACAGTTTGTCCCCGGCGCCTCTTTCGTTCTGCACATGCCGGGCAGCGATGATCTGCTCGGGGCCGTATTAACCAGCGAAGTCTCACCAGGCGTAGGCCATATTACTCAACTCTGCGTGCTGCCTGGTCATCAAGGCCACGGCCTGGGGCGCGCGCTAATGATCACCGCCATAGATGCGCTACTCAGCCTGAAATTTCACGAACTGACTCTAACAGTCACTTCGGTCAATCATGGAGCAGTACAACTCTACGAAAAACTAGGCTTCCGCACATTGAAGTCTTTCACCGCAGGCGTCTGGCCGAGTCAAAGAGCCGACTAGCGGCTTCACTGCTTCTACTTCTTCACGCGATCTTTCAAAAGGTTCTTCAACTCCGCCATGAACTCCTGCACATCCTTGAAGTCCATATACACGCTGGCGAATCGCACGTACGCCACTTTGTCCAGCTTCTTCAGCCGGTGCATGATCATCTCGCCGATTTCCGTGGTGGTCAGTTCGCGCTCAGTGGCTTCGTGCACCACGCCTTCGATTTCGTCCACGATTGCTTCAAGCTTCGGTGTCGCTACCGGCCGCTTTTCACACGCTTTTAGCAATCCTTGCAAAATTTTCTGCCGTTCAAACCGCTCCCGCCTTCCATCTTTCTTAATCACCATGTAGGGAATTTCATCAATCCGCTCGTACGTAGTGAACCGTCGCTCGCATTTCAGACATTCGCGCCGCCGCCGGATGGTATCGCCGGTGCGCCCTTCGCGCGAATCAATTACCTTGTCGTCCAGATGCCCGCAGAAAGGACACTTCACTCCAGCTTTTCTCCCTTGCCGCCCCGTTCAACACTCGGTCCCGCACTTCCGTGCGCGGCAATTTCATCGAGCTCTTCTTTTTCGTGTTCCGCAAGTTCCCGCAAATTGCCCAGAGAAACGCCTTCGCGGATCAGCAGGGGTATTCCTGCGATGCTGCATCCAGCGAACGTTACCAGCCACAGCACAATCGCCGCCGCGACTGCCGTCGAACTTTCTACTCCAAACACTTTGGTATATGCGAAAATCGCCAGCGCCTGCGAACCGCCGCCCACCGCCGGCAATTGCACTGCCGAACCCACCAGCGTGAACGCCAGCACCAGCATGCAATCGCCAAAATTCAATTCCGCAAGCCGCCCGCCAAAACTTTGCGCCACCAAATAATAAACCACCAGCACCATTCCCCAGTGAATCGCGGAATATAACACGGCGAGCACCAGATCACCGGCGGACTTCACAGTCTGAATGCCGGTAATAAAACCTAGAATTATTCTCGCAACTTTACTGCGCCAGCCCGCGCTCGCAAGCCACCCTTGCAACCGAGCTGCTAGCAGCGCCGTTCCATGCACGCGCAAATAAATTAGAAACGCAATCGCGCCGCCAACTCCGATTGCCAATACCGACCCGGCCGTGCGCGCCGCTTTCGCAATCGTTACCGCGGCATCGCCGCTGTGCTGTGCTCCGTTGAATACCAGCAAGGCAATCGCGGCAATCACCGCCATACTCGCAACGTCGAACAAACGTTCCAGCACCCAGATGCCGAAAATATCCGCCAGCGGAAGTTTGGCGCGCTTTGCCAGCAACAGCGGCCTTATCGGTTCTCCTGCCCTGCCCAGCAAGAACACCGCGCTGAACCCGGCCAGTGTCGACCGATAAATCTCCCAAAATTTCGCGTGACCCAGATTCTTCTGGAAGACTTCCCAGCGCAGCGATCGCACCCCGTAGCATCCATAAATCACCAGCATCGCGGCGCCAAGCCAGAACGGGTCGGTGCCCTTAATCGCCAACCAAAGTTTCGCGGCGCTGAAGCCCGTTAAGCCCAACGACCCGCTGGACCGGTACACCAGGTAGCCGAGCACCGCCAACGCTGCCGCTAGCAGCAGCCACTTCTTTGACCTGGAGTTCATGAGCCACTGAGCCTACTGGCCGTCCGCCTCACTCGTCAAGCCAACTGCTCACAAATGGTTCAGTTTATTGACCTTGTTTAGCGTAGTGGAGCGTAGTGGAGCTCTTGTAATGGGAGGCTCGGCCCGAGTAAGATGCCCACCGAATGTCGCCTCGGTGCCCATCTTCGTTCAGGGAACAATTCGAGAGCATTTTACGTTCCATACTGTGGCAGGCCGAACTTAGTATTCAAAGGGTCGCTCGATGGGCTGCAAGCACCGGGTTTGCCGTTGTTTTTCTAGCCCGGCAACAATCTTTACTGGTGTCGCGCCCAGAGAAGCTCTTATGGATTCGAGGCTGATTTTACGTTGGAGCAGGATGCCCAACTGGTCCAGCAATGCCTCCAGGGAGATGGCTCTGCCTGGGAGGAGCTTGTGCGTCGCCACTCGCGCCGCATATTCAATATCTGCTACCGGTTCACCGGCAACCGCACCGAAGCCGAGGACCTGTCGCAGGAAGTTTTCCTCCGCGTTTACCGGACCGTTGGCAGTTATCGCTCGGCATACGGCGGATTTGCAACGTGGATGACTAGCGTGACTCGCAACCTTTTAATCGATCATTACCGGCGCACCAAACGGGATCGCATCACGGATTCGCTGGATGACTCCATGCCGGTGGTCGAAAACAAAGCCTCCTCCGCGCGTCGCCCGGATGAGCAGGCGTTGCTCGGCGAACTCAGCTCGCAAGTGCAATTCGCGTTGACCAAACTTTCCCCCGAACTTCGCGAGGCGGTGGTGCTTCGCGATTTGCAACAACTTGATTACAGTGAAATTCAAACTGTGCTCTCGGTTCCAGAAGGCACGGTAAAATCGAGAATCAACCGCGGGCGCATCGAGCTCGCGCGCATACTGCAGCAAATGGGGGTTCGCGCATCATGAACTGGACCTGCGAACAAACCGAGCTTTACCTGACGGACTATCTGGACGGGATGCTGCAACCCGAACAGCAGCAAGCTTTTGCTTTGCACGTGAAGGGTTGCGCACGCTGCACGCCGCTGGTTTCCAGCGTCACACACGCCATCGCCGGCTTGCGCGCTTTGCCGGAACTCGAACTCCCGCCGCGCTTCGTTTACAACGTGCTTGACGCTACTCTGGGCCCACGCGAAACCATTACTGGCTGGGCTGCAGTGCGCGCCTGGATTCGCGGAATCGCTTCACCGCGCTTCGCTTACGGCTCGCTTTCGCTTGCGGCTACTTTCCTGATGCTGGTCACCATTTCGGGCTTCAACTGGAAAAAACCCAAGATCGCCGATCTTTCTCCGGTCAACATTTATCGCGGCACCAATCGCCAGGCACATCTTGCTTACGCGCGGAGCACCAAGTATGTCAGCGATCTGCGCGTGGTTTACGAGATTCAGTCCAAGCTGCGCCAGGATACTGGACTGCCGACCAACAACGAAGGCGTCGCGCCCGACTCCAATCAACAAAAAGATCCCGGCCGTACCGACGGCACCAACCCCGCGACTCCCCGGCAGCAGAACCGGGCTAACGATACCAACTCGCATTTGCAGATGCTCGCTCAGGAACTCCCTGTCCTCAGCGGAAGATTTTGTTTCGTCCTGATCGAAGGGAGACCTCGATGAAGTGTGCTGTCCATATGGAGGTGGACGCAACCGGGTACTGTCGTAACTGCGGCAAGCCCATGTGCGCGACGTGCGCGCGGTCAGTGCGGGGCCTGCTGTACTGCGAAGATTGCCTGGCGGCAATCACCGGCCAGCCTACCGCTGCTCCGGCAGCTTCTACGTATACTCCGCCGCCGGTTGCCGCACCGCCAGCTTCTTCTCCCTACGCCTACGCGCCGCCTTCAGGCGTGGCGATGCCCGTCGCGCGCCCGGCCGGACAAAGCAGCCCTATTGCTGCTTTCATTCTCGCTTTCATTTTTCCTGGACTCGGTGCCATCTACAATCGCCAGTACAACAAGGGCCTTATTCACATCGCCATTTTCGCATCCATCATTCTCGGCCTATCGAGCGACCTCGATGGCAGTTTCAAGGCCATGCTTGGCATTCTTCTCGGCGGTTTCATTTTTTACACAGCCTTCGAAGCCATGCAAACGGCCCAAGCCAAAAATCGCGGAGAGCTACCTCCCGACCCGCTGGAGTCCTGGAGCAAGGACCGTCCGATTGGCGCGATCATTCTGATTGGTTTGGGTGTTTTGTTCCTGCTCGACAATTTTCACATTTTTGACTTTATCCGGATTGGACGCCTGTGGCCGCTGATCTTAATAGCAGCGGGACTGTACATGTTCCGAAACAAACTGGGCGCGCGGTCTTGAGTATGGTCAGGAGCTTTTACAAATGAGCACCCAACCCCGCTGTACCTGCAGTCGTTGCACTATTCGCGGACTGATGGGGCCTGCGATCATCACTACGCTGGGGATTCTTTTTCTGCTGAGTGAGTTGCAGGATGGCATGCTTTCATTTCGCCATACTTTTCCAATTGTTCTGATTGTGATTGGCGCCATTAATCTGGCTTCCGCCGTAGCGCCCATGGACGGTCACATTGGCACTCCCGTCACCCCGGTTCCTCCGTTTGTGCCTCCTGCTCCACCGAGCAGTGGTCCTCCGCCTTCTTCGACCTATAACCCGCCGCCATACTCCGGGCAGGGACAATAGATATTTATGCCGAATGGCTCCTCCCCAAACCGCCCACGCACCACTGGTGTTTTTAGCGGCCTGCTACTGATCGTTTTCGGGTTTCTAATTTTGCTGCACAATTACGGTCATCTGCAGCTCGGTGGAGTTTTCAAACACTGGTGGCCACTGATCTTCATCTTCTGGGGAGCCACAAAACTTTACGAGCGCACGCTCGCTCAACGGCAGGGCCGTAGCGCCGGATGGATCACTCCTGGAGAAGTTTTTCTGGTCATCGGGCTAATGATCGTAGTTTTGGGCGTAGTTGCGGTTGAGGAAGCTCCGCACCTGTTTGAGGGCATGGACATCAATTGGGGCGGCGAGCCCTACTCGTTCCCGATTGATATTGATCCACAGCCCATCGCACCTAACGCCCGCATTTTGATTCGCGGGGGCCGCGGCACCATCACCGTCCGCTCTTCGGACGAGCCCACTCTCCGCATCACTGGTCAGAAAGCAATTCGCACCTTCAGCGAGGCCGATGCACAGAAGCGCTCCGCTCCCATTGAAATTCAAGCGGTCAAGGTTGGCGACGGTTACGAGATTCATCCTGCCGGATTCGACCTAAGCGATTCCCGCATTTCCGTGGATATGGACGTGGTGGTTCCGAAAAAATCCACGGTGAGCGTTCATAATGAACGCGGTGGCGTCAATATTTCAGATATGGCGACCGACGTGACCGTTTCCACCCAGCAGGGCGACATCGAAATCAACAACACCACCGGCAACGTGGACGTCACGTTACAAAAAGGCGACGTGAAAGTTACCGATACTAAAGGCGACGTGAAAGTTTCGGGACACGGTGGCTCAGTCGAAGTGGTGGATGTTTCCGGCAGCCTTACCGTGGATGGCGAATTCTATAGCTCCGTGCGGGCCGACAAAATCGCCAAAGGCGTGCGCTTTATTTCACAACGCTCCGATCTCACCCTTACTCAGCTGGGCGGCCATTTCGAGAAAACCAGCGGCAATCTGGAAGTCGCCGATGCACCGGGCAATCTGACTTCGCGAACAAAAAACACTTCGGTGTCCCTGGAAAACGTCACTGGAAGAATCGTTCTCGACAACAATAACGGTTCCGTTGAATTGCAATTTTCCAATGCTCCAAAGGAAGACATCACTATCAACAACGAACGCGCTTCCATCACCTTGAGCATTCCCTCTCCTTCGAGCTTCGATATCCAGGCCGATTGCCGTTCCTGCGATATCGATTCTGAATTTGCGGGAAGCAGTCTGAAGGCCACGCGTACGGACAAGGGCGACTCGCACCTGGAAGGCAAATACGGCTCGGCGCGCGGCCCCAAAATTATCCTCAAGTCCAGCTACGACTCCATCCAAATTCGCAAAACCACCTGACCAAGTAATTCGATTTTACGCGAGACCGCGTCTGCGGGAGCTGAAACGCAATTGAGCCGTCTGGCGGCCCGCTGTGTCCACGCAAAATTGACACCACAACGATGGCCACAAACCACAACGCCAGTCCGCTCCCTAATTCCCGAAATACTTGTCCAACGCTCCGCCATCGCTGTCCAAAAATGGTTTGCAGCGAGCTGCCGCGTAACCACACGCCCAGCGCCACCAGCGCTAGGAAAGCGCACTCGAAAGCAATTGTGCGCCAGATACAAGTGGCTGCAGCTCGTCCCCAGTCCGGCTCGCGCGATTCGCGTAGATGGCTGCGCGGAAAGCGTTCAACGCTGCAATCACCAGCACCATCAACGTGTGCCACGGGCTGGCGATCAGTTGCCGTTGTGGTTCTGAGCTGGCTCTGCTCAGCTGGGTCGTGTCCATAGTTTTTGTGCAGTGTTTGCCGAAATCTGCAAATCCGTCTGTGCCTTCTGACGGACTAACGACCCATCGGTGTTTCACTACTCCTCAATTAGATTAGTTTTCTTCTTTGTCCGATAGCGTACAAAGTGATATTGTCGGCGTGCCTAGGTGATTTCCCCCCGGCCGCTTTCTGGCTTCGCACCTTGCAATTATTCTCTCGCCTCTCTTGCGACATTGCAGCAAATGGGAAATGGAGTGAAACGATGCGGATCCTGCTGTACAACCCCGACAACGGGGTTACGCGCAATTTTATGCCGCACTTATGGATGTTTCTCTTGCAGGCACTTACTCCTTCAGGCCATGAAGTACTGTTGATCGACGGCAACGCTCAGCCCATGGACGAGGAAGGTATCGCACGCTACGTGCGCGAGCAAAATATTGACCTGGTCGGAATCGGCGCGATGACACGTATGATTGCCAAAGCCTATCGCATGGCTGACGCCATTCGCGCGGTTGGCGTTGCAGTGGTGATGGGCGGCCCACACGTTACCGAAGAATTTGACGAGGCGCTGGGGCGCAATGGCGGTGAACGGCACGCGGATGCCGTCGCTCTGGGCGAAGCCGATGAAACCTGGCCGAAGATTGTGCAAGACGCCGAGCGTGGCACGCTAAAGGAAGTCTATGCGCCTGTCGACGACTTCGGACAGGAACGCAAACCTTCTCTGAAGGAATATCCGGCGATTCCCTGGGACAAGATCAATCTGAAACAATTTAACCTGGTTCCCAAGATGGCCATGCGCACCTTGCAACGCATCGGCGACGGCTGGGGAACTTTTCGCATTATTCCGATGGAATCCGGGCGCGGGTGCCCTTACGGCTGCGAATTCTGCACGGTCACCGGCTTCTTTGGTGACTCGATCCGTTTCCGCACCAACGAAAGCGTTGTGAACGAATTGCTTTTGCTGAAGGCTCGCGCGAAAAGTGAAGGCGGCCAGATCGCCGTTTTCTTCATCGATGACAATTTCGCCATCAACATCAAACGCACGAAGTCTTTGTTGCGCGACATCATCGCCGCAAAAGCTCAGGTGCACTGGGTGGCGCAAATCAGCGCCAATCTTTTGCGCGATGAAGAACTCGTGGACCTGATTGCCGCTTCCGGCGGAAAATGGGTTTTCATCGGCATGGAGTCCATCGATCCCGCGAACCTCGCTGACGTCAACAAAGGCTTCAACAAGCCCGGCGAATATGCGGCCGTTCTCCAGCGTCTGGCGCACCGCAATGTTTACGCCATAACTTCATTTATTTTTGGCATGGACAACGACACCACAGGCGTTGCCGATCGCACTCTGGCGCAAATTCGCACCTGGCCGCCGGGACTTCCCATTTTTGGTTTACTCACCCCACTACCCGCAACTCCGCTGTACAAACGCCTGGAAACCGCCGGACGATTGACTCGCCCAAAACACTGGCAGAAATTTATTCCGTTTGAGATGGCGCACACTCCACTGAAAATGTCGATGGCCGAAGCGCACGCAGAAGTAAAACGTGGGTGGGCTCTTTCCTACAGTGCCGAGGCTTTAGCGCATGCGGTGAATTCGCTTAAGGACAAGCCATTGGGGTACCGTATCAATATTTTCATTGCGCGCATTTGTTTCCGAGGAATCTATTTCCCACAAATGGGTCCGTCGGCCTGGCTCAAATTGATCTACCAGAATCGCCGCACCATTTTCGGGCTTGCGCGCGAAGGTTTCGCCACCTGGCGGAAACATGCCGCCGCAATTCCCAGCACGTCTGCTGGCGATTGATGCAAACGCAAATCGCCGCTGTGACGCTATTCGCGTTCGCGGATCTTCTGTCCCCACAAAATCAGTAGAATCACTGCAACCACATTCAGTATCGCCTTGCCTCTTCTTCGCCGAATCGCTGTGCGTAAGCAGCTCTACCGCAAATTCATGAAACAATGCCATATTCCATTTTGGGAGATAAGCGCATGACCCAGGACAAATTCAAGCCAGATCAACGTTCACTAGATCAATGGGCTGCGGTTGACCGCTATTTCTCGGAGCAGCTTTCCCTCTCGGACCCAATTCTCGATGCGGCAATGGCGGCGAACAAAGCCGCTAACCTGCCAGCCATTGATGTGGCTCCAAATCAGGGCAAACTCTTGCAGTTGTTGGCGCAGATTGCTGGAGCGCGAAGAATCCTCGAAATCGGCACCCTCGGAGGATACAGCACTATCTGGCTGGCGCGAGCACTGCCCGCTGGCGGCCGCCTAATCACACTCGAATTCAATCCCCAACACGCTGAAATCGCGCGTGCCAATATCGAACGGGCCGGCCTTGCGCAAACAGTCGAAATTCGTGTCGGAGCCGCTCTCGACACACTCCCCAAGCTTCAGAATGAAAGTACGGAACCGTTCGACCTGATTTTCATCGACGCCGACAAACCCAACAACTCCGAATATCTGTGCTGGGCCCTCAAACTCTCCCGTCCCGGCACTCTCATCATCATTGACAACGTCGTGCGCGATGGAGGCGTCGTCGACGCCACTAGCGCCGATAAAGACGTGCAAGGCGCGCGACACCTCTTCGAACTGTTGGCAAGCGAGCCCCGCCTCGGTTGCACCGCGATTCAGACCGTCGGAGTCAAGGGTTACGATGGCTTCGCCTTTGCCCTCGTCCTTGCGGATAGATAGAGGTATAAGTTCGGATGGTAGTGCTGCGCGAAAGGGCCGTACTGGCCGAGGCCAGCTCACAATAATGGGCACAAAGCGGACCATTCGCGCGTCCAATGACTACCACAGGAATACGCCCATGCCATGCTGCGCGCTCGACTACTCTCGCCTGCCGGTCCGAATTCGTCGCGTGCTCGCTCTGGCCTTGATCCTGCCGGTGTCTCTTATCGGCCATTCGCTGCGAGTACTGCCCTCCCAGGACGGACCGGTCCGTCCCGCGCGACAAATCCTCGAACGCTTCGTGGCCGCTGCCGTAGAGCGGACTCGTCACGTCGTTCGCTACGATGCTGCGTACGTTCGCATTCCCTACCCGGGCGGAGACGTGCCGGCGTCCACCGGAGTGTGTACCGATGAAGTGATCCGCGCGTATCGAGCCATCGGCATCGATTTACAAAAAGAAGTCCACGTCGATATGTTGAGCCATCCTTCTGCTTATCCTCGAAAATGGGGCCATAGCTCGCATGCTTCCAGCCTGGCGTCCACCGACACCAACATCGATCATCGTCGCGTTCCGAACCTGATGGTTTTTTTCCGCCGTCACGGAGAGGCCCTGCCGCTGTCCGCAGACGGCCGTGATTATCATCCGGGCGATATTGTCACTTGGAATTTAGGTGGAGGAATTACGCACATCGGGATCGTGGTGGATCAAAGATCACCGCAGTCAGGACGTTACCTCGTCGTTCACAACATCGGCCGCGGACCTCAGATGGAGGATGTACTGTTCAACTGGAAGATCATCGGTCACTACCGGTACTCAGGCGAAAATCCAGGCAATCACTAGGGTTATAAGAGAAACGCAGTGTCACGCTTCGGTGACGCGAGCCAAGTCCTCGTAAAATGTCGGATAGGAGACGCCGGCACATTCGGCGTCGCGAATAGTGGTTGGTCCGTGTGCGCCTAGCGCGGCTACCGCGAATGCCATCGCAATGCGGTGATCGCCGTGCGGTTCAATGGTGGCGCCGCGTAACTTTCCGGCGCTGCGTCCCGAAACCTTCAAACCGTCAGGAAATTCTTCGACTTTCGCGCCCATGCGGCGCAAATTCTCCGCCAGGGCGGCAATGCGGTCGCTTTCTTTCACGCGAAGTTCGGATGCGTCGCGAATCTCGATGCCCGTTTCGGTGAAGGGTCCCAGTGCTGCCAGCATCGGCAATTCATCGATGACCAGCGGAATTTCCGCTCCCCTGATGATGCCGCCTTTCAGCTCCGCGCCTTTCACAGCGATGTCTCCGATGATTTCGCCCTGCGCGCTGCGCAGCGAAAGCATCTGGATCGATGCTCCCATGCGCGCGAACACATCCAGAACTGCGGTGCGTGTGGGATTTAATCCCACGCCTTGAATGTGCAGACTGGATTCGGGAAACATCGACGCGGCGGCGATGAAGAAAACCGCAGAAGACAAGTCGCCCGGCACTTCGATTTTGCGTCCGGTCAACTTTATGTCGCCGTTGGCTGGAATGCGGGCAGTGAGGCCATGGCGCTCGATGGGAACGCCAAATTCTTCCAGCGCCAGTTCGGTGTGGTCGCGAGTGCGCGCCGGTTCGGTGACGCTGGTATCGCCTTCGGCGAACAATCCCGCCAGCAGCACTGCGGATTTTACTTGCGCGCTGGCCATCGGCATTTCGTAATGGATACCGCGCAATTTTCCGCCGTGAATTTCCAGCGGCGCGAAATTCTCGTCGTGCGCGAAAATTTGCGCGCCCATTTCACGCAACGGCGTCAGGATGCGCTTCATCGGGCGCTTGTTCAAGGAATCATCGCCTGCAATTTTGCTGGTAAAATTCTGCCCGGCAAGAATTCCGGAAAGCAGACGGATGGTGGTGCCGGAATTTCCTGCTTCCAGCGCGCGCTTGCTGCTTTTCAGGCCGTGCAACCCGTGGCCAGTGACGCGCACCAAACTCTTGCCGACCTTAACTTCGGCGCCCAGCGCTTTCATACAAGCAAGCGTGCTGTGGCAATCGGCGGCCAGCGCGAAATTGCTGAGTTCGCTGACGCCTTCGGCGATCCCCGCCAGCATCGCGTAACGATGGGAAATCGATTTGTCGCCCGGAGGCGCTACGCCGCCCGCGACTGCTTTTGCCGGATGAATTATCCTTTTGCTCAATGGCCCTCGCTCGGAATTTCGTCAGGGAGTTTACTTGCCGGAAAATTTTAACACGCAGGACGGGAGTTTCCTTGCGGCAACTGTCCGCCGGGACAGTTTAGAAAAATGCACGCCCTGTCCCACGCAGCGAAATCAATCGGCCCGCTGCTACGTATCATAGATAGTGAACATGAGTTGATGCACAGTACGGAAGTTGTGCAACGGCGGCGGGAGAGTGCGCTCGCTTAAAAAATAGAGGAGAAAGTGAATGTCTGTCCGTAGTTCTGCAGTTAGTCTGTTGGTCCACGCCGGAATGGTGGTAGGAGCGATTTTAGCCGCCTCGATTTTGCTGGCCGCCATGCCCGGCCACAAAGCGCCTGCCGTTGAAACCGTCAGCCTGCGTCAGGAACAAAGCGCCGCTTCACACCCGGCGCCCAGCATGCCCCGCGGCTCGACCAGAACGAATGCGAGCGACGAGAGGGCCAATGAGACGGCAGCCGTCAGTGACATGAGCGAGATGCGCGGCAGTAGCGCGCACATGCACATGACCGAAATACGGCGGCAAACGCCAGCCGACGTTGTGCGCGCGAATCAGATCGTGACGCAACTGCGCGCCGGAATTGAAAAATACCGCGATTATCACGTCGCTCTGAACGAAGGTTACAAGATTTTCCTGCTGAATCTGCCGCAGCCCGAGTATCACTTCACGAAATATGGCAATGGATTCATGGAGGCGTTTCGATTCGATCCGTCACAGCCGACTTCCCTTTTGTATCGCAAGACTGCCGATGGATATGAATTGGTTGGCGCCATGTACACCATGCCGAAGAGCGCCACGGAAGAGCAACTCAACGAGCGTGTTCCGTTGAGCGTCGCGATGTGGCATCTGCACGCGAATCTTTGCATGCCGCCCAGGGGCGAGCTGGAAACCGCGGACTGGAGCAAGTTTGGATTGAAAGGGTCAATTACCACGCAAGAAGCTTGCGATGATGCGGGCGGCAAATTCCATCCATCCATTTTTGGTTGGATGGTACATGTGTATCCGTACGAGGACTCGCTGGACAAAATTTTTGCCATGCATCATCACGATTAGACGGATCAGCGCGTAGATACGCTGACGGCGGAAAAGCGGCAGCTGGGGCTACCGCACTCCAAAAAAGAAAAAGCCCGGGATAAACCCGCGGCTACACCGAGAGAAAAACATCCAACTGCGTGGCGAGAGGATCTATTTTGAGGTGTCGCGGAGAAGGACCACGTCGGATTCGGTGTGGCCGCGGCCTATCAGGAGTTTTTTGCCGTCTGGAGACCAGCCGAAGCCGGGAATTTGATCGGATTGAAACTGAGTGATTTGGCGGCCTGGCTTTCCATCGAGCGGCTGCAGCCAGAGATTGTCCACATTGTTCTCGCCGCGAATCACATAAACAATCGACTGATTATCAGCAGTAAATTGCGCTCCGCCATTGCCTACAGTGATGCGCGGATCGGCGGGAACAACCAGCGGCGGTGCGGTGAAGGAATCGGTGGTAATGATCGCCATGGCGCTCTTATAGGTGTTGGTCGCTTTATCGACCACGGTTCCGTACTCCGCCATCAACCGACCGTCGCGCGAGATGCTGCCGGGTGGGAAAGTGGGCGATCCCGGAACTCCATTGGGTGGCAGAACCTCCGGAGTCCCACCCTCCAGCGGAATGCGCATCCAGGCAAAGTTATTGCCTTCGTAGTAGTAGAGCCATTTGCCTTGCGGCGAGCATAGGGGCCGGAAGTCGTCCCGTCCGTTAGTAAGGCGCTTTAGGTTTGAGCCGTCGGCGTCCATGCGCCAGATTTGTCCAGTGTCATTTCCTTCCCGACCACGCATTCGGATGACGATGGTATGGCCAGTTTGGCAGACGGCAACGCCGCCGAGACTAACGGCGCTATCGCTGAAAAGCTCCGTCTGCTTGGCGCCGTCGGAACTCACTCGCAAAATTTTGTCCGGCTGCATGAGCAAAAATTCCGAGTCGTTCAGCCATGCAACGTTACGGGTCTGCTGGAGTTGCTTGGCGAGCCCGGGAATTGGCTGCCCAGCTGCTCCGCCGGCCGCTGGGAGCATATGCAACTCGCCAACCTGTTGCGATTGAATCGTAGTCAGCGTGCGTCCGTCACCGGAAAGGCTCAACGTATTGTAATTATTGGTGTCGTTGGTGACGGGTTCGAATTTGCCTTCAGGGTAGGAAACATAGCCGACCTGACCGCGTGAGAAGTTTGTACTTTTGTCGACATAAAGAACTACCATGCCGCGCCCGTCCGGCATCCATCGCACGTCAGTGATGCGTTTATCCGCGAAGGAAAATAGCGGCGTTTCCTTATTGCTGGCAACATCGAACGTGGAAAGCGTCTGGCCATCCTGAACGGTGCCGAAGGCTAGCGTAAAGGAAACGCGCTTTCCATCCGGAGACCAGGTCAACTGTTGCGGCATTGCTCCACTTCGAACGGAGAGCATTTGTTCGTTACTGCCGTCAGGGTTGGCCGCGAGCCAGCGGCACTTGTTGGCTTCCGGATTATTGCAACGAATGAAGATCATACGCTGGTTGACCGGAGAGAAGACTGGATGAGCATCGACGTCGCGAACCAGAAGTTTCGGCGTCCCCCCCAGGACCGGAGCTCGAAATAAGAGATCGTACAAACCGGTCTTGTCCCCCGCTTGGCGGAAATAGAGATAGTTGCCGTCAGGTGAAAAAGACACGGATGCAAAAGGGTTCGGCGAGGGAGCGACGACTTGTGTATCGCTGGATGTCGGCACGTTGCGAAGCCAAAGACTCTCGGTGCCGTTTTCGCGCTTGGTGAAAAGCAAATATTTGCCGTCGGGAGAAATGGTGGTAAGGCTGGCGGTGCCGGAATTCGTAGCCTGATTAATGGAATATTGCGCGAAGGGGCGTGGCAGCGTGCGCACAAACATGCCCCGCAGGCCATAAGCTGTGCCACCGATTAACGCCAGGACGATCAAAGCAATTATAGCCGTGCCCCACTTGTGTTCTTTGGCAACTGTAGCAATCGCCGAACTGCCGGAAGAATGTTGCACGACAACCGAAGCGCCGGGAGATGTGCCGCTGGGCGCAACGATTGCCGATGCGCCGCTGGGCAATGCGGCGCTACCTGCTGCGGCCTGGATCTCTCGATCGGAGGCACGGTCGGAATCAGAGGTGCGATGTCTGCCGGTGCTGGTGTCGCGTTTCAGGCGTTTCAGGTCGGCGCGCATCTCCGCGGCGCTCTGATAGCGCAGATCGCGGTCCTTTTCCATGGCTTTCCTGATGACTTGCTCGAGCTCCGCGGGAATGGCGGGATTCAAACGAACCGCTGCCGGCGGATCTTTGTGCAGGATTTCGTTGAAGATCGCGCCGGAGCTCCCGCCTTTGAAGGGAAGAAATCCTGTGGACATTTCGTAGAGTACGACCCCGAAAGAAAAGAGGTCGGTGCGTGCGTCGAGTTGTTTGCCGAGAACCTGTTCCGGGGACATGTAAGAGACAGTGCCGAGCGCGCTGCCCGGGCTGGTTAATTGTTCCGAGTCGGCGCCGATTGTAGCCTGCGCGGTATCGGCTCCGGCCGTGACCTTAGAAGCAGCGACTTTTGCGAGACCGAAATCGAGAACTTTGGCGTGGCCCCTCTTGGTAATGAAGATGTTTGCAGGCTTGATGTCGCGGTGCACGATGCCTTCGGCGTGAGCTGCGTCGAGCGCATCGGCGACATCGATGGAGATATCGAGCAAGCGATCGAGTTCCAGGCTTTGCCCGCTGATGAAGTGCTTAAGCGTCTGGCCATCGAGGAATTCCATGGCAATGAAGGCTTTGTCGTTCTGCTCGCCGATGTCGTGAATGGTGCAGATGTTGGGATGGTTCAGCGCGGAAGCTGCCTGGGCTTCGCGCTGAAATCTGGCGAGCGCTTGAGGATCTTTCGCGACGTCTTCCGGTAGGAATTTTAAGGCCACAAAACGGTGCAGACGGATATCTTCAGCTTTGTAAACGACGCCCATCCCACCACCGCCCAATTTTTCCGTAATGCGGTAATGAGAAATGGTCTGACCGATAAGTGAGGGCGCGTCCGCCATTAATGGTGAAACCTCGGCAAAATTCAGAATGAACTGGCGCTCATATTAGGTTGCGGCAAAGGGAGAAGTCAACGGAGACGGTTGTGCGCGTTGTGCGCATGCTGGCCTAACCGGGGAATTATGCGGTCGTCTAAGAGCTAGGACAATAGCCCAAGGTGTAGGACGGTACCGGGAATGCTGCTCAAGTTGATGATTTTAGCTTTGAGTCATGGTTGCTGGCACTGGGTACTGGTCCATGTACGCCGGTGCGCCCATAGATCATTCGCGATGTGCAACGGTTTGATGGGGAGCACGTTCCGACTACGAAGAGAGTGCCCATGCTTGACACAGCGACTCTTCGGGCGCTGGTGACGGCCGCTCACGACGGCATACGCTAATTAAGTAAGTCCCATGTTGCCCTGCTGACGGGAACCGATGCACCAGCCCCCGATACCAGCTATGGAGCTTCTATACACGGAGAACTCGCGTTGTTCGTGCGCGACGGCTGACGGCAATCTGAGAATCACTGAGGAGCGCCCGGGCCTTCCGACTCGCCGCAGTTCAGATAGACGGTCGACAGGGTCGGGATAAGCTGGACCCGGCGCTGAATCATTTTTGGTGGAGGCGCTTGCTGCGGCGACATCGGTGCCTGCGAAGTGTTTTCGCCTTTCGGACCGGGGGTCTATTCGCCCGGGTTTGCGTGCCGATCTGGTTTTAGTGGAAGGGGATCCGACGAAGGAGATCCTTGCCACGCGCAACATCGTGGCGGTGTGGAAGCGTGGCGCACGAGTGCAGCGCTAGGGCCACGAGTTGCGGTGACTCGATACAAGAGTCTGGCGTATTACCACAACCTCCAGCTAGGCAAAAATGACGGTTTTGTTGCCATGAACAAAGATACGGTTTTCGATGTGCCAGCGCACGGCACGTGATAACACTACTTTTTCCAGGTCGCGGCCTTTTTCCACCAAATCGTCCAGTGAATCGCGATGGGAAATGCGGGTTATGCCTTGCTCGATGATTGGTCCATCATCGAGCACTTCGCTGACGTAATGGGCTGTTGCGCCAATTAATTTCACTCCACGTTCGTAGGCCTGGTGGTGGGGCTTGGCGCCGATAAACGCCGGCAAGAACGAGTGATGAATATTGATGATGGGTTGCGGATACTGCACGATGAAGTCTGTCGAAAGCACTTGCATGTAGCGGGCCAAGACCACCAGGTCGATGTTGTGGGCATACAGAAGCTCGATTTGCTGTGCTTCGGCTTGGGGTTTGTTTTCCTTCGACACCGGAATGTTATGGAAAGGTACGCCAAAGAAATCGGCGTGGCGCTTAGCCTCGGGATGGTTGCTGATCATCAAGGGAAAATCGCAGGCGAGTTCCCCATTCCGCTGGCGATGAAGCAAATCCACCAGGCAGTGATCATACTTGGAAACGAAGATGGCCACGCGTGGCCGGCGATCGCTGAGCGCAAGCACCCAATTCATGCCGAACTTGTGCGCGACTGGTCCGAACGCTCCATCGAAATCGTGCAGGTCCAGGCGGAAGCCGTCGAGGTCCCATTCAACACGCGCCAGGTAAAAGCGATCTTGGCCGGCCTGATGCTGCTCGAAGTGGAGAATGTTACCGTCGTAGCGATAGATGAATTCGGCGATGGTGGCGTCCAGTCCCTTGCGGTCGGGACACTGCACGAGCAGGATCGCGGTGTTTTTCATGGGGCCTCCTGAAAATGGAGCTTATTGTAGAGAACAGAGGGACCAGCCACCAGAGACTTGGCAGGGCAGGCCGGTATGAGCCTGCGAGAACGGCCAGCCATATGGAGGCGGTTGCAATCGTCAGAAGGAGCGTGAGCGCGAGTTCCAGGACGCCTAGCGCGATCGGACTAGATTTTTGGCGCTTTGGGTTGGATTGCACGGTGGTACGGCGACGGGTATCATCAATTTTCATGCTTTCGGCCAACTGCTCGCTCCGTTCTTCCTTTCGAATCAACCGAATCGCGCTGCTTGGAATGTTGCTGGTCATGGCGTGCGTCCTACTGGGCGGCACTTGCGCCGCCCAGGTCCCAGCTCCGTCGAATGAGACCATTCCCGTCGATCAGGTTCAGCCGGGGATGCAGGGGTATGCATACACGATTTTTGCCGGCGACCGGGTGGAGAAATTCGACCTGGAAGTGATTGGCGTGATGCCGAATTTTCTGGGGCCAAAACAATCGATCATTCTGGTGCAACTCAAAGGACCCAAGGTGGAGCACACCGGCGTGGTTGCCGGCATGAGCGGTAGCCCGGTTTATATCAAAGGAAAATTGGCGGGGGCGCTGTCGCTGAAGCTGGGGATTTTTACCAAGGAGCCGATTGCCGGAGTAACACCAATTGCGGATGTGCTGGCCGGCGGAGGAATTACCGGCCCAATCGCCGGAGATTCAAGCGCGGGCAATTCGGCGCAGGGTTCTGTTTCGAACGAACTGGCAAGTGAATTTTCGCAGCGTGCGGGGCTGCAGGGTGGGGCGGAATTGCATTCGATTGAAACGCCGCTGGTATTTTCTGGTTTTCAGACGTTGGCCATTCAGAAGTTCTCCAGCCAATTGGACGGAATGGGATTTGTAGCGGCGCAAGGCGGAACCACGCCTGCGCGGCCGGACGACGCGAAACTGGCTCCAGGCGATATGGCCGGAATGGTGCTGGTGCAGGGCGACGTGTCTATCAACTCGGCGTGCACGGTGACGGCGATTCGCGGCGACCGGGTATTTTTGTGCGGGCATCCATTTTTGAATCTTGGCGATGTGCAGTTGCCGATGGCGCGCAGCCGGGTGCTGACAACGCTTTCGTCGGACCTGGCGTCCACAAAAATCGTGAATGTAGGCGGGCCGATCGGCACTATCACAGGCGATCACTTGACGGCGGTTACCGGAAAACTGGGCGCATCGCCGGCGATGATTCCGCTGGAGCTGACAACGAAATCGGCGCTGGGGGAAAAAGTGATTCGCGCGCAAGTTGTGGATCACCCGAAATTGACGCCGTTGCTGGTGGCGCTGACGGCTTTCAACGGACTTACACAGAATGTGGTGTATGGCGAAGGTACAACGCTGAAACTGCATGCGGAGATCCGGATGAAGGGCCATGCTCCGGTGGAAGTTGAAAATACGTTTGCTCCCGGCGACACGCTGAACCCGGATGGGATGCCGGTGGCGCTGAGCTTGATGAGCGTGGTGATGCGGCTGTTTACGAACCAGTTCGAAGCGGTAAAGATCGAAAACATCGCGGTGCACGTGGAAAGCGTGCCGGGGCGGCAATCGTATTCGATTGAGAGCGCGTGGCTGGAAAAGGGTGAAGCGGCGCCGGGAGAAACTTTGCGGTTGCGGGTGCTGGTGCGACCTTACCGGGGCGCAGCGCGGATTGAGGAGACGACGATCAAAGTGCCGGACCAGGTGATGCGTGGCACAACCTTGCGGGTGATGGTGAGCGATGCGGACTGGATGAACCGCGCTTCACGCGGATTTGCGGGCGGGCTGGGACAAGGGAGTCCAGCCGGGCTCGATCCGTTGATTGCGCTGATCAATCGTGAACGAAAAAATGACCGTGTGTATGTGGGGCTGTTTGTGCCGTCGCCGACGATGTTGTGGGACGACAAGGAATTGCCCAACGTGCCGCTATCGCAGATTAATGCGATTGATGGGCGGCCAGCGCCGGGAACGGTGCAGATTTTGCGGGAATCGTTGGCAAGCGAAGCGAATGTCGCGATGTCAGGGCCGGTGACTGGGATTGTTTCGTTGAATCTGCCCATTAGGTAGTGACTGGTGATTAGTGGCCAGAGATCAGCGACCAGCGATTAGCAAGACCTATCGAAATTGTAATGAGCGAGGGGTTCGAGTGAGTGGAAGAATGGCTAAGCTAGGAAATTTGGCGAAGGTGGCACTGGGTGCGGCGGCCCTGTTCGTGATTTGCGCGGGGATGGCGACGGCGGAGCATACGCGGCGGTGGCGGCAATCCACGTACGAGGATTTCTTGAAGGGCACCACGCACGGAATTGCGGTGCGCAGCGACGGAAGGCTAGAGCTGGCGCCGAAGTTTACGCAGCTTGCGGATGCGGATGCGTCGTATTTGTGGGCAGTCAAGCTTGATGCGCAAGGGACACCTTACGCGACGGGCGGATCGCCGGCAAAAGTTTTTAGACTGGGTGCGAATGGTAAAGCCGCGACAGTGTTCGAATCGAGCGAACTTTCGGCGCAAGCGATTGCGTTCGATGCAAAAGGAACGCTGTATGTGGGGACTTCGCCGGACGGAAAGGTTTATAAGGTTTCCGCTTCCGGCGAGAAGAGCGTGTTTTTTGATCCTAAGACGAAATATATCTGGGATATCGCTTTTGGTTCGGACGGGATTTTGTATGTAGCAACTGGAGACAAAGGACAAATCTACGCGGTGGCGCCGGATGGGAAGAACGAACTTTTCTACGCGAGTGACGAAGCACATATCCGTGTGATCGCGTTCGACGGAAAAGGAAGTGTGATTATTGGCACGGAGCCAAGCGGCCGCGTGCTGCGTCTGACGAAAACAAAAAGTGGAGGTAGCGCGGAAGGCTTCGTTTTGTACGAGACTCCGAAGCGAGAGGTCACGGCATTGGCGGTGGGCCAGGACGGCTCGATATTTGCGGCAGCCATTGGAGAGCGGCAGCACAATGCGGCCGTGAATCCAGGAGTGACAAGCGGAACGACGACAACCATGATCACGGCAAGCGGAAACGTTACGGTAGTGAGTCCGGCGCAAAATACTGGACAGCCGCAGACTCCGTTCATTGCGTTTCCTCCACAGATTTCCAGCGGGATCTACAAGATTACGCCGGATGGCGCGCCGGAGGAGTTGTGGACGTCGCGCGACGATGTGGTGTACTCGCTGGGAATTGGCGGCGATGGACGATTGCTGGCAGGACTGGGAAATAGTGGCGCGCTACTGGCCATTGATGGCAAGGGAGTGTTCGCGCAACTGGCGAAGGCCGGCTCGGCGCAGATTACTGGAATCGCGCGCAACAGCTCCGGAAAAATATTTTTGTGCACGGCGAATCCGGGAAAGCTGATCGCCTTGGGACCGGAGTACGAGTCGGAGGGCACGTACGAGTCGCGGTCGTTTGACACGCAATTATTTTCGCACTGGGGCCGATTGGAATGGTGGAGTCCCGCGGGGTCGGATGCCAAGAACCCTGCGAAACATCAGGAGCCGCGCCTGGAATTTTATGTGCGCAGTGGAAATACCGAAGATCCAGGCAAGGAATGGTCAAAGTGGTTCGGGCCGTATACGACCAGCGGAGCGCAAACGGAAGCTCCGACGGCGCGATTTGCGCAGTGGAAGGCGGTGATCCACGATGGCCGGCCGGGAGATGGGATCGAGTGGGTGAGCCTGGCGTACGAACCGAAGAATGTGGCGCCAGTGATTGACGGAATCGCGTTGCAGGATCCTGGGGTGCGCGCGCAGGCGCAACAAAATTTGGCCATGGGCGCCGCTACGACGGTGGCATTGAAATACCCGCCAGCACCGACAGTCGCCGGAAACGTGATATTGAACCAACCGCAGACTAACGTGACGACAAAGTTCGAAGCGCCACCGCAAACCACTGCGCAGAAGGGCTACCAGACGGTGGTGTGGACGGTGCACGACGACAATGAAGATGAATTGAAGTACGCGGTATTTTTCCGCGGCGAAGGCGAGAAAGAGTGGAAGCTGTTGAAGGAAAATCTGGAGCAGAAATTTTATTCATTTGACACCACCACGCTGCCAGATGGGGCGTACTACTTGAAAATAGTGGCGAGTGATGCGGCTTCGAATCCGCCGGAGAAGGCTTTGAAGACGGAACGGGAGAGCGAACGATTTGAGGTGGACAATACGCCGCCGGTGATAGGAAAACTTGAATCATCGTTGGCGGGCGGCAAAACCACTATTAGTTTTGCCGCGATCGACGCGGAATCAAACGTCGAGCGCGCGCAATATAGCGTGGACGGCGGGGAGTGGCTACTGCTCGCGCCAAAGGCGGGCATCAGTGATGCAAAACAAGAGTCTTACGAGTTCACGATAAATGGACTAAAGGCCGGCGAACATACCATTGCGGTGAGAGTTTACGATCGATTCGAGAACGTAGGCAGCGCGAAAGCCGTAGTCAACAGCAAGCCCTAATAATGGGGATTAACCGGTCCAACGATCGGTGCGCGGCATGACGACGAAAGTTTCGATTTCGGCGCCGAAGCCGATGCGGCCATCGCCGTAAGGCTCACTTCGCACGTGCACCACGCGCGCGCGGCAGTGAGTCTCTTTGGGTTTATCGCCGGTGATTTCGGCGGGCATGCGCAAACTGGCTTCGATAGGCATGCCGATCTGAAGCGGCGCGGACGTTGCAAAGTAAAATCCACCTTGCGAAACGTTTAGCGCTTCGGTGAAATGTTCGCTCTTGTCAGCGGCCAGGCCCATGGCTTTAAAGCGAATGGGAGTACGCAGCGGATAGCGGGTCAATTGGCGACGTTCAGAAATGTCCATACGAAGCTCCTTCGCGCAGCGAAGAGAGACTGCTCGTACTCGTGCGGAAGGGTAGGCGAAGCTTAGCAGACGCACCCGCGGGGTCAAATTGAAATACAATAAAATGCCTGGAAACAATCGGTATTAGTACGCGGTGTTGGTTCGCTCTTTGTTCGCTCTGGGTAGCGCGGTGTTTCCGCGGATGTGCCGTAACAAGCCGCGTTGTAGCTCGCGGTATGCAGCTGGAACAATCTCGCCGCAATCATAGTAGTTTCGCGATGTGGGGCGATACGGAATAGGTGGCAGAGCAGTCGATCAGACATGTCCAGTACACCGAGCGCAGTAGTTGAAAAATCCACCTGGGAAAGCATTGCGGCGGCACATGCACGAATTGCGCCAAGGATTCATCGCACGCCGGTGCTGCGCTCGGTCACGCTTGATGCGATGTGCGGGGCGGAATTATTTTTCAAGTGTGAAAATCTGCAGAAGACCGGGTCGTTTAAGATTCGCGGAGCAACGAACGCAATATTTTCGTTGACGGATTCGGAAGCAGCGCGTGGGATGGTGACGCCGTCGAGTGGCAATCACGGAGCGGCGGTGGCATGCGCAGCTGCGTGGCGTGGGGTTCCGGCATGGGTCGTGATGCCAAAAAACGCGCCGACAGTGAAATGTCGAGCGGTGGAAGCGTATGGCGGCAAAATTACGTTTTGCGAGCCGCGAATTTCCGCGCGTAACGAAGCCACGGCGCGCATCCAAGCCGAAACCGGAGCAGTGTTGATTCACCCATATGACGACGACCGGATCATTGCGGGGCAGGCGACGGCGGCGAAGGAGCTCCTGGAAGAAATCGAAGCGCTGGATGCACTGCTGACGCCGGTGAGCGGCGGCGGATTGCTCAGCGGATCAGCGCTGAGCGCCAAGCACATCCTGCCTGAAATACGAGTTTATGGCTGCGAACCGGCGAAAGCCGACGATGCTTACCAGTCTTTGCAGACGGGAACGCTGCATTCAATGGAATCGAGCGACACGATTGCGGATGGGCTACGAGCTTCGCTGGCGGCTCGGACGTTTGCGATTTTGCAAAAATACCTGTCGGGAATTTTTCTGGTGAGCGAAGAAGAGATCATTGCTGCGATGGCGTTGATCTGGGAGCGGCTGAAAGTGATCACGGAGCCGTCGTCGGCGATTGCGCTGGCTCCGCTGCTGAAGCGCCAGGTGATCGAGGCAATTTCAAGCGGTGTGCCGACTGCGCGGCGGCTACGAATCGGAATTATCCTCTCCGGCGGGAACGTTAATTTGCGAGCGCTTCCCTTTCATTAAGTTACATGGTCTGGCTCTTTGGTTTGTGGTAACGTGGGCACGTTCGGTGGTGTCAGTGCCGTCCTACCGGCATTTTGGCGGGTTTTGCGATGATCTCCACTAACTGGCGGGGGCTTTTGCGCAACCCATTTCCGGTGAGAAGGCAATCCTCAAAGCCAGGACAACCGGGTGACCCTGGATGAAATATCCAGCGACTGCTGCGTGATGAGTTGTGAGCGCGGTTGGAGCAACCAAACGTGGCAAATTGTGTTCGAATGAAGGAAGCGGCTCACTCTGGCGGGAAGCCGTTTAACGCAATACATTCCAAGGCGGTGGTCCCAACGATGAAGGATTTCCTCTGTAATCGTTTGTATACGGCGTGTGTCGTTATGTCAGGCGTGACCGCCAGTCTGTGCCTGGTCGCTGCCGCGCTGGGGCAGAGTGCTTCCCCGCAGGCGCGGATCACTGAGGCAGTGCAGAGCGATAAAATCGTGACGCTGCGCGGCAATGTACATCCGATGGCGCGTCCTGCGAACGACCGGGGATTGCTGGCCGAGCAACAGCCAATCACGAAAATACATGTGTTGCTGCAGAGAAGCGCCGCGCAGGAGACTGCGCTGCAACAGCTGATGGCGCAGCAATTGGATCCGGGTTCGCCAAAGTTTCATGCCTGGCTGACGCCGCAACAGTTTGGAGAGCAGTTTGGCCCGGCGGATTCCGATGTGCAGGCCGTGAAAGATTGGCTGAGGTCGCAAGGATTTGCGGGACTAAAGGTCAACAATGGCAAAACGCTGATCGAATTTGACGGCACTGCCGGGCAAGTGCGCAACGCGTTTCACAGTGAGGTACATCGCCTGTCAGTCAGAGGCGAGGAACATTTTGCGAATATGCAGGAGCCCCAGATTCCTGCGGCGTTGGCTTCTGTGGTTGGCGGCGTGGTAGGGCTGCACAATTTCCGCCCGAAGCCATTCATACACCGGCTCGGAAGATTTCAGCGCAACGCATCGACCGGAGCGGTCACGCCACTGTTCACGTTTACCGATGTGAACGGAACTTTTTACGGGGTGGGGCCGAAAGACTTTGCCACGATTTATAACGTGCCAACGGCGTTCGATGGCACGGGGCAAACCATCGCGATCGTGGCACAGACGAATATCAACCTGCAGGATGTACGTGACTTTCGAACAATTTTTGGACTTCCGGCAAACGACCCACAAATTATTTTGAACGGCGCAGATCCGGGATTGGTTTCTGGCGACGAGGGAGAGTCGGACTTAGACGTGCAGTGGGCTGGGGCTGTGGCGCCTGGGGCGAAAATCATCATGGTCGCGACGTCATTTACAGACACCGACGGAAGCGGCGGAGTAGATTCTTCGGCGGAATATATTGTGGACAATAATCTTGCGGGAGTATTGAGCGAGAGTTACGGAAGTTGTGAATCAGGTTTGGGGACCGCCGGGAACGCTTTCTACAGTTCGCTTTGGCAGCAGGCCGCGGCACAAGGAATTACGGTTGTGGTTTCAGCGGGAGACAACGGTTCGGCTGGTTGTTCCGACCCGAACAGTGAATCGTGGTCCGGCCAAGACGCAACCTTAACGCCTGGCATCGCGGTCAGCGGCATCGCGTCAACTCCGTATAACGTGGCGATGGGCGGAACCGATTTTAACCAATCAGGGCTGGAAACCAAATATTGGAGCTCGACGAACAAGCCCGGTGAAGTCTCCGCGCAGGGCTACATTCCCGAGATGGTTTGGAATGACTCTTGCGCTGCCACTGGTTCAGCGGGATGCAGTTCGGTAACCAGCGCGTCGCCACCGAAATGCCCGTCATGCATTGTCGCCGGCAGTGGCGGTCCCAGTTCGATTTACTCCAAGCCGTCATGGCAGGCGAGCACGATTACCGGCATGCCGAACGACGGTAAGCGCGACTTACCAGACATTTCGTTGTTTTCGGCCGACGGAGTCACGAAGAGTTTTTATATCACCTGCGAATCGGATCAGGACATTCCGGGCGACACAGGATGCAATTTAAGCAAATTCTCTTCGGAATCCGGCGGGCCCTTCCACGACTTCCAGGCGATAGGAGGAACTTCGGCCGCTGCACCCGCGTTTGCTGGAATCGTGGCGTTGATCAATCAGAAGACGGGGCAACGGCAGGGCAATGCGAACGTAACACTTTATGGATTAGCGCTAGCGAAAGCGGCAACATTCCCCAGCTGTGATTCGGGTAACACCACTGCGCCCACAACCTGTATCTTCCACGACATCACCGGCAGCAAAAGCTCCGATGGCAACACGCCGAACCTGAACAATTCTGTTCCCTGCTCCGGAGGTTCGGCGAACTGCGGTAAGACATCGACCGGAGGGTTTGCTGTCATCACGTCCGGAGGAAATCCTGCATTCACAGTGGGTGTCGGCTATGACTTGGCGACAGGACTAGGTTCGGTGAATGTGACGAACTTGCTCAACAATTGGACTGCGGCAACCAGCACCGGCACGGCGACGAGCATAACCTTGAGTCCAGCCGCGATTACCGGCACTGCCGGATTAGTGTCCGGGAATCTGACTGGTACCGTTACTGGAGGCGGCGGAACACCCACTGGGGTTGTTATTTTTGAAAATGCCACGACCAACGCGCCTTTGGCATCCACCACACTGAGCGGTGGCGCTTACAGTCTGGCGGCCGCAATGCTTCCGGAGGGGAGTTATACGCTGACCGCACGCTACAGTGGAGATGGCACTTTCGCGCCGAAAGTTTCGCACTCGATAACGGTGAATCTCATTAAACAGGCAAGCAAGGTTATCGTTAGCTTCGTGACCTTTACGAGCAATGGCGCCGTTTCAGCGATCGGCCTTGGGGCGCAATCGGTTCAGTACGGTTCGAACTATACTCTTCGCGTGGACGTCGAGAATGCCACCGATCGGTGCGAAAACATCAGCGCTGGGACATTGAGTTTTGTCTGCCCGACCGGAACGGTGAGTCTGCTCGATAACGGAAAGCCGTTGAATGATTTTCCGAATGCGCAAACTCCGAACGCGACAAACGTAGCGAATCTGAACGATCGTGGATTCATCGAGGACCAGCCAATTCAGTTGGCAGTAGGCTCGCACCCGATCACCGCGACGTATACCGCTGCCGCAACCAGCAGCTACACCTCGCAGGCCAGCAGTAACACGCTGTCCGTTACCATCACGCAGGCCACAACTACGACTGCGGTAACACCGAGCATAAGCAGTATCACTTCCGGTGGGAGTGTCACATTGACGGCGGTGGTCTCGTCCGGCAGCAATTCCACGCAGGGGCCAACGGGAACCGTGCAATTTATGAACGGAAGTTCGAATCTTGGGACCGCCGCCGCGACTTGCACGCCTGCTGCAGCCGCAAGCACTGCTGGCGCTTCGTGCACGGCAAAGGTAACCGCGGCGATTTCTTCGTTGCCGCCCGGAATTATTGATGTACGCCCGCGTACTACGCCATTCGTCTTCCTGGCGTCGGTCGCGGCAGTGTTGGCGACGCTGAGCTTTATGCTGGCCGCAAAGCTTTCAGCGAGACGGAAGCAATACGCATATGCTGGCCTGGCGTTTTTCCTGATGGCGGCAGCAGCGAGTGCTGGCTGCGGCGGTGGAAGTTCCAGCAGCGGAGGCGGGTCAAGTCGAAGCATCACCGCCAAATACAGCGGGGACACCAATTACGCCGGCTCAACGGGTTCGACAACGATCACCGTCCATTAGCCTCGGGCAGACGTAAAGAGAAAGAACAAAAAGAACGGCACACCATGCTATGCCCCTGCAGGAAAACCGCATACTAGCCATTTGCTTCAGTTGATGACTGGCGGAAAAAAGACGTTCCAGAAGTTGGGCGCCGGCGAAGTAAATTCAATTGGCACCAATGACCCTTCCGAACTGAATTGTGGCGGCCGTGGGATTTGGGCTTCGACGGTTTTCTGCGTGGTGACATTTTCGATGGTGATCTTGGTGCCCTGCGGAATCGCTTCCAGCAGAACGACCAGCGCACCAGTGGCGCTGACGGTATGAGTCGCGCCCTCGATGGTTTGTGTCTTGCCGGCGATTTTCAGGCGAACGGGAACGCGAAGCAGCACGCGCTGCGCGCGGCGGCGTTCTTCTGAAGTGAGCGGACGTGTCAGTCCGGGCTTTACAGAATTTGGCGCATATTGTCTTGTCGTGACTGGCGGTTTCACAGTTCCATCCCCCAAAAATCCATATCTGGAGCAAGCAGCTCGATCCCGTATTCCCAGCCTTCGGGGCGCGGATTCCCTTTCCAGACAACGACCGAAACATTGCTGGTACCGGTGGCCAGGTTGGTGAGCGACAAGCGCTGATTCAGTTCGAGAGAAGGCTTCAGAATGACCATGCAGCCATAGGGATTCACCACTCGGGTGAATGCTTCCGCCGCAGCAGCCTTGCCGTCGGCTTCCCACTCCGCGCGAACGTGCACGCGGGAATTCATGCGGTTGCCGCGGCGTTTGTCGCTGTAGCGATTGCCTACGTTCTTAAGACCGGTGTGCTTTTGTTCTGGAGTCTTAACCTGCATTCTTGCCTCTCATTGGCATGCTAGAGTTGCTGGAAAGATCGGTCAATGGTACGAAAGAAAGCACGCCGGGAATTTGATAGCTGTACGAAGGGACAGGAACGGTCGCGACGATGCGAAATCTGATCGTGAATGCGGATGATCTGGGCTGGACCCAAGGTGTGAACCGCGGAATCGCCGAAGCTCATCGCGATGGAATCGTGACCAGCACTTCCCTGCTGGCGAACGGATGCGCGTTCGAAGAGGGCGCGCAGAGGGCGTTGCAGTCGCCGCGGTTGGGCGTGGGAGTGCATTTGAACTTAAGCGACGGAAAGCCCGTGGCACCTGCCGGCAAGGTAAAAAGCTTGTTGGACGAAAATGGAAATTTTTCCGGCGGACCAGAGACGCTGCTGTTCCGCCTGACCGCGAAAAGTCTCGATGCCAGGGAGGTTGAAGTGGAGTGGAACGCGCAAATTGAAAAGGTGCGCGCCGCGGGAATTCGTCCAACCCATCTTGACGGCCACAAACACGTCCAGATGCTGCCGGGACTTTTTGCAGTGGCGCTACGCCTGGCAAAGAAGCATGGGATCGAAGCGGTGCGAGTGTCGCACGAAGCGTCCAGTTTAAGAGCTGCACTGACTGGCGGAGGCGAGCCAGCGGGCTTGATGCTGAAACAGGGTGTGCAGGCACGCGGATTGAAGCTTCTGGCACGGGATGCGAGAAAGATGGCTGAGCGAGCCGGAATCGTCGCGGCGGATTATTTCTGCGGCATCGCGCAAACCGGAGTCTTGACCAAGAAAGGCGTGCAGCAGATGCTGGTCAGCCTGCCTGAGGGAACGACCGAATTGATGTGCCATCCCGGTTACGCTGACGCTGAACTGGAAAAAAGCGCTACCCGGCTGCAGAAATCGCGGCAAACGGAACTGGCGATACTGACCGACAAAGAGATTCGAAAAAGTATCGCAGTGCTGGGGATTCGCCTGATAAACTATGCAGAGATCAGCGCATCGGGAATATGAGCAACGAATCCGAAATTCGATATTCCATCGTGGTTCCGTTCTTCAACGAGCAGGAGAATATTCCTCCGCTTTATATGAAGTTGACGGAAGTGATGGACTCCATTGGTGAGCACTACGAACTGGTGTTTGTGGATGATGGCAGCCGTGATAACTCTTTTCGGGTGCTTTCTGAAATTTATGAACATGACCGCCGCGTCAATTTAATTCGCCTCCGCCGGAATTTCGGTCAGACGGCAGCGCTCAAGGCGGGATTCGATTTTGCGCGTGGGACAATTATCATCTCGATGGATGGCGACCTGCAGCACGATCCTGAAGAGATTCCGCGGTTTTTGGAGAAAATTGAAGAAGGATATGACCTGGTGAGCGGCTGGCGCCACGCGCGGCGCGATCACTGGCTGATGCGGCAGATTCCAAGCCGCGCTGCGAATTGGATGATGGCCAAACTTTCTGGCGTGGAGCTGCACGATTTCGGCACCACGTTCAAAGCGTACCGCCGCGAAATCATTCAAGAGATTCAATTGTACGGCGAACTGCACCGCTTCATTCCAGCGCTGGCGAGTACCACCGGGGCAAAAATCGCGGAAGTACCGATTGAAAACCTGGAGCGAAAAAGCGGTAAGTCAAATTACGGAATCGGCCGGACCATCCGGGTTTTCCTGGACCTGCTGATGGTCAAGTTTTTATTGGATTATTCCACCAGGCCGCTGCAATTTTTCGGCTTGCTGGGCCTGGCGGGCGCAGGTTCGGGAACGTTGCTCGGTGCCTACGTAGTGTTCAAGAAGCTTTTCTATCACATTTCCGTCATGCAGGAGCATGGCCCATTGATGCTGCTTTCGATTGCGCTGTTGGTCAGCGGTATACAATTCATTTCGATGGGACTGCTTGGCGAAATCATGGCCCGCACCTATTATGAATCGCAGAACAAACCGATTTATACACTGCGCGAAGTAAAAACTCACCGCAAAGAAACCGGCGATTCTGCCGAACAGGCTCGTCCTTTCGGGACGTCGGATCATTAGCAGCCCGAGGCACGACCTGGATTCACCTACGAAACGAAATTTCATAAACATGGCAATCATTGTGTTGTTCTGGACACTGATCTACGTGCCTGGAATGTTCTCGCCGCCGTTACTGGATGACGCCGACTCGGTACACGCAGAGGCGGCAAGAGAGATGCTCACAGGTCACGACTACGTCACGCTTCATGCCGACGGCATCCGCTATTTCGATAAGTCGCCATTGTTGTATTGGCTGACAGCCGCAAGCTACTCGCAATTCGGATTCACCGAATTCGGCACACGGCTGCCGCTGATGTTGTTCGTCCTGGCGCTGCTGTTGGCCAGTTATGCGCTGGGAAGGCAACTGGGTGGCGACAGCGCGGGACTATTTGCGGCATTGATTCTTGGCACGGCTGTAGGTCCATATTTGTACACCCGATTCCTGATTCCGGATATCGTCGTGGGTTTGTGGCTGACGATTACGGTGCACCTGTTGTGGCGAAGCCTGCACGAAGAAAAGCCGTCCCTGCTGCTATGCGCGGGATTGGGCGTCGTTACCGGACTTGACGTTCTTACGAAGGGTTTGATCGGCTTGGTATTTCCCGTTGGAATTATTCTCGCGTACGTGCTAATTACCGGAAATTACCGGCACCTCCTCAAGTTGCGGCCCATCGTCGCGACCGTAGTGTTTTTCATCGTCGCAGCGCCCTGGCACATCCTGGCAATTTTGCGTAATCCGGCACAAGGCGAAACAAAAGGGTTTTTCTGGTTTTATTTCATCAACGATCAGATCAACAGGTATTTGAATAAGCGCATTCCACATGATTACAACAAAGTCCCGTTTCTGCTTTTCTGGGGATTGATACTGGTGTGGCTATTTCCCTGGAGCCCGTATGTAGTTGCAGGGTTGCGTCAGGTGCCGGTGCGATGGAGAGACTGGCGCGGACAACTGTCGGAAGAAAGACGTGCGGCGCTGCTGCTGGCGATTTGGGCGCTGGTAATTCTTGGTTTCTTTAGTTTTTCTACGCGCCAGGAATATTACGTGCTGCCCGCTTTGCCGGCGCTCGGACTATTGGCCGGAATTTGGCTGGCTAACGAAGAGAAATCTTCACTAGACAGCTCCGCGAGACGCACCGGCAGACTGTGCGCCACGATCCTGCTCGTGCTGGGCGTTGCGATTTTCCTGATTGCGGGAACGCTTGCCGTGATTCTGCCGCCACTGCCGCCGGGCACCGATTTCGCGGACGCCTTGCGCAAAGATTCCGACCTGTACACACTCTCCATGGGCCACTTGTTCGATTTGACGCCAAAAGCCCTTGGGGCGTTCCGGCTACCTCTGGCGCTGACCAGCCTGGGATTCCTCTCCGGAACCGTGTTGAATTGGTGGTTTCGCAGACGTAACCATCCCTATAAGGGAAACATGGCGTTGGCTGGAATGACGGTGGTGGCGCTTTTCGCCGTGCACCTGGCGCTGGGAATTTTCTATCCGGTGTTAGGATCGAAAGCGCTTGCTGATGTTGTGCATCGCGAATATCAAGCTGGCGACGCGATAGTTTGCGATGGCGAGTACGCAAACGCTTCCAGCGTAAATTTTTACACCGGGATTCCGTTGCGCATCTTGAATGGCAGAGTGAACGCTCTTTGGTATGGCTCATATTTTCCTGATGCTCCGAAAATCTTCGACGACGACGATTCGTTTCAGAAATTATGGCGCGGTCCGCAAAGAGTATTTTTTCTGACTTCCGATGCCCACGGACCGGAGAGAGTTCGCACAATGGGAGTTCCCTACTATCAATTGTTACGCTCCGGTGAAAAGGGCGTTTATAGTAATCAGCCGCCGCGCCACTAGCCCATCCGCTAACGCAAGGTCATACTGCCACGCTTGAGAAATACATCGGAGGACGACTGTGAACAGGGAGCAGTTTTACGCGATGATGAACGGTGAGGGCACGCTGGATTATGAAGTTTATCTGCGCACCAAAGCGCTGCTCAGCTGCCAGACGGATTACGCCGAGCTTTGCAACAAAGACGAATTGCAATTCCAACTTGTGCATCAGGTGGAAGAGTTGTGGATGAAGCTGATCGCCTACACGCTACTGGATATCGATGAATATTTGCAGCAGGAAAATACCAACCGCGTGATGACTCTCTTTCGCCGCATCCACGCCATTCAGCGGATGATGATTGAGCAGATCGGTCTGCTGGAAACCATGTCGCCCAAGGAATATCAGGCCATCCGTCAGCGGCTGGGAAATGGCAGCGGCCAGGAATCGCCGGGCTTCCGCACGCTACTCAAGATGTACCAGCCGATCTGGAATTCCTTTGAAGATGCGTACTTAAAGAAACACGGACTGACGGTCGATAAAATTTACAATTCGCAATACCACCACGGCGACGCCTATGTAGTGGCCGAAGCGCTGGCGGAATTCGACGAATTGTTCCAGAAGTTTCGCTTCGAACATATGCAGCTCATTCACCGGACGATCGGGTTTGGCTCGAAATCGCTAAAAGGACGACCAGTGGAAATTCTGGAAGATGGCATGCGCCACAAGTTTTTCCCACAATTGTGGGAGATTCGCAACGAAATGACCGACGAGTGGGGCACGGAATACGGCGTAAAGCGCGATCCCCTTAGCGGGCATCATTGAGCAGAAAGTGGATAGTGAGCAGGGAAAAAACGGGCGAGCGCTCGCGGTCACTAAGAAAGGCGCGTGTACTCGCCGCGAAAGAACAACAACGGCTGACCCGGAAAGAGCGTAGCGGAAAGCACTTCGCCCACAACGATGGTGTGGTCGCCAGCAACGTGCATCGCGTGCAGACAGCAGGCAATCTGACAAAGAACATTCTCCACGAGCGGAATATTCTGTCGCGTCCAAATGAAGTTTACGTTCATGCTCGCCTCATCTTTTTGCGGTTGATCGGCGCACGCGAAAAACTCGGAAAGATGCTGTTGCTCCTGCTTTAAAACGTTAATTCCAAAAACGCGTTTCTCTTTTAGTAAGGGAAGCAGGTGCGCGTGTTCGGCTACGCAAACCGAAATGAGCGGCGGGACTAGCGAGACCGAGGTGAAGGAATTTGCCGTCATTCCATGTACGCGATGTGGCGCGCACTCCACTGTTACCACAGTTATCCCGGTAGCGAACTGCCTGAGGGCGCGCCGGAGATCGACTGAAGTAAGCGGGGCGGGAGACATGAGATTCCCGACGATAACACAGGTAATGGCGGCGCTAAAACACAGCTGGACGGTTCGAAATAAAAAGAGCGGCCCGAAAAAGCCGCTCTTTGCCATGCAGGTTCCAGACCGCCTGACGTCAACGCGAAGGCGGACGGTCCTTCTTGTCTTTTTCTTTGTTGTCCTTATTGTCTTTGTTGTCCTTCTTCGGCGGCGGCGGCTGCTCCTTTGGCTGTGGTTTCGCAGCCTCTCTCGGCGGCGGCTGTTGTTCTTTCGGCTGTGGTTTCGCAACCTCTCTTTGTTGCTGCTGTTGTTGCCGCTGAACATCCTGGCGTCGTTGTTCGTCGGCTTTCTGTTGTTCCAGCCTTTGCTGCTGGGCACGTTGCTGGTCAGCATTCTGGCGCTCTTGCTGTTGCTGCTGACGCGGCTGGTCCGCCTGCTGTTGTTGCCGTTGTTGCGTTTGCGGCTCGGGATTCTGCCGCGCGGCGGGTGGGCGATCGTTGGTGGCCGGTCGGTTGTCCGCTGGACGATTGGCATTCGGATTGTTCGCGTTCGGATTATTTGGAGTCGCCGAAGGCGGACGATTGGGGTTCGGCTGATTGGGATTCTCCGCATTCGGCGAGTTCGGATTTACATTTGGCCGATTGGCGTTTGGCGGATTCGCAGCCGGAGGATTTGCATTAGGCCGATTTGGATTCTCCGCATTCGGCCGATTGGCGTTCGGCGCATTCGGATTGGCATTCGGCTGATTCGGAGCAGGCCGATTCGGATTGTCCGCACTCGGCGTGTTCGGCCGATTGGCATTTGGCGGATTAGCGTTCGGCGGATTCGGTTGACTTGAGTTCGGCCGGTTCGCATTGGCATTCGGCGCATTCGGATTTGGCCGATTGGCGTTCGGTTGATTCGGGTTCGGCTGATTTGGATTTCCAGCGTTCGGCGTGTTCGGACTCACGTTAGCGGGACGATTTGCGTTTGGCTGCGCCGTAGCCGGCTGGTTCTGCTGATTTGCTTGGGCTGGCCGACCGGGCTGCCCCGGGCGGTTTACAGAATTCCCCTTTGGAGGAAGCGCTGCCGCTTTCGCCGGAGCGGCGACTTTCACGTTTGCGCTCGCGGGCTGTGGTTGATTGGCACGAACCTGGGTCACCGCCACAGGACGGCCGCCATTCGCCTCCACTGCTTTGACTTGCTGCGCCACTGGCGCCGGAGGAGGAGGAGGTGCGGTTTTCGCGACTACGTTGCGACTAGCAAGAGTCGCGGGCGGACGAGCCTTGGCTGGAGCAGCGGTGCCGGTAAAGCTGCGCGCTTGCGGAGCAACTGTGGTTCTGGCAGCGACCGGCGCGGACGCCACCTCGCGCGCGTCCACGCGAACCTGATTGCGGCCGACGGGCTGCGCGGTGGTAAACGAGGCCTGAGAAGTCGCGGTAACGGCGTTATTGGCCCGCTGGTTCTGATAAGTAATGTTAGTTACGTTAACATTATTGGTATTATTTATATATACGTTATTATATACATTGGTGACTTGTGTGCGGTTTACGATGGTGGTGTTCGAAACATTCACGCGTTCCACGTAGCGTTCGCTTACGTGATAGGACGGCGTATAAACGTCGCGCGGACCGAGTGGGAACCACGCCACACCGGCGGCTGCGCCACCGACTGCAACGCCCACTCCGAAACGCGGGCCACCAACCCACGCGACGAGCGCTGGAGCGTAAACCGGACGCACATATTCCCTGGTCACATACGCGGGGCGTGGAGGAGAAGGCACCCAACACCATCTGCCACGCGCAACCACCCAGCGGCCGTAGTGGAACGGCGCGAAACCCCAGGACGCGTCATCTACCCACGTCCATCCCCACGGCGACACCCAGACCCAGTGTCCATAGCGGTAAGGCGCCCAATCTGCCGCAACGCTCCGCGGATACCAGACGGTGCCATACTCCGGATCGGAATCCCATTGGCCGTTTTCGTCGAGATCTTCATAACCGACGGCGTCATCAGAAACGTAGCGTGCCGAAGCCGAGTGTTCCCAACGTTGGTCGCGCGAATTGCTCCATTGATCGAAATCGTCGCCATCCCCGATGCCTTCGACATCGGCGTTCAGTTGGTCTACGCCGCTGAAATTCGCGGATTCACCGGCGCGAATCGGATAAGCCGAACCGCCGCCGGTCACTTCGCCCTGGCCGTCGCGAACCGTGACCAGTGTAGCGTCACCATTTTCGTTAACGTCAATGCGATACGACCCGGGCCGCAAGACATTGAACGCCAGGTTTGGCGTGTCAATTTCGAGGGTCTGATTCTCATCCAGGCGCCGGACGCGCACGTTTAGCGAGCCTTCGGTTAAACGAACTTGCACGACGTTGTCGTCCAGATTCAAGAAAGAAAAACCAGTCTGCGGGCCCAGCCGCAGCGCATAAGAATCGATGCGTACTTCGACGCGGCCATCTTGATCGGCCCAGAGTTTGTCGCCCGTAGTCATGGGACGATTAACAATGGCATCGACCCATTCGTCGGTACCTGCGGGTTCGAAAGAAACCGAGCCGGATGCGTAACTAAGACGTGCGGCGCGGTTGGGCGGATCGTCATCTTGTGCGAAAGCGCTGCCTGCAACCAACAACAGGGCAAACATTGCGGCAATAAGCGTGAACCATCGTGCAGCGGTATGTCTCATTTCTCTGTCTCTCCTGAAAGCAGTGAACTTTCCCAGGCCTGTTCTCGCATACAGTTGGTTAGGGGCCTTGCGAGTTTCCTAAACCATAGCACCAGATTCAGGCACGGCCACATCAGGCAATTGCTTGAGTTTCTAGGCCGGATTCACCTGATGAGGTTCGCGTCTCTTTGCGGGACCCACTCACGCGAACATGTGTTGCCTACGACAAGAGCGATTGGCCGGACCCGCTATAGGGCGTGCCGGTTCCAAGGATGTTCACCGAGAGTCCGCTGCCGCTGCACTGTACAACCCCGGACAATGCTGGGAGTTGCAGAGGGGCGGCAGACGTATGCGCGGGAGACAAAAAGAGAGAGCCCGCCCGAATTGAGCAGGCTCGGGACAGAATCTAAATGAGAACGGATCAGCGGCCGTGAGACGGGCCGCTCGAGTGGCTGCTGCTGTTACCTCCACCGTGAGATCCGCCACTGCTGTGCGAACCGCCGCCGCCGGAAGAGTGGCTTGGCGGGGAAGAATGGCTAGGCGGCGAATAGGAACGCGAAGGAGCAGAACTACGCGGTGGCGCCGAATCGCTGCGCGGAGGAGCAGAGTAGCTTCGCGAAGGTGCAGAGTAACTGCGCGGAGGCGCAGAGTAACTCCGTGGAGGCGGGTTATAGGAACGCTGCTGCGTATTTCCGCGCCCTGAGTTGTTAAACGAGCCGCGATCATTTGCATATCCGGACCCGCGATTGGAATTGGCGTAATCAGGGCGATTGCCCGGTGCGGTGGAATGCGGATTCACCGAATACCCTGGACGGTTATTTCCTGAGCTGGCCGAAGAGGGACGATCAGTGTGATTCGTGTTTTCGGAGTTGCCGCCAAATCCTGCAGGAGCACGACCGTGATCGGTGACCTTGCCTTGCGCGGACCAGGTGCGCGAGTTTCCTGTGTTCCCCGGGTTGCGATTGATACCGGAATCCGCTGGCGAACGGAGCATATGCGATTGAGGCCGGCCACTTTGGGCGGCCGGAGGGCGGTTGCGGTTTGCCGCGGCACCGGTTTCCGCGGCGCGACCCATTGCTGGATCGCGTGAACCCGCAGTGCCGTTAAGTCCTCCACGCCCTGCTTGATTGTTTGCTCCAGCAAAGTTTCGCACCGGCAAGTGTGCAGCACCAGCGGCTGGCGCGGTGCGGGCCATTACCGAGCGGTTCTGAATTGCAGAAGGTGGCCGTGCAATGTTCCCACGACTTGCAGCCCCGCCAACAAAGCTCTGCCGCGTGGGAGTAAAACCCGTGCGATTGGTGACCTGGGCGCCGCGCAATGCCGCTTCGTTTACATGAAACGCTCCGCGGCTGATGGCTTGGCCGTTCACGAAATTATTTCTCGATGCGACGGTGACAGCTCTCGTATTGTGCGCGTAAGCGTAGTTAAAGCCGCTACCGCGATTGTTGACGAATGTCGAGTTGCGGAAACGCGTGTTATTGAAGTTGATGTTACGGAAATACCCTCCGCTGGTGTGATACCAGGGACGGAACGGTTCGCGGAACCCCAGCGGGAACCAACCGATTCCTCCGCCGAAGCCAAATCCAAAACCGCCGCCAAGAAATCCTACGAAAGCTGGGCCATAGATGGGCCGCGCATAATAAGGACCCGGGCACCAGCCCCACCGGCTGCCGATAAAAGCCCAACGTCCATAATGGAACGGAGCAAATCCCCACGGCTCATAGCCAACCCAAGTCCAGCCCCACGGCCCGACATAGTTCCAATATCCGTAGCTATAAGGAGCCCAGCCAACGTCGACAGTGTTCGGATACCAGACGGGACCGTAGTCCGGTTCTTCATTCCACGAACCATTATCGTCAAGGTCGCTATATCCGGGCACATCGCGCGACACGTAGCGCGCAGAAACCGAATTATCCTCTCTCAGGTCGCGGTCGTTCGACCACTGATCGAATTCGTCCGGCTCGGGCGCCGCTCCGACAAAGTACTGCACATTGTTGTCCAGCCCATTAAATTCGCCGCGTTCTCCCGCATGAATGGTGTAAGTCTGTCCGTTCGTCGTGACTTCACCTTCTCCGCGAATCGCAGTGACGCGCGTACTGTCGCCATTTTCGTTCACATCGATTCGGAACGCGCCGGCCTCGGTGACGTTGAAAGCGAGATTCGGAGTATCGATCTCGTAGACATCGCCTTCGCGCAATTCCCGGACGCGCACGTAGATCGTCCCTTCCGCTAAACGCATCTGCGTGGTCTGATCGTCCATATTCAAAAATGAAAGCGCCGTCATGCTGGAAAGATGAATAGAGGCCTGGCCGGCCTGAATTTCCGCTCGAGAGTTGCTGTCAGCCCAAATCTTGTCGCCAATCGTCACCGGGCGGTTGCGCATCGCCTGCGCCCAATCGCCTTGTCCACCGGGCTGGAACGAAACCGAGCCATCAACGAAACTGAGCCGCGCTACACGCGTCGGCGGGTCTTGTCCGTTCTCTGGCCCATCGAAATTCGACTGATCGCCGCTGCCCTGCATATCGGAATTCTGATTGTAATTAGCGTCGTTCGGCGGTGCATCCTGGGCACGAGCGGCACTCGTGGCAAAAGCAACCGCTCCCGCCAAAAGCAGGAGCGAATATCTGAACTGATTCAAAGTCCATTTGATGTTCATAAGTGTCATTCTCTGCGCTAAACCCATTCCCTGTTCGATGACATCCGTCTGCCGAGCGGTAAATAACCCGTTCCAAGACTAAAACCCTCTAAGGGAGGGAAAGTTGCATATGCGGCCCCAGAGTTCCAAAGGGTACTAGAACTTAACTAACTTGCCCCAATTCTGGTCTTTAGGACAGTCGCGTACAACTTGAAGCATACCTTAGACTCCTTCCTTGTGGGCGCACCTGCGCTCTGGGAGAATCAACTCGTATGAATGCAAAGTGGATGGGATGTTTGGCGTTGAGCTTGGCGGCAACGATTACCACTCCTGCGCAGCAATGGCGGCAAGTGGGTCCTTCCGGCGGCACGGTTATTTCTCTCGAAGCCGACCCGCATAATGCCAGCAAGGTTTTTCTCGGCACTTCAGACGGCCATGTTTTTTCATCGACTGACGAAGGCCAGCACTGGAATTTGTTGAGCCGCATCGGCACCGGACAGGACGATGTCGTCACGCACATCATTGTTGATCCTCGCGACTCCAATAGGCTTTACGCCAGCACCTGGACTCTGTATTCGGGTGGCGGTGGCGTTTATCGCAGCGACGATGCCGGCCGCAGCTGGAAATTAATCGGCTTGCCAAAGGAAACCGTGCGCGCCCTTGCGCAGGCTCCGACCAATCCAAAGCTTTTCGTAGCCGGCTCCTTGACCGGAGTTTACCGTTCGAAAGATGACGGAAATACCTGGGAGCGCATCACCCCCGCGAACCACGACGATCTGCGAAATTTCGATTCCTTGGCGTTCGATCCGAAAGACGAAAACATTATTTACGCTGGAACTTATCACCTTCCATGGAAGACCACCGACGGCGGAAAGAATTGGGCGCCGGTGGTAAAGGGCATGATCGACGATTCCGATGTGATGAGCATCGTGATCGACCCAGCGAATTCTTCGAATGTGCATGCTACCGCGTGCTCCGGCATTTATCACAGCGTGGACGCGGGACAAAACTGGAAACGCTACGCCGGAATTCCGTTCGTGTTTCGCCGCACGCAATTGCTTAAGCAGGATCCCCAGCATCCAGACACCTTGTACGCTGGCACCACCAGCGGCCTCTGGAAGACCACCAATGAAGGTGGCGAGTGGAAGCGCACCACGCCGGGCGATTGGGTGGTCAACGCAATTCTGATCGATCCCAAAAATCCACAGCGTGTGATCCTGGGTACCGAACGCGAAGGCGTGCAAATCAGCGAAAACGGTGGCACAACTTTCGTGGCCGCTAACAACGGGTTTGATCATCAGCACATTCTGGACGTCGCAATCGATCGCGAAAATCCAGACCACGCGCTGGTAGTGCTGACTTTTGACACCAACGCGTTTCTGGTAACGAAAGACGGCGGCTCAACTTGGGTCACACTCGGTCCTGGACTCAAGCGTTCCGACGTCCGCCACGTTTACGCCATGCCGACTGGATGGTGGGCTTCCCTCGCCAACGGCGGAATCATGAAATACGAAGAAACCACTCACAAATGGGTGAAGGCCGGATTATTCGTGCCGGAAGTGGCGGTCACGCCAGTTGCACAAACAACTGCGAAGAGCGCGAAAGGCAAAAAGCCCGCACCGGTTGTGAAGAAGCCGTTGACGAAAAAAGCCGTGCCAACTCTTCTGGCGTTTCAGGTCAACGAACTCACTTTCGGTGGAAACGAATGGTTCGCGGCGACCGCCGGCGGTGTGCTGGTTTCAAAGGACAAGGGCACTACCTGGAAGTACGCTGCCAATGAAGTTGCGCTAAAGCAGCCCGCGCAATCGCTGGAAGTTTCCAGCGATGGTTCGCAAGTGTGGGCCGTTTCACAAAAGACTCTTCTCTATTCGGCCGATTCCGGCAGCCATTGGAATTCTTTGGAACTTTCCTTCGCGGCCGCGGGCAATCTTCGCCTTCGCCGTATTGACGACCAGAATCTTTTCATTACTTCGAACATGGGACTGTACTCCTCGCACGATGCCGGACGCACTTGGAACCGCGCCGACATTCGCGAGTTACAGTTCCAGGATGCGGCAGGCGCCGGCAACGCGCGCCTGGCTTCGCTGCAACGGCACGGACTGGTGGCTTCCTACGACTCCGGCAAAACTTGGCAGAAGGTAAATGATCCGCTTGCTGAAGGTTTCTTCCCGTTGGTGCGCGCGGGCCGCAGCGGTTCACTCGTCGCGGTTTCCGCGACCGAGGGTCTTTTCACTCTCGATGGCAATACTCGCTCAACCAGCGAGGCGATGGGCAGCTCGTCTCTGTTGCCTGAAGCGCACGGTTTACAGAAACCGCGCTGAGGCAAAGTCCATTGAAATAGTAAAGCGCCCCGGTCACATGATTCGGGGCGCTTTCGCGTAGTACGAGCGAAGGACCTTATCGCGGCATTCGTTCGTTCCGGATCCAGTTGTTGTTAAGAGCCGCTGCCGTTCGTTCCGATTTGCTAAGCAGTGCCTGGAATGCTTCGAATCAATGGACGATCGTAGCCTGAATCCACCTTGCGCCGCAGGTAGTTAATATAAACGTCTACCACATTTGTTCCCGGGCGGACTTGGCGTCCTCACAAGACTTCTGCGCCAGATCGCTTCTTTGCGGGCTCCTTACCCCGCCGGTCGATGCAAGTAGAGCAAGAAATTCCTGCACCGGATTGCACGTTTGTGGCATCAAACACAGCCACCGACGGCCTGGCCAGAGTGCCAGCCTGTTCATGCTCCAGCAGCGACGTGGAAGCAGAGAGCCAACGCTGTCCCTGTTAAGCTTCTTCCCGTGATCCTCAATGCAAAGGAGGAAATCGGATGGAAAGTTCAGCCGCAAAGCCGCAACCTACACCAGGAGATCGTATGATCACTGCCGAACAGTCATATCTGCGCAGCGAACTGGAAAAACGCCGTGAGCGCCTGCACGCGGCTTTGCATTCGCCTGCCCCTGAGCCTTCTCTGCAGCAGCTGCTGAGTGCAGTGGATGACGCCCTGCACCGTATTGATGAAGGAACATTCGGGCTTTGCGAGACATGCCATGACTCCGTTGAACCGGAACGGTTGCTGGCCGATCCGCTGGTGCAGTTCTGCCTCGACCACCTTACGAGCGCTGAACAGCGGGCCCTAGAGAATGATCTTTCGCTTGCTGCACGCATCCAGCGCGCTCTGCTGCCGGACCTCGGTCTGGCGCCAAAAGGGTGGGACGTACGCTTCCATTATCAACCCGCCGGCATGGTGAGCGGCGACTACTGCGACCTTGTGGAAACGGACGGGGGCCTACTCTTTATGCTGGGGGACGTCTCCGGCAAAGGAGTGGCTGCGTCGATGCTCATGAGTCATCTCCATGCGACGTTTCGCAGTCTCGCCGAAGCTGGCCTCCCGCTCGATCGGATGGTCGAACACGCCAACCGCATTTTCTGCGAGAGTACGCTGGCCGGCCAATTCGCGACTCTTGTCGTAGGGCGAGCTGCACACGATGGCTCGGTGGAATTTGTCAGCGCAGGCCATCTCCCGCTGCTTCACATCCACGGCGACGGAGTGGCTCCGAAGGATTCCACAGGGGTGCCCCTGGGAATGTTTTGTGGCGCGTGCTTTCGGGTCCACCGGCTGACGTTGGCTCAAGGTGATAGCGTTTTTCTATATACCGACGGGTTGACGGAAGCACGAAATCGCGCGGGCCAAGAGTATGGTCTAAAGCGAATTCATGCGCTGGCTGCGCGACACACCGGGAAAGCGCCTGACGCGTTGATCTCCGAATGTCTCGAAGACTTGCTGAACTTTGGGGAGGGCTTGAGGCAGACGGACGATCTGACGCTTTTGGTTGTACGCCGCGCCGAGTAAGGCGGAATTTCCGGTTTGATCTCGAAATGGCGCTTTGTGTGCGCCAGGTCTCGCCATTCGCGACGCGATGAACGCATTTTCCTCGGAGCAGCCCTAACGGTCTGTTGTTCGCACAAAGATGTACAACGCTGTCCCATCAAAAAGTAGCGTCTTTGGAAGTCTTCTGGCCGATTCAGCGAACGAGCTGATTATGGACGCGAAACCATGCCAGAGTGGTGACGTTTCGAACAGCATGGGATAGCTGTCTGGCTTCTTCGAGAAGTTGAAGCGCTGCTTCAGCGATCGTCGGTTCGGGACCTAAAGCTCGGATGTCCAAAAGAGCACAGACTGGGATTCTGCGCTCGTTTGGTCTAAATGGGAGAGTGTTCGAGTATGCGGGCTTCATTTACTCTAACTCGACCCAGGTCATGGATTCCGCAAATGCTGTCCAAATTGAATCTTACGCAGGAAGAAATGCAGTTAGACCGCGGACAAGTTCGCTCCAGGAGTGTACCGTCGCGCCGGCACTCTGCGTCCTGTTTGTGCATCCAGACGCAAACGTGATGGAGGCATGTACCCAGGAGCTTAGGAAAGCGCAGTTCACCGTCAAGTCCGATTTCGTACTAAATCTTGCACCGAGCGAAAGACAGCGTTTCCGTAAGTGTCGGGGCTGCGGGATATCCAAGCGACGCCGCAACGATAGGGACGCTGCTGTACGCGGCGGACCGGACGCTCTATGAAATGAAAGAGCTCTCGACCGAAACTGATGACGCTCCGCGAAATTTCAAACAGCTTCCACAGGATGCGGCCACGGAAGTTTTACCAACTACTGAGTGATTTAGAACAAACGCTGTGACGTGTGCCGTATAGAACATCTTTTCCGCGATAACCAACCGATACTGGTGCGAGCCAGGAATTCCTAGCAAGATGAAGTTCTTGAGCCAGGAGGAAGTATTCGTGCATCACAACTATCGCTTTCTTTTCAGCGCAATGTTTCTAACCGCAGCCCTCGCTGCACCATCGGCAATGAATGCAGGAAACAGACCGCAAGACAACGGGCGCCAGGAAGAACACCATCGAGACGACAATGACCGCAACAGGGTTTATGACCGCGAGCACAAGGACTACCACAACTGGAACGACAACGAAGATCGTTCTTATCGCGTATATTTGGGCGAGAGACGCCGTGAGTACCATCCATTTGTCGAACTCAAGGTGAAGGAGCAGGGACAATATTGGAATTGGCGTCATCGTCATCCCGACCACGATCGCGAAGGCCGCTAGCAAGTAATTGGCGCTGCGTTCAACAGAGGGGAGTCGAAGGAGCGGTCCTAAGCAGACCGCTCCAACCGCTCGGCGTGGCGATCATGGGGATCGGCTAACGCGGCGTTTTGTTGCTGCAGCAGCCGGCTCAAATAAACTGATTATCACGCGCGGAAATCTCGGTTCGTCCTTAAGACGATGCGTTCAATTGCACCTTTAAAGAAGTTCCCCCGACGTGTACTAACCGGAGCGCGAGGCTCAGGAGAAAGTCTTGATTCGAATCCTGCCGTTGCGATGGGAGCTATAACTAACCGCCGTAGAACCGCTCTGATCGTGGCTGGAATTGCCGCGCTACTCTTGATCGCGCTCATTTTCCTACTACCTGCCCTTATTAACGTGAATCGCTACCGGCCCCAGGTGGTCACCTATCTCCAGGAAAAAACCGGAAAGCAGGTTGAGATCGGTCACTTGGCACTCACGTTTTTTCCTGTATCGCTTCACATTGACGATTTCGGCGTAAAGAATCCGCCGCTCTTTCCGTCCGGTTACATCGTCAAGGTGGCGCGGATCGACGCCGAACTTGGCGTGGCAGCACTTCTGCATCGGCAGGTGGTGGTCAAGTCGGTGGTGTTGGAAGATCCTGTCCTCAATTTGACTTCGGACCCCGATGGCCCGTGGAACTTCGAGAATCCTCAAGCGAAGGTCGCGCAGGACACTTTTCCTCTCGGAACGATTATGCACGTGCAAATCAAGCGCGGGCAACTGATAGCGTCGAATCTTCTGCCCTCCGACGCGGCAGGTCCAATCTTTTTCGAGGCCCACGACATCTCCGGCGAACTGGAACAGGTGAACTTGGTCGGAATTATCAATCCTTCTTCCTCCTCGATGGATGGCCAGGGCAGTCTAAAAGCGGGTCTTCTACGTTTTGGTGCGGTCGAGATAAAAGGCATGGAGTCCAAGTTGCGGTTAGAGGCGAGGCACGCCTTTTTCACGGACGTCAAAGCACAAGTCTATGGCGGAAGCGCCGCAGGCGAGCTGTCTTTTGACTTGTCTCGGAAGAACGCAAGCTTTAATAGCAGTGTGCGATTGAGCGGGATCGATGTCGCCCATCTCCTGGCGGCCTTTCCAAACGGCGGCGGAAAGATAACCGGCAAAATGGAGGGAGACGTAAAGTTAGCTGGAGAAATTACGCACTCACTCCGACCGCTGGCAGGAATTCACGGAGCCGGACACGTGACAGTACGCAACGGCAAAGTGCCGAGTCTCAAGCTCAATACGAATTTAATGAAACTGGCGCACTTCAACGATCTTGGCCCGGCCAGAGATGATCCTTCCTCGTTTAACCTGATAACCAGTGATCTGGAACTGGCCAATGAGCGAATTTCGAGCCGGGTTATAGACGTTGACGGCTATGGGGTCGACGTGGACGGGTCGGGCAGCGTGAGCGTTTCTGGATCTGACGAATTGGACTATCGCGGCTTGGCGGAGATTACCACCAAAGAAGGCTTTTTTACCAACACCATCGCCCGGCTGTCCGGAGCATCATTAGTAGACGGTAAGTTGCAATTTCCCTTTCGGATCAGCGGAACCATCGGTAGCCCGGTATTCTCCAAGGGCAAAGGCGATAAGGACGTAGACGCTCTACAAAAGCATCAGTGAGGGAAGATGCGGCAAAGGGCGAACGTAGGCCGGCAGTGCGATCAGGTGTGACGGCGATCGTGATTGATTTCTGAATGGCCGTTGGCGTCGAGCCAGTTCAGAAGCGCGCGAATGCTGCCATGTGCCAAAGCAATACTAGAATCTGCGGCGCCATAGTAGAGATTGATGGTGTCGGCGTCTATCGCGATGGTGTAGCCGCATGGAAATACAACATCCTGAACATCCCCATGACGTTCGTAGTCTGCCTCTGGCGCAAACATCCAGGAATCTCCCCGGGCCAGGCATTTTTCCGGCTGTTGAAGATCGAACAGCGCAAGGCCGAGCCGATAAATTGAACTGGATGGCGTTCGTCGCACGCCATGGTAGATCATCAGCCAGCCACGTGAAGTCTCGATCGGGGGAGGCGACATACCAATCCTGTTGGCGTCCCACCACGCGCCACGGCGCGCTTCCAGCATGAGTTTGTGGCTTCCCCAGTGGCGCAGATCGGGCGAGTAAGAGATCCAAACGTGCGCGCCAAGCGGCGTCATGGGCCGATGGATCAGTGCCCAATAGCCATTGATCTTGCGCGGCAGCAGCGCGGCGTCTTTGTCGTCCGGAGGCATGACCACTCCGATTCGATCGAAGCTGCGAAAATCTTCGGTCAGCGCCAACGACACTCCAGGACCGCCGCGAGAATAGGATGTATAGGCGATTGCATACTTCTTGAGTTCTGGCACATAGGTGATTCGAGGATCCTCAATGCCCCAAACTTCTTCGGGAAATTTGTCCGGTTCGGGTAGCAATGTTGGTTCGCGATCAATTTGCCAGTCATCTACGCCGTTCACCGAGCGGGCAACGCAGAAGTGCGAGAGACCGCGGCGATCTTCGACTCGGCACAGGAGGACCGTCGAACCGTCCGGCAGAAGCGTGGCGCCGGCGTTGAAGACGCTATTGATCGAATAAGGCCAGTCTTTTCCCGTCAAAATTGGATTGCCGGAATGCCTGTGGAATAGCGTTTCGTATTTTTCCGTCGATACTTTTACGATCAATTTTGGAGAACTCATTCAATCGACCTTTCGTAGTCGCACTTCAGGCAAAAAGCTCTCGCAGATCAGAGCTTGTTCCCGGTACCGTCGAATTCTTCGAGTTTGCGCATTTCGAGAAGAGCCATCAGGAACGACAACGTGGATTCTGCTCCCTGATTTTCGTTTGCGCGGTCGGGATGGAGACCATCCCGGCAGCCGCCGGTGGTCGCATCGTAGAGGGCAATCTGTAGATCATTGTCTCCCAAGAACCAATTGAACGCGGACCATGCTTCGTTGCGCCAGCGGCCATTCCCCGTAGCGCCATAAGCCTGCAAGCACGCCGAAACCGCAGCACAGGCTTCCACCGGTTGTTGATCGAAGCGGGCCTTTTCCGTTTTCTGCGAATAGAAACCTAACGACCCAATCGGAACAAAATGGCCTTTCACCTCGCAGCGTTGAATTGTGACCAGCCAATCCAACGAATCCAGTCCTGCTGCGACCATTTCTTGATTTGAAGCGCGCATCCCGGCTCGGATCAGTGCCTGCGGCAAGCGCGCGTTGGAATATGCAAGACTTTTTTCAAACCAGTTCCAGCCAGCAGTATGGTTCGAGCGATAAGAGTTCAACAATCGATTTGCCAGTTCGTCGGACGCGCCGAGAGCAGCGCGGTCGCCCGGAAACGAATCAAGGTATTCCTGCAAACCGAGCAGGGCAAATGCACACGCACGGGGACTTTTAAATTCAACAGCCGCCGGAATAGCCAGTTCAAACATGCGTCCTGCGGCCCCGCGCCAACCGGCTTCTTTGGAGCGACCCAAAACTGTTCCCAATCCCCACAAAGCGCGGCCGTGACTGTCCTCCGAACCTCCCGGCCCTTGCCATTGGCGTTCATAACTCAAACAGTTTCTGAAGCGTTTTGTGATTGGATCGAACGCCAGCCAAAGGAATGCCAGATATCGGGAGGCCAGGTCGGCTGCTCCCTTCATCGCGCCAGTTCCGAACTCTTCGAGAAGAACCGCTACGATCAGCGCGCGAGCGTTATCATCGGTCGAATAGCCTTCAGGGTAGTTGGGGACCACGAAAACGGCATGCTCGACGATTCCAGTCTCATCCGTCATCCGGTAAAGGTGGTCAAGATTTATTGGCGGAAGCCGATCGAGCGTTTTCTCGGTATTCCGCGCCAAAAAGGTTGCTCGCGGGCTTCGCAAGCGCTCATTGTAGATGTGCTCAAAACTCTTCATGTACTTCTGCGCGACGCGACTCCAGACCATGTCTCTGGCATACAAATAGGCTCGTTTC